>Ga0126377_10004159_pt1 | contig 10470 bp, 10 predicted proteins | sample PanSoiMetPlot_22_FD_92647 | JGI IMG/M metagenome (GOLD analysis project Ga0126377, IMG submission 92647) | Tropical forest soil microbial communities from Panama - MetaG Plot_22 | ecosystem: Environmental > Terrestrial > Soil > Tropical forest > Bulk soil | place: Panama | collected 2016-02-17 | reverse complement strand
GGTGCGCACCGCGTCGAGCTCGCGACGCAACTCGCCAACCCGCGCGGCGAGATGCGGCGATCGCGCCGAGTATTCACCGTGCCAGAAGGGCATTCGCGCGGGGGCGCCCGGCGCGGGTGTGACGATCACGCGATCGTGCTCGATCGCACCGATGCGCCACGTCGACGAGCCGAGCTGAAAGACGTCGCCGACGCGTGACTCGTGGACGAACTCTTCGTCCAGCTCCCCGAGTCGCGTGCGGTCGGGAAGGTTGACGGCGTAGAGGCCGCGGTCGGGAATCGTCCCGCCCGAGATCACCGCCACCATGCGCGCGCCGCGCATCGGCGTGAGCGTGTCGCTCACGCGATCCCAGCTCAGACGCGCGTCGAGCTCCGCCGCGACGTCCGACGGATATTTGCCCGACAACATCGCGAGCACTTCGTCGAACGCCGCTCGTGTGAGTTGATGATATGGATACGCCGCGCGCACGAGGTCGAACAGGTCGGCGCTCGTCCAGTCGTCGACGGCGACCATCGCCACGATGACCTGCGCGAGCACATCGAGCGCGTTTTGGACAACGCGCGTGGGCTCGACGTCCCCTTCGCGCATCGCGCGGACGATGGCCATCATCTCCATCCCGTCGTCGCGAAACGTCGGCACGAAGACACCGCGGCTGACGGCATCGAGCGAGTGTCCGGCCCGCCCGACGCGCTGCAGTCCGTTCGCGACTCGTTTGGGCGATTGGAGCTGCAACACGAGATCGACGGAGCCGATGTCGATCCCAAGCTCGAGCGAGCTGGTGCTGATCAACGCGCGAAGCTGGCCGCTCTTGAGGCGCTGCTCGAGGATCAGACGCCGCTCACGCGAGAGCGAGCCGTGATACGGCAGCGCCATCTCTTCGCCGGCGAGGGCATTGATGCGCGCCGCCATCTTTTCGGCTTGTGCGCGATTGTTGACGAAGACGAGTGTCGTTCGCGCGCTGCGCATGTGCCGCAGCACCTGCGGCGTGACGGACGTCCAGATTGTGCTGCCGACATGCGCGAGGTCTTCGACCGGCGATTCGATCGCGAGCTCGAGCGGTTTCACCAGGCCGCAGTCGACGATAGAGCAGGGGCGAGGCAAACTACGCGACTCTTCGCTCGACCCTCGACCCTCGACCCTCGACCCTTCACCACCCACCAGGAATCTCGCTATTTCCTCGAGCGGCCTTTGAGTCGCCGAGAGGCCGATTCTTTGAGGCGGTGCGTGTGCGAGCCGTTCGAGACGCTCGAGCGTGAGCGCCAGATGCGCGCCGCGTTTCGTGCCGGCCATCGCGTGAATTTCGTCGACGATCACCGCACGAACGCCGCTGAACATCCCGCGTCCGCGCGTCGTCGTCAGCATGATGTGCAGCGACTCCGGGGTCGTGATGAGAATGTGTGGTGCCTTGCGCAGCATCCTGGCACGCGCCGACTGCGGCGTGTCGCCCGTGCGAACGGCGACGCGAATCTCAGGAAAGGGCTCCCCAGCAACGACGAACCGCTCGCGAAGCTCCGCGAGCGGTTTCTCGAGATTGCGCTGGATGTCGTTGTTGAGCGCCTTGAGCGGCGAGATGTACAGAATATGAACCGCGTTCGACAGCGGCTCTTCCATTCCGGCGACGATCAGCTGGTTCAACTCCCAGAGGAACGCCGTGAGCGTTTTTCCGGTGCCCGTCGGCGCGAGGATCAGCGTGTGTGATCCCGACGCAATGGCAGGCCAGCCCTCACGTTGCGGTGGGCTGGGCTCGCCTAACGTCTCACGAAACCAGCGTTGAACGAGTGGATGGAAAGGGGCGAGCGCGCTCACCCATTCACATTAATACGAGCGGCTCATTCAGCTTCAAACGAAGGTGCCCGCCAGCTGGCAGACACGCTTCCCACTTCTCGCCCGCCTTCGACGCCGCAGCTCCGGCTGCAGCGCCAGCGGCAGCGCCGATGACCGTCCCCTTGGTGTTGTGACCGATCATCTGACCGAGGATGGCGCCCGCGATCGCGCCGCCAATGACCTTCTTTTTGGCGTTCGGATCCGCGTCCTGCGACTTCGCGCGATCGAGCGACGACGTCGGAACCACGTCCGCCGCCACGTTGTAGGTCTTGTCGTTCACGACGATCGACCGGACGCGGAACGTGATCTGCGCGTTTTCGGCTTTGTCGCCCGACTGCACCGATGCCACCTCGAGCACCACCGTCGATCCGGCCGGAAGCTCGGCGCCATGTGAACCCATGATCGGCTCGTCGAGCGTCGCTGCGAGCTTGTCGCCGACCATATTTGACGTGCAGACCTTTGACGTGCTGGTCAGCCCAGCCGAGCTTCCGCTCGCGATCTCACCCCGTTCCGGGGCAGGTGCTGCCGCAGGCGCAGATGCCAGGACCTGCTGCCGTGTGACCGGCTCAGGTGCCGGCTGCGAAATCGTCTGCGGCCGAGGCCTCGGTGTAGGCGTCGTGCGGGTGCGCACGGGGGCCGGCGGCTCCTTCACTTTCGGCGCAGCCTTCACGGGCGCAGGAGAAACGGAGGTATCCTGAAACGTCGGCTGAGCGGTCTGCGTTCCCGCGAGCGCGAGATCACGCGCGAGCGCAGAGTCCGATCTAGCTTGCTTGGCGGCCTGGTCGCTACAGGCCGTCGCAGCAATCGCGGCACCGAGAAGCGCAACGAAGGAAATCTTCATGTTGAAGCTCCGGACAAGGCTTGCTGAGTAGACGCGACGTCATACCCGAGCCTTACAGGAGGGTTTCAGAGCACGCTGAGCGTGCCGGCCGGGGTCAGCTCGCCCGCGCCGCCAGCCGGAACCCGTAGAGGCAGATAGACCGAGAACGTGCTGCCTTCGCCGTACCGGCTCTGCACCGTCACCGACCCGCCAAGGCGCTCGAGAAGTTTGCGCGTGATGCTGAGCCCGAGTCCCGTTCCGCCGAACTCGCGCGTTCTCGACTGGTCGACCTGCCGGAAGTCTTCCCAGATCGCCTGCAGGTCCCCCGCCCGAATGCCGATGCCGGTGTCGATGACGTCGATGCGAACGCCGCCACTCGCGCACTGCGCTTCGACCGAAACACTGCCGTGGTTCGTGAACTTGACCGCGTTGGACAAGAGGTTCAGCAGCACCTGCTTGATCTTCGTCCGATCCGTGTAAATGACCGGGCAATCGGGCGCGACGTCGATGACGAAGTCGAGCTGCTTCTTGCGCACCATCGGCTCGATCTGCTGCGTGACCTCGAGCGTGACGTCGCGAAGCGAGACGTCCTCCAAGTGCAGCGGCATCTTGCCCGCCTCGATCTTCGCGAGGTCGAGAATATCGTTGATCAACGCCAAGAGATGCTCGGCCGCCGCGCGTCCGCGCGCGAGCGCATCCCGCTGCTTCGGGTTCACCTCTCCGAGCACACCGTCGAGCAGCAGCGCCGAGTAGCCGATGAGGGCGTTGATCGGCGTGCGCAGCTCGTGCGACATGCTCGCGAGGAATTCCGACTTCAGCTTGTTCGCGCGTTCGACTTCCTGCGACTGCCATTGGAGCCGCGCGTTCTGCTCTGCGAGGTCGGCGGTCGCTTCGCGAATACGTTGTTCGAGCTCGCTGTTGAGGCGCTTGAGCGCTTCATAAAGCCGTTCGTTCTCGACCTGTTTGGTGAGGTCGTGCACGACGGAGACGATCGCGATGGGCTCACCGCGTTCATTCTTCACTTTTCCGGAGACGACTTCCACCGGCAGCTCATGTCCCGCGCGGGGATGCGAGAGCGACATGCGCTCACGTCGTGAGTCGTCGTCGAGCAGCGCGAACTCCGAGATGAACGACGTGAACTTCGTGTCGTTTCCGCGAACGGCGGCGATCTCGCGGCGACTCCGCTTGTCGGCGTCTCCGATCTGGAACAGCTGCTCGGCCTGATCGTTCATCAGGATGATGTTCGAGCGTTGATCGGTGACGAGGATCGGGTCGGCGACGTTCTCCAGCACCAGATTGAGGCGATCGCGCTCGCCGCGGACAGTGATCTCGGCTTGACGGACACGTTGGACCTGTCGCTCGAGCTCGTTCGCCGCGCGACGCAGATCGGTGACGTCGCGCAAGACGGAGAGCACGGCGTTGTCCGGTCCAATACCGGCGCCGAGTGGATGGGCGAGCACCTCGAAGAGGAGATCGTGGCCTTCGTCCGGGTCGACGAGGTTGAGCTCACGCGGGCCGGACTGCGTCGTTCCCAACATCGCCGCCTTCGAGAGGAACGACGTGAACAGCAGGTTGTTCAACTCGAGTGCGCGCCGACGGCCCGGCGAATCGTCGTCCCGGTTGCGCAGCAGCCGAGCCGCGCGGTGGTTGTTCGCGATGATCTCGTTCGAGGCATTCGTGATGACGACCGGATCTGGAAGCGAATCGACCATCAGCTTCAGTCGTTCACGCTGCTGCGCCAGGGAGTCACTCCGCGCATGAGCGCGCTCGAGTGCCTCGAGACGCCCGATGATCGGGCTTGCCAGAATCGCGATGTCGAGTGCCTCGGCAAACGCGGCGTCGGCGACGGGACCTTCCACGAGGATGACGCCGACTGGAGCTACGCCTGGGCGTTGCTCGACCGGCTCGAGCATCCTGACTGAAAGCGGAGCGACCATCTCCGCGGTGCGCTGACGCGACAGCACCTCGAGCGATCCCGGGAATTGCCGCTGCGCCATCGGCAGCGTCATCCATCTATCGATCGACGCGAACGTCTGAGGGCCCAGCGCGCCTTCACCAACGAGGGGTGTCAGGCTGAGCGCGCTGACGACCAGCGCGTTCGACGCGTCGCCGACGGCAAACCGCGCCGATGCGAGGTCTGCTTCGAGTCCGAGCGTGGCGACGATGTCGAAGGTTTCTTGGGCCGCGTCGAGTCGGAGCATACAGGCGCGCTTGGCGCCGGTGTGCTCGGCGATCTGGGTCAGCAGTTTCGAAGCGGCAGCCGCAACGTCGGGCGCCTCTGCCAGCGCCGACAGGAGACTCGCGATTGCACGGTCTCCTACACCCGCCATGTTACACCACTCCTGCCTGTCTAGTCATACTTCTTCTTTTCTTCGAGTTGACGCCGAAGTTCCGTATTCTCTCGCTGGATTCGCTCGAGCTCGTCAAGAACGGCGAGCTCGCGGGGACGGGATACGGGCGCGGTGATTCCTACAGCCTCCGAGTACTTGAGATAGGTATCGATCGATGCCACCACGACGCGCGCTTCGACCGTGACCAAATCGATGCCGACTAGCGAGACTCGGACCCAAGCATCGATCACGATGCCCTTGTCGAGTACGCGATCGAGAACGTCGATGAGTGAACTGCCGCTCGGCGTGCGTTCAACTGCCATGGGGGTCCCGTCCTCTGGGCTAAGATTTTCGAACGATCACGATCTACGCGACGACTTCGATGCAACCGTTGCCGCCGGTGCCGCGATCTCAGCCGTTTGGGCGAGGCGCGTTAGTTGAGCTTCGATCCGATCGAGTCGGTTCTCGACGTCGGCGAGCGGCGGCGCTACCGACATCGTGAGCCGGGGATCACTTCTCCACCAGTTGAGACCGATTTGCTCTGCTTTATCGATCGAGCAGATGAGCAGGCGGATATGGATTGTGAGGAGCTCGACGTTGGCGAGATTGATCTTGATGTCGCCGGCGATGACGAGTCCTTTGTCCAGCACGCGGTCGAGGATGTCGACCAGACCGTGGTTCCGCGTTGGATGTACGAGTTCAGGCAATCGGTGGCTCCAATTCGAGTCGCGTCAGCGGCGTCCGACAGGGGGTCAGCGCAGCCGCCCCAACGGTCCGAGGTCAACGTTGAGATCCTCGTCCGTGAGACCGAAGATCGCCTTCAGCTCATCCATTCGGCGGCTCAGCTTAAGCAAGGCCAAGCCGAGGCGCTCGATTTCCTCCTCGGTTAGCGTGCCGCTTTCCATGCGGCGAACCGCCTGGTGTTCCAGCACTTCGCGTAGCAGTTCTATCACGGTCAACACAAGTCGCGCAAGCCCTTGCTCGACGTGTTCTGGGTCGGCGTTGATGCGATCCGGAAGCGCGCTGGCGACGGCGTGAAGCGCCGCCACTGTGGGGTCCTGTTCGGTTGACTCGTCGGCGTTGGACGAACCTGCTTCAGGCTCCAGCATAGCTCAGTCCGCCAGTTTCATGCCGTGGGCGCCGCCGCTATTGGACAGCGCTGAGAAGCTGTACGGCGCTCGGGGACCGATGACGAGAAATCGAAACTCCCTACCTCCTTGTACACCGGAAACGGCGTCCTTGTACTGCGCGGCGTCGCGACGTGCGATCAGGTGTGAGATCGTTCGGAGGGGCAACGGCGTCAAAGAATCGTGAACCGCCGCGCGACGCACCAGACCGCCAACGGCATCGCTGAGGACGCGAGCGATCTCGTCGATGCCTTCCTTGACGGCGCCCGTTGCCGCCTCGCGCCTCTGCAGGGTCTCGAGGTATTTGCGTCCAGCACCGCGAACCCCCGGCTCGAAGATCTCGGGGATAACCGGCTCGAGGTCGCGGATCATTCGACGCGTGGAAGGCGTGACGATGAGGGTCATCTCGACACAGCCTTGGATGCCGGCGAGCAGTGACTCCACGAACGGGGCGCGACTGGCGATCGCAGCGGCACACGCGGCATCGTCGTCGAACCGTTGCCCGAAGCGCGCCGGCGCGGGAGTCGAACCTGTCTCGAGCGCCGCTTCGACGACGGCGTCGTGAGCCTGAACGCCGTCGAACAAAGTCAACGTCGGAATCTCATAGCCGACATCGCTCACCCAGGCGACGACGCGCTCGACCGGAATGGCGCGGACCGCGGCGCCGGTGACACCGCGCAGCCCGGCCGGCACTGACGCGCGGACCTCGTTCGGCAGGAGGCAGTAGAGGTGCGTCGTCACGCGCCGCCTCCCGCTCTGGTGAGGTCGCGCATCGTGCGGTCGATGCCCCGCCGCATCGTCGTCTCGATCGACGTCAACAGCAGGCGGAGGTCGAGGACCAACAAATCGATGTCGGCGACCGAGATCGTGACGGTTCCGCTGATCACGACGCCCTTGTCGAGGACGTGATTGAGCAGATCGCTCAGTATGAGCTGTTCCGTGTCGATTGCGTCGTCGTGAGGTGTCATCGGCCCCCGGCCTCCTTGCCCGTGCTGGCGAAGTGATACGGCGGCCACGGCCCAGTGAAGTCGAAGCGGAGCCCGTGCTCCGTGTGTCGCTCGATCAGCGACGTGAGTGTTTTCTGAAACGCCTCGAACGCGTCCGGCGCCACGAAAAACGCGGCGTTGAGCACCATCACGCCTCGGGATGCCGCGGCGGCGGCGTCACTGACGCGGGGGATGGGCGAACGCGTGTGGTCGGAGGCGTGCAGCCCCAGCTCATCGACGATGTCGTCGGTCAACTGCTGCGTGACCACGCGCAACTCGTTCTTCTTCTCCGTCTCCAACTTTCGCTCGAGCAAATATCGTTGTCCCGGCGACGCCACCTTTGCCATGTCGGCAAGTTGCGCAAGCCGCGGGCTGAGCGAGTCCATAGCTCCGAGCAGCTCGCGGTCCACTCGGTAGACACGCAACGAGTACTCGCGTCCGCGCGACAGCCGATCCAGCGCCGGCTCGAGCTCGGACGCTCGCTCGCGGAGCATGAAGTGAACGGCATCGCGGCCGCTGAACAGCGAGAACATCGGCAGCGGGATGACCGCGCCGAGGTCACTCGCCCACGTGAGGACGCGATCGTGCGCGACGGCGCGTGGGCTCAACCACTCGATCTCGCCGCTGCTCGTCTCGAGCGCGGACGGTCCGTAGCGCTCGCCGTCGAGCACTGAAACCAGCGCCGCTGCTCGAGCGCCATCATGCCGCTCGATGGCCACGTCGGCGTCGTCGAGTCCCGATGGAAGCGTCATCGGCGCGAACGCCGATGGGACGATCCCGTAGACATACCAGACGGAGCGTGTCGCAGACGATGCCATTCAAAAGCGCCAATCAAGAATTCGGTGACACCACACGCCAGGTCATCGCCCATGCGCGCAGCGCGGAGAGTCCAACCGGCGGTGGCTGAACTTCCTCCGAGCAAACCTGTCGTGCTGCAACCGTCGCTGGAAGAGGGAGCAGCGGGGGAGTGACGCGATTCCAGACGACGGCGCTCACGTCGATGCCGCGTTCGCGCACGGCGGCCGCCAGTCGCGTCGTCTCGGCGCGAACGATTGGCTCGTCGAGCCCAACGATGACAAGACCTGCCAACGCGGGATTCCGCAAGAGCGCGTCGAGTGCGCGCGTTCGTTCGGCGAAATCGAGCAAGTCTTGCGCGCTCTCTCCGAGCGCGACCACCTCTCGGTATTTCAGCATGAGACGCAGCAGACGATGCGTCCAATCGAGCGCGATACCCGGCATCTCGAGCAAGCGGAGCAGGTGCCCGGTTGGTGCCGGATCGACGACGATGCGCGCAAATCTGCCCTCGGCGAGTGCGTCGCCCAGGATGGAGAGCGCGAACACCTCGTCGACGCCAGGCGGAGCGAGCGCGAGCAGATCACGAAGAATCGCGCGATCCACCTCGACATCGACACCTCGACCCACAAGCGCCTCGAACACCGCATCGATGCGCGATTGATACGTCTCGCGCAACCTCGCGAACGCCGAGGTCGCGTCCATCTGTCGCACGACGAGACCCGGCACTTCGTCGATCTCGGCTTCGATGTCGGCGCGTGCCCACGGTGCATGGCTCATTCCGAATGCGTCGGCAATCGACGGAGCTGGATCGGTGGACACGAGGAGAGTTGTACGTATGGATGTCGTCGAAGCGACGGCGAGCGCGCACGCGACGGTGCTCTTTCCGACTCCCCCTTTGCCACCGACGATCGTGAGCGCGCGAACGAATTCCGTCGGATCGACACGACGTCCGTCGGAGTGCTCGCGCACGCGTGGGGCGCGGGACGAAGTGGGCGCGATCGTCGTCACCTTGCGGATCGTCGCCCTCAAGTCGCGGATGCCCTTCGGCGGCGCCACGTCCGGAATCCAAAAGCGCGGAACGGACGCCGGAAGTTCGGCGACACGATCACTCGTCGCCGCATTGACGACCATGGCAGCGACTCGAACTCGCAGCGCCGCGAGTGCGTCGAGGTATCGCTCCGTCTCAGCGACGACGACAGGCTCCTGTCGCGTGACGACGACCGCCGCGAGGGCGCGGGCGTCGGTGAGTGCAGCTCGAAGCGCGTCGATGCGCGCGCGCATCTCGTCGAGAAACTCGTCGGCACGATCTCGCCGATAGCGCCTCGTGAGCGCGCGAACCATGAAGCGATGTTTCCCCTGCATCAGATCCAGCATCGACAACAGAGCGCGGAACGTTTCCGGCAGCGCGAGCAAACGCAACGTGTGCCCGGTTGGCGCGGTATCGACCACGATCCGGTCGTATGCGGTGTCAGCGTCGGCGAGCAGGTCGGCCAGGGCGAGCAGGGCGAAGATTTCGTCGACGCCTGGCAACGCGGCATCGACCAGCCCATCGACGTCTTCGCGATCGAGGTATGTCCCGCGATCGACGATCTCGGCGATCGTGTTGCGCCATTGCCGCAGGAAGTCGGAGCGAAGCTCCGCGGCGTCGAGCTGGCGCGCATGCAAGTTCGTTGCGCCGTCAACGGGCGCGGCAGTCGACGACACGGGCGCGCCGAACACCTCGGCGAGTGCTGCGGCAGGATCTGTCGAGACGAGGAGTGTTCGTTCACCGCGCTCCGCGAACGCGGAGGCGATGCCGGCGGCGCACGTCGTTTTCCCGACGCCGCCCTTGCCAAGGATGAGCGTAGTGCGCGGGAGGGATTCGAGGAGCGCGTCGAGCGCGCTCACCCCTCGTCATCGTCGCGCGCGACGCGAACGGGTCCGCCGCTCGTGGGCCTGCCGAATCGTTCGCGCCATTCGCGCACCTCGCGAAGTCGGTCCATGATGACGGCTTCCTGCTCCGCGTATTCCGCCTCCGTGATGTCGCCGAGCTCGAGCTTCATCTGGAGCTCCATGAGGTCCTGTTTGACCGGTGTGTCGTCGGTCAACTCCTCCTCGACGATGCGCTGCACTTTGGCGAGCGACCATCGAATTCCGGCCACCGGGCCGGCGATTGGGAAGAAGAGGAGGGTGGTGAGAAGACCCATGTTGGACTCTAGGCACTAGGCACTAGGCACTAGGCACTAGCCTCAATCTGCCTTCTCCAACTTCAGTTTGATATTGACAAAGTTATACGGCGGCCACGGTCCCGAATACTTGAACGTGAGCAGATCCTCGTAGCGGCGGCTCGTTTCCTTCACGCGCTCGTCGAACAAGTGCTCCCGCGTGCGCTCGACGAGGAATGCCGCGTTCATGATCATCCGGTCGCCGATCGGCTTGTTCGAGCGGCTCGCGAGGGCGACGGGTTTCAGCGACTCGTGAATGTCCGCGACATACCGCGTCCCCATCTCCTCCAGCGCGCCTTCGATGAGGCGGCCGAGTTGCATGCGCGCAAAATATGTCGAGCTCGACGTGTGGCGGCTGATCTCGTCCTTCAACCGCCGAATCTC
>Ga0126377_10004158_pt1 | contig 10470 bp, 11 predicted proteins | sample PanSoiMetPlot_22_FD_92647 | JGI IMG/M metagenome (GOLD analysis project Ga0126377, IMG submission 92647) | Tropical forest soil microbial communities from Panama - MetaG Plot_22 | ecosystem: Environmental > Terrestrial > Soil > Tropical forest > Bulk soil | place: Panama | collected 2016-02-17 | reverse complement strand
CATAATTCACCTCTGGGTGATTTCCTTCACCAGCTTCTCCCATTTTGCGTCTTGTTTCTCATACTCTTCGACGGACAAACCAGCCTCGGGATACCAGCGCTTAAAACCGTAGTCGGTGTAAGGCTGACCGTATTGAAATTTTTCCAGCACTTTCTGGCCGTCGCCAAACAGGAAATCGATCAGCAACAAAGCGCCGTGGGGGTGCTGCCTCGGTTGGTAAGAGGAGAAAGGACAGGACGGCTAAACCGAAAACAATTAAACCGTCCTGTAGATTCGAAGAACGGAGCAATGGACTTATACGCTCTTCACCTCCGTCACAGTGCTCCCCCACAATTCAACTTCTCCCGGCGCTGGTCTATCTGTTCGCTTCCTCGATGTATTTGCGCAGGAAATTTACGACTTCAGGCGATACCTGTGAGGCTTGTTTGAACAACCGTTCGCCGGCTTCGCCAACTTCCAGGCGCGGTTGAAAACGCATGGTGCCGATGGCCTCTTGAATGAAGTCCTGATCTTTCGACAGAGAATCGAAAGCTTTTCTCAGAATCGCGATCGCTTCGGGAGGTGATTTTGGCGGCATGAGAACCATTCGCGTCATGTTGGTGCTGGACATATTTGCCGCTTTGAGCGCTTCATACTTGATCCCTGACGGTAGCTTTCCGAAGATTTCTTTGTAGTAATAGGTAAATGGTGGCAACTCCGGCACATCGCGGCTCACCAGAACTTCACCGCTCGGCGCAATAAGATCCGTGTAATAAACCGGCATCACCATGCCGGTTTTCACCATCTGGGGCTCAACCTGAGTCCGATAACTCGGAAGGGTTTCATCATGATACTGCGCCTCGTTGCGCTGTACGGCGAGGCGCGCGTCGGAACTATTGTTGTACCCGGTGACATAGTCGTATTTCAGTCCGAGTAAATCAAAGGACAGGCGGAACCGCACGTCCTTCGAGCTGCTGACACCCAATCCCGCGGCGCGAAACTTTTGTGCCTTGACGAAATCCGCGGGCTTTTTGATGCCAGGTGGCACGTCGGCCCTGATGTACGAGACGGTGACACCATGCACGCCTGTGATGAAGCCAAACTTGGCGATGTCCACGCGCAGGGCCGGATCTTTGATCTGATGCTGGAATAAACTGCCGGTGAAATAGGCGGCGGTGTAGCCGTCGGGTTTCGCGACCTCGCCGAGATAATTCACCGCAGTAAGCCCGCCGCCGCCGCCCATATTTTGAATCGTTACCGATGGATTCCCGGGAATATGTCGAGAAAGATGTCGGGCAAAAATTCTGCTTTCGATATCCGTCGGACCGCCGGCGGCGAAATTTATGACGAAGTTCAAAGTTTTGCCCTGATAAAAGGGCGGCCGCTCCGCCGCGAAGCTTTCGCAAGTTGCTACCGCGACCGCACAGCAACCAACGATCCAAGCCAACCGGCACAGGCTGTGTGTTACCACTGGCTGCTCCTTCCAAGCGGTTTGATTAAAGGCCGAAAATCTTGCGAAACTCGCGCGCGTAATCGTCCATTCCTAAGTACACTTCTTTCGGAACCGCTTTAAGCTTAAGTTTGCTCTGGTCCATTTTCGCTGCGAATGGTTTGATATCGCTGCGCGCCGGGATGCGGCGCATTTCACGGACCATTTCCTGCCCTTTTTTGGAGGTCGCAAAGTTGATGAGTAGTTTGGCGGCGTTGGGATTTGTGGCTTTGGCGCTCAGGGCCATGCCACTGATGGTCACAATAATCGGATCAAAGGTATCCACCCACTCCACCGGAGCGCCATCCCGTTTCATGCGTTCAATGCGAAAACTGTAGGCCCAGGCCAGCGCGGTTTCTCCCGCGCCTACAAGCTGGGCGGTGAGACCGTGGCCGCGCCGCCATTTGGGCTCCTGGCGCGCAAGACGTTGCATGTACTGCACGGCCTTCTCTTTTCCCCAAACGGTCACCAAAGTCCCGAACCAATCGTAGTCGGTGGAGTCCATAAGGATTTGTCCCTTCCACTTTGGCTCGAGCAAATCGGAGTAGTTTTTCGGCGCATCCTTGGCGGCGACCATCTTAGTGTTGTACGCGAGGATGAGATTGTTGACGAAAATGCCGATCCAATACCCATGAGGATCTTTGAATTGATCCATAAAGGCATCGCGTTCCGGCGCGAAATACGGAGCGACCATCTTTCGTTCGCTCAACTCGGAGATCGAACTGGTAGAGATTGCATCGAAATACCACTTCCCGGCGCGCGTCTCGGTCAAAACCCGATTCATCAGCTGTTCTTCGCCGGCGCGGACGAGGTCCGGCTTGATGAACGGGTATTCTTGCAGAAAGGCATCTAGCAGTGGCTTCGACGTGTCAATCGCCATCGAGGTATACCAGACGAGCTTGCCTTCCTTCTTGGCGCCCTCAATAAGCGCCGACTGCGAGGTTGTCTGAGCGTGAGCGGCTGTAATGATGGAAGCACTAAAGAGAGTGAGTGAAGCGAGGATATGATAAGGAAATTTCATGCAAATCCTCCATGCCGTGAGTCGGCCGAGGATGGAAGATAGAGGATCGAGGGTTGCAATTCTCAATCTTCGATCCTCTATCCTCGGTTTTCTGCGCTACGCCCGCGGATAGAGCGCGTCCATCATCAGACGTTTATGCTGCGCCGGCGTACCTAAGTACTGATACAAGGTGTGCGCTAGCACGCTATGGGCCATCAACGGATTGCCATAGTCCGTGCCTGGCCCGGCCCAGACCATATGCGCGAAGTTACAGGACTGATAGTAGCCGTCGCTCGCCACGGCCTTCGCTTCATGGACGCTGCCTTTGGCCGGCATGCCGTTGTCGAGTTTCCACAACGCTTCATAGGTCGCCCAACGCGCCTGGTCGAGGGCGATGGAGAGATCCACGCAGTGATCTTGCACGCGCTGGAAGCGGCCGATGGGTTGGCCGAAAACCACACGTTGGCGCGTGTATTCGTTGGTGAATTCGAAAATTTCCTGACAGGCACCTACCTGATAGGCGCAAAGTATCGGAAGTGCTTTCTCCAAGGCTTTGTCGATGATCTGCCATCCCGATCCGGCGCTGATGACGTTTCCAGCCGGCACTTTCACCTTATCGAGCTTTATTTCAGCGATTGCGACCGTAAATCCAGCGTGGATAGCCGAGACGGAAACGCCTGAGCTATTCCGATCCAGTAGGACGAGAGCGATTTGACCGTTGTCAGTTCGCGCCGTGCAGATGTAACTGGTCGCCGCCCGGGCGTCGAAAACAAATTTCTTGCTGCCTTCGATAACAAAGTCGTTGCCGGATTTTGTAAGCTTGCATTCCACCGTTTCGGGCCCGAAGTGCGCGCCCTTATCGGTTAGTGCCGGCACTGCGATCAATTTTCCCTGGCAAATTTCCGGCAGCCAAGATTTTTTCTGCGCCTCCGAGCCGCCTTCAAAGATGATCTGCGCGCCGAGAACGCCGCAGGAAAACAACGGTCCAGGAACTGGCCCCCGCCCAAGCTCTTCAAAAACAACCGCGCAGTCGGTGAAGGAAACTTCTGCGCCACCGAACTGCTCGGGAATTAACATCCCTAACCATCCCAGCTCGGCTGCTTTCTTGTAGATTTCAGGCTGAAACGTTTCCTTGTCGCGGTACCAGACGGTCATCTTATGCGACGGCACCTCCGCTTTCACAAAGTCCGCGGCTACCTTCTTAAACATCTCTTGGGTTTCGTTGAGTCTGAAGTCCATATCGAATCTCCTGTAAGCTAGCCTACGTTTTGAACGGCTTGAACTGCTTGAACAGTTGGAATGAAACGTCGAGCAGGTTCCAGCAGTTCAAGCCGTTCAAATCGTTCAAGCGGTTTCCGGACACCCTTTTCATGAGTGCTAGTCCGTCTCCGGCGCTTTTTCCTGGGTCGGACGGCCCAAGCCCAAACGGCGCGCAAAAATCAGCCGATCGGTATCCAACGTGCCGCCACCGTGCAACTGGCCGGGTCCGCTGCGCACGCAGTATTCGAAGTCTACGACCTCGTGTACGGAAAGATCTTGGACGAGAGCGTCACAGCCCAGGATCTGCTGCAGTCGCTCGGCGTTTCTAACCCGAGTCATGCGCTGGAAATATCTTTGCTGCACGCCGCCATAAGGATGAGGTATCTTCGCGAAGCGGTGCCAGAAGTTACGCTGATTGAATCGTCTGAGCGTGTTGAGCTCGATCATGATGTCGGCAATGACATCGCGGACCTTATCATCCTCGATGAGCGGTTTTCCGCCGATAGAGTTTTTCTGACAATACTCCACGACCCGCTCGACCACTGGATCTACGCCGATCTTGCCATCGCCGCCATGCTCGAGTTCCATGTGGGTGTTGGCGACTTTCCAGCCATTGTTTTCGCCGCCGATCAGATACTTCGCCGGAACCCGCACATTGTCGAAGAAGACGGCGTTCTTGATGCCCATCATCAAGTACATGTGCTGGATCGTGATGCCGGGTAGTTTCGCCGGAATGTGCAGCCAACCCAAATTTTCATGCCGTTTACCCTGAGGGTTAGTGCACACGAGAGTCCAGAGATAGTCTGGCGGTAGGTGGTGACCGACCATCACTTTTTGCCCGTTGACGATGTAGTCGTCGCCATCGCGAATCGCTTTTGTCTGGCAATTCGCAACGTCGCTGCCGCCGTGAGGTTCGGTCAAAACCTGCCAGACACAGATTTCCGCGCGCGTGATGGCGGGTAAGAATTCGCGCTTCTGCTCTTCCGTTCCCCACCGAATGAGCACCGGCGCGACAATGCGCGCCAGTGTGTAGAAGACGTGCGACAGGTTCAGTCCGTACTTAAAAAGTTCGGTTTCCAGCACCATTTGATGATCTACCGTTAGCCCTGCTCCACCGTATTCTTTCGGATAGATTGGGAAGAGCCAGCCCTTGGCGCCTAATTTTTCGGCGAGGCCGCGGCGGAACTTGTATTCCTCATCATTCTCTCGCGTCGACCACGAAGCTGACCATCGGAGATGTTCGGCGCCGCGCATCTGTTCCGCTAGCCAGGCACTGACTTCTTTTCGGAATTCCACTACGTGGGTTGGATCAGCTGAGACGGTAAAGTCCATAACAATCTCCTTTGCTTCGCAGTCCCGTGTCTTAACTCTGGGGTTTGGAGTTAACCCAAAACACGAGACCCTAGACGCTAGACTATTTCATATCACTCCGCTCGCCCGCAGTTCCTTAATAGCCTCACGGTCATAGCCCAATCGTTCCAGGATTTCTTCCGTATTTTCCCCAAGCAGCGGCGCGGGTCTGAAGAACTGCGCCGGCGTGTCGGAGAGATTGATCGGACTGCCGATCAAATTGCTCGCACCCATTTTGGGATGACGAATCTGTTTGGGAATACCCATGTGCTTGACCTGCGGATCGTCGAATACTTCCGGGATGGTATTGATGGGAGCGTTAGGAATTCCGTTGGCGTCTAGCCTCGGCAGCCAATATTCACGGCGTTGCTTGCTGAATGTTTCCTGGAGAATCTTCACGATCTCCCAGTGTCGATCACTGCGATCCTTCCGGGTCGCAAAACGCGCATCTTCGAGCATGTCCATTCGCTCTGCCGCTTTGAGCAAGCCTTCCCAGGCTTTTTGGTGGGCCGAAAGATGAATCACCAGCGGCTTTGCATCGGCGCACACAAAGCAAAAAATACGGCCCCGCGGAAAATTGTCCCGCGAAACTGCCTCGCCACCGTTCAAATAGTCGGCGACGTGGGACTCAATAAACGCCAGGCTGACTTGAAGCAACGAAACATCGACGAACTGGCCCCGCCCGGTTTTTTGCCGCGCCAGCAGTGCCGCCATAATACCGTGGGCCGCGAAGATGCCTGAGGAATGATCCGTGATGGAAAACCCCGCGACCTTGGGATTATCAAAGTCTGTGACCAAACTCAGCATCCCGCTCAATGCTTGACCGATGGTATCGAAGCCGGGCTTATCTCGATACGGACCGCTTTGGCCGTAACCGGAGATCGAGCAATGGATCAATTTAGAATTGAGCTTCGCCAGCTCTTCATAATCAAGACCGAGGCGCTTTCTCGTTGCCGGCCGAAAATTTTCAAGCAAGATATCCACCGTCGTCAAAAGCTTCAATAGGATCTCTCGACCCTTTTTCTCGCGCAGATTGAGTGTGACGCTTTTCTTGTTTCGATTCAGGACACGGAAGCTCGGGCCGTAACCTTCATATTGGGGATTGCGACCGCGGTGTGTATCGCCGCCGTCGGGCAATTCGATTTTGATAACCTCGCAACCTAGGTCGCCGAGCAGGCTGCCCGCATACGGCCCGGCCACGTGCCCGCTTACATCGATAGCGACGGTTCCTTCGAGCGCTCCAGAGATCATGCTAGAAAATCCATTTATCGCAATCAAAAAATGTTGTCCACTACAAGATCGCTTCCCGCGTCGCGTTTGATCTAATCGATCCTCTGAACAACTCCGCGCCGTTTCATTCTATTTTTGTTGCTGTTTTTTCAATTGCTCCAACTGCTGTTCCATCTGCTGCTCCTGGCGATCGATGTCGGCTTCTTGAGTATCGAGCTGACGTTGTTCGCGTGTTATTTCTTGCTGTTTTTCGGTCTCACGCTCCATGCCAATAAAAGGGGCCAAGCAACCGCAAAGGGACAGCCAGAAGAGAGTCCCTAGAGTCATTAAGGCAATGGATTTCATTTTTATTCTCCTTTCCGGAGACATTTGTCTGTCGAGAAAGTTCGAGACATCGCGCTCGCCGGCGAATATTAATTGCCTTACTCCGAAGCAAGCTGATTGTCTATGGCCGCAGCGTTCATAAGCGACGCTTCAAATCACCGTCTCATCATTGACGATCTCAAACTGCGACAATTCATCCGCGGCTCTCCCCACAACAAGACTTGGGTGAGGTTGTTGGCGCACGCGCATTGGCGAGCATTTGCCCGTAGTTGGCATGGATATCCATGCGAGTTGCAAAGCCGCTTGGGTTGACACATCACGTCGCTATCATTTACAAGTATTTTCCATCCAAAGTTACCGGCGTTCCCTTCGAGGCATTGATGATCACGAGTTCTTTGAAACTACTGGCTCGGTTACCATTATCTTGGTTTCACCGCGCCGGAGTCGCCGTCGGCTGGCTGATGTATTGGGGGTCGCCGACCTATGCCAAGCGGGTGAAGGAAAATCTCTCCGCCAGCGGGATTTGTTCGAGCGAACGACAATACCGCGCGCTGATCAAGGAAACCGTCCGGGAAACCGGAAAAACGGCGACAGAGTGGGTCAAAGTCTGGTTCGCGTCTGATGCAAACATGAGTTGAAACTTCGACGAGCGCGCTCTCAACCGAATCGTTGAAGATCTTGTGCGCCATTGTCCGGGCCAGTACTTGTGGAGTTATAACCGTTATAAAGTTCCTCGTAAGTCCGAGGTGAAACGCCGGAAGCCACTCCCCTCATACGGGGCTTAGAAGTTCGGTCAACTTCCGCGTATTGTCCATTGCATCAAGTTTTAATACGGCGCTAATCAATTCCTCGGACTGTTTTTCCGCGATTATCGTCTTCACGTTGCTGTGAAATTTGTTCAAGACTTCCTCTTCCGTCAGCGGATTTTCGGGATGGCCTTTAGGAATTGTGGCCGTATGAGTGAAGCGGGTACCGCTTTTTAACTCTACGCTTACCGGACAGTAGGGGCCGGGCTCTGGAATGGATTCGTCCCTGATGACCTTGACCCTGCCAAGGGCCTCTTGAACTTGTGGCTGATTGGCTTTGGCGTCGGTGAAGGTCTCTATTTCCAATTTCCCATCCAGAAAAGCGAGTGCTACCACGTAGTTGATGGCGAACTTGCCGCGCAGGCCGGTTTTGACGTCGGAATGATAGTGACGCTGATAACGAAGTGGCGGAATCCTGACTTCTATGGTTGCAACGTCGGCGAAGTTTATTTTGTGTTCTCGCTTCAACTGAAGCGCTGCATCGGCGGCGAGAAACTGGGGAGCGCTGCATGGGTGGAGCTTGAGACCCAAGCCGGGAGACTCAAGGAAGTAAGGGGTGCTGAGATTAGCTATCATTTTTTCGTAATCGCAGGTGTTCGGACCGAAAAAAGTATCGCAGAAGCCTCTCGGTGCCTCGATGATCGCGGCATCAGCCGTGAAGCCTTGCTGCGCCAGCAACACCGCCTCGACGCCGTTGCGCGCGGCGTTGGCGGCATGAAATGGTTTCACCATGGAGCCTTGCTGGCGGTGAATGCCGCCGGCGGCTGATGCGGCAATACCTAACGCCGCTTTGATTTTATCCGGTTCGAGACGCGCTAGACTAGCACAGGCGATCGTGGCACCGATGCTGCCCCAGACAGGTGTGGAGTGAAAGCCACGGTCCTGAACATTGGGCGTAGCGGTAGCCATTTTCGTCAGAACTTCGATGCCCAGTACGTATGCCTTGAGCAAATCTCTCCCTGATGAGCCGATGACTTCACTGAGGCTCAGCGCTGCTCCTGTAACCATGCACGTCGGATGGCCCGCGTGAATAAAAGCATCCCAATCATCAAAGTCTATGGCATGGCCAAGGAGTCCATTGGCAAACGCCGCCATGGGGGCGGAGGATTTCAGTCGTGTTCCCCAAATCGATGCTTCCTCGCTGTGACCCATTTTTTGACAGTATTGAAAGGCGATGGATGCTGTATCCGTCGAAACGCCCGCAAGCGCCGCGCCGAACGTATCAAGGATATGTATTTTCGCATTGGCAAGGGTCTTATCGGAAATCGTCGAATAATCTGTCTCAGCAACAAATCGGGCCAATGTGTCGGTGACCGGAGGCGGAGTAGGCATGGGCGTCTTCCTTATGCTTGCAATATTTGTTAACCAATTATCCGAATTAGGCGAGCGAGTCTATCCGTGATAGAAACCAATAGCAGGAAGGCGGAGCGGGGAGCAGGCGGTATGGGATCGTAGGTCAGGTTAGTAGTCAGTGGTCAGCAGGATAAAAACCTGCAGAAACTTCAAACAGGTGAGGAGAGCAAAGCATGAAAGGCTGTCTAGACGGGATAAGAGTTTTGGAACTCGGCAATTTCATTTCTGGACCGTACGGTGCAATGTTACTTGCCGACCTCGGCGCGGAAGTTATTAAAGTCGAAAACCCGAAGGGCGGTGACCCGTTTCGGGGTTGGGATTTGGGCGGCGACCAACCGAATTTTTGGGCCTACAACCGCGGCAAAAAAAGTGTGACTCTAAATTTGCAAACTCCCGAGGGCAAGGAAATCTTTTACGAGTTGGTGAGAAACGCAGACGTCGTGATGGATAATTACCGTCCCGGCGTTACCCAGAAGCTGGGAATAGATTTCGACAGTCTGAAAAAAATCAACGGCAAAATTGTCTGCTGTTCGATTACCGGCACCGGTCCCACTGGACCCTATGTCAAAAGGCCGGCCTACGACACTGTCGGTCAAGGGATGGGCGGCATGATGAGCGTTTTAATGGATCCGCAAAATCCAAAGCCTGTGGGCCCGGCCTATTCGGACTGTCTCAGTGGCATGTTTTCGGCGCTCGGTATTTTGGGCGCATTGATGGCGCGAAACCGAACGGGCAGAGGCCAACAGGTGGATGCCACGATGGTCGGGTCGATTCTAGCGTTTTTGAACGCGCCCGCGACAGAAACTTTCGCCCATGGGCGAGTCCCCGGGCCATACACCCGGCCGCGGCAGTCGCAAACGTATGCGTTTGCCTGCGCCGACGGAGCGATGTTGGCGATTCACCTGTCCTCGCCGCAAAAATTCTGGGAAGGGCTGTGCAAATCGGTGGAACATCCGGAGTTGATTGAAGATCCGCGTTTCAAGACCCGTCCGGACCGGCGAGGCAATTACGATGAGCTCAACAAAACCTTTGCAGTGTTTTTCAAGGAAAAGCCGCGCGCCTATTGGATCGAACGCCTCGAAGCTAACGACGTACCGCACACACCCGTCTACAATTTGAAAGAAGTTTTCGATGACCCCCAAATTAAACACATGGGCATGGAAATCACCATCGAACGCAAAGGCAAGCCAACGATTCGGACAGTGAAGTTTCCACTGGAATACAGCGAAACCAAAAGTGGTCATCCCAGTCCGCCGCCGGAGCTCGGCGAACACAACGCTGAATTTTTGAAACCGCTAGGATATGACAAGCAGAAAATGGCGGAATTCAAGGAAAAGGGCGTGATCTGAAGAAATTCTAAATAGTTCCGACCACGACGGCCGACCGCCAAGAACAAGGCGCAAGATAGCCCGCGGTCGGTGGTCGGCAGTTTGCGGTCGGTTTCTTAAGTGTTATCTTTTGCCTACTCGTTTCCCAATTCCCGCGCTAAAAATTTCGCTGTAAGACCCCAGGCCGACTCGGCTAGGACGGGGTCATAACAGTCGCCGTCGGCCATGGCGAATCCGTGGCCGGCGCGGTGGAAGAAATGCCAATCCAACGGTTGTCCGTTGGATTGCAAATTCGCCATCAACTGTTGCTGCACCGGAATACTCGCTACGTGATCCCGGGCGCCGAAAAAT
>Ga0126377_10004157_pt1 | contig 10471 bp, 8 predicted proteins | sample PanSoiMetPlot_22_FD_92647 | JGI IMG/M metagenome (GOLD analysis project Ga0126377, IMG submission 92647) | Tropical forest soil microbial communities from Panama - MetaG Plot_22 | ecosystem: Environmental > Terrestrial > Soil > Tropical forest > Bulk soil | place: Panama | collected 2016-02-17 | reverse complement strand
GAGTGTCGAGCCTGATGTCGTACGCGCGCGGCAGATTATCGGGAGCGATCGCCAGCAGTAGCTCAACGCCCCATCTCGCCAGCAACAGCCCAGCCGCGCCCCCTGAAATAGCCATCAGCAGGCTCTCGGCCAGCAATTGCCGCGCGACACGCCATCGGCTGGCGCCGAGGGATGCGCGAATCGCCATCTCTTTTTGCCGTCCGGCGGCGCGCGCCAGCAACAGGTTGGCTACATTGGCGCACGCGATCAGCATCACGAATCCGACGGCGCCAAACAATATCAGCAACGCCGTCCTCGCCTTGCCGACCGCCTGTTGCTGCAGCGGCGCGAGTCGCACCCCTTTATCTGTGTTGGTCTGCGGGTATTGTTCGGTCAGACGGCGGGCGATGGCGTTCATCTCGGCGCTCGCCTGTTGGATGCTGACGCCGGGTTTGAGCCGCGCGATCACCGCCAGATAATTATTCCGGCGATCGTTCATATTTACCGGAGTGAAGGCGATGGGCAAATAAAGGTCGACCTTCAAGGCGTCCCCGAAGGGGGCCACCCCGAAGGGGATCTCGCCTCTGCGCGGGAATTGAAAATCGGGCGCCGTCACGCCGATGACAGTGTAGGCTTCATTGTTAAGTGTGATCTTCTGCCCGATGAGCTTCGGGTCGGCGCTGTAACGCCGCCGCCACAACCCGTGACTGATGACGACTACGCGATCAGCGCCCGCCTGGTCCTCTTCAGGTAGAAACGCTCGCCCCATAGCAAAGCGAGGGCCAAGCAGCGGGAAGAGGCTGGCCGAAGCGCGCAGGCTAACCACCGACTCGGGCTCACCACCGCCCGTCAGGCTCATCCTTTGCGCCTGCAGCGCCGCCATCTGCTCGAAGACCTGATTCTGATTGCGCCAGTCAACAAAATCGGCCACCGCCACCGGAAAATCATCCAGGCCGACCTGCGCCTGCAGGATAGGACGGTCGGCCCACACCATCACCAACCGCTCCGGTTCATAGTACGGCAGCGCACGAAGCAAAACGCCGTTGACCACACTGAAAATAGCCGTGTTAGCGCCGATGCCGAGCGCCAGCGTCAGCACGGAGACAAAGGCGAAACCAGGGCTCTTCATCAACGTTCGCACGCCGTAGCGCAGGTCCTGAATCAGCGTTTCAATCGAATTTAGACTCCACATCTCGCGGCTCACCTCCTTCAACCAGGTTTGATTGCCGAATTGTCGCCGGGCGGCGTAATGCGCTTCTTCCGCCGCCATCCCGGACGCCAGGTTCCGCTCGATCTGCATTTCGAGATGGAAGCGCATCTCCTCTTCCATCTCGCGCTCCATCCGTCCTCTGCGCAGCAGCGAAAGCAGCCAACGCCAGATTTGTAAAAGAATGTTTGCCACGATCGGACTCACTCAATTCGAAGCGCCACAATTGGATCTACCTTTGTCGCCCGTCGCGCCGGAATCCAGCACGCTAGGAGCGAAACACACAGCAACACGACTGCAACCACGACAAACGTCAGCGGGTCGGTCGGTCGCACGCCAAACAGCAAGCTCTCCATCCATCTCGTCAACGCGAAAGCCGCAGCCAATCCAATCACTACTCCGATCAATGCCAACTTCAGCCCTTGCGCGAGGATAAGCTTCAACGCATCACCTGCCTGCGCGCCCAGCGCCATTCGGATGCCGAGTTCCTGGGTGCGCTGTTTGACCGCGTATGAGATCACGCCGTAAATGCCGATAGCTGCAAGCAGCAAGGCGAGCGCGGCGAAACTCATCAGCAACACAAGCGTCAGCCGCCGCGCGGAGAGCGAAATGGCCATCAGTTGATTCATCGACCGGATCGAAACGACCGGCAGGTCTCTGTCAATTTCGTGAATCGCACGCTCGACACTGGCCGCTACTTGCATTGGTTCGCCTGTCGTGCGCGCGACCAGCCACTGTAATCCTGTCGGATGTTGCGCGAACGGCAGATAAGTCTGCGTCGGAGTTTCACGCTCTACCCCATTTAATTTGACGTCCGCCACCACGCCGACCACTTCCATCCACGGCGAGTCGCTGTCCGGCGATCCCCACTTCAAGCGCCGGCCAATGGGGTTTTCAGCGGGCCAGATGCGCTGCGCCAGCGTCTCGTTGATAATGGTAACGCGCGCCGAGTCCGCTGTGTCGGTCGAATTGAACGCGCGTCCTTGCAGCAGGCGAATGCCCATTACTGCAAAATAGTCAGCGCTCACCGGGGAGACCGAAGTTCCCCCACGCTGAACGCCGTTTTTATTGACCGCAGAGAAGCCTAGATTCCATTGCGAGCCGTCAATCGGCAGCGCAAACGTGATTGCGGAGGAGCGGATGCCCGGCAAGGCCGATACGCGCGCCAGGCATTCGTCGAGAAAAGCGCGGCGGCGCGAGTTATCGTAAGCGTTCTCCGGCAAATCGACCCGCATCGTCAGCAGCCGGTCAGGATTGAAACCCGGCTCGACGTCCAACGCCCGCGCCATCGATCGGACCAGCAAACCGGCGCCAATGAGCAGCGCCAGCGCCAGACTCACTTCGACGACCACCAGTGTCTTGCGCGTGGCTTCTCGGCCGGCTCCGGCGTCCGAGCGACAGCCTTCTTTCAGCGCCGTCTGAAGGTCGGCGCTTGACGCCTGCCAGGCAGGCAATAATCCGCATAAGACACTGGTCAAAACCGACACCCCGAAGGTGAAAAGCAGCGCCGCGCCACTCAGGCTGACGCGGCTGAGTTGTGGGATATTATTCGGCGCCAGCGCCAGCAGCCCATCCAACATCCAACGCCCGATGAGCACGGCGAGCGCTCCGCCCAATAAGGCGAGCAACAGGCTTTCGCTGAGCATTTGCCGGATGATCCGCCGCGCAGGAGCGCCGAGCGCCAGGCGCACCGCGATCTCTTTTTTCCGCCCGGCGGTTTTCGCCAGGAGCAGGTTGGCTACATTGACGCAGGCGATCAGCAGAATTAAGCCGACGGCTCCCATCAAGACCCAGAGCGATTGGCGCACATTATCCGACATGACATCCTGCAACGGTTCGACCTGCGCGTTCTTCCCCTTGTTGGCCGCCGGGTATTCGCGCTCGAGTTGCGCCGAGATGGACGCCATTTCCCGCTTCGCCTGTTCGATCGTGACGCCAGGCTTCAGGCGCGCCAGCGCGAAGAGATTGTATTCGGCGCCGCGATCCATGATCCCGGCGTAAAAACCCGTTTTCAATCCGAGCACCAGCCCGATAGGCACATAGACATCATCCGCCCGAAAGTATTCGAAGCCCTGCGGCAGCACGCCGATCACCTCGTAAGGATCGCCGTCCAGCTGCAGCTTCCTGCCGATAATCCCCGCGTCGCCGCCAAACTTCTCCAGCCACATTCCGTGGCTGAGGATAGCCGTGCGCGGCGCGCCGTAGCGATCATCCTCGCTCACGAACAGGCGCCCGAGTTGCGGTTGTATCCCGAGCAGTTGAAAGAAATTCCAGTTGACCATCTGTCCGCGCAACCGCGCCGCCCTCTCAACGCCGGTGAGATTGAAAGACTGGCTGCGACTCGAGGCCATCCCCTCGAAGGATTGCGCCCGCTCCCGCCAGTCGCTGTAGGTCGGATACGATATGGCCATGCGCCTTATGGCATTACGCCCTTCTCTAGACATCAACGCCAGGCGGTCAGGTACGTGGTAGGGCAGGGGACGCAGCATCAGCGCATGTACCACGCTGAAGATCGCGGTATTCGCGCCAATCCCCAACGCCAGGGTGACTACTGCAATGAAGGTAAAGCCGGGGTTTTTACGAAGCAACCGCGCGCTATAGCGCAAGTCCTGAATCAGCGTTTCAATGAAATTTAGACTCCACATTTCGCGACTCGCCTCCTTTAACCAGGTTTGATTGCCGAATTGTCGCCGGGAGGCGTAATGCGCCTCTTCCGGCGCCATCCCTGCATCCAGGTTCTGTTCGATCTGCATCTCGAGGTGGAAGCGCATCTCTTCTTCCATCTCGCGCTCGTATCTTCCACGGCGCAGCAGTGAAAACAGACGGCGCCAGAGTTGTAATAGAATGTTTATAAGACTGTTCATTGCCTACTACCTCACTCGACTCGAAGCGCTACCAGTGGATCCACTTTCGTCGCCCGCCGCGCCGGGAAATAACACGCCGCAAATCCAGCAAGCGCCACCACGACCACCACCGCGCCCAACGTCAACGGATCGCGCGGTGACACTCCCCAAAGCTGATTGGCGATTACCCGCATCACAGCGAAGCTCGCCAACAAGCCAACGCCCACGCCTAATCCAACCAACCGCAATCCCCTACGCAGAACCATCCACACCACGGCCGTGCGGCCTGCGCCCAGCGCCATCCGAATGCCGATCTCGTGTGTCTGCCGCGCGACCGTGTAAGCGATCACGCTGAACACTCCCAGCGCCACCAGCGCCAGTCCGACACTCGCGAAGACACTCATAAGAACCAAGCTGAAACGCGGCTCGGCGTAGCTGTACCGCTTCAGGAAATCTTCCAGACTGCCGGTTAGCGTCAATGCGACACCGCGATCCACAGCCCATATTTCCCGCCGCACGTCGTTGAGCAACGAAAGCGGCAGCCCTGAGGTCCTGACCATAATTCCCCGTTCAAACGCGCTGGTGATCGTATACGGCAGAAACATTTCCGGCATCGGCGGCTCCTGGATGCCTTGATTCTTGGCGTCCGAGATCACGCCGATGACTTCGAAGACCGGGTCTTTGACCGGAGAATCTGGCATGCTCTCCAGCATATTGACTTTGACCATTTGCCCGATCGGGTATCCATTGCCGAGAAACTTGTTCACGAACGTTTGGTTCACGACTGCGACTTTGCGCGCGCCGTGTACTTCTGTTTCCGAGAGCGTGCGGCCGAGTATTGTCCGCAACTGCAGCGTCGAGAAATAGCCTTCGCTGCAAAGTTGGAACATCGTCCGCCATTTCTCGGTGTGCGCCTTCCCGACGACGTCTATGTCGCTGTCTGAGCCGCCGTACGGCGGGAGCGTTGTAGTCTCGGTCGCCGCCACCACGCCGGGCAGAGCGCGCAGCCGCGGCAACAGTTGCTCGTAAAACCGCTGTTTTTCCGCGGCCGTCGCGTATTGGCCGCGCGGGAAAGGAAGGCGCGCAAACAGGATGTTCTGCGGATTGAAGCCCAGGTCCATCTGCTGCAATTTAACGAAACTGCGCATCAGCAACCCCGCGCCCGACAGCAACACGAGCGACAGCGCTACCTCGAACACCACCAGCGCGTTCCGCATACGCCCTCGCCCGAAGCCGCCGCCGACGCCTTTTCCGCCGTCTTTCAGCGGCTCGACCAGGTCTTTTCTGACCGTTTGCAGCGCCGGCGCGAGGCCGAAAAGCGCAGCTGTGATCGCTGCCGTCCCCAAACTGAATAGTAGTGCGGCGAGGTTCAACCGAATCTGGGCTTCGCCCGGAATGAAGTTATCGTACCTCAACGCCACAAGGCCCTTGATGCCGGCGTAAGAGAAGAGACATCCCACGACAGTTCCTCCGAGCGCGAGCAGCAAACTCTCGGTCAACAATTGGCCCACTAGTCGAATCCGGCTGGCGCCCATTGCGGAGCGAATCGCCATCTCTTTCTCACGCGCCGTCGCGCGCGCCAGCAGCATGTTGGCGACATTACTGCACGCGATCAGCAGCAACAGGCCGACGGCGGCGGCGATCGTATAGAGCGCCTTGCGAAAATCGCCGAACAGGCTGTCAAACCAACTGACGATCCGGACGCTAAAGTTCTTGGGATAGTTGTCGGGATAGGACTGCGCCAACCGCCGCGCGATCAACTCTATATCGGCTTGCGCTTGCTCGGCCGAGGCGCCGCGCTTCAGCTTCGCCAAGAAAATCCAGTAATCGCGATTGGCGCGCGGGCCGCCTCGCTCCATCGCCCGGGCGATCCAGAGGTCCGGGTCATAAAAAATAAAGCGCGGCGGCATTATCCCGACCAGCGCCGTCGGCGCCCCGTTGAGCGTGAAAGTCTTGCCCAGAATGCTCGGGTCCTGGTTGAAGCGCTTGGCCCACAGTTTGTATGACATCACAAAGACCGGTGGCGCGCCCGGCCTGGCGTCGTCCGGCGTGACGCCGCGACCGAGTTGCGCCGGCACGCCCAGGAAGCTGAACGCGTTGGGCGTGACATATCCGCCATTGAACTGCTCCACCCCGGCGCCACTGTCGTAGAACACGTCGTCGCCCGTGAATCCGATGACATCTTCGAAGGCCTGGCTCTGCTCCTGGTAATCAATGAATTCCGGCGACTGAAACCAACTGCGTCCGCCCGGACGGCTGTCGCTCGTATCGTGAATCTGGATGGCGACCACTCGGCGCGTATCCTTGTAGGGAAACGGGTCCAGCAAAATGTTCTGGACCGCGCTGAAGATGGTAGTGGTCGCGCCGATGCCCAACGCCAGCGTCAGCACTGCAAGCGACGTAAAGCCGGGATTCTTCATCAACATCCGCGCGCCGAAGCGCAGGTCCTGAATCAGCGTTTCAATCGAATTTAGACTCCACATCTCGCGACTCGCCTCCTTCAACCAGGTTTGATTTCCGAATTGCCGCCGGGCGGCATAATGCGCTTCTTCCGCGGCCATCCCTGCGGCCAGGTTCTGTTCGATCTGCATCTCTAGATGGAAGCGCATCTCCTCTTCCATCTCGCGTTCGTGTTTTCTTCGGCGCAACAGCGAAAGCATCCGGCGCCATAGGCGCCAAACAAAATGGAAAAGATGTTGTAGCAATCTGGTCATCATGAGCGGCCTCACTTCCGGCTAAGCGGTTTGCAGCACCTTGGCAATGGCCTCAGTCAGCCGGGCATAAGAGGCAAGTTCGCCCTCCAACTGTTTGCGCCCCGTCTTCGTCAGTTTGTAATACTTGGCCCGCCGGTTGTTCTCCGACACTCCCCATTCCGCCTTGATCCAACCCTTCAGTTCCATCCTGTAGAGCGCCGGGTAGAGCGAGCCCTCGCCGATCTGAATCACTTCGTCGGTGAGCTGGCGAATGCGCAAGGCGATAGCGAAGCCGTGCATTGGGTCATTACTGAGCGTCTTAAGGACCAGCATATCGAGCGTCCCCTGGAGTATGTCGACCTTGGTCATGTCACGATGTCCTTTTGATGAAAGTCTGGTAGATAAATGTCCGGGCGGAGTTTGGCTTTGCTCACTTCGAATGTCAAGGGGAGAGAAGGCTGGCTTGACGGTTGTCAACGCTAATAGTGGCTATTTGAGGCGACATTATAAGCGGCGCTGTGATAATGACCAGCACACGGTCTTCCTTAGAATACCCAGGCTAGCTCGTCGGCGGGCGCATTCGTCCCTTCATTAAGTCGCCGGCTTTCTATGCGGATAACTCAAGACATGTTGTTCTGACTCCTTGTTGACTCTCCGAGCGAAAATGGCTAGACCTCTTCTCGATTCGGGTTAAGGATGCGGGCAATGGCCTCGCTCAAGCGTTCCCACTTACTGGTCTCGGACGTCAGTTCCTTGCGGCCGGCCGCAGTCAGGCGGTAGTACCTGGCGCGGCGGTTGTTTTCCGAAGTTCCCCACCTGGCGGTGATCAAGCCGCGCCGCTCCAGCCGCTGCAACGCCGGGTAGAGCGAGCCGTGATCCACTCGCAGCACATCCTGTGATGTCCGCTCGATGGATTTGGCGATGGCGTGGCCATGGATCGGGCCGAACAGCAGGGTGCGCAGGATCAGCAGATCAAGCGTGCCCTGCAACATGTCGATTGGTTCGTCTTTTTGTTTTCGCATAATCACTTAAGTAGAAAGCCTACTGGAGTATCGATCTGCTTTGGTAGGATGTCAAGGGAACAGGGGGCCAATGATCTATCGACCGACCAACGGCTGAGATTGTATCTTGGGCAGGAGTTGATCAAGAATGCGGTATGAAAAGAGCAAGGCTTTCTATTCGAAGGGGAATGCGTCTGCCCGAATTCTACTACCCTCCCAATATGGTGAATTGAGATGGATCACGAAGAAGTAGGAAGGTATTGGAACGCCAACGCTGACGCATGGACGAAACTGTCGCGAGCTGGATTTGACGTCTACCGCGACTACCTCAACACACCCGCCTTCTTCGCCATGCTGCCGGCCGTGGATGGGCTGTCGGGGTTGGATATCGGCTGTGGAGAAGGCCACAACACAAGGCTGCTGGCCAAACGCCGGGCTCTGGTGACAGCTATCGACATTTCGGAAGTCTTTATCGCGCACGCCAAACAAGCGGAGGAACATGAGCCGCTGGGCATCGATTATCGAGTCGCCAGCGCCGTGGGACTGCCATTCGCCGACGGCGCATTCGACTTCGCGACGGCCTTCATGAGCTTGATGGACATTCCGGAAACAGACCACGCGATCGCCGAAGCCCATCGCGTCCTGAAGCCCGGGGGCTTCCTTCAATTCTCCATCACCCATCCGTGCTTCGACACGCCGCACCGCCGGAATCTGCGCGGCGAGAACGGGTTGACCTATGCAATTGAGGTTGGGGACTACTTCCGAATTCTCGAAGGAGAGATTACCGAATGGCTCTTCGGGGCGGCGCCGCCAGAGATAAAACAAGGGTTGCCGAAGTTCAAGACGCCGCGCTTCACACGAACGGTGAGTCAATGGCTGAATTTGCTGATCGAAACCGGCTTTCTGATGGAACGCGTTGATGAGCCGCGACCGAGCGACGAAACCGTCCGCGCCTGCCCCGACATGCAAGACGCCCAGGTCGTCGCCTACTTCCTCCACATCCGGGCTCGGAAGCCGGAGCAAACTATTTAGTCGTTGTCTGCAACTGGCCGATGCTTGAATTATCTTCTGAGAAATGGAGGACACCATGATACGAAAGGCGACCGATGAGGATTTCGAGGAAATCTTCAATATCATCAATGACGCTGCGATCGCTTACAAAGGAGTGATTCCACCAGATCGGTGGCATGAGCCTTATATGGCTAGAGAAGAGCTACAGGCGCAAATCGATGACGGCGTGCGATTTTCCTGCTATGTTGATGACAATGAAATCATCGGAGTCATGGGTGTTCAGGATAAGGCGGATGTAGCGTTGATTCGCCATGCATATGTAAGAACGATACAAAGAAAAAAAGGCGTTGGATCCCTCCTCCTTCAGGAACTGATCAAAGACGCAAAGAAACCGATTTTGATCGGGACCTGGAAGGCTGCCGATTGGGCGATCCGTTTCTATGAGAAGCACGGTTTTCGTCTTGTGGAGGAAGAGGAGAAAGATCGCCTGCTAAAGAAATATTGGGCGATTCCAGATCGACAAGTTGAGACGTCAGTGGTTCTAGTGGACGGAAAATATAAGAGGTCAATAGATTTCTAACAACAGTTTCGACCTTGGGAGGATCCATGCGTTACATGAAATTGAATACGGAGCAACGCGAAGAGCTGTTAGCTTCGCTCAACAGTATGCCTGAATATTTAAGGGAGATTTTCGCGGGTTTGCCCCCAGAGCATGCCCGGACTCCGGGTCCGGACGAAACGTTCTCTCCTGTAGAGCAGGTCTGGCATCTCGCGGACCTGGAGCGCGAAGGGTTCGGGGTTCGCCTTCAGCGGCTGCTGTCCGAACCTGAACCTCATCTGCCAGATTTCGATGGAACAAAGATCGCCGCCGAGCGAAGCTACCGCTCCCTGTCTTTAGAAGAAGGCATCCTCGCCTTCACGGAGGCGCGTCGAAAAAACATTGCGGCGTTACTGGCGATCGACTCTCCGATGTGGTCGCGTAGCGGCATACAGGAGGGCGTTGGGAGCGTTTCATTGTGTGACATACCGAATTTTATGCTTCAACATGATTCCGCCCATAGGGCTGAAATCGAGGCGTGGAAAAATTCTGTCGCCCGCTAACTATGCCTAACAGGCGCTTCGAGACGGACGCGTAAAAAGCGACGCGCTGCTCAAACTTACCGTAGCTAAATCAGACCAGACAACATTGGGACGCCATGGCGGTAGCCTGACCATGAGGGAGGGCATAGGCGCCGCGGCCCACGCCCTCCCTCATGGTCGGGCTACCGCCACTTAGCTCTATAACTGTACCAATCTTGCCTGCTCTGTTTTAGAAGGAGTTGATTGTAACTTGAAGCGTCGGGCGGCAGTAATTGCCAGAGGAGATTTCCAGAACTTCACTGTCATCGAAGCCTATGAAATATGGCGCCGATGGCGGAGTCTTTTCGGCGCGCCCAGTTATACAATCGCGCCGCCTTTCACTTCATCGGATCAAGACACAAAACGAAGATCGTTTATGTCCCGCTTCTCGGAGGGAAAAATGAAAACCATGACACGAATCCTCACAATCACTTTGGCCTTAATTTTCGCGCTCGGTCCGTCGAAATTGATGATAAGCGCGCTGGCCCAGGACGGCGCGAAAGAGAAGCTCGATTACGCGATGATCGCCAGGATCAAAGAAGAGGGACTGAATCGGTCGCAGGTCATGGACCACATCAGTTGGCTCTCGGACGTGTACGGCCCGCGGTTGACGGGCTC
>Ga0126377_10004156_pt1 | contig 10471 bp, 17 predicted proteins | sample PanSoiMetPlot_22_FD_92647 | JGI IMG/M metagenome (GOLD analysis project Ga0126377, IMG submission 92647) | Tropical forest soil microbial communities from Panama - MetaG Plot_22 | ecosystem: Environmental > Terrestrial > Soil > Tropical forest > Bulk soil | place: Panama | collected 2016-02-17 | reverse complement strand
GGGGTCGGCGCCGCATCATGCGGCGACACGATCGCGATGGTCCCGGCGCACGTGCTGGTGCGGCTTTTGCACGAAGCGGGATACGGCACGTGACCCGCCCCCGGCTGCTTGACCTGTGCTGCGGCGCCGGCGGCGCGGCGATGGGCTACCACCGCGCCGGCTTCGACGTAGTCGGGATCGATCACCTTCCGCAGCCGAACTACCCGTTCCCGATGGTGCTTTCGGACGCGATTGTGTGGATGGAGGAGTACGTCTGCTCGGGGCATGAGATCTTCGACGCGATCCATGCGAGCCCACCGTGCCAGGTGCACGTCAAGGGCATGCGCGCGGTCAACCTCGAGCTCGACCGCGACTATGAGCACCGCGACCTGATCGCCCCGACGCGCGAGCTCCTGCAGCACATGGGCTGGCCGTATGTGATCGAAAACGTCGTCGGCGCTCCGCTGATCAGCCCGATCCGGTTGTGCGGGACGAGCTTCGATCTGCCGCTGCGCCGGCACCGACTCTTTGAGTCGAACGTCTTCCTCTTCGGCCTGCCCTGCGCGCACGGGCGCTTCACCGAGAAGCGCTACTGGAACGGGGACGGGTCGCGCTACAACGGCGACGGCTCGCGCTCGTACAGCAGCGAGCGGCGCCTCTCCACGGTCGTCCAGGTGTACGGCCATGCCGGCGGCAAGGAGGAGTGGCCGGCGGCCATGGGCATCGACTGGATGACCTATCCCGAGCTCGCCGAGGCGATCCCTCCGGCGTACACGCAGTTCGTCGGCGAGCAACTCATGTCAGCCGTCCGCCAGACCTTGCCGTTGGAGGTGCAGTTGTGATCAGAGGGTTCGTCGAAGTCATGGGCAATGCCGGACCGTCGCGGATGGAGATGCTCCACCGCGAGGGCACCGTCGAGGGGTACTACGTCCTGGTCGGTCCCGATCGCGAGGCCGGCGAGAACAACGTCCGGCAATGGCGAGACGCCGGCGTTCCGAAGTGGGCCTGGTACGTGTGCGGCTCCGATCAGGACGAGGATCTCGCGCGCATCACCGAGCTCGAGGAGCGGCTCGACCCGGTCGGCTGGTGCCTCGACATCGAAAAGCCGTTGGAGGGCGCCAAGCTGCAGACGCTGATCGCCGGCGTGAGCGCGTTCGGCAAGCAGGTCGTCGCGTCGCTCGCCGCCATCACGGCGTCGCACGTCAACTACGACTACCGCTGCCTGGATCGCTTCAAGGTCGCAATCGACTGGCAGGCGTACTTCGACTCGGGTGAGGGCTCGACGCCGGCCGTCGCCGTGCAGGAGCTCTACCAGTCGTCGTTCGTGATCCCCGGCTGGGAGTACCGCACCGCCTTCGCCGGCAAGTACGGCTGGGGCAAGGCGATGCGCGTCGAGGCCGAGCAGCGCTGCCTCATCGATCTGTACCAGCGCCCCGGACCGATCAACGGGTACTTCGCCGTCGCGCCCCGGCAGTGGGGCTGGACGGTGGTCTCGCGGAGCCTGCTCGACGTCACGGGGCAGGCGGCCGGCGTGCTGATGGGTCGCGCGGCCTACACGAACATCCGAGTCACGCTCGACGTGACCCGCACGGCCGAGGCGCGGCCTGCAGCCGAGTGGACGCCGATCGCGGCCAGTGCTCGAGCTCACGGTGCGAACCGCCGGCCGGTCTCGGTCTACCTCGTCGAGCGCACGTCCAACGAAGTCCTTCGCGCCATCGCAGCGGGTGGCGGATGAACGACGAGCCGGAGTTCGACGAGTGGTTCGACGTGATCACGCCGCTGAACATCCTGCGCTGGGCGAGCGTCGTGTTCGTGATCTGCCTCTACGTGCTGGTGATCGTGTCCATCGTCCTGGCGCTCTTCGGCGCCTTCTGAGGGGAGAAAGGGGAGTGAGATGAAGGTGATCTTGGGGACGCTTGTCGTGGTGTCCCTCTTCACTGCGGGGTTGGGGGTGGCGTTCGCTCAGAAGCCGCCGGCGCCGCCTGGGCAGGACCCGTGCTCGCACGGCAACTCCGGTAAGCCGTGCCGGCCGGATCCGAGCGTGAACGGCCAGGACTGCCTGCCGCACGGCAACAAGCTCGGAGGCAAGAACGAGGACCACTGCCTCGCTGGCACGACGACGACGACCACGACGACGACCACCACGACGACCGGGACCACGACGACGACCACGACGGGGGAGACGACGACATCCACCACGCCGACTACATCGACCCTGCCGACCGACACGTTCCCGCCGAACGACTCGACGACGATCTCTACGACGACGTCACCTGGGCCTACCAGCCCACCGCCGGCCTTCAAGCCGCCGCCGGCACCGCAGCCGACGAAGCTGCCGCCGGGACCGGGGATGCACCCACCGGAGACGACGAAGACGCCGACCCGGATGTACCACGGCAAGCCGCATCCGATCGTGCGAGGTAATGGCTAATCGATCGAAAGCGAAGGGTGACCGCGCCGAGCTCGAGGTGGAGAAGCTCCTGCAGCATCTCCTCGGAGTGCCGGCGCGGCGCGCCCTCGGAGCAGGTCGGCTCGACGACGTCGGCGACATCGACGGTGTCCCCGAGACCTGCATCTCGGTCGCCAACTGGAGAGAGGTCGCTCGGGCTGTACGCGAGAAACCCGAAGAGGCCGAGGACCAGAGGCAGCGACGCAACTGCATGTTCGTCGCCACCTTCGTGCGGCTGAGGGGCGGTGAGTATCGGGTCGTCCTGACTCCCGAGCAGTGGGCGACCTACTGGCTGGAGACGCGATGAACGATCGCCTCGTCGGTCGGCGAGAAGCGGGGAGGCTGCTCGGCATCAGCCCGTCGACGGTGAAGCGGCTCGCCGAGCGCGGGACGCTCAAGGAGATTCGCCTCACCAGGACTTCGCATCCGCGATACCTCCTGAGCCACCTGGCCGAGCTTGGATCGCCTGAGGCCGAACGACTCATCCCTGAGAAGCCCACCCTCGTAGACCTTGGCCTGCAGTGCGCGTATGCCGGCTGTGAGAAGCCACGTCGTCGTGTCCAGGCTGCCAAGTACTGCGAGGACCACGCGACAGTGATCAACGGGGTCAGGCCGGACAATGAGTGGTGGCGAGAAGTGCGTCGGCCGAAGAGAACGTGTCTCCGCTGCGGTAAGGAGTACGACCGGCGCACAGGTTTACGAAGTCCGGCCATGCACGCATGGGATGCGTTCTGCGTGGGCTGTCGCTCCCTCTCCCCGCTGAAAGCGGATCAGCTGCGACATCATCATGTCTCCTACGAGCAGGCCGTCGAATGGCTTATGCGGGGCGAGAAGCTGCCTTGCACCGCCTGCGGCAGCCTGCTGTATCGCCGGGGTAGCCGATCGCCACAGATCGACCACGACCGGCGCTGCTGCTCCGGCCCAGTTTCCTGTGGGGAGTGCGTCCGAGGCGTCACGCACGGCACCTGTAACAGCCGCATTGGCGCCGCAGAGGCTCTCGTCGAGACGATGGGCGTGGACAGGTTCCTGGCGTACATCGGGGCGGCGCCATGAGCCGCCGCATCCCCGGACGCTGCTACTTCTGCGGCGACCCCGTCGCGATCGGAGTCTGGTTCTGCGCTGCGCACATGTGGGCCGAAGGGCTCGTCCTCGACCCGCGCGAGTCTGCGGACTACCTGACGCCCGAGCACCGCTGGTGGATCGAACGCTTCTCGCGCGAGGAGATCGTCGTCATGGGCGGCTACCTCGAGCGGCCGGCGTACGACCTGAGACGGCTCGCCGAGCAGGAGCTCGTCGGATGAACGACCAGTGGATCGTCGTCCCGAATTGGGAGCGCTTTCAGCACTACCGAGATCGCGATCCGACCTGGATCAAGAACTACGTCGCGCTGCTCTCCGACGACGACTACCTGTCGATGACGCTCTCGTCGAGGGGCGTTCTACACGGCATCTGGACCCTCTACGCGGCTACCAGGGGTGTCCTATCTACGCACCATCTAAGACGTGTTCTATGCACCAACAAGGGTGATTCAAGACACTTTCTACGCACCCTGGAATTGCTCAACGATGCGGGTTGGATAGAGATCGCCGCTAGCAAACCGCTCCCATATCGCTATACCAGAGAAAGAGACAGAGACAGAGGAAGAGAAGACTCCCCCCTACCCCCCTCAGAGAGGGGGGCTGTGGATAACGGCCGAAGAGCGTCAGGGACCAACCCTCGCGCCGTCGAGAAGCAGGCTCGTCGAGACCACCACGATGCGATGGTCGAAGCGGCTCGCATCATGGCGCCAGCCTGGACTGAGCGCCGTACCGATCTGCTGCACGATCGCCTCGACGAGCTCGAGACTGACCACGGCGCGACCTTCACCGACCAGGAGCGCGAGGAGATCATCGACTCGGTGGTGCTTCGTGGCTGATGGACGAGTGGGTCTCGGTCTGGTTCTGGCTTCGCTTCCTTCGGTCGCAGCGCGTCATGGATCCCCTGCCGCAGATGGACTGGCGCAACCCCGAGGCGATGTCCGACGAGGAGTACGAGCTCCTACGTCTGGAGTGGATCGGCGCCGGCGCTCCGAGGGCCACGCCGGCCAGGATCATCGCCGCCATGGGTGGCGTGTCCGAGCCCGTCGTCGACGCTCTCCACGAACCACCTCCGTTCTGAGATGACCTACCATGCCAATCGTCGTGAATAGAGCCACGGGTGATGCCGAGCTCGCCCTCGAGCAATGGGGCTTCACGGGGCAGCGACTACTACGCTTGGCGGCCAGGGCCGCCCACGATCACCGCACCATTCCGACGGGATACGTGGAGGACGCGGTTGGGCACTTGACCGAAGTCGGGATTCGCGCCGCGTTCGATTTCGACCCAGGCCGCGCTACAGGGTTCACCTACGGGACGGTCGACAAACACTTTGAAGCGTTCTGCTACTGGCGGATGCGAATGCGGCTCGTCGATTGGCTGCGCACGACGTCGAACGGAAACGAATTCGGGCGGAATGGCACGCTCGGTCGCGAGCTCCTCATTGAGCCTGATCCCGACGAGGCGTATCCGGGCTGGGACGAGGTGTCGATCGATCGCACGGTCCGCGAGCGCTTCCGCCGTGCCGCCGAGCAGTCGGGGCTCACGATGGGGGAGTGGGCGTTCCAGGCGATGACGATCCAGGCCGACTACCAGTTGGCGACATGACGTTCAGGGTCGGAGATCGCGTGCGCGTCATCGCCGAGTACTCACACCACCTTGGATCGGAGGGCGTCGTCGTTCGCAGCCCAGATTCCGGTGCGCCCCCTGCACTGCCGGGACACATCGAGATCAGGCTTGACGGATATCTCGCGGCTGCGCTCTTCCGAGTCGAAGAAGTCGAGGCGGTGACATGAGCGCTCCTCGCCCCGGCTTCATCCACCCGAGCGCCGTGATCGGTGAGCCTCCCGAGTGGCGCGACTGGACGGAGCTCACGACGATCTTCGCTCCCGACATCGCGTCGACGGCGCAAGTGAACGCGTTCGTGACGATCGACGCCGGAATCCGAAACCCAACACGCATCGGTGAAGGCACGTTCCTGATGGCGCACGTACACATCGGCCATGACTGTGTACTCGGTGCTGACTGCGAGCTCGCTGCTGGTGTCGTGCTCGCAGGCATGGTCACTGTCGGCGATCGTGTGCACCTCGGAGTCGGCGCCTGCGTGCGGCCAGAGATCACGATCGGGCATGACGTTCGCATCGGTGCCGGTGCTGTCGTCGTCGCCGATGTCCCTGCCGGCGAGACGTGGGCCGGCAATCCGGCGAAGCCGCTCAAGTCGCCGTGGCCTGGAGAGGGCGAGATCGACAAGGTGCACATGGCGTACGAGCGCTCGCTGCTCCTACCCGAGGGGCAGAGCGAGCTCGAGCAACGCCAGCGCGCAGCCCGACGGGGCTGGATGGGCGACCTTTCGCACCCCTGAAACTTTTGAACTTGGCGTACTGTCCGGCGGCGAGCGATTTCGACTTTCGTCAAATCCGTTTGGCCGGACAGAACATTTTGAACTTGGATTACTGTCCCAGCCCATAGAGGGCGCGGTACCCCGAACGCGTGTTCGTGTGGGCGCCCGATCGTTGGGCTCGGCCATGATTGAGGGGTCCTGCGAGCTCCGGCCGGCCGGCGCCCGTCCGATGGCGCCGAGCTCCGCCGGCGCGCCGAGCTCCGGCCGAGCTCCGCCGGCCGTTATCCGGATACCTCGAGCTCCGGCCGGCCGGCCGTTAATCGGCTTAACAGTAAGCCGGCCGGCGCCGACATTAGACTTAGTCCTGTCAGCTACAGCGCTTCGGCGCGGGAAGGGGTCCGAAATGATCGGACTAGGTCTAGGTCTAGGTCTAATCGTCCTATTCGGCGCGATAAGTCTAGGCTTCGGAATTCGGCGCGATGGTTCGCCGTTTAAGCGGGAATTCTGGACATCATGACCCGCGATAAATTCCTATCGATAATCGGCCGTACGCGTACGCTTTCGCCGGCCGAGCTCGCCGATATCTACGATCGGCCAATTAGGAACCTACTAACGGAGACTAACCCGAAAACGCTTAAGGGTAATAAGCGTGGATATATGACGGCGATTCTCCACCTTAGTCCTGCCGATAGATCCGGCTTTAATACGTGCGCCAAAGCTACCGTAGGATGTCGCGCGGCTTGCCTAAATACGGCCGGCCATGGCGGGATTGCATTGCGCACAAAAGGTGACAATTCTGTGCAAGCGGCTAGGCGCCGAAAGACTTACTGGTTCATGGCGCGCCGGCCGGAATTCATGGCGCAACTAGAGCTCGAGATTAGCGCGTTTATCCGGAAAGCCGAAGCTAAGGGTTACGTTCCGGCCATTAGGCTAAACGGGACCTCTGATATTCGGTGGGAAAACGTGAAGGTAGGCGGAGCTCCGAATATCTTTGCACGCTTCCCTAACGTGCAATTCTACGATTACACGAAGGTACCTAATCGGCCGATGGATATTCCGAATTACCATCTAACGTTTAGTCTGGCCGAGAGTAATGAATCGGACGCGCTGGCCGAGCTCGGCCGAGGGTTAAACGTTGCAATAGTGTTCGATACCGTTCCGGCCGAGTACCTTGGCCGGCGGGTTATCGATGGTGATGAATCGGACCTTAGGTTTCTAGATCCGGCCGGCGCGATCGTAGGCCTATATGCAAAAGGTGACGCTAGGCGCGATCGGTCCGGCTTCGTGAAGAGGGTAGGCGCGCCATGCTAGAAACGGCCGTTTATTGGACCATCCGCCTACTGATATGGATCCTGGTCCAGTGTTACCTATTCACGAACTGGTTCTATGCGGAGCTCTACGCGTACGGTATGCGCGATGATGCGCCATGGCGCCGGCGCCCGTAGCTAGCCGCCGGCCATAACGTCTAGACGGGCGCCTACGGGCGCCCGTCCTATATCCGGATACCTACCCTCGGCCATCCCTCGGCCGGCCATAGGCGCCCGTATGGCGCCGAGCTCCGGCCATCCCTCGGCCGGCCATGGCGCGCCGGCCATAGGCGCCCGTCTAGGCGCCATCCCTCGGCGCCCGTCCGATTACCCTCGGCCATCCCTCGGCGCCCGTTAGGCGCCCGTCTATGGCGCCCGTCGGCGCGCCGGCGCCGAGCTCGAGTCTGGCCGGCGGGAGCTCCGGCCGGCCATCCCTCGGCGAATTCTGCGCCATCGGACCTAGGCGCCGAGCTCCGGCCGGCCGGCCATCCCTCGGCCATCCCTCGGCCATCGGCGCCGGCGCCGAGCTCCGCCCGCAATCCTCGAGCTCCGCCGGCGCCATGGCGCGCCATCCCTCGGCCGGCGCCATCCCTCGGCCGGCGCCATCGGCCGGCGCCGGCGCGCCATCCCTCGAGCTCAGAAAAAGTGGCGATTTGCAGGGATTTTTAAGGATGCGGCCTCGCAGTCCGTGCCCTCGCTCGCGGCGAGGAAAACTGGAGCGCGCAAGCATGTCAGACTCCACCGATCGTGCCCCGCTACCCCCAAATCGAAGTCGAGCTCACCGGCCATGACGCTGATCCGCGAGCCATCATCGCGACCGTCATCGAAGCCCTGAGAGCCGGCGGCGTTTCGCACCCCGAGCGGCTCGTCTTCTTCCAAGAGGCGACGAAGGGCGACGCTGATCAGGTGCTGCGCGCGGCGACCGACTGGGTCACCGTCACGTAGCCCAGCCCTGCCGGCGGCCGACCGCTCGGCAGACACGCCGGCAGACCTGGCAGTAGAAGCCGCCGGTCCGCCAGTTGCGGTCGTAGAAGCCTTCGTGGTCGTGGCCGCACTTGAGCTCGTACGTGATTCGGTGCGTCCAGTCGATATACGGCGGGTACTCGTACCAGCGCGACATCACAAGCCGATATACAGGACGTGCACCGATTGCGCGTCTGCCCTGCCTGCAAGAAGGCGCACGCGCCGGAGTACAAGTGCGGGTCAGCTGCCTACGCAAAGCGCGAATCCGCACGCCGCCGGAAGCGGCAGCGCGAGAAGGGCGCCGAGACGCAGCACTGGAGGCGGGTCGTCGCCAAAACTGCCAAACGTCCCGGCGCCCGATGCGCGCGCTGCGGGACTCCGCACGACCTGACCGCCCACTACCCTGGCGATCACTCGACCGCGAAGGCGCGCGACGTCGTCGTGCTCTGCCGCCGCTGTCACGGTCGGCAGGACGGTTCAAGAAGACTTGAAAAGCCCAAGGGCAAATTCAAGTTTCCGGCCCGAAACTTGAAATGAGCGTCGCCGCCCAGATCCCCGTCGACGTCGAGCGCTACTCGCTCGCCGGCTTTGAGCAGTGGATCGAACGCTCCGAGCTCCTCCTCGACAACGGCGACGAGTGGAGACTCGAGCCCTTCCAGCGCGAGCTCGCCGCCGACATCCTCAGCATGCCGCGCGAATGCTGGGTCATCATTCCCGAAGGGAACGCAAAGACCACCCTTCTCGCCGGACTCGGCCTCTATCTCGGGGACTTCGCCGAGAGACCCTGGATTCCGATCGGAGCCGCCGCGCGCGAGCAGGCCGAGATCATGTTCGGGCAGATGTCGATCTTCGTCGAGGGCTCGGACTACCTGAAGGGTCGGTTCAGGGTCTTCAACGGCTACCGCAAGATCCAGTGCCCCGGAGGCGGACGCGGGATCAAGGTCTACCCGTGGGACCCGAAGACGGGCGATGGCGTGATCCCCTATCCGATGTCGCTGGTGGACGAGCTCCACCGCCACGAAGACCTTCGGCTCTACCGACTCTGGAAGGGCAAGTCGTGGAAGCGTGGCGCGACGATCGTGACGACGTCGACGGCCGGCGAACCGGGCTCCGAGTTTGAGGAGGTGCGCGAGGCGATCCGCGCGAAGGCCAAGTCGCGTGAGCGCTCGGGCTGCCATCTGCGCGCGCTCGGCGAGAACCTCATCTACCACGAATGGATGGTCCCCTCGGCCGACAAGGCGAAGGACATCCGGCTGGTGAAGGAGGCGAACCCGCTCGCCCAGATCACCGAGGGCATGCTCGAGGAGAAGCTCTCGTCGCTGACGCTCGACTTCGGCGAGGACTGGCTGCGCCTGACCTGCAACATCCCGTCTCGCTCGGGGCAGGCCGCGATCCCCGAGGCCGATTGGGACGCGTGCGGTACCGACGACGTCATCCCCGAGGGCGTCCCGGTGGGAGTCGGAGCGGACTTCGCGTGGCTGATCGACACGACCGCACTCGTCCCTCTGTGGATGCGCGACACCGACTACCGACTCTTCGGCGACCCCGAGATCCTGACGCCGCCGCGCGACGGGACGATGCTCGCGGTCGAGGACGTGCGCGACGCCTTCCTCCGAATCCACGAACGCAACCCGATCTCTTACGTCGTGATGGACATGACGAAGGCCGAAGACACGGCGGCGTGGCTGGAGTCGGAGCTCCGCGTTCAGGTCATCGAACGTCCGCAGCGAAACGAGCTCTTCGCGATCGACTACGAGCGGCTGATGTCGGCGCTCGCGAAGCGCCAGCTGCGGCACACCCGCCACCCCGTCTTTCGCCAGCACGTCATGAACGCCATCGCCCGGAAGCTGCCGGGGGACCGCATGCGCTTCGACCGGCCGTCGACGTCGCGCAACACGAAGGCGAACCGGCAGGAGCGCCGCGTCGTCGATGCGCTCACGGCGGCGTGCTTCGTCCACACGATGGCGACCGACGGGATCGACTCGGTCTACGAGGAGCGGGGGCTGATCAGTCTGTCGATGTAGGCGGCGTGTAGCGGATCGTGATCGAGCCGTCGTCCTCGGCGACGATCTTCGCGTGCTCGGGGGAGGCGAGCGCCTCGACGACGTCGGGATCGCGATCGGTCGCGTTCAGCAGCATGAGCCCGATCGCCATGAGAGCACCTTGAGCGCGTTCAGCCTGCCGGTCGCCTTCCATCACGCCGACGGCGCACTGGCTCGCCATCACGACTGCGAGCCCATGTTCGATCTTCTCCATCGCGGCTTCCTCCTGTGTCGATGCCGATATACAGGTCGATGCCTCTCTCGGAGAGTATGTCCGCGCTGCTCCTCCTTGCTGGGCTGATCGTCCTGATCGTCGG
>Ga0126377_10004155_pt1 | contig 10473 bp, 8 predicted proteins | sample PanSoiMetPlot_22_FD_92647 | JGI IMG/M metagenome (GOLD analysis project Ga0126377, IMG submission 92647) | Tropical forest soil microbial communities from Panama - MetaG Plot_22 | ecosystem: Environmental > Terrestrial > Soil > Tropical forest > Bulk soil | place: Panama | collected 2016-02-17 | reverse complement strand
TGTCCATTGTCTTAATGACCAGATCCGGCTGACCGGACATCAATCGTAGCGCTTCGTCGGTCTCGACGTTTTTGACCGCGACCAGAGCCACGCGGTGGTTCTCATCCAGGTCGCGTAAAAGCACGGCGACGCTTAAGCCGTTGGTCGGGTCCGACCATCGCTTGAATCCCTTAGGATGATCTGCCGCATCCTTCAACATCATACGCAGTGGCTTCAATATCTTTTCCGATCGGCTCTCTTTGATCGGTTCGGCAGTCGCGGTTTGCGGATCAGGCGGCCTGGGCTCCTGTTCGCTGCGCTTGCTATCCGGGTTTACCGTCGGCGCCGGCGGCAACTCCGGTGGCGATACCGGAACAATGCCGGGCTTAACGGCTGCGATATCGCTGGCCGGCGGGGCCGCGACCTCACGCCCCTCATCACCCAGATTCACGGCCAGGCCTGCGCGCTGGCGCGCCTCGACAATTTCGTCCCGGTCGTAGGCGAATACGCACCGGTGCGTCTGCTGCGTGACCAGCTTGACCGGGTAAACCCACAAAACAATACTGAGCCCGCTGCGCATCTGCACGGTAACGGCTGCGGCCGGGCTCGGCGCATTGGCGATGTCCCGCCCGGCTCGCAAAACCAGGTGGCGATCGCGCGCCATTGATGGTGATTTCTCTACCCTCACCAGGTCACCGTTCTCAGGCGGGTGAACGGCGAAGAACCCGTCACTCCCAGGGAATTCAATGAGTGTGACGCCCGTCTGCGCCATGCCTATTCCGACCACCGGGTTTTCCTCTCCCTTGACCCTTACTTTTACTTCGCCCGGCGAGTAGGCCATTCCCCGTATGGCTATGGGATAGGTCGCGCCATTGAAGGTGCGGCTCTGCGGCGGCATAACTTCGGTCTGTGCCTTCGCGCTCGTCTTCTCCTCACCCTTCTTTGTCTTCTCCGCTCTCTCCGGCTTTTCCGCCGGCTTGTTCACCTTGTACTGCCGTTTGCGTTGTGGCTCTGCTTTCACTGTCAACGCGAGCGTCAATAATGCCGCCAATGCATTGATTACTGCTTTTTTAAGCATACGACCTCCCGGCTGCCCGGCTCGCGCCGGAGGCCGCGCGGCGGGCAGTTTCCATTTACATATTGATCAGGATTGATTACCGCTGCGATTGTTGTGGCAGGACCGATTCGCCTGCCTCTCCTCCATTCGCCACCTCGCGCACATCAAGCAGGTCGACCACCAGGAATCCCGTGAACAGGTTGTGTTGCGCTCTCCCCGAATCTTTATCGGGCAGGAGCCGGAGCGAAAACATGATCTGCTTTGTCTCCTGCTGCGGCACACCTCCGATGACCTTGTTCAGCTCCTGTGTGCCGACTATATTCACGCGGTAAGGATTGCCACTGTCTATCACCGTCAGCTGTGGCTTCCAGGACGATTGCCAGCGCTCGTTGCGCTCGCGCTCCAACTCGCCCTTCTTCTTCAGGTAGGCCACGAGCTTCGCGGCTGCATTCGGCTCCATCATGCGCAGTAGTTTCTCGATTGCCTGCTCCCGCGCTAGCGGATCGATTGCGTAGCGGGCCATAGCCCACTCGTTAGCCAGGCGGCGTTTGTCCTCATCTCCCGGTTTGTCCGGCCCGAAAGAGACAGCGCCCAGAGCCGCGACCGTTCGATCGTTGACCGCGACCACGTGGTCACCGTCCGCGCGGCGATCGACTACGACCCGGTCAGGTCTCCTGTAGTACTGCCAGAGGTTGGCAGCCAGACTCGCGAGCAACAGCAGGACCAGCACCATACTGCTGCCGGCCAGATGCAGCAGCAGCCTGACGTCCCGCTCGTCGCGGTGCAGGTTCGCAACTTCAATTCTGTCCATCAAAGCACCTGCGCTGTTTATCTCCTTTGCATCCGCTGTGATGTTGTCGGGTATTGGCAAATCTGACACTCTTGCAGCCATTCAAAATTCTCCTTTCAGCTCTCATCAATTCACGAGTTCCTTCTCGCGCTCCCCATCGTCTGCGATCTCTCCCTCCTCGATCGCTGCTCTGCCGTTCGCTGCCTCCGCCTCCACCCACTGCTGCAGGACGCGCACGTGCTTGAGGCCTCTCCACCACCCGACCGTCACGCGAATGAAAAACAGCCCCAGTTCCTCAGCCTCTTTCGGAGTAACATCAAGGATCACCTGCTCCTCGTCTTCCGCGACCACGTGTTCCTGTATTACCTCGTTCATATAAGCGCCAAACGTCTTTTCCTGGGCGACACGGCTCATCGATTTTTCTCCTTGCTGATGTCTTTGGTTGCGCGTCTTTCGGGCAACTTCTTTGATCAACTTATCAAGATGCGTGCCAGCCCGCTCTCCGTGTTGCGTTGTTCTTTTGAAATCGACCACTGACAGGCGCAATCCCGTTGCCCATACAGCTCCGTAACCGCATCTGAAAGACCTTTTGCCCGTCTGCTAAGCCACCCGATCTCAACAAACAAAGCGATGCAGCTGGTGAGAGAGGCGAATGCGTCAATAGCGTCAAAATTTTGACGGTTAATAGTGTCAAAATTTTGACGCTATTGACGCCTATCTCGCAGGCTCTTCCCCTGGCGATACCACCTTCGTCGATAGCCTATCCGGGAGCAAAAAGACCTGAATGCGATTCAATGATTTAGCAGAGTGGTAGGAATGCCGCGTGGCAACAAATTCAGCGTGGATAGACAGAACCCGTCGTGGAGCTTCCGGGCAGGATTGCGCTGGGAGATGGCGTCTCCTCGACTACATAAAGACTTCCCTTCTTCAGCTCAGTAACCTCTTCGGGCAGATCCGCTTCCAGCTCGACTGTGATCAAATCCTCTTCTTCTCGCTCATCTATGATCCGCAGCAAAGCCGGGCGCGCTATCGAGAGACCATCCGTGGATACCAACTGTTTAAACAAACGGACGCCGCTCACAACGTAATTGACCGTCTCCCGGTACGGGGGCACGCCTCCCGTTTTGATGCCCCGCGGATTGAGGATTTTGCCGTTGGAAAGCATCAACTTGCGACCATGTTTGAAGGCCATCACCGTCTGTTCGCCGGCGTTGTAAGCGGCGAGAATCAAATCGAGGCGATGATTGAACAGATATTGAAGCTCACGCAGATAGCGAGCCGCCGCGTCGATCGACGCGGCAGGATTATGAGGATCGCTGAGGCCGAACCTGGCCGCGGTCACCGGCATAAATTGCATCATCCCACGCGCACCGGCGTGTGATACTCGATCTGAACGGAAGCGGGTTTCGAGAAAGGCAACAGTCCAAATCAGCCGCGGATCCACACCGTAGCGTTTACCCGCCGTAATCATCAATGGTTCATAGCCGGCTGCTCGCCCGAGCGTTTCCGCGTCCTGGGCAGTGCAGACCCCTGCACCGAGCAAGACTATCGCCAGGCCAAAGCCAATTATTCGATACTTCATTGCATACCACTCTGCATCTTTCGTTCCTAATTGCCGTGGCACGCCATTCGCATCACTCAGTGTGGCAGTCACCGTTTTCACAATTTTTTATTCGGAGGAAGAAAACCTATGCGTGAACTTGTAGCTTTTGGGAATCTAGCAGCTGATGAGATCGAGCACGCGCCACGGGCCGCGCGCGCCGGCGTGAAACTGATCCGTCTTTTCGTGGCGCTGAGCGCGCTCAAACCTCTGCTGGTCCTCATCGCCGTTGCAGTTGTCTCACTCATCGGCCTGGTTGAACCGGCATTCGCTCAAAGCGTGCTCCAGGGCGACGCCTCGAAACCAGTTAGAGCGGTGCAGGCCGGCGTCAATGTGGCGATGTGGGGCACCCTGGCCATGGGCATCTTCGGCCTTTGCTGGGCCGGGTGGAATAAGACCTCGGGCAAGGCCTGGGGGGGGCAGATGCTCGGCGGTGGGATCTGCCTCGGCATCAGCGGAATCATCGCGTTCGTCAATCAGATCGTCAATGGCGACACGCCGGACCTGGGCGACCTGTAATTTAGAAGACCGAAGAGTAGGGGCAGGGGCAGGTGCCAGGAACAAGGTCCGCTCCTCGCCCTCCCGCTCTCTCCGCAAATAAAACCATGTTGAGAAAAAGACCCATTCGCGCCCGCATCTATCAACCCGTTACGCGCTTCGGCGTAGTGGCCGGGGATTGGAAATATATCCTCGGCATCTCTGTCGCCTGTTACGCCGTGCCGATGGTCCTGAAGCTGAGCATCAGCGGTATTCCGTTGTTTCTCCTCGCCGGGCCCGGCGCGATGTTTCTCACATACTCGTTTTTCTATTGGATTCGCATCGGCAAAGCGCCGGGCTGGCTGCAGCATCAATTGCGCTCGCTGCTTCGGCACGAGGTCGAACGCGGGACGCTCGCGGCGGATCGTGCATCGAATCCGTCATATCGATGGCTGAAATAAGCCGCAGGAGTGTATATGGATCCGTTTTTGATTGCCGGCGGTCTTGCCGCAGCGGCAGTGGCCGGAGTGGGCCTGCGCATCGGCGCTCGCCTGCTGCCGATCACCGTCCGCGCCTATCGCGATCTCCAGGTATTGCAGCGAAGTCCGGCGGCTCAGCTCCGCCAGCAAGTCGCTCAACAGAAAGCGGCGCTGCGTACGCCGCCCGAAGGCCGGCGTCGACAGTCGTCGATCGTAGGCATCTATGAAGACTGCCTGCGGCACACTGACGGCTCCTATACCAGGCTCTACGAACTCGAGCTCGAGTCGACGATGCTCTCTGAGGACAGAATCGTCGAGAGGCGCTCTGATGACTTTGCCCGCATGCTCTGCGCCGAGGTGCCCCCCGGCACCATGATTCAGGTCCGTTATAGCGTGGGCAGCGATCCGGGCCTGGTCCTCGCCGGACACCTGCGCGAGCGACACTATGATGGTGTGCATTTGCCCGCCGCGCAGCTCCACGACCTCGACCTGGCGCACCACCACGTGATGGCCCAGAGCGGTTACTACCGCCGCGAAAAGGCTCTGCTGGCTGTTCGCGTCCCGGCGGCGACACACGGCGACGCGCAAACCCGCGGCCTGAGCGCCTTCATCCCCGACCTCTTTAGCGAAATCGGGCGAAATGGAGTCAGGGGCTTCATTCATGCCCTTCGGAGCGCTCCGTCTCACGCGGCCTTCCGCGGCGTGGTGGACCGCATCCGGACGCAAGAAGCCGAAGCCTTCAGGAAAGCGGCGCTGGTCATGCGGCGCCTCAAAATGGAATGCCCCGTAACTATCAAACAACTCACCGGCCGCAAGCTTTGGGAAGCGATCTACAGCAGTCACAATCTCGACTCTGCTGCGGCGCCGAACATCATGATTCGCCCCGGCGATGATCTGCGCGATTACCTCTGCGCCGAAGCGATCGAGTATCGCGACTGGTACGTGTTGCATGGGAGCGTGCCCTTGATGCTCGTCTCAATGTTCGTCCCACCTGATGGCGGCATTCACGCCGATTCCACAAGATTACTGTCGGCGCGCTCCGATCTCGCATTCCCACACACAATCTGCGTCGAATACATAGCTATCGATCGCGACGAGGCGAAGAAGCAGCTCATCAAAAGGGCGAAGCAGGTCGAGCAGGAAACGCAGAAGGCGGACGGGAGAGTGCGGCGCGACCACGATGCGCGCACCGCGCTCTCGGACGTCGACCAGCTCCTCGCGCACATCGCCGCCAGCCGCGACGCCCTTGTCAAGTGCCGCTTCTACGCGCTCGTCTACGGCAACCCGATCAAAACCCAGGCGGAGGAGACGGAATCGCTGCGCGCGCTCGAGCAGCGCGCCGAAACGATAGAGAGCGCGCTCAAACGCATCGAGGGCGCAGACGTGCGGCGCGAGAAACCCGCGAGTCTCCAGTGCCTCTATCCCGGAACTCTCCTCGGCGAGATGTCGCCGCAAACGAACTGGCGCGAGTTGCAGGAAAGCGCGGATTCGCTCGCCTCCCTCGCTCCTCTGGAATCGGCCTGGCAGGGTTCCGCTTATCCCCACTCAATGCTCAGCACAGTCTCCGGCAGGCTTATCGGACTCAACCTCTGGGACAAATCGCAGCGCAGCAACATCAAATCGCCGCTGGTGCTGATTCTGGGCGAACCAGGCTCGGGTAAGTCTACCTTCGGCGGAATGATCGTCACGGACGCGCTCGCCACCCAACCCAACCTGCGTGTGCACGCGGTCGATTTCGACGGCTCTCTCGCTCCCCTGGTCGACGCGTTGGGTGCGCGGTACTTCAAACTCAATCCCGAAGATAACAGGACAATAAATATCTGGGACTCGCCAGAGCTGGCCGCGGGCGAAATGCCACCGGAAGAGACGATCACCTTGATCTTGATGGACACGATGCTGCTCGCCGGCGTCAAGGACAACGACGAGCGCTCGCCGGTGGTGCTCACCAAAGCCATCAAATCGGTGCTCAAGAATTTTGTTCCGCGCAACGGACCGGGGCTTCCCAAGAAAGAGCCGACACTCCGGCACCTGGTCGCCAAGCTGCGCAGCTATCAGTTCGACAACGATCGGGATAAGGCCTGCGCCGAAGACCTGGCGTCGAAACTGGACAACTATGCTGGCAATCCCTGGCTCGATGCGCCGACTGCCTCTGATTTCGATCTCTGGTCGCCCTTCGATGTCTACGAGCTGGGCAGCCTCGATAAATTCCCTCCCCTCGTGCGCCAGTGTCTCGCAGGCCGCATCGCCACCCGAGTCATTCGGAGCATCGGCAAGAAAGACGCGAATGGAGAGTTCACGCCGACCCTGCTGGTATTTGATGAAGCGCACCGCTACCCGAACGAATTCCCCGGCATGATGAAGGTCATCGCGCGCGGGGCGCGCCAGGGGCGCAAAGCCAATGTCGTCACCTGTGTCCTGACGCACACCTATGACGATTTCCAGGGCATCCACGACATCACCGCGACGGCCGGCGTCAAGATCATCGGACTGCAGACCGGTGATTTCTCCCGGCTGGCGCGCGACGCGCAGCTCTCGGAGCGCGCGGTCAATGCCATCAACGCGATCCGCAACCGCGACGGCCACTTTGCGCAGTTCGTCCTGGTAATGGGATCGGGGGCGAACCAGCAGGTCGAGATGGTGCAGGCCTCGCTCTCCTCGGTGCGGCTGTGGATCCACACAACCAACCCTCACGAACACAACACACGCGCCAGGGTGATGCGGCTTGCGGGCTGCTCGATGCTCGCCGCGGCGGCCTGGCTGGCCGAGCACTATCCGCGCGGCCTCGCGGCCGAAGGCCTGCTCGAGGTCGATGAGGATGCTCTCAGACACATGCTCATTTGAAAAATAAGAGATGAGAGGAACGACCCGACAAATCAGTGTGCTGCCAGCGGGCGTTAATTATCGTTCATTCGATTTTCGTGGAAATGTGACGCGCGAATACGTAGACTGTGGATGCTGTTTTCTCTGCTGTTTCCTGATTGAAAAATCGAAAACTAGATCCACAAATTAGAAGGGGGATTACTATGAAAAATTTGTTATTCGTCGCGTGCGCGTTAATGTTGAGTTTCGCCATTACCGGTAGTGTATATGGGCAAGTACGGCAAAGTGATAAAACACCCCAGGCCGCCACAGCCGGTTCCGGCACCAATCAAGTAGAAGTCAAGACCGATAGATTCAGTGATGTCACGACTATCAAGCTCATGCCTCAGCGCATCCTCGATACTCCCGATCAGCTCATCTCAATGCGGCTGGAGGCAAAGTTTAATGACAAGAAGATCAGAGATACTACCGATCAGGTAATGGAGATATTGGATGAGAAAGCGATGGTTTTTTTTGAATCTTTTGCCAGCGCGCCGACGGATTTCGGTGATAAAGAACTGCACTTTATCGTTGATGGTAGGCCACTCAAGATCGGGGAATCTGCCGGAGGAACACCAGGTCGCTCTTCCAACCCGGCTTACAGGAGCATGAAAAGTTTCATCAATTCTCTTGATACTGCCCAGCTTAAGAAACTTGCCGCCAGCAAACATGTCGAGATGCGGTTAGGTAAATATGAATTCGTGCTTAGCTCCGCGGTGCTTGAAAATTTGCGTGAGTTTGTTCGGGAATTCATCAAATATGCACCATCGAGCAAGTTAAAGGAGAAGTGACCATGACATCAAAAAAACTATTACGTCATTTCACAATTGGATTGCTCATCGGTTTGCTGCTCGTCCCGCCCCTGCCGGCTCAAGCGCAGTTTTTAGGCGGCATCGTGTTCGATCCGCGAGCCTATGCGCAGCAAATCAAGGATGCGCTCGCAGAGGCAAACCGCTTTGCAGAAACGGTGAGATTTTACCAGGAGATGGTGACAACGTCGGTTGAACAACTCACGACCATGCGTGGAGTGTTGAAAACGGTTGACGAACATCTATTCAAAAATAAACAGGCGGCACTGTTGGCGAACGATATCGGTAAGATAATCAACGATACGCGCAAGCTGCGCCGCCGGTTAGAGAGCATGATCCACTATCAGATCCGGTCGTTGAAATCGATCGACGACCGGGTGGAACAAGGTATTTTCGATCCTGATGCTGATCTGAGGGATTTGCAGAACTACCTGCTTTACACAATGGGCCGTGACGCGCGCCAAACCGTCGATAAAATGATTCGGACTGCCAGGGCAGATGCACAGCTGGGTGCGTGGATGGATGAAAGAGCAAATCTCCTGAAGGAGGTCTCGACAATCTGCCTGGCATTGGAAAAAAACGAATTACTACTTGATCTCGAGGAAAATAGTTCCCCTGACGACCAACGTAATATTGAACACTTGAATGAAATGATTACTCAGCAGAAAAAGCAGATCGCCGACCTGCAGAGTAAGATCAAAGAACTGACTGAAAAAATCAATCAGCGGATAAAAGATCATGGTTTGCGTTTGGAGGACATGGAAAACTTCGCCCACCAGATAGACACCTCAAACGAAATGTGGAAAGAGATGCAAAAGAGCAAACTCGATCTGCAGAAGACGCTCGACGGTTTAATTCTCGGTACTCCGCCACCTATTACCGATTAACCAATGGCGCGAACCTGGCAAAGCTTCATGCCTGACTCTACCGGCCAGGCTGAGAGATAGTGTTGCCGAGCGAGGAAAGAAGGAGCCTATATGCGACGCAAAATAGAATCACTGCTCGCCATCCTGATGTTACTGTCTATCATCAGCGCTTTTACACCTGTGGTCCGCGCGCAGGAACAAGGAATTGATCCATGGGCAGATCCCGATTACCCCGGTGATGAACAGATCGACCGCAAGAAAGGGCAACTCAAGATGAAATCCAGCCCTGCCCTGCCGGAACAGATCCAACTCATGAATCGCCGGATGACCGGCCTCATGGAGGTCCTGCAATCTGAAGTGGTTGCCAACACCAGCGCCTGGGCGATGCGGATGGCGCAACTCCTGGCGGGCTTGATATTGCTTTTCAGTTTTTTGCGTGTCTGGCGTGAAAACAGCGGCAAGGGACAGAATCTATACTGGTGGTTCGCACGGCTCGGCATCTGCCTGGGGTTGCTCGGCTCCAGCCCCTACCAGATCAACGAACTGGCCGGCATAGGCAAGGAGATCGCTGAAGGGCCCTTGAGGAATTCAGCGATCTTCCGGTTCTACGACCGCAATCAGGCGAACTTCAGCGAAAGCTACGCGATGATCGCTCAGAACACTTTCAAAGTCAGGATTCCCGAACAGCAGGAGCCTTTTGCCGTTAGGCCGGTAAACAGCACCGAAACGTTCCTGGGCGTCCTATTCGATCAACAATCCACCGTACGCGACTTCAATAACAAATTGCAGAATTCGACCTTTTCTCTGCCGACGCTGTACGCGTGGCTCGGCGCTTGCCGCGGCATCCTCGAAGGAGGTGAGCTTTGGCTGATGATTCTTGCCGGTGTCCTGCTGATGGCCGTCAAATTGTTCGCACCCATCGCGGTCGCGCTCGCCATCGATCAGAAGCTCGCAAACCGCATCTCCTATCCTTTCCTCTGGGGAATCATTGTGCTGACGCTCATCTGGCCGACTGTGAGTTACTTCATCCGCGGCCTGGCATATATGTTCGGCAATGTAGCGATGGCGCTGGGCGACTCCGCTCCAGTCTATGTCTGGAACGAGGCGACCATGCAAGCGTTCAGGAATGTTGGCTCACAACCCGTCTATACCGTCATTTTCGCCTGCTTTACGATGACGGTTACGGCTCTCTGTCTCTGGCTCTCACCGGTGATCGCTTATCAGATCAGCACGGGAAGAATCTACGAGGGCGTCTCCAATGCCGCATCGACATTCGCCGGTGCTGTGGTCGGCACAGCCGTCGAGTTATACAGTTCGATCGCCGGCGCAAAATACAGCCAGGAAGCCGCGCAAATACAGGCCGATGCCGGGTCTCAGTCCGCGGAGAAACTCGCTGGCGGCGAGCGACGGGCGGGTGAGCTTTCAGCCGCTGGAGCCTGGGAATTAGGTGTCAGTCAGGTCGAAGGCAGCCGGATTAATCAACTTGTCCAGGCCCGCGCGCAGGCTGCGGAGAAGAAAGGAAACATCAATGCCGACCGCGAATTCAATAAGAAAGCC
>Ga0126377_10004154_pt1 | contig 10474 bp, 8 predicted proteins | sample PanSoiMetPlot_22_FD_92647 | JGI IMG/M metagenome (GOLD analysis project Ga0126377, IMG submission 92647) | Tropical forest soil microbial communities from Panama - MetaG Plot_22 | ecosystem: Environmental > Terrestrial > Soil > Tropical forest > Bulk soil | place: Panama | collected 2016-02-17 | reverse complement strand
GGCTTCGTGGATTGCCACCCCATTCCTGGGAAGGTGTGCTGCGCCTTAATTCATGGGACCAGATTTCTTTTCCAGTCTCGGGTTCCATAGCCACAACCCGATTACCGGAGGGCAGATACATGACACCGTTGACGACGATTGGCGTGACTTCCTGGAAGATTTCGCTCGGGCTGGCTCCTGTGAGCGGCTTACCGTCATGTGGCCTCAATTTGTACGACCAGGCCTGCGTGAGCTTGGAGACATTGGTCGTGTTGATCTGCGTCAGAGGTGAAAATCGCGTGCCGGCGAGGTCGCGATTGAACATCGGCCAGTCCGCATCGGCATTCCGCCCGCTGGGCTTTTGAGCAACTCCACCAATCGCGAGAACGAATAGCAACGCGCCCGCTACAGTACGCATCAAATCAACTCCGTGGGTCTGTCTCTGGACGGGCGGAATTCTATCACTGTAGGGGCGATGCGGGCAGAAGGGGAAATTTTGAAATTGGACGAATCCTGCATCTCAAATCCGAAATCCGAAACCTTAAATTGAACAAGAACCTACAGTCCGGCCAGTCCGATTTGAGATGCAGGATTCGTCCATTTTCATAATTTCTGAATCGCGTATTTCGCCGCAGACAATCTCCATAACCAGACCTTTCGCGTCCTTTTCCTCGACGCCGCCCAGGCAGCGGCTCCCTCCGTTTCGAATATCCGACGCCGTGACAAGACAGGCGAGGGCATCGATGACATCGTCCAGCAAAACCCATCGTGCGCCAAGCTTGGCCCGTTCGCGTTGCAACCACGACTCTGAGATGTTCAGTCCGGCACGCCCCAGCAGATCAATGCGTTCGGCGCGGCCATGGGCATCCTTCTTCCTATGCATTAGCGGTCCGCCATTCAGTTGCGCAAACGTCACTTCCGGGTGTACTTCGCGCACATACTGCTGCGTCTGAACAGTCATAACCTCATCGACCTCGCGAATCTTTCGCATGATGTGGAACGCTTGCTTGGAAATGCCGATTCCCATTGAGGACCGGTTCAGCTGTAACGCCTCTGCGAATGTGCGGGCCGGAAGCGCCTTTCGGCAAGGTGGAGAGAAAACACTGCTGGAACGCGGCCAACCGAGTAGTTGCCGCGCATCACGGTCACACGTGCGGGGTTTGTTTTCAGGAATACCTATCGGAATATCAATAGCCAGGACAGAGTCGAGTGCGACTTGCTCCAGGATGCAACGAAACTCCGGCGCGATATCGAGGGTTACGTCACGCAAGCCCGAGGGTGCAGTGGCGATGACCCATCCACCGCGACACCCATCGATGCCATATAGCAAGCCGCGTTTACTTTGCCGACGGTCGTGCGAACCTCGCGGAATCGATTGCGACATTGGTCTTCACTTCTTTGATCTTCGCGGTATAGCGCCCATCCAGCCAAGAGAACTTATATTCGAACGGGAACTTAATACCGCCAACGTCACGATAGTCGGAATAATCGATCTGAATGGGAACACGGCCCACGGGTGAAGGCGCATACCGCACCATACGCGCCAGCAGGAATGATTGCGGGTCAAAATATAAGGTCGCGAGCAGGCCTCTCGGACCGCTTCCCTGAACGACGAGGTAGTCTTTGTTACCGATCGTGCGTCTCAAACCTACGCGCCAGTTGTTTAGGGCTTCCTTGATCTGTCCGGGAAAGGCCATTTGCGCTTCGAGCCGAGCGCCATCCAGCTCACCACCGATCAATTCGTAATCTGCCAACAAACCCCTCGGCGTTCTTATCCATCCATTGCGGCCGTCAAACGCCCAGACGCTATCACCGCGATCGGGATGTTCCTTAAACGTAATGAGTGTGGTGCGCTGGTTCGGGGCTTTCGCGTAGATGGTGAAATCACCATCACCGCCGAACTCGCCGTATCCAATGCTGCTTCCTGTGGCGACAAAGCTGGTGAGACCCGCTAAGCGCTGTGCGCCACCGACCGCCATGATGTAATTATCCAGAATCTGATCGGCAGACGGTTGTCCCGCGCCTGGTGGTACGACGTCCTCATCCTCTCTAGGCGGACTGGCGTACAAGTTGTCTAGAGCAATCGTGGTCGTTGGTACATCGCGACCGTGATGGCATGTCCAGCAAGTTACGCGCTGTACTCCTGCAAAGTTAGTGCGATTAATCATCGCCACCATCTCGATCATCCTGCGGGCGGTCCTTTTTTCCGGTGTCGTGTCGATTACGAAGTCTGCCTGGTCCGTGCCGGCCTTCGGGTGGCAGTCCGCGCAGTCGAAACCCAGTGCCGCGGAAATTACTCCCATGCTCGCCAGGAAATCGTCAACGCTGAGTTCTTTTAGCGTGCTGGTTGTAACATTCTTGAAATACTCTCCAGCTTTCTTGCCGGACGTGGCGGGTGGCGGGCCTTGTGCCGCCGCCGGGTCGACGAACGTAAAGCCACTCCATAGAGTCGTTAATCCAGCGATGACAAGAGTGAGCTTCCACCAGACCTTCATTTAGTGTTCCTCCGTACATAACGTTAGGAATCACAAAGACACAGAGACACAAAGGCAGAGCGGTTCGCGTGATCAAGACAGATTTGTACGAACAGCCGCTTTGCCTTTGTGTCTCTGCGTCTTTGTGGTCCTCCCATACTTTGAACGGGCATAGATTATCAGATCAACGCACCAATTCCAGCCAACTGGTCTGACCAAGAACGTGTCTGCGGTTCGAAAGGGAGTTTTTTCGGGAAACATTCCGGACTTCGGACCGTATTATACCGACGAGGAGAATCCGCATGAGCCATAGAACTGCCGTTTGTCTTGCCCTTGCAGCCATGCTGCTGGCCGGCTCCGCATGGGCGCATCACAACATGTCAGCTTTGTTTGACTTCAACGATCGGGTTAACCTAAGCGGCACTCTCACCAAGGTCGACTGGAGAAATCCGCACATCGAATTGATCGTGGATACCAAGAGCGGGGAACAGGTGCAAACCTGGTCACTTGAAGGGCCACCGCCCTCGTTTTTCCGAGCTCGCGATATCAACAAAAGCGATTTCGAGGGCGCTCTCGGAAAAAGCGTTACAGCTGAAGCGAGTCGTGCCCGAGACGGTTCTCGCGCTGGACTTTTGCGCGTCATGACACTGCCGGATGGAAAGATTGTGTCGGCGTGTCCGCAAAATTGCTGAGTTACGCCTGCCGAGAGGAGATGCGACGTGAACGATTTCTATCGATTTGTGATCATGACGACGGCGGCCTTGGCCGTCGTAGTCGTACTAGCGTTGGCCCCACTTCCAGCACAAGCCCAACTTCCAACGGATCCTGCCGAAAGAGCTAAAGTCGTAGACCAAATCTTTCAGGCCAATGCCCGGCAATTGACGTTATTCGACCGCCAGGGCAAACCGCTCAGCCAGATTGGCACGCGCGACATGTATGGAGCGCCTGCCCTTTCTCCGGATGGCAAGCGCGTCGCTGTGATCAAGGCGGACATAGACAAAGAAACGAATGATCTCTGGGTGCTGGATGTAGCAACCGGCAAAGGAATAAAACTCACCTCCAGTCAGGCGCGAGAGGGAGCAAATTCGCCGGTGTGGTCTCCGGATGGAAGCCATATAGCGTATGTGGCATTGCGCGGCGGAAATTTCAGCGCGTATCGGAAGGCCTCCACTGGAGAAGGGTCTGAGGAACTCCTGTATAGGAGTCCCGGCATTTTGACGCTTACCGATTGGTCTGTGGATGGACGCTTTCTGAGCTTCTTCTCCACAGATCTTAATGGCGGCACGTTCTACGCTCTGCCTCTGGACGGGACCGGAGAGCGGAAACCGATCGAAGTGTTTCGCAACAAGTTCCAGCTCCAGGGCGCCCACCTTTCTCCGGACGGTCGCTTCATGTCCTACGTATCGAATGAATCCGGAAGGAATGAAGTGTATGTGCGGCCGTTCAATCCAACCGCGGCCGCGAATGTTGCGCCGGCCAAAGGTCCCTGGCAGATTTCCGAGCAGGGCGCGCAAGGTATGGCCGTTTGGCGTAAGGACGGCAAAGAACTGTATTACATCGCTGCAGATCGTGGACTGATGGCTCTCACGGTCTCGACGTCGTCCCCGGATTTCGATTTCGCAAAGCCGAAGCTGCTGTTCCGCTCCCCGGATGCGACACCTGTTGGCGCCGGCGCTACGAGTATCACTCCGGATGGCGAGCGGGTTGTAATGTCTGTGCCTCCGCCACAACTGCGGCAGCTTACGATGTTCGATCGACAAGGAAACGTTGTGAGCAAGATCGGTCAACCAGGTCTTTATGTTCAGCCCGGGGTCTCTCCTGATGGAAAGAGTGTTGTGGTGATGAGAACCGATCTCCAGACCGGAAATCTCGATATCTGGACATATGACATCGCGACCGGCAAGGGCACCGCGATCACGAATGACGTTCCACCGGAGAATGCACCGATATGGTCTCCTGACAGCAAGCAGGTGGCTTACGTGTCGACTCGCCAGAGCTATGCCGGCATCTATCAAAAGTCGGCGGATGGAACAGGAGATGAAGAACTGTTGTTCCGATATACGCCGGGCGCGGGGATGGTCCTTACGGACTGGTCGCCGGATAGAAAGTTCATGACTTTTTACACTGGAGTGTTGCTGCTGGTTCCACTGCGCGCGGATCAGCAGGCCCTCGATCGGAAGGCTATCGAGTGGTTACGAGAAGATTACGATGTGGCCCAAGGCCGCTTTTCACCCGACGGGCGATTCCTGGCGTTCTTGTCGAATGAAGCCGACCACGAGCACATGCAGGTCTACGTCCGCCCGTTTGACGCGAGTAAGCCCGAGGCGCCGGGGCCCGGTCCGGCTGTGCAGGTTTCGAAAAACAAGGAAGGTGCGGCAGGCATGATCTTCTGGCGGCGGGACGGCAAAGAAATGTACTTCATGACACGCGATTGGGAGGTCATGGCGGTGGACATCACCAGTTCTCCGACATTTCAAGCAGGGACGCCAAAGCTTCTGTTTAAGCTGCCGGGGCCGTTGGTTGGAAACCCCGCACAGTGGAAAAACGTTACTTCCGACGGCGAAAGATTCATGTTTGCCATGCCGGTGAAGTAAGGGGAAAACCACAGAGACACGGAGACACAGAGAAGACCGCCATAAGTGAATGTTGGCGGTCTTCTCTGTGTCTCCGTGTCTCTGTGGTTTCAGCTACTGTTGGTATACGTTTGCCCGTTTAAAGTCCCCACCCTTCACGATCGACACCTGGGACGGATTGATGTGACGCGGGAATGCTGCGTTCACCTGCTCGAGTGTCAACGCTTGAAGTTTCGCATCCAGGTCGTCGTCCCATGCCAACGTGCGGCCATATTGCTCTCGCGCGGAGATGAGATTAAGCAAGCCTGCGTCGCTGGAACGGCCTCCGATCCGCTCGTCTCGGATGGCTTTTTTGGCTGCAGCGAGTTCTGCCGCCGAAAATCCATCCCTCGCGGTCTTCGTCAATTCGTCGACGAAGCTTGCTTCGACTTTCGGCGTGTTAGCCGGATTGGCAATGGCCGAAGCAGAAAAGACCGCCGCGTCGCCTTCAACAGGCGCGGTGAAATTTGTAGAGACACTGTAGCTGTAGCCTTCGCGATTGCGGACCCGATCCGGCAGTCGCGCGGTGATTCCCCCGCCGAACATGTAATTCGCCATGACCATCGCGGCATAATCCGGATCCGTATCCTTCATTCGAAGACGCACGCCAGCGGAGAACTGGGTGTTCTCTTTATCGGGCGTTTCAATTTTTGCGTTGATGCGTTGAACGTCTTTGTAACTATTCACGATCCGTTGATATGGAGTCGCGCCCTTCCACGTTCCCAGTAGTTCGGACGTCTCTCGTTCTACCGCTGCACTGTCGAATTTGCCGACGACAATCAGTTCGCCGTGTGAAGCGGCGTAAAACTTCTGATGGAAGTTCTTGACGTCGTCGAGTGTGACTTTATCGAGATCTTCGATCTCTTCATCGATCGTCCGGACGTGACGCACATCGCTTCGTGGATAAGGGCTTAGGTTGCTCTGAAGCGCCTGTGACGCCAGAGTTCCGGGCTCCGTGCGGCCGCGGTCGATCTGCGCGATCCGCTGTTTGCGGATCTGTTCGAAGTCCGATTCTGGGAATGCCGGCTCACGCAGGATTTCCACCGCAAGCTGCATGGCGGGAATCAGGTTTTCGGCCGTCGTTGAAATGCTCGCGTTGACGCTCGAGAGTCCTCCTCCGCCGACATTGATCGTCGCATTCAGCTTCTGCATTTCGTCCTGAAGCTGTTGGCGCGATTTGTTCTTCGTCCCGCGCAAGAGAAGCGCGGCGGTCAATTCCGCAACGGCGTTTTGTCCCGCCAGAGAATTCTCATCACCAAATCGAAGCGTCAACGATGCTTGTACGCGATTGCCGCGCGTGCCTTTCGGAAGCAAGGCTAATCGAATACCTCCTGGTAGAGTCGATCGTTTGATTCTCTTCTCTATGCTCGCTGGAGACGGATCGAGAGCCTCACCCGTTTCTACCTTGATATCCGGCGTGTACGTGTTCAAAAGGGCTGTAACAGTGGGTGCAGCCGGGACGGTGGTGCGGTCCGGCGCCGTTTCTGGAATGAATGAACCGACGGTACGATTGGAGTCTTTAAAGTAAGTTTTCGCGACTTGAGTCACATCCTCGCCTGTGACCCGTTTAATCTCTTCATAATTTGCGAACAGGAGACGCCAGTCGCCATCAGCAATGACGTCGGTCAACTGCATTGCCAACTGTTGTGAATTGGCGAAAGTCCGATCCATTCCCTGGATGACGCGCGTTTTTGCGCGGTCCACCTCTTCCTTTGTTGGCGCCTCACGCGTCAGACTAGCGATCGTATCGAAGATGATTTTCTTCACCTCGTCCAGCGACTGATCGTCGCTGAGCGTTGCTGAAATCAGGACGACACCCGGATCGTGCAATTCGTACGTGGATACGCCGACAGCTACTGCCTTCTTCGTGTCAACGAGTGCCTTATCGAGCCGGCCGGTTCCACCGCGTCCCGCGAGAATACCCGCCAGCACTTCCAAGGACGCTGCATCGGGGTGAGCCATTGCAGGCGAATGGTAGGCAATGATGAGGTTCTTTCCTTTGCCGACGCGGCGAAGTTCAATCGAGCGCTCGCCATCTTGTGGCGGCTCGACTGTGTAGGTTTCATCTAATTTTCGATTAGGCCGCGGAATGGCGCCCATTGTAGAAGCGACGATCTGAAGCGTTTTCGCCGGATCGATTTGCCCGGCGATCGTCACGACAGCGTTATCGGGTTGGTAGTACTTCTTGTAGAAGGCAGCGAGACGATCAATCGGCACGCGTTCAATGTCGGCGCGCGAACCGATGGTCGATTTGCCATAGTTGTGCCAGAGATACGCAGCCGAAAGCACACGCTCTTCAAGCACTCGAGTCACACTGTTCTCGCCTCGTTCAAACTCATTGCGAACGACGGTCATTTCGGTATCGAGCAGTGCCTTCTCGATCCGCATATTGACCATGCGTTCGGCTTCGAGTCCTAACGCCCATCGAGTATTTTCTTCGGAGGCGTTGACGGTTTCGTAATAGTTCGTCCGATCGAACTACGTCGTGCCGTTCCATCGTGCCCCATGGTCTTCGAGTTCTTTTTTGATGTTGCGGTCGTTTGTACTCTTGATGAAATTCAAATGCTCGAGCAAGTGCGCCATGCCCGATTCGCCGTAGCCTTCATGCCGGGATCCGACAAGGTAAACGACGTTGACTGTAATCGTGTTGCTGCCGGAATCCGGCAACAACAGAACTCGTAACCCATTCGGAAAGCTGTATTCTGTGATTCCCGCCATCGATGGGCCTTTTTGGACTCCAGTCGGCAACGTTTGAGCGGTGAGAAGTTGACCCAGGCCGGTTACGAGGATCAGCAGCAGAACACCGCGCCGCGCGGCGGGCGAAATGCGACCAGACATCGATTTTGCTCCTTTGGAAAAACGAAGTGCTAATTATACCGCCACTGGGATCGGGCACCGCGGAGCGGTCCCGGTCTAATATCCGGCACACCTCCGGCGTGCACAAATGTCCAGACTCCTGACCAGCGCGGCTGAATATTCCGTTGGCATAGGTGTATCATCGCCCATTATGTTGCGACGAATTCCATTAGTGGCCGTCGTCATAGCTTGCCTGATGCTTCCAGCCTGGTCCGCGGATATCGCCGCATTGCGGGCGCAGATTGAAAAGGTTATTCCCCGCATGCGAGTCCAGGTTGGGGTTGCGATCAAACATGTAGAGTCTGACACGGAATTGATCATCAATGCCGATCAGACTTATCCGATGGAGAGCAAATACAAGGTTCCGATCCTTGTCGAGCTTTTTTATCAGCGTGCCGCAGGGAAGCTTGATCTGACCGACCGAGTGGAGGTAAACGCATCAGATGTGCATCCCGGCGGGACCATCGCTCTGCTGCTTGACGGCCCCGGCCTCCAGATGAGCATCCACAATCTGATCAACCTCATGATGCGTGTGTCCGACAACTCGGCCGCCGATATTTTGATGAACAGAGTCGGGGCAGCCAATGTCACTGCGCGCATGCGAAGTCTGGGATTGGATAAGATCAGGGTCGATCGATCAACTCTTGAGATGATTCTCGATCAGGAAGGCCTCGACTACGGCATATATGGAAAGCTGCCGCTATCACAATTGCGTGAACACCTCGATGGAGTCGATCCTCAGAGTGCGGCCCGCGCGAACGAGCGCTTCAACGCTACCGAAAAAGATGTCGCAACGCCCCGCCAAATGACGATGCTGCTGGAGAAGATTTATCGGGGTGAGATCGTAGATCGCGCGAGTTCGGATGAGATTATCGAGTTCATGAGTCATTCTTTGATCGGTGAGACCCGTTTACCGGCTCTGCTGCCGCAAGGCACACGTGTTGTTCACAAAACGGGAACTATTAGTGGGAGCACTAACGACACGGGCATCGTTTTCCTGCCCGGCGGCAGTCACTTGATCGTGACCGTCTTCACGAAGGACGCTAAAGGCCTCTCTGCAGAACGCGAGCATGCGATTGCCGAAATATCGCGGTTTGCATATGACTATTTCGTTTTTAACCCAACAGGGCACTGAGTGCGATGCTGCTGACGCTGGCATCGTTCCTGTTGCCGCCGCTGTTTGTATTTGGCATCTACCACCTTCTGACTTGGTTCAACGTCGCTCGAATTAACGAACGCGTCTTCTGGAAACGCGTGGCGATTGCGTCCGCTGTTTGTCACGTTCTCCTGGCTTCGGGTTTCTTTGTTTTTTCCTACGTTGATGCGAGAGATGTGAATTTCGGTATTTATCTTTTCAACCGATCAAATTTTTGGAAATTGATGACGATTTTCGATACTGCGGCCATGCTGATCATCATTGGGCTGTTTACGGCGTTTGATCGGGTGGGGATGAATCCACCGGGTTTGGTAGGCATGACCTTGGGCATCACGTACATCGTCGGAACGGTGCAATGGTTTTTGATTGGTGGTGGAATCGGCGCTTTGCTGGAAAGATTCTTCGAAGGGTTGAAAACGCCGGAACCGGAAGATGATGAGTGGCTATGATGCAGCTAGCCGCTTCGCGGCTAACTCGCCGTACTACGGATCACCGGCAGCTCTATCTCTCGCGACAACACAAAATTGATCTTTGTTTCGGGCGCAAGCTCCAGTTCTAGTCCCTTCGTGAGCAGGACTGCTGTCGTTCCGGTTCCGCCGCCGATGATCGTTCCTATTGCCGCGCCTTTCCCACCACCGGCAATTGCTCCAACAGCCGCACCTACTGCTGCGCCACCTGCGATTTCCGTCGTGTCACGTTTATGATTGTCGCTGGCGACAGCAATAAACGGTTCGGTCGCGATGCTGAACATCTTGCCGGCGATATACATTTCGTCGAGAACCAATTCCAGGCGTGCGCGTCCTTTGACGCGCCCTGGTTCTTCGACCTTCGTGAGATGACCCGTTACTCGATCTCCCTTGTTGGCCACAATCTTCCCGTTCACGAGGACCGGTTGGCTGAGACGTGAGGTGAAGGTGTCGCCTTCTTTGTTACTTTTTGTGCTGATTGTGTCCGACAATGTCACTCGGATGGCTGTGCCGCTAGGAACGGATAGCATCGCGCGAGTCCGAACTGTTTCAACAGGCCTTTCAGCCTTGCTGGGCTGCGACCGATCGGAGCGCTCGTTCTTTTCGGCCTTTGCGCTGACGGACTGGTCCGGGGCGCTGCTGCGATTGCAGCCCACGAGAGTAATGGCGAACGCACCTATCACTAATGAACGCATTGCAGATTTCATTCGGTCCTCCTCAAAACTGATTAGACGTTGAAGACGCGATAAGACTAAAATCCATAAGTGACTGGCCCAAACCATTCAAATCTCATCACCTAAAGATGCTGAAAAGATCAGTCAATTCCGCGCTAATCACGGTTCTTCTGCTATTTCAGGTATCGGCTGGGGCCGGCGCGAGCGCCCAATCCGAGAGTGATTTGCCGCGCGTTTTGGTAATTGCGACGGGTGG
>Ga0126377_10004151_pt1 | contig 10477 bp, 11 predicted proteins | sample PanSoiMetPlot_22_FD_92647 | JGI IMG/M metagenome (GOLD analysis project Ga0126377, IMG submission 92647) | Tropical forest soil microbial communities from Panama - MetaG Plot_22 | ecosystem: Environmental > Terrestrial > Soil > Tropical forest > Bulk soil | place: Panama | collected 2016-02-17 | reverse complement strand
CCCAGCGACGCGGCCACACCGCACACCCGGCGCTCGCGGACCCAGCCCACGCCACCAGCACCCGACAACACCGCCGCGCCCACGCCAGCAGCCCCCGGCGACGCGGCCACCCCGCGCCCCCGGCGCTGGCGGACCACCCCCCAGCCCACGCCACCAGCACCCGACACCACCGCGCCCGCCCCGGCGACCCCCAGCGACGTCGCCACCCAGCCCACGCCACCGGTGCCCGACCCGGCGACCCCCAGCGACGCTGCCACCCAGCGCACCCGGCGCTGGCGGACCACCACCCAGCCCACGCCACCGGCACCCGACGACGCCGCCGCGGCGACTCCCGGCGACGTGGCCACGCCGCACAGCCGGCGGCGGGGGCCGGTCGTCGTGGCTGGGGTCGTGGTGGTCGGCGTCGTGCTCGGTGGGGTCGTGGCCGTGGTGGCGACGCGGGGGGATGGCGGCGGCCGGGCGGCCGCCGGTGGGGTGACGGCCGGGGCGGGGCCGGGCACGACCGTCGCATCGTCCACGCCCAGCACCGCCGGGGCGCCGGCAGCCAGCGCCGTGTTCTCGCAGGCCGGGGCGCGGCTGACCGATGCCGGGTCGTTCCGGTACTCCGGGGCCGTCAGCGCCTTCGACGTGTCCGCCGTACGACCCTCACTGTGGCTGGCCGTCAACCTGGCCGTCACCGGGCAGGTCGCCACCACCGACGGCCGGCTGCACGAGGTGGCGGTGGCCAACACCGGCCAGGCCACCGAGACCGTCGCCGCCGCGGACCAGGTGTGGGGCCGCTCGGCGCCGCGGCCCGACGGGCTCGGGGGCGCCAGCTACGAGCTCATCCCCGGCCTCGCCGGCGCCCGGGGCGCCGCCTTCCTGCCCGCCTGGCTGGCCGCCGCCACCGGCCCGACCGACGCCGGGCTCGACCCGCAGGGCCGGCCGACCTACCGGGCCACCATCCCCGCCACCGTGATCGGGCCTGTCGAGCGCGGCCGGGCGGCGGCCGACGCCGTGGTCACGCTCAGCGTCGACCGGGACGGGACGCCGGCGCACGTCGACATCGTCGCCCCCGCCGGTCCCGACCCCCGGCTCCACCTGGCGATCGACCTCGCGGGCCTGGGCGAGCCGGTCACCATCGATCCACCCGGCTGACCCCGCGCGACCATGGGGCGGCCATGACCGCCGCCCCCGCCGCCCCCACCGACGACGACGTGCAGCCGTCCGAGGTCACCCCGTGGTCCCGCCGGCTGGCCCCGGTGCGCGAGTTCGTCGCCACCGAGAACGCCAGCGCCGTCATCCTGCTGGCCGCCACGGTCGCCGCCCTGGTGTGGTCCAACTCGCCCTGGTCGGACAGCTACGAACGGGTCTGGCACACCGACCTCACGGTCGCCCTCGGCGACAGGGTCCTCACCCTCGACCTCCGCCACTGGATCGACGACGGGTTGATGGCGTTCTTCTTCTTCGTGGTCGGCCTGGAGATCCGCCGCGAGTTCGACATGGGCGAGCTCCGGGAGCGGCGCCGCGTCGCCACCCCGGTCGTCGCCGCCGTCGGCGGCATGCTCGCCCCCGCCCTCATCTACCTGGCGATCAACGCCGGGCAGACCAGCGCCCGGGGCTGGGGCATCGTCATGGCCACCGACACCGCCTTCGCACTCGGCGTCCTCACCCTCGTGCGGGGGGCGACGCCCCGGGTGCGGACGTTCCTGCTCACGCTGGTCATCGTCGACGACATCCTGGCCCTCGTCATCATCGCCGTCGTCTACACCGAGGACCTGTCGCTGCCCGCCCTGGCCGTGGCGCTCGGCTTCTTCGGCCTGGTCCTGGTCCTGCGGCGGGCCGGGGTCGACCACGGTGTGCCCTACTTCCTCACCGGCCTCGGGCTGTGGCTGGCCCTGCAGGCCTCCGGCGTGCACGCCACGATCGCCGGCGTCGCCGTCGGCGTGCTCGTCACCGCCTACCCGCCGACCCACGACGACCTCAGCCACGCCGGCGCCGTGTGGCGGCTGTTCCGGGAGCGGCCCACGCCCGAGTCCGCCCGCACCGCCAGCCGCACGATGGCCGGGGCCATCTCGCCCAACGAGCGGCTCCAGCACCTGTACCACCCGTGGACCAGCTACGTCATCGTGCCGCTCTTCGCCCTGGCGAACGCCGGCGTCCGGCTCGACGCCGAGGTCGTCCGCCGGGCTCTGACCGGCCCCCTGTTCTGGGGGATCGTGGCCGGCCTGGTGCTCGGCAAGCCGATCGGCATCATCGGCTCGACCTGGCTGGCCTCCCGCGACCGGCTGGGCAGCCTGCCCCGCACCGTGCCGTGGGCCCAGCTGACGGGGGTGGCGACGGTGGCCGGCGTCGGCTTCACGGTCTCGCTGCTCATCGCCGACATCAGCTTCACCGGCCGGGCGCTCGAGGAGGCCAAGATCGGCGTCCTCGTCGCGTCGGCCATCGCCTCGCTGGCCACCTGGATCGTGTTCACCGTCGTGCGCCGCCTGCCCCCGCCCCGGCCCGACGAGGCGGCCGCGCTGGCGCCGCCGATCGTCGACCTGTCCGACCCGGTCGAGCCCGGCGTCGACCACGTCCTCGGCCCCGAGGACGCCGCGGTCACGCTGGTCGAGTACGGGGACTTCGAGTGCCCCTACTGCGTGCGGGCCGCGCCGGTCATCGCCCAGCTGCGGGAGGCCTTCGGCGACGACCTGCGGATCGTCTTCCGCCACCTGCCGCTGGCCGACGTCCACCCCCACGCCGCCACCGCCGCCCAGGCCGCCGAGGCCGCCGCCGCCCAGGGCCGGTTCTGGGACATGCACGACCGGCTCATGCGCGAGGACGTCAGCCTGATCTTCCCCGATCTGGTCCGCTACGCCGGCGACCTGGGCCTCGACGTCGACCGGTTCCGCGAGGACCTGCGGACCCGGCACTACACCAGCCGGATCAACCGGGACATCGACAGCGCCGACGCCAGCGGCGCCGCCGGCACCCCCGCGTTCTTCGTCAACGGCCAGCGCCACCGGGGCGACCACGACCTGGCCGGGCTGACCGCGGCGGTCGAGCACGAGCTGGGCGTGCCCGTGTAGTCGCACGGCTAGCCGGGTGGCGGCCGCCAGTAGGGGAAGGCCCGGGCCTCGGGCACCAGCCAGGCGGCCGTCCCGGCCACCGCCGCCCGCACCGCGCTGGCGCTGACCTCGTGGAGGTCGGCCGGCACGTCGAGCACCTCGACCCCCTCCGGCACGACGCCGGCCCGCGGCGCCACCAGCACCCGGGGCAGCGAGGCCACGGCCGCGTCCCGGGCCGCCGCCGACCCGCCGTACCAGACCGGGTCGAGCACCTGGGCCCACTTGTCCGCCCCCATCACGACGGCGTCGTAGCCGGCGGCCACCTCGGCGATCAGCCGGCCGTCGGTCACCACCACCCCCAGCCACGGCCGGCCGGCCGCCACCGCCTCCAGCACCACCCGGCGCTGATCGACGGTCGGCTCGACGACCGCCTCCTTGCCCAGCGCCACCCGCGACAGCACGAGGTCGACCCGGGCGAGCCGGCCCTGGCGCGCCGCCGCCTCGGCCACCGCCAGGTGGGCGACGGTCGGCGGGTTGAACGACCCCGGGTAGCAGCCGACGGGCCCGGCGCTCACGGCGTCGGCGCCGCCTCGACCACGGTGTCGAGCGCCACCTGGGCCACGTCCATGAACCCGGTCTCGCGGTCGGCCGCCGGCAGCGCCTCGGCCCGGGTGATGTGGTCGCTCACCGCCGCCACCACCAGCGCCCGGGCGCCCTCGGCCATGGCGATGCGGTAGAGGGCGGCGGCCTCCATCTCGATGGCCAGCACGCCGTGGCGGATCAGCTCGGGCGTCAGCCCGGGGTCGCTGTCGTAGAAGGCGTCGGACGACAGGATCGTGCCCACGTGCGTGGTCAGCCCCCGCTCGCGGCCCAGCCGGACCGCGGTCGCCACCAGGTCGAAGTCGGCGGCGGGGGCGAAGTCGATGCCCCGCAGCGCGCGGCGGTTCATGGCCGAGTCGGTGTGGGCCGCGGTGGCGACCACCAGGTCGCGCAGGCCCATACGCTCCTGGAGCGCGCCGCACGACCCCACCCGCACCAGCGTGGTCACGCCGTAGAACCGCAGCAGCTCGGTGGCGTAGATGGCGTTGGACGGCATGCCCATGCCGCCGCCCTGCACCGACACCCGCCGGCCCCGGTAGGTGCCGGTGAAGCCGAGCATGTTGCGCACCCGGTTGTAGCAGCGGGCGCCGTCGAGGAACCGCTCCGCGATGGCCTGGGCCCGCAGGGGGTCTCCGGGCAGCAGGACCGCGTCGGCGACCTCGCCGGCCTCGGCCGCGATGTGGGGCGTGGGGACCGTCATACGGACGGGGACCGTATCCGGCCCCGGCTGTTGCCGGCCCGCCCGGGCGCAGCCTCAGGTCTCGGTCTGGGGCTTGAGCTGGATGACGTTGAACGACGCGCCCACGGGGTCGACGGCCACCGCGAAGGTGCCCGGCTCGATCTCCATCGGACCCATCATCACGGAGCCGCCCAGCTCCTTGATCTTGTCGACCGCCGCGCCGATGTCGGCCACCGAGAAGTAGGTCGCCCAGTGGGTCGGCACCTCGGCGGGCATGCCCGGCGGGCGGGTCATCATCCCGCCGACCGACCGGTCGCCGAGCTTCCACTCGGTGTACGCCCCGGCGCCCTCGCCGTAGGTCTGGCCGCCCCACCCGAACACGGCGCCGTAGAACGCCTTGGAGGCGTCGACGTCGTCGGTGACCAGCTCGCTCCAGCTGTAGGTGTCGGGCTCGTTGACGATGCCGGCGCCCGGGTGCTCGTTGGCCTGCCACACGCAGAACACGGCCCCCTGCGGGTCGGCGAAGACCCCCATGCGGCCGGCGGCCATGACGTCCATCGGCGGCATGAACACGCTGCCGCCGTTCCCGGTGACGGTGCCGGCGATGGCGTCGGCGTCGTCGACGTTCACGTACATCGACCACCGGGGCGGGCCGGGGCTCATGAGCGGGCCGAGGCCGGCCACCGGGCGGTCGCGCAGGCCGGCCATGCGGTAGCCGCCGGCGTCGGGGCCGAGGTCGGTGACCTGCCAGCCGAAGAGGCCCGAGTAGAACGCCGACGCCGCGTCCGGGTCGGCCGACGCGTGATCGACCCACGACGGGACGCCGTGCTCGTAGCGGTCCATGTCCATGGTCGTGCCCTCCTCCTCGAGTGCCCTTCGGAGCGTACGCCCGTCAGGACCGGGGCGCGGCCAGGCCGCAGAGGACGAAGGCGACGGCGTTGGCGACCCCGTGGGTGCGGACCATGGCGGGGATGGACAGCGCCGGGACCGCCCAGTGCTGGCCCGCCGCCCAGGCCACGGCGAGCACCATCGGCGCCCACACGGCCAGGCCGGACACGCCGAGCAGCAGGTCGTGGCGCCAGCGGCGGGGCCGGCCGGCGGCCCGGCGCAGCTCGAGGGCGGCGGTGGTGCACACGCCCAGGGCGACGAGGACCGCGCCGCCCACCTGGGGCGCCGCCGCTCCGGTCACGAACCCGGCGGCCACCACCGGCGGCGCCGCGCCGGTGAGCACCACGGCGGCCACGGCAGCCCGGCCCGCGGCGCCGCCGTCGCCCAGCCGGCGGGCGGCGAGCACCAGCGCCGCGCACCCGGCGAACATGTAGTGCACGGCGGTCAGCTCGACGATCGGCTCGCCCAGCCCCAACAGCCGCCACCCGGCCCGCGACTGCACCAGCGCCCCCGCCGCCACGACGGCGTAGACGCGCGCCAGCCCCGCCGCCGCGTGCGGCAGGTCCCGCCCGGCGGGCCGCACCCAGGCGAGCAGCGTGGCCGCGGCGACGGCGGCGAACGGGAGGACGAGGGCCGCCGAGGCCGGACCGCGGGGGAGGGCGAAGGCCGCCGCCGCTGCGGTGGCGGCCGCCAACCACCACCGCCAGCGGCCGCCGAGCGCCAGGGGGAGGGCGCCGCCGATGCCGACGAGGACCACGGCGTGGACCAGTGCGGGCACAGTCGCTTGCACGATCGGTACGCTACCATTTACTCATATATAAGACAGTATGACATCGGTTACAGTCGCATCGTGAGCGACGAGATGCGGCTGGACGACCTGGCCCGGCGGGCCGGGGTCGCCTCCACCACCGTGCGGCTCTACCAGGCGCGGGGCCTGCTGCCCGGGCCCCGGCTGGTCGGCCGCACGGGCTGGTACGACGAGCGCCACCTGGCCCGGCTGGGGCTCATCGGCCGGCTCCAGGACGAGGGGTTCTCGCTGGCCGGCATCGGCCGGCTGCTGGAGACCTGGCAGGAGGGCCGCGACCTCGCCGACCTCGTCGGCGTCGAGCGCGAGCTGCACGGCCTGCTCGACGGGCGGCGGGCCGTCGTCCTCGACCCCGGCGAGCTGGCCGAGCGCCTGCCCGCCGAGGCGATCGCCCCCGACCTCATGGCCCGGGCGGTCGACCTGGGCCTGGTCGAGCCGCTGCCCGACGGCCGCCTCCGCGTCCCCGACGAGCGCTTCCTCGCCACCGGCACCGCGCTGGTCGCACTCGGGATCCCGCCCGCCGCCGTGCTGGACGAGTGGGCCCACCTCAGCGCCCTCACCGACGAGCTGGCCGGGCGGTTCGTCGACCTGTTCGAGTCCCACCTCGTGGGCGGGCGCGAGCTCGACGACCTCGACGGGGCCCGGGTGGCCGCGCTCGGCGACGCCCTCGGGCGGCTCCGCCAGGTCGCCGGCCAGGTGCTGGCGGCCGCGCTCGACGCCTCGCTGGCCCGGGCGGCCGCCGCCCGCCTCGGCCGCCTCGCCGACGGCGACGACACGCTCTGACGAAACCCCCAGGTTCGCCCGGGGCCGGCCGGAGGATGGGGGAGGACGCTGCGCCCATGCTCCCCCAGCCTCTCCCCGTCCCCACCCTGCCGCCCCTGGCGGCGGACCACCCCGCCGGCCACGCCCGCCCCGGCGCCCTCGAGCTCCACGCCGACGACCGGGGCCGCTGCGTCCGCCTCCACGTCGAGGGCGACCTCGACGCCTACAACGCCCCCCAGCTCGTCGAGGCGATGGCGTGGCTGCGGCGCCGGCACGACGGCGGCATCGTGCTCGACCTGCACGACGTCCGCTTCGTCGACATGTCGGGCTACCGCGCCATCCACCGGGCGAGCTGCGACAGCGAGGGCCGTCCCGACCCCCACGTGGTGCGCGTCATCGGCCCGGTCGTGGCCAAGCTAGAACTGGTGGTCGCGCTCGCCACCGGGCGCTGACCGCCCGCCGCCCCGGCGGCATCCGTGGTTCGGGCCGGCAGCCGGTGGGCATATAGGGGCTGCCATGATCGCCACACCCCGACCCCTGCGGACCCGCCTGGCCCTCGCCGCCTGCGCCACGCTGCTGGCCGGCGGCCTCTCCGGTTGCGCCCCGCTGTCCAAGCCGGGGCCGGTGCTGCTGGTGGGCGACTCGATCTTCTTCCTCGCCAGCCCCGACCTCACCTTCGCCCTCCAGACGCACGGATGGAAGGCGGTGATCGTCGCCTACCCCGGCTCGGGCATCAACGGCGGCGGGTTCACCCCCCTCGACTGGCCCAGCAAGATCAAGGACCTCGTCGAGTTCACCAAGCCCCAGGCGGTCGTGGTCGAGCTCGGCACCAACGGCTGCCCCGGCTGCCCGTCGGTCGCCCAGGCCATCGACAACAACATGAAGAGCATGGCCGACGTGCACCACGTGCTGTGGCTCCGGGTCGGCCACACCGGGGGCAACAAGGCCCGCGCCGACAAGATCAACAAGGAGCTGGAGGCCGCCACCGACCGGTGGTCCAACCTCGATCTGCTCCCGTACGACGAGTGGATGGACGGCCATCCCGACCTCGTGCCGGCCGACAACGTGCACCCCACGGCCAAGGGCCAGGCCGCACTGGCCAAGCACATCCAGGACGAGCTGGAGAAGCGGTCGAGCGCCCTGGCCGACAAGCAGAACGAGGCGCTCGGGGCCGTGGCCCTGGTGGCGGTCCTGGCGTTCGTGCTGCTCGGCCGCAAGCAGAGGAAGTAGCGCCCGCCGGGCGAACGGCCCGGCGCGGCGGTTCCCGATCGGTCAGGCTGGTGGCGTGCGCCAGTCCGAGCCGCACGGAGGTGCCGTGACGTCGCCCCACCTCCTGGCCCGCGTCCGGGCGACGCGCCCGACCGTCTTCGTCCGCCGGATGGCCGACGTCGTGACCGCGGCCGTCGGCGCGGGCGTGCTCGTGGCGTGTGGCGTCGTGGCCAGCGACGGCAAGGTGGGGGCAGCCGAGCGGGCCGTCTTCCGGGCGATCAACGACCTGCCCGGTGCGCTCTATCCGCTGGTGTGGCCGTTCATGCAGCTCGGCAACATCGTGATCGGGCCGCTGGTGGCGCTGGTGGCGGCGGCGCTGGCCCGCTACCGCCTGGCCGTCGCCGCCCTCGGGGTGACGGTGGCCAAGCTGGTGGGCGAGCGCATCGTGAAGGCGGCGGTCGAGCGCCAGCGCCCGGCGGCGGTGATCCACGACGTGACCACCCGGGGGGACGCCCCGCTGCGGGGGCAGAGCTTCGTGTCCGGCCACCTGGTGCTGGTGGTGGCGCTGGCCGTCCTGGTCACGCCGTACCTGGCCGGGCGGTGGAAGGCCGTGCCCTGGGTGCTGGCGGTGATCGTGGGGTTCGGCCGGATCTACGTCGGCGCCCACAACCCGCTCGACGTACTGGGCGGCGCGGGCCTCGGCGCGCTGATCGGGGGGCTCGCCAACCTGGCGGTCGGGGTCCCCCGCACGCCGACCGCGGACCGGTGACCGGCCCGGCCCTGTCCGGCGCGGCCGCCGCCGTTCGACTACCAGGTGGGGCCGTGCCCACCGGGGGCCGGCCCGCACCGGAGGTTGCGACATGCGCTATCTGTTCCTGCTGAACTCGCCGGGCGGCGGGCCGGCGGCCGAGCCGGGCACGCCGGAGTCGGAGCGGCTGTTCCGCGAGTGGGGCGAGGCCACCGCCCTCATGGCCGACGCCGGCGTGCTGATCGACTGCGCCCCGCTCACCCCGGCCGCGTCGGCCACGACCCTGCGGGTGCGCGACGGCGAGGTGCTGCTGACCGACGGGCCGTCGGCCGAGCTCAAGGAGTGGGTCGGCGGCTACACCCTGGTCGAGTGCGACGACCTCGACCAGGCCCTCAAGTGGGCGTCGACGCTGCCGGCAGCCCGGGACAGCTCGATCGAGGTCCGGGCCGTCATCGACACGGGGCGCGGGCGCTGATCGACGGCGAGGTGCTGCGGTCGTCGTGGGGCGCGGCGGTCGCCCACGTCGCCCGGGTGGTGGGCGACCTCGGCCTGGCCGAGGACGCCGTCCAGGAGGCGTGCGCCGTCGCCGTCGAGCGCTGGCCCCGCGACGGCGTGCCCGCCGACCCCCGGGCCTGGCTGGTGGGGACCGCCCGCCACAAGGCGATCGACCGGCTGCGCCGGGAGTCCCGGCGGGCGGGCAAGGAGGAGGCGGCGGCCCGGTGGACGGGGACGATCCCCGCCCCGCCCGACGACCCGGCGCCGCTCGACCCCGCCGGGCTCGATGACGAGGAGCTGGGGCTGGTGTTCGGCTGCTGCCACCCGGCCCTCGCCCCCGAGGTGCGGGTGGCGCTGGCGCTGCGGTCGGTGTGCGGGCTGACCACCGCCGAGGTGGCGGCCCGCCTCCTGGTGGCCGAGCCGGCGATGGCCAAGCGCCTGACCCGGGCCCGGGCCAAGCTGCGGGACGCCGCCGTCCCGCTGCGCCTGCCGGGGCCGGACGACCTGCCCGACCGGCTGCCGTCGGTGCTGCGGGTGCTGTACCTGGTGTTCACCGAGGGCCACCACGCCTCCTCGGGCGATGCGCTGGTGCGGCCCGAGCTGTGCGACGACGCCATCCGCCTGACCCGCTCGCTCGTGCGCCGCCTGCCCGGCGAGCCCGAGGCGGGCGGGCTGCTGGCCCTGCTGCTGCTGACCGACGCCCGCCGGGCCGCCCGCACCGATGCCGCCGGGGACGTGGTGCTGCTGGAGGACCAGGACCGCCGCCTCTGGGACCGGGACGAGATCGCCGAGGGCGACGCGGTGCTGGAGCGGGCGCTGCGGGCCAACCGGCCGGGGTCGTACCAGCTGCAGGCGGCGATCGCCTCGTGCCACGCCGACGCCGGTTCGGCGGCCGACACCGACTGGCGCCAGATCGCCCTGCTGTACGGCGAGCTGGTCCGCTACGAGCCGACGCCGGTGGTCGAGGCCAACCGGGCGGTGGCGGTGGCCATGGCCGAGGGGCCGGCGGCGGGGCTCGTCATCCTCGACGCCGTGGCCCACCACCCCCAGCTGGCCGGCTGGGTGCCGCTGCAGCTGGCCCGGGCCGACCTGCTGGCCCGCCTCGACCGCACCGCCGACGCCGTCGCCGCCTACGAGCACGCGCTGACGCTCGGCCCCACGGCCCCCGAGCGCCGGCTCATCGCCCGGCGGCTGGGCGAGCTGCGGGGCTGAGGGGCCCAGCCGCGCTCGCCCGGGACCTCCTGGTGGACGCGGGGGTCGGT
>Ga0126377_10004150_pt1 | contig 10478 bp, 12 predicted proteins | sample PanSoiMetPlot_22_FD_92647 | JGI IMG/M metagenome (GOLD analysis project Ga0126377, IMG submission 92647) | Tropical forest soil microbial communities from Panama - MetaG Plot_22 | ecosystem: Environmental > Terrestrial > Soil > Tropical forest > Bulk soil | place: Panama | collected 2016-02-17 | reverse complement strand
GTCGAGCTGCGGGTCGCGGACCTGGCACACCACCATGTCGATGCGGCTGGTCCCGGCGGCCGGGGCGGCCGGCGACGTCACGGTTTCGGCGGCGTCCCATCGGCACAGCGCCGTGTTCTGCCCGGACTGCAACGGGACGGCGATCGTGCCCGCCGGAATCGACATGTTCATCGTGTTGGTGACCACGGTCGCCGCCGCGCCCTGGGCGCCGCCGGCGGGCCACAACGTGTTGATCAGGGCACGGTCGAGTTGCGCCGGGTACGACCCGGCTTGTTGCCACAGCGGGGTGAATCTGGTCATCGGGTCATCTCCTGGCGAGGGCGTCGACGGCGGTGGCGGTGCGGGCCAACAGGTCGGTCAACGAACTGAGCGGGCGGCCGACGGTGAGCGCGACGTCCTCGTCGCCGTCGTCGCCGATGGTGTAGGTGACGCCGACGACCCGGACGGTGGTGTTGACGTCGAGCCGCCCCGATTTGATGATCAACGGCACGGTGTCACCCATGTTCGGGTAGGTGGGGCGTGGGCTGTAGCCGACGGGGCGCATCGTCACCGTGTACGACGGGACCAGCACGGCGGCGGAGGCGAGGAGCCCGGCGGCACGTTGGTTCAACGTGGCCTGGTCGTTGACGTCGGTGGCGCCGCCGTCGGCGTACGGCCACAACCCGACTTCCATGGCGGCGGCGTCGGGGTTGGCGGCCATCGCGTACAGCTGGATGGCGGCCGGGTCGGTCGACCCGTTGTTGCCGAGGCTGCGAACCATGTTGGCGTAGTCGGCGGACGACACGTTGCGGCTTACGGCGCGCACGTTGCCGCCGTACACCAGCACGATGTCGGTGCGATTGACGCCTTGGGACGGCCAGAAGATCCGCAACGCGTCGCGGCCGGCGCCGAGCGACGGGGTGACGCCGGTGCCCGGGTCGATCATCCAGAACGTGTCCGACGCCGCCGGCTCGGGGACGATGTCGTACTCGAAGCCGCCCGACACGTTGGCGAGCTGATCGATGGCTTCACCAAGGTTCTTCTGGCCGGTGTAGGTGCGGTCGCGTTGCACCCCCGAATACGGCCGGGACAGCACCCCGGCCTGGTCGGCGAGGACGGCGCCGACGGGGATGTTGGAGCCCGGCGGGTACGGCGACGTGGAGAAGGCGCCGCCGGCGCGGGCCAGCAGGATGGCGACGATCCGGTCCTGGTCGGTGGCGGTGATGGTGAGGGGGGCGCCGTCGACCAAGAATCGGCGGTTGACGGTGGCGAGGTAGTCGTGGGCGACGAAGTTGACGGTGTGGGCCTGTTCGGAGATGGTGTCCTGGGAGTGGTCGACGGGGCCGCGGAACATGCAGATGTCGGTTCCGGTCTGGTCGTCCCACCGCCACGCGTAGATGTCGTGCTGCAGTTCGGCGACGGCGGCGGCGTCGGGGGCGCGGCCGTCGATGCTGAACCGGAGCTCGGCCGGGTTGTTGCGTTGCTGCACCAGGGACCGGGAGCGGGCCGATGAGAGTTCGCCGAGGATGGTTTGGTTCCACGGCATCGGCGGCGACGCGAAGGTGCGGCGGTGAACGGTGAGCCGCCAGCGGCCACGGCCGGGCGGCACCGGGTTCGGCACCGCCGCCGGGGCCACCTCGAGCAGGTCGGTCATGACAGGTAGCCGTCCCACCAGTAGGCGATCGTCTGTGTGTTCCCCGACGTCGACTGGCCGGTCATCGTCATCGTCACCTGGGTGTGGGCGGGGATCAGCGGCCAGCCGCCGTTGGCGTACATCGTCGGCCAGTCCATCTGTGTCAACACGTTGGTGCCGGACCCGCCGCCGCCGCCGATCACTGCGGTGCGGGCGCCGCAGTCGACGATGACGAACTGGCCGGTGTTCAACGTGAACGTCGACAGGAACGCGATCGCCCCGTTGCCGCCGGAGAACTGGACGGCGGGGGCGGTGACCGGCCCGTAGATGTACAGGGTGGGTCGCACCGCGACGTCACCGGGCGACAGGATCGTCGCCGAGGCGGGGCCGCCGCCGCCGGCCGGGTAGGTCCGGTTGAACGTGAGGTTGTAGCGGCGGCCGGCACCGGTCGACGCCCCGGCCCACGCCGTCGCCGACGCCCCGGACGGGGAGCGGATCACCGGGTCCGCGGCCACCCATTGCAGGTGGATGTCGCGGACGGCGTCATTGTCGACCACCCAGCTGTATCCGGCGGCCCGTACGGTGATCGTGCGTTCGGGAGTACCCGGGCGGTCGGGCAGGACGTAGTGCAGCACCGGTCGCAGCGACGGCACCATCCACGGGGCGAAACTGGCGGCGACGGCGTCGATGTCGGCGCCGGCGGCGGCAACCGCCTTCAACGACGCGGACACGGTGCGGGCACCGAAGAACTGGGTTCGGTCGTCGACCCCGTTGGCGTCGGCCCGGTTGTCGACGACGTCACGCACCTCCGGGTAACCCAAGTTGAGTTCTTCGCAGAAGCATCCGCCGGCTTCGTCATGCAGGTCGATGCGGTCGGTGCCGTTGACCAGCCACACCCGGAACGCACAGTCGGCCATCACGCGATCCTCGTGCGTACGGCCCACGCGACCCGGTCCATCAACACGTCGACGTCGACGTCGGAGGTGAACGTGGCGTGTTCGATGTGGACGGCCGGGCCGGCCGGGCCGAACCCGGGCACCTTGTCGATCGGGGCGATCACCTCACCGGCGTGGGCGAACACGAGCCCGGAGCTCGTGAGCAGACCGCCCTCGGCGAGCTTGGGCAGATCGGGGAACCCGAATGTCCACCCGCCGAAGGACTGCCCGCCGATGTGCACGGGGCCGAAGTCGAGCGATGGCAGCGTGAACGACGGGATGCGGAACTCGAGCCGGTTCCACGCCCCGATGACAGCGTTGATCGGCGCCTTGATCGCGTCGACCACTCTGCCGACCGCACCCGTGATGGCGCCGACGACGTTGGAGATGGCGTCGCCGATCGCCGTGAACTTGTCCTTGACCCAGTTGTAGAGGGCGGTGGCGGCGTCCTTGATCGTGTCCCAGTTCTTCGTGATCAGCAGCACCGCGGTGCCGATCGGGCCGGTGAGGATCGCCAACAGCAACGGCCAGTTGTCGCGGATCCAGTTGTAGACGGCCATCACCGCGTTCTTGATGGTGTCCCAGTTCTTGACGATCAACGCGACGGCGGCCCCGATCGGCCCGGTCAGGATCGTCAACAGCAACGGCCAGTTGTCGCGGATCCAGTCGAACACGAACCGGACGGCGCCGACGATCGCGTCCCACGCCGCCTTCGTCGCCGCTTTGATCGTGTCCCAGTTGGCGATGATCAGATAGGCCAACGCGGCGACGGCGGCACCCAACGCGATGAACGGGGCGGCCGCGGCGATCACCGGGGCCATCGCCGCGATCGTCGCCGCCGCGGCGATCCCGGCGTTGACCGCCCAGATGAGGAACATCGCGGCGATCGCGGCGAACGCGGCGATCATCGCCGCCTTGTTGGAGGCGATGAAGTCGAACACGCCCGACAGCGCCGGCAGCAGGGTCGTGGACAGCATCGTGGCGAGCTGGGCGATCACCGGCAGCAACGCGGTGCCGATCTGTTCCTGGAACTCGCCGAACTGGATCTTGGCGCCGCGCATCTTGCCGGCCGTCGAGTCGGCGGCGACCGCGGCCTGCCCTTTGAACGTGGTCGCCATGTTCGACATGATCTGATCGAGCGACAGCGCGTTGCCGGACGCGTCCTTGGTGGCGATCCCCAACCGACCCAACGCCCCGGTGTTGCCCTGCGCCGCTTTCATCATCGCTTCGGTGACGGTCTTGAGGTCTTTGCCGGTGCCGGCGGCGACGTCGGTGGCGATCGACAGGGCGTCCTGGGCTTTCTGGGTGTCACCGAACCCGCGTGCCAAGGTCGCCAGGGCGGGACGCAGGTCGTCGTCGGCGATCGCCGCCGACTGGGACAGGTTGGAGATGAACTTCTCGGCGGCGGCGACCTGGGCGTCAGTGGCGCCGGTCGTGTTCTTCAACGCGGTGGCGAGCTTGGCTTGGGCTTCGGCGTCGGCGGCGGCGGCGTCAACGGTCGCTTTGCCGAAGTCGATCACTTTGTCGGCGACGAACGCCGAGCCGATCGCGATCGCCGCGTTCTTGGCGAACCCGTCGAGGCGAGAACCGGCCCCGGAGGCGGCCTTGTCGACCTCGGAGGTGAGCTGCGACGTGTCGGCGATGAATTTGGCGGTGATCGTCGGCCCGGTCGCCATCTGTCACCGCCGTTTCGCGGCCCGTTCGCGGGCTTTGATCTCGTCGCGCATGTAGTAGACGAAGGCGCGGTACACGTCGTCGTCCATCTCGTACACCTCGGTGGGGCTCAGCCGCCAGAACCGGCAGAAAGCGGCGAGCTCTCGGAGGCGACGAGCTGCGTAGGGTCCACCGCCTCCAGCACGCCGTCGGCGACCTGGATCGTGACTTCGTCGCAGTCGGCCCATCGCAGCCCGGGGCGGTCACGGCGCAGCTTCAACCAGATCAGGGTTTGGGAGCGGTCGGCGCCGTCGGCGTCGGGGCCGCACATCTGGTCGAAGCTGCGGCCTGTCTCCGCCTTCAGGGCGCGTTGCGCACCGGGGCTGGGGATCTGGCGGGCCTCCGCCGCGGTGATCTCGACGACCTCCGGCAACTCGAGGACGGTGACGGTTTCGTCGCCGTTCACGACGTCGGTGTCGACCACGGGAACCTCCCCACGGTGTCGGTGGCGGCGTCGGAAGCCACCTGGGCGTACTCGTCGGTTGCCGCCGCGGCCGACGGGTACAGGTAGCGGCCCTCGGGGACGTACGGGCGTCCCCGGGAGCCGCCGAACTCGATCCATCCGGCGTACGGGACGCCGTCGCCCATCACGACGGTCACCCCCGGGCCGGCTTCGTCATCTGTCGACGCCTCGACGGAGCCGGCGAGTTGGCCGGTGAGCACCGGGACACGGTTGCGGACGGTGTCGGCGACCCGCTCGGCGAACGGTGCTGCGGCTTTGGCTACTGCCGGGCCGACCTGATCGGCCCAGCGCCGCAGATCGGCCATCGCCTGCGGGCCGCCGACGATCTCCACCCGGGAGTCGTTGGTCATGCCGCGGCGGTCTCTTCGGCGGCCATCGTCGCCACCGGCGGATCCGTGTCGGAGGTGAGCGGCGACAGTTGCCAGCCGACGATCGACCACTCCAAGTCGAAACTGGAGGCGTCGCCGATGTCGCCGGACAGCGGCGTGAACGGCTGCGGGATGAGCTGCCCGTAGAACAGCGGGTTGTCGGCGCCGACCGGTTTCGACGTCGTCGGGACCACCTTGAAGTCGACCGGTGCCCGCGACTCGACCGCGGCGGTCAACACGGCGTTGGTGCCCTCCGGGTCGAAGCTGTGATACAGCGACGCCTTCAACGTCCACTTGACGGTCCCCGGATATTCCTTGGTGCCGCACGCCGTCTTCACCTCCACCGTGGACACGTCCGGGGTCATCTCGATGTGCGACATCAAACACTTCAGCGACGTGTACGCCGGTGTGGTCGGCGCCATGTCGGAAATCGAGAAATCCGGGTTGTACAGGATGATCGGTTCCGGTTCGGCCATGTTCAGCCTCCTGTGATCGGGACTCGCAGCGTGACCCGCGCAGCGAGATAGTTGATGTTGCCGACGACGAACACGCGGGGGCCGGACACGGCGTCGAGCGGCCACGCGCCCCCGTCGGTGGCGAGCCGGGCCAGCGTGTAGTCGACGAGCTGCTCGAGGGTTTCGATGCCGGAGCCGGGGACGAGACGGCCGGCGACGCAGGTGACGACCAGTCGACCGGTGCGGATGCAGGCCGTGTCGGGTGTCAGCCACGGCTCACCCCAGCCCAACATCAGCGCCGGCGGTTCGATCGAGTCCACCAAGTCGACCAGGACCATCGGATCGTCGTCGTCGACCGGGGCGAGCGCAGCTTCGAGTTTGGCGCGGGCATCCAACAGGTTCATCTACGCGACGCCCCACTGGATCTTGTACGGCACCAGCAGCGTCTCGACCCGGGCGGTGGTGCCGGGCGACACCTGGACGGTGCCGATCTGGTCGAAGCCCAGCACGCCGAACGCGGCGTCGGCGGCTTTCCACAGGTCGACGGCGATCAGCGTGTTGGCTTCGACGACCCCTGCCGGCGCCGGGTCCGGCAGGGGTTGGTCGACTGGCCGGTCCATGAACTGGTCGCAGTTGACGGCGGCGGCGTCCAGCTTTGCTTGGAGCGCGGTGGTGTTCTCCGGGGTCACCCGGATCCGCAGCGCCGCTGCCAACTGGTCGACCGTCGCGTACGCCATGTCAGGGCGTGGCCTGGCACTCGCACAGGGCGAGCGGTTCCGGCACGGCGGCCTTGCCGCGGGCCTCGGCGAGGATCACCAGCGTGTTCTTGATGAACAAGTCGGCGTGCGAGTCGGACATGAACACCGACGTCCCGACCCGGTTGAACCACACCACCCCGGCCCGCCAGTCGCCGACGGTGGCGACCCCGGCCGTCTGGAACCTCGAGGCGACCGGGGTGAGCCCCCAGAACGTCTGCCCGATCGTCGGCCCGTTCAACGTGGAGCCGAACACGGTCACGTCCAGGGCGGCCCAGTCGGCCGGGTTCAACACGACGGCGTTGGGGACGTACCCGTTGGACTGGACCTGGCCGATGCCGGCCCGGATCGCCTCGAGCAGGGTCGCCCCGGACGCGGTCGGGAGGGTGGCGGCGACGACGGCGTCCTGGATGGCGTCGGCGATCGCCAGGGTGATCCCACGGCGCAGTTTGCCTTCGACCACCGAGCGGACGTAGGCGGCGTCCTCCAGTGCTTGGCGGGTGATCTGCACCCAGTGCGCCAGGGTGTCCAACGGGGCCGAGGTCGGCGTGAACGTCAGTACGGCTTCGGGTTTGGCCGCGCCCTCGGCGACGACTTGGGCTTGTGGGTCACCGGAGACGGTGACCCACTCGACGACACCGCCCGACACCGACACGACGTCGATGATGTTGAGCAGCGGCGGGATGTTGATGTCCTGCACCCGTGGCGGCAACACGAAGTTGGGGATCGCCAGGTCGGCGGTCGTGATCACCGCCCGCTGCTCGAGCGGGTTGTAGTCGGTGAGCTCGACGACACCGGACTGGCCCCGCCCGTTGTAGGAGCGGAACTGTTCCGACTCGACGAACACCTGCCCGGCCGACAGCGGCAGCGGGTTGGCGCTGCGGCGCTCGGGGAGCGGGAGGTCGTCGGGTGGGGTGTCGAGCTGGGCGCGGAGCCGGGCGTAGGAGCGTTGCGATTCGGCCTGCGCGTTGTACTCCACCAGTTGCTTGTCGATGTCGACGCAGCGGGCCTGCCACGCCGCCATCGACGACTGTTCGGTGTCGGTCATGTCGCGGTCCTCGCGGGCCGCTTTCTCCGACAGGTCGGTGGCCGCCTGGGTCAGCGAGTCGCGTTCCGCGGTCAGCCGGGAGAGGTAGGTGATCATCACCCGATCCCTTTCGTGCGCGAACGACGAAGCCGATGCTTCGTCCGGGTTTCACGCGGGTGTTTCGGGTGGTGGCCTCCGACCGCCGGGACCTGATCAGGGTGTGGCTGGACGTCGGGGCTCCGGGCCGGCGGGCCGCGAAGTGGATTGCCGCGAAGTATGCCAGATCAGCGGGATCGGGTCGAGGTTGACCGCCGGACGCGCCGTGAAGATGCTCGACGGGTCGATCGAGCGGACCTCGAGGAGGGTGGCGCCCTGGTAGGCGGGGATGCCGACCATCGACACCTCAATCAGCTGGGCTTCGGCGATCTCGCGGACGCCGCCGGCGCCGCGCTGGGTGCGTTGCGGCCGGAACCCGACGGACATCCCAGTCAGGTAGCCGTCGCGCAGCTCCTCGAGCAGGTCGTCGCCGCGGGCGCCCGGATTGACCCGGAAGGTGCCTTCGAGCCCGCCGTCGCCTTCGATGAACGCCACCGACTTGCCGAGCGTCAACTGGTGGTCGTGGTTGCGCAGCAGCGGGATCCCTTTGCGGGCCTGGATGCCGAGCGACCGTCGGAAGGCGCCGCGGCGGATCACCTCGCCGTCACGCTCGGAGGTCAGGTAGGTGATCTCGTCGTAGGGGGCGACGACCCCGATGACGGTGCGGCCGCCGGTGTCGACCGAGCGGAGCTCCATGGCGAGTTCGTTCACAGCGGCACCTCCGCGGAGGTGAGCGGCTCGCGGCCCTCGAGGGCGCGGGCCTCGTCGGTCGTGTAGATCCCGAGCGGGATCCCGATCTGGTAGGTCTCCATCCGGGTCTTCGTGTCCGCCCGCAACAGGCCGTCCAGGTTGATGTGGACCCCGGTGCCGGCCGGCAGCTGGGCGTCCAGGATGGCTTCGATCCGTTTGATCCACGGCAACAGCGTCAACTGGTACAGCTCCGTCATCCGCGACTCGATGTTGGCGTACGTGTTGGTGTCGGTCGGGGCGCCGAGCAGGTAGGCGGGCAGGCCGAACATCAACGCGATCTGGGCGACGGAGATGCGGGCGAAATCGGCGGCGCCGACATCGACGGGGCTCCAGGTGAGCGGGTGGAATTCGGTGGTGGCGTTCAGCACGGCGATGGAGCGGCGGCCGCCGTGCTGCGACATCCACCGTTCTTTGAGCCGGTCGGCTTGGTCCTGGGTGATGTTCGGGGTCGACGTCTTCAGGTAGCCGGCGGGGACACCGGCGGCGAACGCGCCCGCCATGTAGTCACGCAGCGACGCGGTGACCGCGAGGTCGGCGCCGAACCGGGTCAGGACACCGGTGCCGCGGCCGTCGTGGATCGGTTGCTGGCCGCGCAGATGGATGATCTGCCCCGGCGCGAACACGTAGTCGGTGGTGGCGAGCCGGTACTCGCCGTCCTCGATGGCGACGTCGGCCGGGTGCAGGTTCCACATCGGTGGTTGCGGCGCCCCGGTGGCGTCACGGTTGGGGGCGTAGATGAAGCCGTCACCGAACCACAGGGCGGCGAGGATCCATTGCCCCCAGAAATCGACGTTGGAGATCCGGGCGTCATGCACCGACCCGGTGTCGACGACCCGGCCATCCAAACGGAGGGCTTGCGGGTCGGCGATCCATGTCGGCGTCGGGAGCCGTTCGACACCGCGGTACACCTGCCACGGCATCGTCGAGATCGTGTCCACGACCAGCGACGTCGCCCGAGCCACCGCCGGCAGGTTGGCGAACCCGACGCCACCCCACGCCCCCGGGATCGGATTGCCGAACGGCCCTCCAGTGCCGTTGCCGCCGGCCGGGCCGAGCCACCACAACCACGGCTGATCCACCTCCCAGCCGTCCGGGGAATTCAACAGGACGTCGCGGCCGTCGGTCGCCGTCAGCAGGTTCCCTCGCAGCGACCGGTACGCCATCGCCAGACGCCCCATCAGACCGACATCATGACACGGGTTGACCTGTCAGTCAGTAGATGGCAGGTGCCTCGAGGGCGGGCTGGTTGGCGGTGGACCACCACGCCATCCGTGCCGCCCTCGCCGCGTCGGCCGGCCGGGTGTCGTCGGCCGGCACCAACCTGAGCGCACCGTCCGGGGTCGCCCGGGCCACCGTCGCCGCGACATGGTCGGCGAGGAGGGGGTGGTGGTCGTGGGCGACCCGGCCTTCGATGATCGCCTGACGCCACCCCGTCGACGACTCGACCTCGATCCCCGAACCCATCGGCCACACCGTCACGTCGCGTTCGGCTTGCAGTTGGGCGACGAGGCCGGGGCGGATCCGCGGCGCGAACACCAAGTCGACGACCCGCCACCGTTGCTGCGCCGCCGCGAGGGCGTCGTACACCTGGGCGTCCGTCGCCCGCTCGGCCGCCCACGCCACGAACAGGCCGCCGTCCAGGCTGGCGCCGATGACCGTGAGTGTGCCGGCCCGCCACGTCCCGGCGACCGCCAGCACAACGTCGGCGCCTTCCGGCGGCGCCTCTTGCAGCGGACAGGCTTCCCAGGCCCCGACCGGCAGCCACCCCGTCATCTCGCCCGTCACCCATTGGCCCAGGTGGTACACCCGGAACTCGGCTTCGGTCAGCATCGCCGCCTGCGTCGCCAACGTGTCCGCCCGCAGGAACCCCGCCGCGATCGCCGGGTTCGCCTGCCGCCACGCCCGCCGGTCGGTGAGCGGGCAGCCGGCCGGGGCGGCCCACTCGAGGTAGCGGAACCCGACGTCGCCGAGCTCGCCGGCCCGCTCCCGCAGCCGGAACATCACGTTCGGCTCCAACCCGGGGGTGCCGATCCCGATCACCGTCGCATCCGGCCGCTTCCCGATCCTCGCGATCAGCGAACCGACCACGTCGTCGTCCGCGAACCCGACCTCGTCGACCACAGCCAGGCTGAAGTTGAGTCCCTGCACCGCCGACAGACGCGCAGGCTGCGCCCGCAGGCGCGACCCGGTCACCCGATAGTCGAGCGTCCCCGAGTCCGCCGAGAACGCGCACAACGGCACCAACGCCGGCGACGCCTCCACCATCCGCTTCGCCGTCTCCACCAACAGGCCGGCCTGCTCATG
>Ga0126377_10004149_pt1 | contig 10479 bp, 11 predicted proteins | sample PanSoiMetPlot_22_FD_92647 | JGI IMG/M metagenome (GOLD analysis project Ga0126377, IMG submission 92647) | Tropical forest soil microbial communities from Panama - MetaG Plot_22 | ecosystem: Environmental > Terrestrial > Soil > Tropical forest > Bulk soil | place: Panama | collected 2016-02-17 | reverse complement strand
GCGGGACTCGAACCCGCAACCGCCCGATTACAAGTCGGGTGCGCTACCAATTGCGCCACGTCGGCGTACCCCTGGATGGTACTTGGCCGGGCCGCGCCGACGGCGTCCGCGACCCGGCACGACGACCTTCGACGGTCACGCTGCCGGGTGCCGTGCACCAAGCCGCGCCGGCCACTCGTCCGCCGGCAACAGGTTGAGTTGGACGAGGCGGGCGCGGATGCTGGTGTCCGTACGCCCGAATTCGCCGCGCAGCTCCGCGATCGTGGCGCCGGCAGAGAACCGCTCAGCCAACAGCGCTTCTTCGTCCGGTGTCCATCGGGCGCCCTGGTTACGGAGTTTCGGTCGCTTCGCATCGGGCTTTTCGGAGCGTGCGTTTGAACCCGTACCCCCGTGTGCCCGACCGGCCGCGAACATGCCGTCGCCGATCAGCTCGCCCACGATGGTGAGCGCGACCGCCGGAATCTCGCCCGACACCTCGCCCACCAGCCGCCCGCCCGGTTCTGTGATGTGCACGCGCACGGCGGCCGCCTCGTGGGCGACGCTGATCATGATCTCATGGCACCGACCGCCGTCCACGAATCGACGGCGGACGTTAGTGGTCGGCTCGTCGGCCTCGTCGGGAAGCCATCCAGATTCATCCATGCGCGAAACGCTAGGCCGCCCACCCGACATCCGCAGCGCGGCAGCGCACTTATCCACAACCGGCGCGCTATCGCGCGACCGACGCGTTATGGACCGACCGACGACGGCAACACTTGGGACACCTGCAGGTCGCATGGTGTGAAGGCATACGGCACGAGCGCCTGGTTGTCGGTGGACGGGTCGTTTGGCGGCCGGAAGTCGAAGCCGTCTGCTTGTGGACAGGACGTTTCGTTGCCGGTCGGGACCTGACTCCACTTCAGGAAGAACACCGCCTTGCCGCCCGGTGACAGCGTCTGCTTGCCACCCGCCGCGCCAAGCTGACCAAAGTTTGACGGGATCGGTCCGACCGGCACTTCTAGCGTCGCCTCAACGGTTGTCGACCCCTGCTTGAGCGGTCCGTAGGGCGCCACGAACGGTGTCTTGTTCATCCAACACTTCTGCGTGCTCGCGTTGGTCAGCACGAAGCGCTGGACAATCGTGCCAGCTGCCCCGTCGTCGGGATCCACGACGGACACCTTCACCTGCTTCACCGTGCAGGGCGTCGCGGATACCGGTGTCGTCGTCGGCGTCGACGTCGGCGTGTCGGACGGCGCCCCGGTGGCCGGTGCGCTCGGGCTCGACGCCGTTCCGACCGGCGCGGTCACGGCAGGCACCGCGCCGAGGCCGCCGGTTCCGGTGGTCTTCGCGCACGCCGCGAGCGTGCTGCCGACGAGCGCCAGGCCCGCAACGCCAAGGCCTAGGACGAGTCGCGGTCCGACCGCGGCCATCGGACGTCGGGACACGGCAGGTCCTTCCGAGGGTACGGCCGACGCACGGTCGACCGCGTCACATGGCGACCGAGCGGTGCGCCATCGGCATCGAAGCGATGTCGGCCTGAGGATAGGGGTAAGGTGCAACTGACGCGTCGCCTCGACAGCCAGCGCACAGTGTCCGTTCGCTCCGTCAGGCGGTGTGCGTGGGCGGTCGTCGGGCCGGCAGCGCGCCAGCGTTGTCTGGGCTCGGCTCGACGCGCGCGGCCGGTAGGCGCGACGCAATCGTTGCGAGGTCTGCACCCGTGGCCGCGATGTGCTCGAACATGTCGGTGGTCGCATCGCGTACCAAGGTGACGAACAAAGCGCACGCGGCTTCGCATTGTAGGCGGCGTTGGTACGTCCGGCTCGACATCGCAACGTCCTGGCCGTCCAGGCGCAGCCGCCACGACCAGTCGGCGCGGCCCGAGCGCGCCGCGACCGCCACGGTTTCGTCGACGCGTGCCTGCAAATCAGAGACCGCCTGCAGACATGTGGACAGATCCGGATACGTGACCGCGGAACGCGCTACGTCACGATTGTTGGCGGCGAGCAACCGCCAGCTCAGCGGCTGCTCGGGAACGTCGATGTCCGCGGCGCGCATCGGTCGACCGGGCCGGCCCCGATGGGGCGCGACAAAGATCGTGAACCGGGGCAGGGCCACGCGGACTCCCATCAACATCGGTCGTTCGACGCGAGACCGTACGGCTCACAGGTTCGCGCACCCCGATGGCGTAGCCGTAGCCATTGCGTGAACAGACCACCTTCTTTCGGATACGCGTACGTCACCAGAGCGGCGCGACGAGGGTTCCTGGGTTGCGGCGTGACTGATAGCGTCGGCGGTTACTGGCAGGTAACCAGCTGGGAGGCTGGCCGCATGGCGGAGTCGACGAACTCACCCAGCAACGACAGATCGTGAACTACGAGCGACGCGGCTCCGGCACGCCGCTGGTGCTGCTTCACGGCATCGCACACCGTTGGCAGGCGTGGGAGCCGGTTCTCGACGAGCTGGCCGAGCATCATGACGTGATCGCGGTCGACCTGCCGGGGTTCGGGCTGTCACCTGCACCGGACAGCTGGCCAGACTCCGTACCCGGGCTGGCCGCCTTGCTCGGCTCGTACCTCGCCTCGCTCGGCGTCGACCGACCGCATCTGGCCGGCAACAGCCTGGGCGGCGCGCTCGCCATTGAACTCGCGGCTGCGGGTCGCGCGCGATCGGTCACCGCGTTGTCGCCGCTGGGCTTGGGCACCACCACCGAATCCTGGTGGGGGTTCGGAGTGCTGGTCGAGCACCGCGTGCTGTCGTTCCTGCCGGAAGCCGCGATCCGTCGCGTGGTCGCGACGCCGGCTGGGCGCCGATTGTCGATGGCGATGATCATGTCCACGCCGGATCGGCTCACTCCAGAGCGCTGCGCCGGTGATGCGCTGGCGATGCGACGCGGCAAAGGCTTCCGGCCGGTGGCGCGCATGACGCGCGGATATCAGCTGCCGGCGGTGACCGTCGACGTACCGATGACGATCGGGTGGGGCGACCGCGACCGGATCCTGTTGCCACGCCAGGCGATTCGTGCGCGCGAGCGCCTGCCGGGCGCGCGCCACCTCACGTTGCCGCGCTGCGGTCACGTACCCATGGGCGACAATCCGTCGCTCGTCGCACGCACGATCCTGGAGACGACCGGCGCCGTCGTGCCGAACTGAGCGGTCGCGATGCCCTCAGGCGCTCGCGATCCGGGTGAACACGCAGTCGTGGATGGTCCGGCCGGCTGCGATGCCGCGACTTTCGAACTTGGTCAGTGGCCGCCCGGACGGTTGGCCACCCGGCCGTGGCGCGAAGCCGTCGAACATGTTGCGCAGCTTGGGATCCGCTGACAACACCGCGAGCATCTGGTCGGCGTACGACGCCCAGTCGGTCGATGTGTGCAGCGTCCCGCCGGGACACAGCCGATCGCTCATCAGCGCGACTATGCCGGGGCGGATGATGCGACGCTTGTGATGACGGGCCTTCGGCCAGGGATCCGGAAAGAACACGTGGATCGCGTCCAGCGAACCAGAGGTCACGCCGTGGCGCAGAAGTTCGACGCCGTCGCCGCGCGCGGCGGCGACATTGGTCACGCCCGACGCCTCGGCCCCCGCGAGCAGCGCGCCGAGCCCGGGCGTGTGTACGTCGACGCCGAGGTAGTCGCGCGCCGGATCGGCGGCGGCCATGGCCAGCGTCGCGTCACCCAGGCCGCAGCCGATCTCGACGACGAGCGGTGCCACGCGGCCGAAGAGCGCCAACCGATCGAACTCCCGTGGCGTGGTTTCGTCGATCTCAAAGCCGCGCCGATCCCACAACCGATCCAGCGCGTCGGCCGCCGTCGCGCTCATGCGACTGCGGCGCGGGTGGAACGACCGGATCACGCCCGGGCGCGGCGCGTAATCCGGCGTGGTGGGAACCGGCACGTTTCGAGGGTAGCCGCGGCATCGTTGGGCACGCCCGGACGATTCGCCGAAGACCGACTCAGGCTTGCAGCACCGCCTAGATCGCGGCGTGTTGGCTCAGGCCGGCAGCACCGCGTCGATCGCGGCGAGCAACTCCGGATCCTCCGGCTTGGTCTGCGGCCGGAACCGTCCGACGATCTGCCCGCTCGGTGAGACCAGGAACTTCTCGAAGTTCCAGAGGATGTCGCCCGCCTCGCCCTTCGCATCCACTACCGCGGTGAGCTGGTCGTAGATCGGGTGCCGCTCGGCACCGTTCACATCGATCTTGGCGTACATCGGGAAGGTCACGCCGTACGTCGTCGAGCAGAACTCCGCGATCTCCTCGGACGTCCCGGGCTCCTGTCCGCCGAACTGGTTGCAGGGGAAGCCGAGCACCGAGAACCCCCGGCCGGCCAGCCGCTCGTGAAGCTCCTCCAGGCCGGCGTATTGCGGTGTCAGGCCGCACTTCGACGCAACGTTGACGATGAGCAGCGCTTTGCCCTGGTGCTCGCCAAGCGACGCATCCTCGCCGGTGAGACGCTGAATCGGGATGTCATAAATCGTCACGAATTTGTCCAATCCGCCGAATCGCCATTGATGACCGTCACGTCAACGTACGACGCAACACACACCCACGTTCATCATGTCTCACGTCGTAACGGACCTCACAGCCCCTCGACGACGGCCGGCCGGCGCGGATCCTCGAGGCGCACGACCAAGTCGGCGATCGTCGACGGCGCTACCTCCTGGTCATAACGCGCGTACGCCGGCAGTGTCCACGCGAACTCCGGCGGTGTCCGGCGCTGCAACGCCTGCGACGAGCAGTCGAGGTGAATGGCGTACTCGAACGCGAGGCTGCCGCCGAGCAGGAACTCGCCGCTTACCACGATCACACCACCCGTGGGTACGTCCACGTAGTCCGCGCGTGCCGAGCGGTCGATGTCGGTGCGCCACAAGGCCGGCAGCACTCGCCCGGTGCCGTCCGCCGCGGCGGGTTCGAGCACCTCCCGGCGCAGCGCGTTCTCGTCGCGCCAGCCTTCGTAGAACGCGTCAGGATTGGTACGGCCAAACTCCAGCCGCTGCGAAGCAGGCAGGAGGAAGTCGCGTACCGAGACATGCAATGCGTAGCGGCCGAGCGAGCGCAACACGGTGACCACGTCGGCCGCCCACGAGTCCGGCTGTAGCGCCTCGGCCGCGTCGATCGCGACACGTGCCCGCCGGCCATCGGCAAGATCCATCGCGGTCTCCGCAACTCCGGCGATGAGCTGCTCGCGGGACGACGGCCGGATGCGCACGTCGGCAATCATCGCGCGCGGTCCGATGCGGCCGGCGCTGCGCCTACCCGAGTGCGGCGATCTGGGCTCGCAGCAGGGTCGCGTCGACGTTCTCGTTGATCTCGTCGGTCGTGTACGCGTTGACGACCACCATCACGTTGCCGACGTGTTCGTAGAGCACGCTGCGTCGGTTTCCTAAGTCGTCGACGGCCGACAATTCGAAGCCGATGCCGTCGACAGTCGCCGGCACGTCGAACGCACCCGTGACCCGTGCGTCGCTCTGCCACGCCGACCGTTCGTCCTGGAAGTACTGCGTCGCACCGGGCGCGTCTGCGAACTCGGCGAGATGTGTGGTGACCTCGAGGCCGGCTTGCGTTGTGTAGTCGATGGACGCGGCAACCTCAAAGCCCTGCTGACGGAGCCGCGCCAGTTCGGCGGAATCGCCGTCGAAGTAGTGCGCGACGTATTGCGTCAGGCTCATCACGCCCGCCGCACTGTCGTCCACCGCATAGCGGATCGCCCCCACCGGCGGTGGCACGATCCTCGCGAGCAGTGCCAGACCATCGCCGAGCGGTAGCGGCGAACCGGCTCCCGCGCCATCGGACGTGGTTGCCGCCGCTCGTCCAGTGGCGGAGGTTTCCACCGCTCCGCCGCGTTCGCCGGTCGACTTCCCCACCCGCGCGCCGAGCGCGATCCCGGTGAAGCCGAACACGATCGCGGCGATTGCGACGATCGCCACCACTGAACCTGTCCGATGCCGACGGGTCGACATCTCGACAATCGGCGGCCGGCCGGTGCTGTCATCCGCGGTGGCCGCCCACACCGACGGTGGCCAATCCGACCGTGGCCAATCCGACGGCGGCGAACTTGGATCGGCCGGGGCGTACAAACCCGGGGCGTACACCCCTGGGGCGATGGCCTGCGGCGATGTCGCCACTGGACTGCGCCAGCGGTCCGAGTCCACACCCGCCATTCGGCCCTCCCGCGCACGCAACGCACCGATCGAACGATGCGTTGCGGACGCTACCGGACCATCCGAGGCATCCAACAGCCTCAATTGACCCGCCGGCGGACCGGTGTGTCGACTAGGCCGCGGGGCTGGGCAAATCGACGAGATTTGCCAGCGCGGCCCTGTGGATAGCCGCGGTGCCGTAGGCCAGCGAGTCACTCTTCGCGCGCTTGAGGTAGAGATGGATCGGGTGCTCCCAGGTGAACCCGATGCCGCCGTGCAACTGGAGACACTCTTCGGCAATGCGAACCGTCGCCGGTCCCACGAACGCCTGCGCGACCGCGGCGGCCACGGACGTGTCGTCGGATCCGGTGGCCAGGCAGTCGGCGGCGTAGCGCGCCACCGCGCGGGCCTGCGCCAGGTCCACCCACATGTCCGCGACGCGATGCTTGAGTGCCTGGTACGAGCCGATCAGCCGGCCGAACTGGTAGCGCGTCTTGAAATAGTCGACGGTCGTGTCGACGCACCACGACGCGATGCCGACCTGCTCCGACGCGAGCAGTGCCGCACCGGCGAGCAACGCGGCTCGCACCGCATCCGTGGCCGCCGCGCCGGTCGCGATTCGGCGCCCGACCGCGCCATCGAACGTGATGTCGGCGAGCTGACGCGTGAGGTCCAGCGACACCACCGGTGTGACGAACACACCATCGGCACGTGCGTCGACCGCGAACAGACCGTCAGCCGTGGGTACCAGCAAGACGTCCGCCGGCAACGCATCCGCCACACTCGTGACGTTTCCGGTAATAGTGGTCCCCGTGGGACCGTCGACTGTCACGTGTAGGGACCGTGCGCTCCTACTGAGCTCGGAAGAGGATGGCGTGGTGAACGGGATTACTAGGGCGGCGGTGCGGGTGCCGGAGGCGAGTGCCCGCAACAGTTCGGTGTCTCCACAGTGGAGCAACGCGGTCGTGGCGACCACCGCGCTGCCGAGGTACGGCACCGGCGCGACCGCTCGGCCCAACTCCTCGAGCACGACCGCGGCCTCCCGAGCACCCGCCCCCGCACCGCCGAGGCTCTCCGGGATGAGCAGGCCTGCCACGCCGAGATCGGACGCGAGGGCATGCCACAGCTCGGTGTCGTACGCGTCCGGCGTCTCCACGCGCTTGAGCACGAGCGACGCCGGGCTCCGATCGGTAAGCAGCGACCGGACGCTGGCCCGCAACGCGTCCTCGACGTCCGAGTAGAGCAGGTCCGTCATCGCGGAATGTCCTTCCACGCCACGTCCTTGTCGACGCGCATCTCGGTGGGCAGCCCGAGCACGCGCTCGGCGATGATGTTGCGCAGGATCTCGGACGTACCGCCCTCGATCGACGTACCCTTCGAGCGCAGGAACCGGTAGCTGGGCGACTTCGCGAGGAAGTCGACGGCCTCGGCGCGGCGCATCGTCCAGTCGTCGTGGCGCAGGCCTTGCTCGCCGAGCATCTCGATCTCGAGGCCGGTCAGCTGTTGCATCAGCCGAGCGAAAATGATCTTCGACGCGGATCCCTCCGGGCCGGGCTGACCGGCGGCAAGTTGCTGCGTGAGCCGGATCCCGAACAGGCGTCCGGCCTCCGCCGCGACCCAGCCCTGCAGCAGCGCGTCGTGGGTGGCATGGGTACGCACCTCAGGCCGCGACCGCCAGGTATCGGCGAGGATGCCGATCATCCCGGCTTCGCGGGGCTGCGCCCCGCCGCCGATCGCGACGCGCTCGTTCATCAGCGTGGTCTGCGCGACGCGCCAGCCGTCGCCGACGTCGCCGAGGCGGTCGCTGTCCGGGATGCGTACGTCGGTCAGGAACACCTCGTTGAACTCCGCCTCGCCGGTGATCTGGCGGAGCGGGCGGACCTCTACACCCGGCACGGTCATGTCGGCCAGGAAATACGTCAGGCCCTGGTGCTTGGGCACGTTCGGATCGGTACGCGCGACCAGGATCGCCCGCTGCGCCTCGTGCGCCATGGACGTCCAGACCTTCTGACCGTTGACGATCCACACGTCTCCGTCACGGATCGCTCGAGTGGCGAGCCCGGCGAGATCGGAGCCGGCGCCGGGTTCGCTGAACAGCTGACACCAGACCTCCTCGCCAGTCCACAACGGACGCAAGTAGCGCAGCCGTTGCTCGTTGGTGCCGTGCCGGAGGATGGTCGGCGCGGCCATGCCGAGCCCGATGCCAATGCGGCGCGGATTGTTCTCCGGCGCGCCGGCCGTCGCGAACTCGTCCACGACCGCCTCCTGCAGCGCGCGGGACGCGCCGAGACCGCCCAGGCCGATCGGGAAATGCACCCACGCAAGTCCGGCATCGAAGCGGGCGCGCAGGAAGTCGAGCCGATCCATCGCGGTTGGATCGTGTTCCTTCAAGAAGTCACGGACGCGGGTCCGGATGCCCGTCGCGTCGATGATGTCGGCGGATTGCGAGGCCCGGTCACCGGGTTGGGATGTCATGCAGACCTCCAACAGAATTTGCACTCATAGTGCAACATATGCGCGGCGCCGACTCAAGACGGTGCGCTAAGGTTGCCGTGCCTTCCGGCCAGTTACCTCCCGCGACCTCGACGTTTACCCCCGCGAACCGACGCGTGAAAGGCATCGCGATGACAATTGAGACAACTTCCGCGTTCGCCACGAATGTCGACGGGATCCGCGACGAGATCATCGCGCTGCGCCGAGAACTGCACCGCGATCCGGAGATCGGACTTGCGCTGCCGCGCACACAACGGCGGATCCTCGACGCGCTCGACGGCCTTCCCTTGGAGATCAAGCTCGGTCAGCAACTGTCCTCCGTGGTCGGCGTCCTGCGCGGCGGGCGGCCGGGACCGACCGTGCTGCTCCGCGGCGACATGGACGGACTGCCGGTGCACGAGGAGACCGGGCTCGAGTACGCGTCCCAGGTGCCCGGCGCCATGCACGCGTGTGGCCATGACCTGCATATGGCCGCTCTCGTCGGTGCCGCGAAGCTGCTCTGCGCGGTGCGGGACGAGTTGCCCGGCAACGTCATCTTCATGTTCCAGCCAGCCGAAGAGGGCCCGGGCGGTGCCGAACCGATGATTGCGGAGGGCCTCCTCGACGTCACGGGCGAGCACCCGGTTGCCGCGTACACGTTGCACGTCATTTCCGGCGCGGACCGCAACGGGCTGTTCACCAGCCGGCGTGGCTCGTTCATGGCCGCCGCCGACTGCATCAAGGTCGTGGTGCGCGGTGCCGGTGGGCACGGCTCCACGCCGCACCGCGCGAAGGACCCGATCCCGGCGGCCTGCGAGATGGTCGGCGCGATGGAAACGTACGTGACACGCAACATCGACATCTGGGACCCGGTGGTGGTCACCGTCGGGCAGTTCCACTCTGGCACGGTCGACAACGTCATCCCGCCGAATGCGATGTTCGACGCCACCGTGCGGTCGTTCTCGCCGGAGGCTCGCCAGAAGATCAGCGACGGGCTCATGCAGGTGGTACGAGGCATCGCCGATGCGCACGGCCTGACCGTGGACATCAACTACGAGTGGGGCTATCCGGTCACCGTCAACAACGACGACGAGGCGGAGTTCGCCGCGGCAACGGTGCGTGACCTGTTCGGCGCGGACCGCTTCGAGTGGATGGCGAATCCGAACGCGGGCGCAGAAGACTTCTCGTACGTGTTGCAGAAGGTGCCGGGCGCCTACCTGAACCTCGGCGCGTGCCCGCCCGAACTCGATCCGGAGACCGCGCCGATGAACCACTCACCGTTCGCGCGCTACGACGACGCGGTCGTCCCCGACGGCGCCGTCCTGCTGGCCGAACTCGCCCGTAGGAGACTTTCCCGCAGTTCAGCCTGATACACCTTGCCGTATTACGCCCAGGGACCGTGCGCCGACCGAAGGTCCAGGCGCTTCGACCAGCGAAGAGTGCGCCGACCGAAGGTCCAGGCGCTTCGACCAGCGAAGAGTGCGCCGACCGAAGGTCCAGGCGCTTTGGCTAGTTATCGCACTAAATAACGGACCTGGGAGCCGTGCAGGGTGGCGTAGGGCGTCACGACCGCGATGATCGCGGAGTGCTCGCCGGCCACGCCGGCTAGCCGCCACCGCGGGTTGTCCAGCGATACGGCGACTGACGCGTACCCGTCGAGCATCACCGAGAAGCCGGTCGCGTACGGATGCGCGGTGTGCAGCAGCAGATTCGTCCCGCCACCGATCCCCGAGATCCCGATCGCGATCTCGTCGAGGTTCGGATAGATCGGCGCCGGATCGCGCAGCAGGTACGTGCACGTGGCCACGTCCTGCCCCTCGAATATCGGCACGTACGAGCCGGTGCGCCAGGTCGCCGTCGAGCGGCCGCCGACCGTACCGCTGGCGAACGT
>Ga0126377_10004148_pt1 | contig 10485 bp, 12 predicted proteins | sample PanSoiMetPlot_22_FD_92647 | JGI IMG/M metagenome (GOLD analysis project Ga0126377, IMG submission 92647) | Tropical forest soil microbial communities from Panama - MetaG Plot_22 | ecosystem: Environmental > Terrestrial > Soil > Tropical forest > Bulk soil | place: Panama | collected 2016-02-17 | reverse complement strand
CCCTGGGGGTCGAAGACGGAAAGTTCACCGGCACGCTCAAAGGCCCGCTCGTCAACGCGGACGTCAAGCGCGAAGCACTGCTCGACGCGAGCCGCGAGCTCGGCGCCCGGAGAGACCAGATCATCGCGATGGGCGACGGCGCGAACGATCTCAAGTTCATGGGTGAGGCCGGCGTGAGCATCGCGTATCACGCGAAGCCGGTGGTCCGGGCCGAGGCGGTGTACTGTTTCGATTTCGTCGGCCTGGATGGATTGCTGAAGCTGTACTCATGATCAAGACCAAAACAACGGACCGCGTCGCGACGATAGAGCTTGCGCGCACCGAGAAGAAGAATGCGCTCACGACCGCAATGTACGCGGCGATGACTGACGCCCTCGCCGCCGCGGAGTCGGACCCTGGCGTGCGCGCGATCCTGATTCACGGCGCCCGCGACTGCTTCACCGCCGGCAACGATCTCAAGGACTTCCTCGCGGGACCGGCGGGAGCTTCGCAGGCGCTGCGGTTCATCTCGGCGCTGTCGAAGGTGGGCAAGCCCGTCGTCGCCGGCGTCGGCGGCCCCGCGGTGGGTATCGGCACCACGCTGCTCCTGCACTGCGACCTGGTGTACGCCTCGCCGAGCGCCCGCTTCCAGCTGCCGTTCGCGCAGCTCGGCCTCGTCCCCGAGGGGGCCTCGAGCCTGCTCCTGCCGATGACCGCGGGCTACCAGCGCGCTGCGGGGCTGCTGCTCCTCGGGCAGCCTTTCTCCGCGGAGAACGCGCTCTCGGCGGGCATCGTCACCGATATCGTCCCGGAGGAAGCGCTGCTCGAGCGCGCGCGGGACGCCGCCGCGGCGCTCGCCGCCCTGCCGCCCGAGTCCGTGCGCCTGACGAAGCAGCTCATGAAACGTCCGCTGGCAGGCGGCATCGTCGACCAGATGGCCGAAGAAGCCCGCCTCTTCGCCGAGCGCCTGAACTCCGCGGAAGCGAAAGAAGCCCTGAGCGCGTTTCTCGAGAAGCGCAAACCGGATTTTTCACGCTTCTAGTAGGAGATGCCCGCGAGCGGGACAAGAGCAGCCGGGCCCACCCTCGCCGCGATCGTGCGCGAGCGGACGGGTGCCGCATGGTCACGCGCGCGTGACCTGTGCGAGAAGGGGCGCGTAACGGTCGACGGCGAGCGCTGCCTCGACCCGGCCCGACGCGTTTCTCCCGGCGCCGTAGTGATCGTCGATGAGCATGCGCCCAAGCTCCGCACCGGGGCCCTGCCCGAGAGCGCGATCGTGTTCCTCGACCGCGACGTAGTCGTCGTCGACAAGCCCGTGGGAATGTTGAGCGTCCCCTACGAGCCCGGCGACAAGGACACGCTGGTCGATTGCACGCGAAGGCTGCTGCGGCGAACGGCTGGACGCGGATCGGACCTCGGCGTGGTTCACCGGCTCGACAAAGAGACAAGCGGCTTGATGGTGTTCGCGCGCAGCCTGGACGCGAAGCGGATCCTCGAAGCCCGGTTCCGCACGCACGACATGGAGCGCGTCTATCACGCGATCGCGCATGGCGCGGTCGCGGCGCAACGCGTGGAAACCCATCTCGTCGAGGATCGCGGCGACGGGCTTCGAGGCTCGTATGGGCACTTCAGGCGTCCCAGGGGCGGAATTCCAGCCGATGCGAGACGCTCGCTCACTCACCTCACGCCGATCGCCGCGCTCGCGGGCGCGACGCTGGTCGAATGCCGACTCGAGACCGGCCGGCAGCATCAGATTCGCGTCCACCTGTCCGAGCTCGGCCACCCCTTGGTCGGCGAGCGCGTGTACATCCGCGACTACGCCGGCCCCCGGATCGAGGCGATGCGCCCGATGCTCCACGCGCGGATTCTCGGGTTCGCGCACCCCCGAACAGGCCGCCTTCTGTCATTCAAGCGCGAGGCGCCAGAGGATTTCCAGGCGATGATCGAGTCGCTTCGTCCGGCGCGCTGAGTGCCGCCTGCCGCCGCAGGCGCACGGACCCCGAAAGGATCAGGGTGCGCCAGCCGCGGCGGCGCTAGCGATTACCGGTCAAGATCGAGGCCCGGGAGCACCGGCGTACCCTCGATACGCACCGCGTCAAGGCCTCTCGGATCCAGACCCAGCGCCTTGAGGATCGTCGGCGCAACCTGGGTGGTCTCGACGAAGCTCGTGACCGTCCTGGGGGCGAAACGCGGGTTCGACACGACCATCATCACATTGGTGTCGTCGTGCGCAAAGCCGCCGTGCTCCTCCTGCTTCTTCGTGCTCGTGGTGTAGATCACGCCGGTCCTCGGCTGCACGATGATGTCCGGAGTGCGCGGATCGCCCATCGGCGGAAGGCCCGGTGCGTTGAACATCGTCGTGATGGAAGGACCGAAGAAGATCTGCCCCACTCCGGCCTGGTCGCCGTTGCTTTCGATGATTCCGACGGCAGCCTGGGTGTCGGCGGAATTGGAGAGCCACAGCAGCGAGATGTCATCCTGCGTCGGCCCGATCCCGTTCGGATTCGCGGGAGACTCCGAGAACGGCAGGAAGCTCGCGACCAGGTCCGCCGGTGTCGTACCGTTATTGCCGCTGTGACCCGGGATCGGGAAGAAGCGGTTCGGGTCGATCGGCGACTGGCCGTGCTTCGCGGTAACGATGACGAGGGTCGAATCCGCTAGGCCGCGGCGCTTCAGCTCCGCCGTCATTTGACCGACCGACGCGTCGACGAACACGATCTCGTCCCTGAGCGACGCGCTCGGCGTGCCGGCCGCGTCCAGGTAGCCGCCGACGATCGTCTTGTTCTCGATCAGCTTCTGACCGACGCTCACCGCCTGGAAATTCATGCCGAACAGGGTCGGCACGGGCGCGCGCTTCGATCCGTCGTGCGTCCTGCCGTCGATCTCGTTGACGATCGCGTTGACCTTGAGAGCGTCGTAGCACTGGATGTTGGCGAAGCTGTCGGTCCACGAACCGGTCTGTGTGGTGTCGCGGATCGTGCTGCACGACGCGCCGGTCGCGGTGCTCACCCCGGGCAGGCCGACGACCGTCGAATTGACCTCCGGGGAGTAGTAGTCGTCGACATTGCCCGCGTTGACGCTCGGGCCCGAGACCGCCGCGTACACCGGGTGCTTGTCCGACCACGCGGTGTAGCCGTGCGCGGCGTGGATCACCCCGTACACGGTGTTCGTGCGGACGAAGTTCCACGGGAAGACCGGGGCGCAGTTGTTGAACGGATCGCGCGGAAGGCGCGTCGGGTCGATCGACTTGATGCCGCCGTCGGTCGGGGCGTAGGGCCCGCCTCCGTTCAGCTGCGTCTGGTCGATATCCACGCCCTCCTCGTACTCGGTGGTGGTTCCGTTCGGCACGCCCACGCTGCACGTCCCGCCGGCAACGCCGTTGCCCGTCGTGTTCTGCGGAGGAGCGAGGACGCGGTCGTAGGCGACGTCGTAGAACGCGCCCACGGTGCGCGGTGTCCCGCCGCTTACGAGCGCCATCAGCCCGGGGAAGGAATCCGAGGGCTTCGAGGTCGAAGTGCGCGTGTACGTCACGCCGGTCCTGCCCAGAGCCGCCAGGTTCGGGCAGTAGCCGCCGGCCGCGCAATTCTCGAAATCGAGCGCGTGCATGCCGTCGATGCTGAGCAGCAGCACGTGGCGGATGCCTTCGCGTTCGTTGGAGTCGTCGGAGCGGGCTTGCGGAGCGGCCAGAGCCGCGAGCGAAACGGCTACGGCAAGGGCGAGACGTGATTTGCGCATGGGCGTAAGTGTCCTGGAAGTTGACTTGGGCTCGTGGATCCAAGCTCATCGCGGATCCATCCGAAGGCGAAAATATTCCCCGATTGTTTCCGTGCCGTTGCCGGCCACTTACGGATCTCTGACGGGTGACCTTAAAAATCCGTCAGACTCCGGCACGCTCCGGTAAGATCGAATCGCCGTTTCCCGGCGAACCCTTCAAGGAGGAGAAAAACCATGAACACGTTCCGTGTAAGCCTCGCCTTCGCAGCCCTCGTCGCCGCATCGCTAGGGCTCAGCTCCTCGGCAACGTCGCAGACCCAGGCCATCGACACCACTCCGAGCAAGCACCTCGAGATCATCCACCACCCCAACTACGACAAGACTGTGTTCATGCCCTTCGTGCCCGCGATCAAGATCAAGAGCGGCAAGATCGTCTGGCTCGCCGGAGGGACGGCGCTTCCGGTCTACCACGACCATCCGCACAAGCGCGATCAGCTGCAGAAATACATGGTCAACGACCTCGAGCAGCAGGTCCGCCAGGCGATGGACGGCATCAAGCAGACCGTGGAAGCCGCCGGCGGGTCGATGAAGGACGTCGTGCACCTGTTCATCTTCCGCGCGCGCCCGCGCATGGGCGATATCGGAAAAGCGAGTGCCGTCGTCAACGAGTACTTCAAGCCCTACAATTACAAGCCCACTACGACCAACATTGCGGTGCTCGAGTTGGGCGAGCCTGAGCAGCTGGTCGAGATCCAGGCCTTCGCGGTCGTCGACTGACCTCGTTCCAAAGGACCCGTCATGAGAATCGCAAGCATCATCGCCATAAGCGCGTTGATCCCCGGCATGGCCGGCGCCGCCGAAATCTCGGTGCTCTCGACGCAGGCCACGCAGGAGGCCTACCTCGAGCTGGTCGCGCAATTCGAAAAGGCGACCGGGCACAAGGTCAGGACCGACTTCACCGGGACACTCAACGTCCAGAAGCGACTCGCCGCGGGCGAGAGCTTCGATCTCATCATCATGGCCGCGCCGGCGATCGACGAGCAGATCAAGCTCGGCAAGGCCCGCTCGGGGAGCCGGGTCGACATCGCCAAGTCCGGAACCGGCGTCGCGGTGCGCAAAGGCGCGCCGAAGCCCGACATCGGCTCGGTCGATGCCTTCAGGAAGACCTTGCTGTCGGCGAAATCGATCGGATACTCCACCGGTCCGAGCGGGGTGTACATGCTCAGCGTGTTCGAGAAGCTGGGCGTAGCCGACCAGGTCAAGGGCAAGCTCAAGCAGACGCCGTCCGGCGTCTTCGTCGGCAACCTGATCGCGAGCGGCGAGACCGAGATCGGCTTCCAGCAGATCAGCGAGCTGGCGCACTTTGCGGGCATCGACTACGTCGGGCCGCTGCCGGGAGAGCTGCAGCGGATGACCACGTTCTCCGCCGGCATCCATACAGGCGCGAAGCGGGCGGATCTGGCCAGGGAGCTGTTGAAGTTCCTGACCGCGCCCGCGGCCGGAGCGATCATCAGGAAGCACGGGCTGGAGCCCGCCTGAGACGCGTCAGCGCGTCACGAGCTTGTCGAAGTCGTTCTCGGAAGCGAGGGCGTATTTCGCGATCTCGTCGCTTGCGCGAGCCGCTTGGCCGGATCGTCGGCGGCAGGACGGCCTTCCGCCTGCTGCCGCAGCATCTCGAGCGCCGTCAATGGATTGGCCATGGGCCGCTAAAGATACACTCGGCCCGCTGACGCGCGCTACCGTCCGAACGATCGTCGCCGCTTTCGCAAGATTCCCGCGCGATGAGTGCAATAATCCGCGCTTTTCGCTCGCGTTCTTGTTGAATTTGTCACGATAGTGTATTGATTTATATGTAGGTTTTATTGGTATACTCTCGCTTGTCATATCTCACAGCCCAGGGAGGCACGATGAAGAAACGGATATGGCTGGTGCTGTCTTTGCTCGCGCTGGCTGCGGCAGCCGGCTGCGCGAGCAGCGGTCACGAGCGGAACATCAACGACCCCACCAACTCGCTCGTGTTCGGCTTCGTCGACATGGACGACGCGCCCACGAGCATCTCCTACGCCTCGATCCAGCAGGTTGCGCCGCCGACCGAGGAGCCCTACTGGCACCTCAGCGTGCGCAAAGGCATTTTCTACAGCGCCTACCTGCCGACCGGGTCGTACCAGCTCTCGAGTTTCGGCGGCTCGGGCTTCTTCGCCGGCGAGCACCGCTACAACTTCCCGCGCCAGGGGAACCAGACGGCGCTGCGTATCGACAGGCCAGGCATCTACTTCCTCGGCTCGTTCAAGTACAAGACGGAGAAGTCCGGCCTGTTCGAGGTCGGAAAGTTCTCGATGCAAAAGGTCAACAAGCCGACCGAGGCCGAGCTGCTGAAGCGCATCCTCGACGAAGGCAGCGGGGTCAAGGATTCCGCCTGGCGCGACAGGATCCAGGCGCGCCTGAAGCAGATCAAATGACCGCCTCCCGCGTGCGGCTAACGGCCGCCCTGCTCGCCCTGGCGCTCGGCGCCTGCGCCGGCCCGGCGCGCGAGCGCGTCGACGGCTGGTCAGGCGTGGGAGCCGGCGAGACCGTCGTCGTCGGCCGGATCGAGCTCGTGCCGCAGCTGCGCAAGGAAGAGCAGAGGATCGACGCGCTGAACTCGGGCAGCTTCGAGAAACTGGTCTACCTGATGGCGGACGACAAGAACCGCGTCCTCAATGACGAACCCAAGACCGCCGATTTCGACGGTCGGATCGAGGCGACGCTGGAGCAGACTTTTTTCGTCCGCTCCAGCGACCATCCCTTCTACATCCTCGGCGGCGTGCTGTGGCTGGAGATCGGGAGAGGACAGAACAAAGCCTATTTCCCCGGCGGGCTGAGGGTTCCCGTGAAGACCGGGGACAAGGCCGTGTACGTCGGCACCGTGCGATACTACCGCGACGAGTTCTGGAACTTCTCCAAGGTGACGATCGTCGACGATTATGATCGCACCAACGCCGAGTACCGCAAGAAGTTCGGAACCAAGATCCCCTTGCGCAAGGCTCTGCTGACTCCGGTCAAGTAGTGGCCAATGCCACTATAGAGGTGCTGTCCACGCAGGCGCCGCAGCAGGCGTGTCGCGAGCTGGTGGCGCAGTTCGAAAACGCCACGGGACACGAGGTCAAGGCGCACTTCACCGGAACGCTCAACGTGCAGAAGCGCCTGGCGGCCGGCGAAGCCTTCGACCTTATCATCATGGCTGCGCCCGCGATCGACGAGCAGATCGACCTCGGCAGGGCCGTGGCCGGCAGCCGCGTCGACCTCGCGAGATCCGGCGTCGGCGTGGCGGTCCGCAAGGGGGCACCGAGACCCGACGTCGGATCGCTCGAGAGTTTCCGAAAGACATTGCTCGCGGCGAAATCGATCGGGTATTCGACCGGACCGAGCGGAGACTACATGTCGAGCTTGTTCGGAAGGCTGCGTGTCGCCCGCGAGATCGAGGGCAAGCTCAAGCGGACGCCGTCCGGGATTTTCGTCGGAACCCTCATCGCGAGCGGCGAGACGGAGATCGGCTTCCAGCAGACCAGCGAGTTGCTTCACTTTCCCGGTATCGACTACATCGGGCCGCTGCCGGAAGCGCTGCAGCACATCACCGTGTTCTCGGCCGCGATCCACGCCCACGCGCAGCAGGCTGACGCGGCCCGCGCCCTCGTCAGGTTCCTTACCGCGCCGGCCGCCGCGCCGGTCATGCGCAGGCACGGCCTTGAGCCGGCCTGACCGGCCGATCCCTCAGCTGAAGAAGCTCAGCAGCAGGGCGAGCGCAGAGAGCGGCCGGGCGTTGTCCCGGCGGGCTTCGGCGCAGTACCAGGCGAGCAGCGTGTGCTTGTACGCCATCGCGAGAACCGGCCCCTCGCCCCTGACCGTCATCGACTCGCCCGCCCGCAATACGTAGTCCTTCGAATCCCCGTGCTGGGTCACCCAGACGTCGCCTTGCCGGACGGTAAGCCGATCTCCCGGCCCCGCGTCGATGCGGAGCAGCGCGCCCTTTTCTATCTCGAATTCCCGCGCATCCATGCCGCTTCCCCAAAAGCGGAATGGTGCACTGCGGAAGATCTACGGCAAAGCGCTTTTTTGTTTCGTTTGTTTCAAGCGCTACTGCGGCACCGCCCCGTTGCGGCCTACATTGACTCGGCTCGTCTCGAAGCTCCCGTCAGATTTCTTCACCGCGGAGAGGATGGTGAACGCCGCGCCGGGCTTCAGGTCGCCGCGGTCGCCGATCTCGTAGCGCACAATAGGCACGCCGGGCGGGACAACCATCTTTTTCTCGCCGCCCTTGTACTTGAGCATGACGGTGTTGCCCTCGACGCTGGTCACGGCGTTGCCGACGGCCCCGACTGTGCCGTTGGTCATGGTGCTGCCGGGGGTGGTGTAGGGCCGGTGACCCTCCCCCGTGCCGCGCATGGCCTCGGGGAAAATGTGGATCTCCAGCGACTTCTGGCTGCCGTCGGCCTGCGGCATCGCCGCGCTGCCGATGAACATGCCTTCCTTGATGTCGGCCATCGACGCCTTCGCCACGCCGACGATGCGCGCGTCGTCGGTCAGCTTGATCCGCATCGCGTGGCCGTCGCCCGTTTTCACCGCCAGGGTATTGCCGTCGAGCTTCTCGATCGTGCCGCGCACGCGCTCGCCCTGCGGCGGCTGCTGTGCCGACACCTGAAATGCGGCCGTGGCGGCCAGGGCCGCGACCGTAACGCGTAAAGCTGTCGCTTTCATTTCGACTCCTCCTTGGAATGTTCCGACTTTAGCATGCTCGTGTCCCGAGGAGGAAACGCCGGAAGGTCGTCTCGTATTCCCTCCGTGACATCCAGTATCCTTCCGCGCATGGCCAAGCCGATCCGGATCGTCGGGCTCAAGCGCACCACGCCGATCGGGCGCGCGGCGGCGAGGGTGCTGCGCGCCGTCCTCCTCGACCTTCTGGAGAAGATGCCCGACGGGCGCCGCGACGACCCCTCGAAAAGAGGGATACACGACCTGCGCGTCGCGGTGAAGCGGTTCCGCGAGGCGTTCCGACTGTTCCGCCCGGCGCTGCGCAAGAAGATCTTCCGCAAGCACCGTGACTGGATCGAGCAGCTCAACGACACTCTCGGCGAGGTGCGCGACCGTGACGTAGCGCTTTCCCGGCTGCGCAAGCTCGCCGACGGACCCGCGCAGCCCAACGCGAGCCTGAGCGAGCTCATCGCGCGGCTCGAGTCGGAGCGGCTAGCCGCGGCCGACGCGCTCGCGGCGCTCATCGCCCGCCTGCAGCTCGAGGGGTTGACCGCCCAGCTCGCCGCGACCATCGACGCGATCGAGCCGCTGGGGAAATCCGCGCAGAGCACGCTCGCCTTCGCTCGCGAGCGCGTGCGCGAGCGCCTCCTCGATATGCGCGGACGCTGGGCGGACGCGCGGCGGCAGGCGACGCCCGAGTCCCTGCACCGCGCGCGGATACGCAACAAGCGCCTGCGCTACGCAATCGAGCCGTTCTCGCGCATGCTCGGCAAGGAAGTGCGGCGGCTGTACCGCAGCGCATCCCGGTTCCACGATGTGCTCGGTGACCTCCACGACGCCGATTCGATGGCGGTGATGCTGGAGACCGCCATGGCGCGCGCGCCCCGGCCAGAGCGGCGCGGCTGGGAAGGCCTCGCCGTCAAGGTGGCGCGAAACCGGCGCGTCGCGATGCGCCGTGCGTTCGCGCTCGCGGACGCGATCGAGCCGCTGTGGGACGAGGCGCTGCGGGCGATCGAGGAGCCCGCGCAATGAGCCGCTCGACGCACGCCGGCGCGGTGGTGTTCAAGCTCACGCGCGCGGGGCCGCGCTACCTGCTCGTCGAAGCCAACGGAACGCGCGATCGGTGGGTGTTTCCGAAAGGTCACGTCGAGGACGGCGAGACCGCGGCAGAAACTGCGCAGCGTGAAGTCGTCGAGGAGGCGGGCGTGCACGCGCGGCCAATCCGGCGCCTGAGACGCGTCAAGCAGAAGCAGGAAGGCAAGCCGATCTCGATCGCATATTTCCTGATGGCGTACGCCGGGCGCGGCAAACCGCTCGACAAGCGCCGGATCCGCTGGCTCGACCTCGACGACGCGCTCGAGGCGCTCGACCTCGAGAAGAGTCGGCGCGTTTTGCGCTCGGCCGATCGCCTCGTCACCCGTAGCGCCGGGCGCCGCATTAGTCGCGCCGCCACGCGGCTCGCCAGGCGGCTCGCTCGCAAGGTGCTCGCGCTGCTGCCGCGCCGTCCGCACCAGCGCAGGCGCCGCTGATCGCACGACAAGGGGCGGGTTGATCGCCGTCCCAGATCAACTATCATCCGCCGGATGGCGGCGCCCCATTTGAGCTTTGTCACGGTCTGCAAGGGCCGGCTCGAGCATCTCGAGCAGACTCTCCCGCTGCTCGCCGCGCAGCCGGGCACCGAAGCCATCGTGGTCGACTACAGCTGCCCGCAGGGCACGCGCTCCTGGGTGCGGGAGCGCTTTCCCCGCGTGAAAGTCGTGGCGGTCGATGACGACCCGGGGTTCTGCGTCGCGCGCGGCCGCAACCTCGGAGCGGCGGCGGCGAGCGCGCCGCGGCTGTGCTTCGTCGACGCCGACGTCAGGCTGCGCGAAGGGTTCGCCGTGTGGGCGCGCGAGCATGCGCGGCCACGCCAATACTATCGGGCGCTGCCGCCGAGCGAGGAGGTGTGGGGCACCTGCATCTGCTCGGCGGAGGATTTCGAGGGCGCCGGCGGGTACGACGAGGCTTTCCGCGGCTGGGGTGGAGAAGACGACGACCTGTACGTCCGGCTGGAAGACTCCGGTT
>Ga0126377_10004147_pt1 | contig 10489 bp, 5 predicted proteins | sample PanSoiMetPlot_22_FD_92647 | JGI IMG/M metagenome (GOLD analysis project Ga0126377, IMG submission 92647) | Tropical forest soil microbial communities from Panama - MetaG Plot_22 | ecosystem: Environmental > Terrestrial > Soil > Tropical forest > Bulk soil | place: Panama | collected 2016-02-17 | reverse complement strand
GTCAGGACGCCCGAGCGGATCCGCTACTCGCCGGACGGCGGCGTCCCGGCGGGCGACTACTTCGTGCAGCTCTGTGACTTCAGGGACAACCAGGCGCCCGTCGACCCGCGCCACTACTCCGGCACGATCGGCCTCGACGCGAGCGCTCCGCCCGCGCCGTACACGGCGCGCTGGCAGGCCAACCCGGCCAACCCGCCCCTGAACGCGCTGCCGAGCGACCCGTGGAACAACCCGAGCACGGACACGCGCGTCGAGATGTGCTGGAAGCAGAGCACGACCCCGTCGGACTGCGACACGGTCGTCGGCAACCTCGCATCGCGCTCGCCGTGGGACTTCAGCCCGAACGCGAACGCGCCCACCAACACCACCGCCGGCAACAACGCGCGCGACGCGGAGTCGTGGCTCGACGCCGGCCAGCCGGGCGCCAATCACTTCAGCCCGGTCAGCCCGACGCGCGACTACACGTTCCCGTGGACGAACGAGTGGTCCAACACGGACTGCAACCCCGGGACGCCGTACGGAGCGAACTTCGTGGTCGGCAAGAGCTTCGACGTCTCGGCGGCGACGGTGAACCTGTTCACCGTGCACAACCGGATGCACGACTTCTCCTACCTGCTGGGCTTCACCGAGGACAACTTCAACTCGCAGGAGTCGAACTTCGGTGCGACCGAGTCATTCCGTGAGAACGACCCGGTGCTCGGCGACGCGCAAGCGGGCGCGGCGATGCAGCCTCCGGTCGTCTACGCCGTGGCTCGCAACAACGCGAACATGTCGACGCTGCCGGACGGCTCGTCGTCGATCACGAACATGTTCCTGTGGCAGCCCGTCGCGGGCGGCTTCTACCCGCCGTGCGTCGACGGTGACTTCGACGCCGGCGTGATCGGTCACGAGTACACCCACATGATCGAGAACCGCACGATCGGCAAGGGCAACCGCCGCCTGGGCTTCCAGGCCGGCGCGATGGGCGAGGCCGCGGGCGACCTGTTCTCGATGGAGGAGCTCGCGGAGTTCGGGCTCGTGCCGACCGACGGCGAGAATCCGTTCGCCACGGGTACCTACGTGACGGGCAACAAGGTCCGCGGCATCCGCGACTACGCCGCGAACTTCCCGTACACCGGCGCGTTCCCCGAGCCGGGGATCAACCCGCAGATCAACCCGCTGAACTTCAGCGACGTCGGCTTCGACCTCACCGGACCCGAGGTCCACGCCGACGGCGAGATCTGGGTGGCGATCAACTTCGAGATCCGCAAGGCGCTCGCCGCCAAGTACAACAAGCAGTTCCCGGAGTCCAACCAGACGCTGCAGACGCAGTGCGCCAAGGGCGAGGTGCAGGTGACCTCCTGCCCGGGCAACCGGCGCTGGATCCAGATCCTGTTCGACGCGTTCCTGCTCATGCCGACCGCGCCGTCGATGGTCGACGCGCGCAACGCGATGCTGGCGGCCGACCAGGCCCGCTTCGGCGGCGCCAACCAGGCCGAGCTGTGGAGCGCGTTCGCGCGGCGCGGCCTGGGCCGCTTCGCCTCGCAGACCAACGGCACCGGCCGCGCCGCCGGCGTCGAGTCCGACACCGATCCGCTGCCGGACTTCGAGGCCACCGGCCAGCCGAACGCGAACGTGACGTTCACGGCCCAGAGCACGGGCTCGGGCACGCCGGCGGTGAACGCGCGCATCTTCGTGGGCCACTACGAGGCGCGCGTGTCGCCGATCGCGGACACCGACCCGGCGACCAACGCGCCGGCGACGGCGTCGACGAACAACCTCGACGCGAAGGCCGTCTTCGCGCCTGGGACGTACGAGTTCATCGCCACCGCGCCCGGCTACGGCGCGCTGCGCTTCCGCAAGACGTTCAAGGCCAACACGGGCCCGAACATCACGCTGCGCTTCGCGCCGAACCTCGCGTCGACGTCGCAGGGCGCGACCGCGAGCGGTGACGTCGCCCCGGTGACGAGCGGCACGACCGTCGTGCAGCCCGAGGCGCAGGTCCTCAAGAACCTGATCGACGACTCGGAGATCAGCGACTGGCAGGCCGCCGCCACGCAGGGCAGCGACGGGGCGTGGAACGTCGACGGCAAGCGCGTGACGATCGACCTCGCGGGCACGCGGCCCGAGCGCATCAACCGCGTCCAGGTCAGCGCGCTGCTCGGCCCCGTGTGGAGCGGCGCCGCCGACCTGGCGCAGAACCGGTTCACGGCACTGCGCCAGTTCGAGATCTGGACCTGCAACGACCAGGCCGCGGACTGCTCGAACGACGACAGCTACCAGCGCGCGTACGCCAGCTCGGCCGACGCCTTCCCGGCGGAGGCTCCGCGGCCGGTGGCGCCGTCGCTGCAGCTGCGCACGTTCACGTTCTCGCCGGTGCGCGCGACGCACCTGCGGCTCGTGGTGCGCAACAGCCAGTGCACCGGCGGCCCCGCGTACCAGGGCGAGCAGGACGCCGACCCGTTCAACGCCACCGACTGCAACTCGGCCGGCCCGGCGGCGACGCGCTTCGTCCGCGTGGCCGAAGTGCAGGCCTTCGGCGCGAACTCGAGCGCGCAAGGCTAGGGGCAGATCAGGGCGGAGAACTGGAAGGAGGCGTGGCTGCCGCGACTGCCGGTGGCCACGCCTTCGACGCCCGCGCACGCCTCGACGCCGGGGAACGACAGGGCGAACGTCCCGCGGCCTGTCGCGCGCACGCGGCGCGTGATGCGGTCGGTCGTCGACGGCGTGACCGTCACCCGCACGCGCTCGTGCGCGCGAAAGCCGGTGCCCTTGACCCTGAACGGCTCCACGTTGGAGGGCGTCAGGCGCGCGTGGTGTGACGAGCCGCCGATCGCGGCCGCCACGAGCGCTGCGGCGGCGAGCTTCATGCCAGCCACTCCCTGATCTGGGCGGGGGCGACCAGCGCCGAGAAGTCGCCGTGGTCGCGGATCTGCTCGGCCGCGGCGGCCATCGCCGCGACCGCCACCCAGGTCAGCGCGCCGCCGACCGACACGCGCTGCGCTCCGGCCCCGGTGATCTCGGCCATCGTCAAGCCGCGATGCGCCAGGACGTTGACGGGCTTGCCGACCGCGTCGCACACCGCGCTGATCTCGTCGGCGTTGCGCAGGCCCGGGGCGAAGAGGACGTCCGCGCCCGCGCGCTCGTAGGCCTGCAGGCGGGCGATGGTGTCGTCGAGGTCGGGGTTGCCGCGGATGTGGTTCTCGGCGCGCGCGGTGAGCGTGAACGTGAAGTCCAGGGCGCGCGCCGCCTCGGCGGCCGCCGCGATCCGCTCGGCCGCCTGGTCGATCGGGTACAGCGCGTCGTCGTCGCGGTCGTAGTCCTCGATCGAGCCGCCGACCGCACCCGCCTCGGCCGCGCGGGTGATGGCCCGCGCGGCGTCTTCCGGCGCGGGCCCATACCCGTTCTCGAGGTCCATCGAGACCGGCAGCGCGGTGGCGCGGTCGAGGTCTCCCGCGTGCGCGACGACCTCGTCGAGCGTGACGTCGCCGTCGGTGCGCCCGAGCGTGAACGCGAAACCCGAGCTGGTGCTCGCGAGCGCCTTGAACCCGAGCCCCGCGAGGGCCTTGGCGGAGCCCGCGTCCCACGGGTTCGGGATCACGAACGGCTCGCCCTCGTGCAGCGCGCGGAACGCGGCGCCCTTCTCCTGCCGGGTTGCGGTCATGCTCCGCACACTAGCTTCGCATCGGCCCAGTCCCCGTGGTCGCTGCTGTTCCCGTTGCCGCCGTCGCCGATCAGCAGATCGAGCTGTTGGACACCGGACACGTCGACGTCGATCGGCACCGACGCCGCGCTGCCGGTCAGCACCGGCGTCGTCGTCAGCGTGCGGCCGTCGCCGACCACCGAGAACGTGATCGATCCGGCGCCCCCGACCTCGTCGTCGACACCGACGGTCGCCGTGTAGCGCGAGCAGTTGCCGCCAAGGTAGACCGAGACGTCTCCGTTGGCGTGCACGCCCAGGCCCTTGGCGAACGTCGTCCCGTTGAGCGTCATCGTGTGTCCGTCGCCGGCCTGGTTCTCGCCGTTGGAGGTGTCGCGCTCGACGGGACCCCAGCCGTTCGTCGACGTGAACGGGATGTCGCTGACGAACACCGTCCCGGTCGGCGGGGGCGGCGGGACGCGCACCGTCGCGGAGGCGTCGGCGCTGTCGCGCTCGCCGCCCACGGTGTACGTCGCGCGGGCCGTGAACACGGCCGCCGGCGGCTGCTCGCCCGCGGGCGCGGTGACGTTCCAGCTCGTCGGCGAGACCTGTGCGACGGTCCAGCCGTCGGGCGCGTCGAGCGTGATGTCGGCCTCGCGCGACGGGGTCAGCGAAGCGGTGATCGTGCCCGACCCGCCGCGCTCGATGACATCCGGCGCGGACAGCGTGAGCGTCGCCGTCGACGGGGCGACGCGGTAGTCCTGCGGGTCGAAGCGCGGCGAGGCGACGTCGTGCACGCGCAGGCTCGACTCGAGGTTGGCATAGCGCTCGAGGCTGACCGTCCCGAGCCCGCCGGTGCTGCCGTCCTCGCTCCACACCGCGATCGCGATCGTGTTCTCGCCGTCGGCGCGCAGGATGCCGTTCGGCACCGGGAACGAGACCTGCGGTCCGGTGTCGTTGATGTATCGCCCGATCTGCCAGCCGTTGACGAAGATCAGCGCGCGGTAGCTGCGCGCGTGGTCGTCGTCGATGCGCACGCCGATCGGCACGTCCTGGTCGGGCGGAAGGTGCATCGCGAACGTCGTGCGGTACCAGGCCACGCCCGGCGTGGTGTCGGCGTGCGGCAGCGTGACCGAGTGCCACGAGCCGTCGGGGAAGCCGGGCAGCGACCAGCCGGTGCGCTCGCCGAAGAGCCCGCCGGTGTTCATCGGACCGCGGGCGGGGTCGACGAGGTCCTCCCCGCCGAGGCTGCCCTGGATCCGCCACGACAGCTGCGCGGTCGAGCCGAGGATCGACGCGCCGGTCAGCCCGCGCGGCTCCTTGTGCGAGTCGGTGGCGTTGAAGTCCTCGTTGTGGCCCATGTTCTCGACGAGCACGGCGAGGATGTTCTCGGCGTTCGCGCTGACGCTGCCCGACGGGAAGTCGAAGCGGTGCGTCGGATCGCCGCTCGAGCCGAGGAACTGCCCGTTCAGCCACGCGCTGTACGTGCCGGCGCGGCCGGTGATCGCCGAGAGGCTCACGCCGGTCTCGTCGCCGTGGGCGCGGAAGCGCCCGCGGTACCACACGTCGCCGTGATGGAAGCCGTACTCGTCGGCGTAGAGCACCGGCGGCGCGGCCGGCTGGGTCGGATTGTCCGTCGTCGACTTCGCCGCGAGCTGCCAGCGGCCGTCGTCGAAGCCCGGCTGGGCCTCGGGCGTCTCGGCCTTGTAGCGCCACTTGGTGAGCGCGGGCAGGTGGACGGGAGCGGGGCCCGGCGCAGTCCCGTGGAGGGAGCGGCCGTTCCACGTGATCCTGCGCGCGGTGCTGAACACCTCGACCGGTGTGGGCCCGGTGGTGTCGCCGGTCAGCTCCAACGTGCCGTCCGACGCGGTCGCCGTGCGCACGAGCTCGGGGCCGCGCACGAGCACCGGGCCGTCGGCCGTGTCGAAGCGCCAGAACTGCGCGGCGACCTCGTCGGTCGCGAGCAGCAGCTCGAGCGAGCGGCCGGTGGCCGGCTCGACGAGCACACGCGCCAACCCGCTGTGCGTGTAGTTCAGCCGCAGGTCGTGGCGGTCCGCGTCCCAGGTGGACTGCACGTCGCCGTCGAGCACGGTCACGTGCGGCTGCTCCGCGTAGCGCAGGACGGTCTCGCCGTCCTCGCCGGAGCGCCCGTAGAACAGCGCGACGTCGCGGTCGCCGATGGGCGCGTGGGTCATGAGCTCCGACGTCGAGTACTGCAGCCGCTGGCCGTCCATGTCGTAGCCGGCGATGAGCAGCTTGGCGTCGCGGCCGTTCAGCGCGATGCCGGTCCCGTCCTGCTGCGGCACGCTCGGGTAGTAGTCGCCGGGCGACGCGCCCGCGGGCACGTCGATCGCGTCGACGACCGTGAACGCGCCGTTCGCGGCCGGGTTCCTCGTCCCGGTCGCGGTGATCGTCAGCGTGTGCGATCCGGCCGCGAGGCCGTCGCGCGCGAAGAAGATCGACTGGAACTCCTTGCTGGGCGCGTACCCGTCGACGGTCGCGACCTTCGTGCCGTCGAGGACGACGTCGGAGATCCCGTGGCTCGGGTCCTTCGACGAGATCCAGCGCACCGACGTACCGGTGAACGTCACCGACACGCTCGCGCCGGCCTGATTCGAGAAGGACTCCGTGTCCTTGTAGTCCCCGTTCGTGAAGCTCTGGTTGGCGACGTGGCTCCACCCGGCGCCCGTGTACGTGAGCGCCGGATCGACGTCGTCGTAGGTGTAGGTCCCGCGCGTGGAGAGATCGACCGCGATATGGGTCGAGTCGCTCGCCGTCGACGAGCTGTTGCGGTGGCGCAGCTCGTAGAAGTGCGTGCCGTCATCCGGGTTGGCGCGCGCGGCGATGCGCACGGCGGGATCGGTCGCCGGCTCGCTGGCGACGGTGTCGGTCTTCGTCAGCGGCGCGACCGAGCCGAGCATGTAGCCCAGTCGCTTGGTCTCGTCGTACTTGGTCGTGAGCTCGCGGTCCTCCTTGATCGCGGCGCCGTAGTCGTAGGAGGTGTAGACCTGCGACGGGTCGGCGAGCCAGCCCCACGACGTCCCGCCGTAGGTCATGTAGAAGCTCTGCATCGTCGCCCCGCCGGCGATGTTCTCCTTGTAGAAGACGCGTTCGAAGTCGGGGCCCGTCAATCGCCGGCAGTTGTCGTAGCCGGGGCCGCCCCACGGGTCGAACGAGCCGCCCTGGAACTCGGGCGTGAAGATGGGTGCGTCGTCGCGGAAGCGCGGCAGCGAGCCGACGCCCGCCCACTGCGTCGGGCTGGAGCAGTTGAAGCCCTGCGGGTAGCTGTCCTGACCGGGCAGGTCGACCGAGCCCGGGCCGGTCGCCCACGTCGAGTTGCCGCAGCAGTGGTTGTGCGTGAGCGGCACGGTGATGCCGTCGTCGCGGACCTGCTGCTCGATCTGCTCCATGTACGTCGCGTCGGTGTTGGAGCCGTACTCGTTCTCGACCTGGTAGAGGATCACCGTCCCGCGCCCGTCGGTGATCTGGTGGCGGGCGATGATCGGGTCGATGTGGCGCAGCCAGTCGCGGTACGCCGCGGTGTAGTCCGCGGCGCTCGAGCGCGCGCGGCCCTTCTGCGTCGTCAGCCAGCCGGGGAACCCGCCGCTGTCGGTCTCGGCGTTGATGTACGGGCCGGGACGGGCGATGACGTAGATGCCGACCTCGTCGGCGATGTCGAGCAGCTTCTCGACGTCCCGTACCCCGGTGAAGTCGAAGACCCCCGGCTTCGGCGAGTGGTAGCCCCAGTCGAAGTAGATCGAGGTGGCGTTGTAGCCCGCGGCCTTGAGCTTCTGAAGGACGTCGCGCCACAGGTCCGGGCTCGGCAGGCGCCAGTAGTGGAACTCGCCGGCCCAGAGGTAGACCCGCTGGCCGTCGATCTTGAGCGAGTAGTGGTCGTAGGTGACCGTGTGGTGCGCCGCGGCGCCGCCGCCGGCGGCCCCGGCCGAAGCCGGAGCCGCCGCGATGACGCCGCATACGGCCAGCGCAGCGATGAGGTGTGCGGTTCGCGCATGCAGCAACATCGTCGTCGCCTCCCGATGACGAGCGGATGGAGCGGTTGGGTGTTACGTGCGACTAGTGCTTGCGGCTGTGCTTACGGCTCATGCCGTGGTTGGCCTTGTGGCCACCGACCGTCGAGAAGTTGTAGACGGTGGTGGATGCGTACGGCGTTCCCGGAACGACTGTGGTCGACGGGAAGTTCGGCTGGTTCGGCGAGTCGGGGAAGTGCTGGGTCTCCAGCGCCAGCCCGTCGCCCTGCCGGTACTGGTGGCCGCTCGTGCCGTAGAGCGAGCCGTCGAGGAAGTTGCCCGAGTAGAACTGCAGCCCGGGCTCGGTCGTCGTGATCGTCAGCTCGCGCCCGCTCGACGGGTCGACGAGCTGTGCGGCCAGGTTCAGGCGGTTCTTGCCGCCGCCCTTGCCGCCGTGACGCGAGTGCGCCGCACGCGCGACCTTCGCCCGCGCGCTCGGCTGGTTGAGCACGAAGTTGTGGTCGTAGCCCTTGCCGAAGACGAGCTGCGGGAAGTTGTCCCGCACGCGCTCGCCGATCGCGTGGAACTGCGTGAAGTCCAGCGGCGTGCCGGCGACCGGCGCGATCTGCCCGGTCGGGATCAGCTGAGAGTCGGCGACCGGCGTGTAGTTGGCCGCGTTGATCTTCAGCAGGTGGTCGTTGATGCTCCCCGTGCCCTCGCCGGCCAGGTTCCAGTACGAGTGGTTGGTGAGGTTCAGGACGGTCGGCTTGTCGGTCGTCGCCCCGTAGTCGAACTGCAGGTTGTTGCTGTTGTCGAGCGTGAAGGTGACCGAGACCTGGACGGTGCCGGGGAACCCGGTCGTGCAGGGCGGCGGCGTCTGCGTATCGAGGGCCGGGTTGCAGCCCGAGCCAGTTGTGCCCACGCCCTCCTGGCTGGTCAGCGTGAGCTTCAGGCCGACCGTGCCGTTGCTCGGCTGGATCTCCGTGGCGTCGAACATGAGCTGGTTGAAGCCGATGAACCCGCCGTGCAGCGTGTTGCCGTTGTTGTTCTTGTCGAGCGTGTAGGTCTGGCCGTTGAGCGTGAACGTCCCCTTCGCGATGCGGTTGCCGTAGCGGCCGATGATCGCCCCGAAGTACGGGTTCGACGTCCTGTACGCGTCGTTCGTGTAGCCGTCGATGTCACCGAAGCCGAGCGTGACGTTGGCGTCGCGCCCGCGCTTGTCGGGCACGTTGAGCGACTGGATGATGCCGCCGTAGTCGAGGATCGAGACCGTCATGCCGCGCGCGTTGGTCAGCGTGTACTTCGTGACCGCGGCGCCGGCGTCGGCAGGCGCATTCGCCGGCAGGTTGCCGAACGGCGCGCTGGTGATGCTGAGGCCGCCGGAACCGCCCTTGTTTCCATCATTGCGGTGATGGCGCGAGCTGGCGGACGCGGGGCCCGCGAGCAGCCCGGCCACGAGCACCACGAGCAGTGCGCACAGTGCGGCCCGCAGGTGCTTCGAACGGGTGTGACGCATTGTCACGACTCCTTGTTGGGGATTGGGGGACAGTGCATGTCTTGCGCTAGAAGCCGTCCGCGGTCAGGCCGCAGCGGCCGGTGAAGGACGCGCCGGGCTCGAGCACGACAAGGCCGTCGCCCGAGTTCAGCGCGTCCGGAGCGCAGGTCATCGGCTCGATCGCCACCCCGCGGCGGCGACGAGCCGGGTCGGGCAGGTCATCTCCCGTGTAGACCTGCACGAAACGGAAGCGGTCGTCCATCCAGACGGTGAGGCGCCGCTTGCCGTCTGCTCCGGCGAGCGTCACGCGGGCCATGCCGTCCGGCCCGCGCACGAGGTCGCCGAAGCAGGTGTCGAGCACGCGGGCGCCGATGGGCCGCGCGTGCAGGAAGTCGATTTCGGTGTTCTGGACCGGCGTCGCCTGCCCGGCCGGCAGCAGCCGGTCGTCGAGCGGCAGCGACGTCTTCGCGCCGACCTCGAGCACGAGGTCGTCGATCCGTCCGCCGTGCGTGAGGTACGGGTGGATCCCAGTGCCGAACGGGGCGGCCGCTGCGCCGACGTTCGTCGCGCGCAGCGTGGCCTCGACCCCGGCGTCGCCGAGCGCGTACTCGACGGCCAGGCGCAGCGCGAACGGGTAGCCGGGCTCCGGGCGCAACTTGCAGGACAGGGTCAGGTGGCGGGTCGAGGAGCGGTTCGCCCGCCACCTGATCCCCGTTGTAAGTCCGTGCAGGGCGTTGCCGCGCGCGGGCTCCGTCAGCGCCGTCCGGTGCTCGGAGCCGGCGAAGACGTAGCGCCCATCGCGCAGCCGGTTGGGCCAGGGCGCGAGCACCTTGCCGCGGAACGCATTGTCGGGCTCGTCCGGCTGCGGGCCGTCGAGCAGCTCGCGCCCGCCGACCGTCCACGATCGCAGCGCGGCGCCCACCTCGGCAACCACGAGTTGCTGGCGGCCGTCCGCCAGTGAGAACTCGCCCCCCAATCGCGAGTTCGAGACGGTGGACAAGGTCTATACCTGCGCGTACTCCAGGCCAGCCGTGCCGCTGAACACCCGCCACGCCTCCGCGTGGCGGCCGGAGTTGAGGACCTGGTGGTGCGGCCCTCCGAGCCGCAGCCAGCCGTCCATGCACGCGCGCACGCCCGAGTCCGGCCGGAAGAGCCCGTAGGGCATCTCGAGCGCGGGCAGCTCCTCGGTGTCGAGGATCTCGCCCTCGCTGACCACGAGCCGGAAGCGCTCGCCGCCCAGCGACACGAGCGTCGCGAGCGTCACCGGCCCGGTGCGGTACTGGAACAGGAACGTCGGTGGGTCGTCGAGCCCGCCAATGCCCAGCGGGCGCTTGATGAGCCGGACGGGCCGGTCCTCGCGGGCCAGGCGCCAGTTGCCCTCGCCCATGTGGCTCATCAGGATCGCGT
>Ga0126377_10004146_pt1 | contig 10489 bp, 10 predicted proteins | sample PanSoiMetPlot_22_FD_92647 | JGI IMG/M metagenome (GOLD analysis project Ga0126377, IMG submission 92647) | Tropical forest soil microbial communities from Panama - MetaG Plot_22 | ecosystem: Environmental > Terrestrial > Soil > Tropical forest > Bulk soil | place: Panama | collected 2016-02-17 | reverse complement strand
TAGAACTCGGTCAGATCCGGCACCAGATCCTTCATGACGGGCATATGCGGCAGCGGATAGATGTTGATCGAGCCGGAGACGTCTGACATCGCCTTGGTGCAAGCCAGCGTATTCGAGCCGGCGATGTTCATCGCGCAGGAGCCGCACACGCCTTCGCGGCAGGAGCGGCGGAAGGTAAGCGTCGGATCGACTTCGTTCTTGAGCTTGATGAGCGCGTCGAGCACCATCGGACCGCAGGCTTCGGTGTCGATGGTGTAGCTGTCGAGCCGCGGATTTTCGCTCTTCTCCGGATCATAGCGATAGATGCGAAGCCGCTTGGGTCTTTTCGGCGGCTTGCCATCGGGAGATTTTGGCGCCGGCCAGGCCTTGCCGGGCTTGACCCGGCTTTCCTTCGGCAGTCGCAACTGAGCCATGAATTCCTCGTCGCTATCGATTTGGAGCAATAGCAAGCGCGGCTTGGACTGACAATCGCTCAGCGCCGCGCAATAAACACCTTCTCGCCGCGCGAGAGAGCATAAGTGAGCACATCTTCGCCCTCGGCGGTGAACTCCTCCAGCGCGAAGCCGGCATTGCGGATGCGCTCGCGCACGTCCGCGCCGTAATAGCGCAGATGGTCCGCTTGTCCGTAATGGCGCTTGCGCTCTTCGGCGGTGACAGCCTTCGGGTTCTCGTAAGTCGTGGCCCAGCCTTCGATGACGGGAAGCATGATCAGCGCCACACCGCCAGGCTTGAGCACGCGGTAAATCTCACCTAGCGCCTTGGCGTCGTCGACGTGCTCAAGCACATGCGAGCAAACGACGCAGTCATAAGTTGCATCCGGTCGTGCAATCGACTCGATGTTCAGCACGAGATCGGCTCGTCCCGGTATGATATCGGCGGATTGATAGGCGCCGACCCGGGTCTTGAGCATGGCCGCGAGGCCCTGCTCCGGCGCGAAGTGGAGCACATGGGCGTTGCGCAGGAATGCGCCGTGACGATCCAGCCACAGCGCCAACAGGCGATAGCGTTCGGCGGAGCCGCATTTGGGACAGCGCGCATCGATGCGCCGCGGCTTGCCCGCGGACACGAAGCGGCCGCGATAGCCGCAGACATTACAGGTGCGGCCAAAGGATGCACCTTTAGAACCACGGCCCGGCAGGAAACGACGGACGAACGCCCTGAAGCTCATAAGACGCTGGATAGCAAACTGTTGGACGCCTGGGAATCAAGTCCTAAGCATCTCCGGAAAGGACCGCCACCCGGTGCCAATTCAAGTTTCTCGTCAAGTACATCGTCAGGGCAAGTGTCGCGAACAGCAGCAGCGAGCCGAGCAGGAGGGCGTAGTCCTCGACACGCAGCAGAGAGTACAGCGCGGCGTAAAGCACAGTCAGTGTGACGAATAAGATGGCCGTACGGCGGCGGGTCCCAAGGACGCTTGCGCCGTAGGCCGTCGTAAGTCCTATCGTCGCAGCCGCGCCGATCATATAGGCAGGGTTGAATCCCAGATGTTCCGATATTGACAGCAGAAGCAGGTAGAACAAGACCTGTGCGGCGCCGATGAGCGCGTACTGGGCGGCGTGCAGTTGCGCTTCGGTGAGCAGCTCGACGACGAAGAACACCAAGAACGCCAGACCGACGAACAGAACCGCATATTTCAGCGAACGTGAGACGAGCTGATAGAAGTCGATGGGATGGTAGAAGCGCACGCCGAATTGTGTATTTGAAATCGCCACAAGCTCACTTGGATCGCCGAACTCTTGGCCGAAACCACGGGCGAGATAGGGAATGCTCCAGCTTGCATCAAAACCGTTTCGATCGATCTGTCGTACATTCGGCAAGAAACTGCCGAAGAAGCTGGGATCGGGCCAAGGCGACTGGACTCGCACGAGCGTGTCGTTACCTATCGGAAGGAACGTCAGTTCGGAGGAGCCCCGGAGCGTGAACGTCGTTTGCAAGTCCAGTGCGGCCGGTGCGCCGGCAAGTGTCAGCGGCGCGTGCATCGAGGCAAATTTGAGGTTGTTCACGCCTGGGCCTGGTCCGGGTGCGAAGGGTATCGTTCGGCCGTCAAGCAACAGCGTCGCGTTCTGCTGCAGGCCGCGTGCATCACTCAGTCCGATAACGGCCATGGCGTCGCCCCAAACGATCGTAGCTCCCGCAGGCACCAATGCTGCCAGGCCGGACCGCGCGAAATTCGCGTTGATCGTCAAATCGGCGGTGTAGACCGTCACATCATAGATGCCGCGCGAACGAGGTTCGGTTCGCACCGCAGCTGAAATTTCGGCTCGTGTGGGTAACAGAACAGCCATTCTTCGCTCCCGGCGATTGATGGTCTGTTGACCCTGCTGTTCACCGGCCGTTACCTCGTATGGCACGAACAGATATATGCCGGAAATGCTTTGTTCCTGGCCCCACCCCGCTTCTATATCGCGGGCAGCATCCCGTGCCCGCGCTTGCCGTTCGCTCAGAGTGAGAGAGATCATGAACAGTGGAACACACATCAGAAAGGTGAGCCCCATGATCAAGAAAATCTTGAATCCTGGGGTACGGTAGAGTTGCCGCGCGCGCGTCGAATCGGAATCGGTCATCAGTTCCCCTCGTGAAAGGGGAGCAAGCTGCTTGCAGAACCCGGCAGTAACTGGGCGCGTTTCGGATTTAAAAGAGCCGTCTTAATGGCAACGCGTCTCAATCGGTCAGCTTGAACCCATCTGCTCGAACACCCACGCAGCCTCGATCGGCTCATTCTTCACGTTGGCCGACAGCACGAGCTGCTCGGCTCGGCGTGCGGAGCCGCCGCCGAAATAGATGCTCTCTTCCACCGACAGCGTGCTGCCGCCGCAGCGGAAGCGCCATCCCTCCCCGTTCGGCAGTTTGAGCAGCACCGATGCTCCGCCCTGCGCCATCGACAGGCGAACATCGGGATGAATGTGAAAGCGAATGGCGAAAGGCAATCCGCGATAGACGCCTTTGCCGTCGTGCGTTGTGGTCCAAGCTTTGGCCTGCACTGGAATGACGCGGTCGGCGCCGGCAAGCGAGTGGCCGCCTCGCGCCAGCGTCATCCGGCGCTGATGCACCAGTCCATAGCTCTGCACATAGGCATCATGATTGCCCTCGACCGACAAGCCATGCGCGCTCTCCAGCCGGCGCGTGCTGACGCGCGTGGGTCCGCCGATGAGCCGGGGGCCCAGCAGAGCGCAGAGAGCACCATCGCCAAGGATCGCTGCCTGCGACGTATCGCCGAGCGTGAGGGTCGAATGCGCGGGCGTCGAGCGCAGCGCCGCTTCCCATCGCTTGTCACGGCTGATCGACGAGCCGCAATTGACGATCATGCGATGGCCGCCCGTGCTCATCTCGAACGCAAGCGCCGCGGCGTGGGCGCTGCAGGAAAACGGACTCGGCGGCGGCGCGCCGGCATCCATAAGAACGACGGTGCGAGCCATGCCGAGGCGATGGAAGCAGGAGTGCGGCGCGTGGTCGGCCACCGGCTCTTCTAAGCTGTCGCCGGCGAGCAGCGCGGCGACAACGCGCGCGTCTTCCTCGGTCCCGCCATTGGCGACCGACAAGGCGCCGTCGCCGAGACGGAAAAACCGCAGCATGGCCGTCAGGCTCTCGACAGCCCAGTCGAGCGCCGGCGGGGCCGCTCGCTCCCCCGCTGCGAGCGCGCTTTGCACCATCAAAAGCACGCGGAGCGCCTCTAAACACTGGCTCGGCGACCGGCTGACGTGGCCGCCGTCGGGCAGGATTTGCGCATCGATCTCGTCGACAAGTCGCCGGAGCCCGGTCGCTGTCGTGCGCGCATCCTCAAGACACAGTCCGGCCAAGGCTAGCGCGGCCGCGCATTTGAAGCGCGGCAGTCCGCTTGGCGACTCCGGCGCTGCACGGGCCAGCATGCGAACCTGATCGCGCAGCGAGCTGAACAATTTCAGCCGCCAGGCCGGATCGGCGTCTTCCAAAAAGAATTGCCCATGCGAGAACAGATTGAGCAACCGCTCAGCAGTGACTTCGGCGCGCCACGCCGGCATCGCGTAACGGAAGTTGCGCTCGAGCCAGCTCGCGGTAAGCCCCAGCGCATGATCGCGGGCCACCTCGCTGCCGGCCGCTTCCAGATGGCGCAGCCACTCAAAACCGTGGAGCATTGCTGCGAAGGCATCGCTCGTCAGAGTGCAATCGAAGATGGAGCCTTCTTTGACGTCGAATGTCTGACCGGCCATGCGGAAGCGGCCGTGCATCAATGCCTCGGCGTCTTCCAAAGACCGCAGTCGCGGATCCTCCAAATAGAAGCGGATACCGCGCGGGATCGGGCCGTAAAGAGTGAGGCGGTAGAGCCAGGTGTGGCGCAGCCACACCGCCATACTGTCGAACGTCGCTTCAACGGCGACGCGAGTGGCTTCAGGCACCAAGGCTTTGCGCGAAAGTGTCCGCGAGCGCGGAGATGGCTCCGCCAACTCCATCGGGCGGGCGAAGTCATCCGCGGAGGCGAGAGATATTGCCGGCATAGTCGGTGCGGCCTTTGCCGCTTGCGTTATGAAAAACGGCGGTGCCCGCAACCAACACATCGGCTCCGGCAGCAACCGCGTCACGGGCTGTCTCATGATTGATGCCGCCGTCGACTTCGAGCATCACGGCACGTCCGCTGCTTTGGATACGTTTGCGGACAGCGCTGATCTTCGGCAACTGGCTGGACAGAAATGCCTGACCGCCGAAACCCGGATTGACCGTCATGACGAGGACGAGATCGAGCAGATCGAAAACCGGGTCGATCACCTCAACCGGCGTGCCCGGATTGAGGACATAGCCGGCCTTCTTGCCGAGCGAGCGGATCAGCTGCAGCGTGCGGTGCGGATGAGGCCCGGCTTCGGGGTGGATGCTGATAATGTCGGCGCCCGCTTCGGCAAAGGCCGGGACATACGGATCAGCGGGCGCGATCATCAAGTGGCAGTCGAATGGTTTCTTGCTGAACGGACGGAGCGCTTTGACGACCACCGGTCCGATTGTGAGGTTGGGGACGAAGTGGCCATCCATGACGTCCACATGAATGAAATCTGCTCCTGCCTCGCTGACGGCTTTGACCTCCTCGCCCAGCCGGGCGAAGTCGGCCGACAGGATGGAAGGAGCAATGCGGACCGTACTTGCCATACGCTTGGCCATGAAACGAAACTATGTGCGTGATTCGAGGCACAGCGACAAGCCAAACCGCCCCACCAGGCACCCTGTCAAGGAATAATGGCACGCCGTCGCCGTCGGATGCTGTGTAATTTGGGTTCGAAGCATCATGCTCTTGGTTGACTTACCCCCTCCCCTCCCTACACTCCGGCGCGCACGAAACTAGCGACCTTTAAAGGCCATCCCATGGACGAAGCCCCACACAGCCCAGGGCCGAGCATTCGGTCCTCAGGGCAAGTAAAGACTCGTCCGCTTTCCCCGCATCTGCAGATTTACGGCTGGTCGGTCACCATGGCCGCATCGATCACGCACCGGGCGACCGGAATCGCGCTCTCCGGCGGATTGCTGCTGCTTGCCTGGTGGCTTGTTGCTGCGGCGTCCGGGGCAGACGCCTACGCGTTGTTCGTGCGCATTGCCGCTCGCCCGATCGGTGAGGTCGTGCTGTTCGGTCTGCTGTGGTCCTTGGCGTTCCATTTGCTGAACGGAATACGCCATCTCGCGTGGGACCTTGGCTATGGCTTCGGCGTGCGCACGGCGAGACTGACCGGAGCTTTGGTTTATGTCGGCTCACTTCTGCTCGCCGCAGGGGCGTTCGTGGTCGGCATCATGGTGAGACAAGGGCTCGGCGTATGAGCGACAGCTTTCGGACGCCGTTTCGGCGCATAGAGGGCCTGGGCGCGGCCAAAGCCGGAACCACGCATTTCTTGCGCCAGCGATTGACTGCCGCTGCACTGGTGCCCTTGTCGGTTTGGTTTGTTGCGTCCGCGCTCGCCTATGTCGGCGCCGAGCAAGGCGCGGTCGCCGCTTTCTTTGCCGAGCCTCTCAACGCCATCCTGATGGCGCTGTTCCTGCTGGCAGCGCTGTATCACATGAACTTGGGTCTTCAGATCATCATCGAGGACTATGTCCATCGCGAAGGGCGCAAATTCGCGCTCATTGTCCTGGTTCGGTTTGCCGCTTGGGGAATCGGAGCGGCATGCGGCTACGCGCTGGTGAAGCTCGCGCTCGGAACGCCGATATGACCGTCTACCAGGTAACCGATCACGCGTACGATGTCGTCGTGCTGGGAGCGGGCGGAGCGGGTCTGCGCGCAACACTGGAAGCAGCCAAGCTGGGGCTTAAGGTCGCCTGCATCACCAAGGTGTTTCCGACACGCAGCCATACGGTCGCCGCGCAAGGCGGAATCTCGGCGGCGCTCGGCAACATGCACGAGGACGACTGGCGCTGGCATATGTACGACACGGTCAAGGGGTCGGACTGGCTGGGCGATCAGGACGCGATCGAGTTCATGTGCCGCGAAGCGCCCGAAGCCGTGTATGAGCTCGAGCATTTCGGGGTGCCGTTCTCGCGCACCGAAGACGGCAAGCTGTTCCAGCGCGCCTTCGGCGGAATGACGATCGAATATGGCAAGCAGCAGGCGTTGCGAACGGCATCGGCGGCCGATCGCACAGGCCATGCCATGCTGCACACGCTGTACGGACAATCGCTGCGCTACGACGTCAATTTTTTCATCGAATATTTCGCCTTGGACTTGATCATGAGCGAGGGCGCCTGTCTCGGCGTCATGGCGTGGCGGCTCGATGACGGCACGATCCATCGCTTTCGTAGCCATCGGACGATCATCGCCACCGGCGGCTTCGGCCGGGTGTATTTCTCCGCCACCAGCGCGCACACCTGCACGGGCGACGGCAACGCCATGGTGCTGCGCGCGGGACTTCCGCTTGAGGACATGGAGTTCGTCCAATTTCACCCCACGGGAGTCTACGGCGCCGGAGTTCTAATCACCGAAGGCGCGCGCGGCGAAGGCGGCTATCTCGCCAATTCGGCGGGCGAGCGCTTCATGGAGCGCTATGCGCCCAATGCCAAGGACCTCGCCTCGCGCGACGTGGTGTCGCGGGCGATGACCATAGAGATTCGCGAGGGACGCGGCGTCGGGCCGCTGAAGGACCATATCTACCTGCACCTGTCTCACTTGGATCCGAAAGTGTTGCACGAGCGGTTGCCGGGAATCACCGAGTCGGCGCGCATTTTCGCCGGTGTGGATTTGACCAAACAGCCGATCCCGGTTCTGCCGACGGTGCATTACACGATGGGCGGTATCCCCACCAATTATCATGGCCAAGTCGTGACGCTGAAGAGCGGCGATCCCGAGAGCCTCGTGCCCAATCTTTTCGCCATCGGCGAAGCCGCCTGCGTCTCCGTGCACGGCGCGAACCGCCTTGGTTCCAATTCGCTGATCGATCTCGTGGTGTTCGGCAAGGCGGCGGGCGCAAAAGCGGCGGAGGGACTGAGGCACGGCGAGAAGCACATCGAGCTTCCCAAGACCGCGGGCGAAGAAGCCATCGCGCGGCTAGATCATTTCCGCAACGCCAAAGGCAAGACGCCCACCGCGGAGCTGCGCCTTGCCATGCAGCGCGCGATGCAGGAGGACGCCGGCGTCTTCCGCACCGGCGAAGTCATGGAGCAGGGTCAGAAGCGTGTGCGCGAAGTCTTCAAGGCGAAGGCCGACATTGCCGTCTTCGACCGCGGCCTGATCTGGAATACCGATCTCGTCGAGACGCTGGAGTTCGACAATCTTGTCGCACAGGCCATCGTCACCATCGACGGCGCCATCACCCGTACGGAATCGCGGGGCGCGCATGCGCGCGAGGATTATCCTGAACGCGACGACAAGAATTGGATGAGGCACACGCTGTGCTGGCTCGACAGCGAGACCGGCGAGACGACGATCGATTTCCGCCCGGTGCATACCTACACCTTGTCCAACGACATCCAGTACATCCCGCCAAAGGCGCGGACATATTGAGCGGTTTGCCGTTTGCGCCATTCGGTTTAAGATCAACGGATAGGGGTAAGCACTCCAGACAGGAGGCCGCAGTGCCCGATTTTGCATCTCCTTCGCGCCGCACCTTGTTGACGACGACTCTTGCTGCCGGCGGCCTGTATCTCGCGGCGCCGCTCGCGCGTGGACAGACCGTGACACCGACTCCGGCGTGTCACGACCACGAGGAGCCGACGAGACCCGATATCGAAGGTCCATTCTTCAAGCCGCGATCCCCGCAGCGCGCCGACTTGGTGGCTCAAGGCACAAAGGGACGGCTCTTCCAACTCGAAGGAATGGTGCTCACACGAAGCTGCAAGCCCGTTGCGAACGTGCTGCTCGATCTGTGGCACGCTGACGAGAACGGCGACTACGACAATGATGGGTTCCGATATCGCGGACATCTGTTCAGCGACGCGTCGGGCAATTATCGCTTCCGCACGATCCTGCCTGGCCTCTACCCCGGCCGCACCCGCCACTACCACTTGAAGGTCCAGGCGCCGGAGCGTCCCATTCTCACGACGCAGCTCTATTTCCCCAACGAGCCGAGAAATCTCATCGATGATTTCTTCTCACCGGCGCTTCTAATAAGGATTTCGACCGTCACGAACGCGCCGGTAGCGCATTTCGATTTCATCCTGGACCTCGCTTAAATACGCCGCGACGCGATGACGCTTGAACCGCTGTTGAGCGCGCCGGTTGCCGTGCAGATTCACGTCGCGACCGTGGTGCCCGCTTTCTTCCTCGGTACCTGGCAGATCTTCATTTCGCGCAAAGGTTCACCGCTTCACCGTGTGCTCGGGTATGTATTCCTCGCATTGATGACGGTCACTTCCGTTGCGGCGCTGTTCATTCACCAGATCACCCCGGACTGGCCGCTCGGCTTGTCGCCGATCCATATCTTCGTCCCGCTCACCCTGTTCAGCGTGGGCCGAGCGCTTTCTGCAGCCCGGAGCCACAAGATAGCGGTGCACAAGCGCGCAATGCTTGGCGCCTATATCGGCGGCCTTCTGATTGCGGGCACTTTGGCGTTCGCGCCTGACCGCATCATGAACGCGATCTTCTTTTCTTAACAATCTGACAGCAAACCGAAATGCAGAGCGCCCGCGGTTCCGCGCACGGAACTTTCGCTCTTACTCGGCCGTTTTCATTGAAGGAGGAGTTTCTTGGGCCCCCGTTCAAACTTCGCCTTGACGCGGGCTTTGGAGGGCAGGCGCGTGAATGTGCGCCTTCGAGAGAAAGGGAAAACCGCCATGTGGAAGAAAACCCGTCTCGCGCTTCTGACCGCGGCCTTGGCAGCGGGCAGCGCGATCCAACCCGCCGCGGCGCAGGGGTACTATGATCAGTACAATGCTCCGTACAATGATCGTTACAACAACCAATACGATCAGAACTATGCGCCGCCGCCACCTCCGCCCGCGGCGTATGACCGTTACGGACCGCCTCCGCCACCGCCGCCTGAGGCCTATGACTACAACTATCGGGTCGAGCAGGATCCTTATTACCGCGATTGCGTTCGCCAGCGACAGAACAACACGGCCGGCGGCTTGATCATCGGTGCGATCGCCGGCGGCATTCTCGGCAATGCAGTCTCGCGTGGTCCGCAGCGCGGCCCGGGTACGGCCCTCGGCGCAGTCCTTGGCGGCGCGGTCGGTGCCGGCATCGGCAGCAACTTGAGTTGTGAGGACCGCGGCTACGTCTACCGCACGTACTACAACGGCTTCGAAGCTGGACGCCCACATGCGCGCTATGATTGGCGGAGAGGCGACCTTTATGGCTACATGCAGGTCGGCGAGTATTATCGCGGTCCGCGAGGCTACCGCTGCGCTACATACACGCAGGAAATCTTCGTGAACGGCCGGCCTGAAGTCGCTCAAGGCCATGCCTGCCGTCAGCCCAATGGCACCTGGGCGTTGATCGATTAGGGTTTCATTAACGCTCCAACGGAGCGTTGGCGCCGCGCTCCAAGTCCTCGGACTTGGAGCGCGGCGCTTTTTCGAACTCGCTGAAACACGCAGTTCCCCGATTTTTGGCAATCGGGCGGTAACCATTTTCAGACTAGCTTCTGGTTGCTGCTGTGCGGAGAAGTCAGTTTTTATGATTGGCGCGTGGACCATCAACGTCAGCGGCCGGCTCTATGGACCGTTCACGTCCGAACGCATGCGCAGTCTGGTCGGCGAAAATCGGCTGGCACCGCATTCCTTGGTTGCACGTGAAGGCAGCACCGACTGGCACGAAGCACGTGACGAGCCCGAATTTTCCCATTTGTTTGGCGCGCGCCCGACGCCTCAGCTGCAGGCTGCTCCAGCTCAAGCCGCAGCAGCGGCTGCCCCCGCTATAGCCGAAGTCGCGGACGGCGCACGCTCGCACTTTGCGGTTTTCATCGATCAGAAGTCGCGCTCAGCGGGCAATCTGGACGAGGCAATCGCCTCGCTCGGCCCGTATTACAGGCTCCTGCACAACGTCTGGATCATCTCCACCGATCAGAGCGTGAGCGCGGTCCGCAACCGTCTCGTTCAAGAGCTTGGC
>Ga0126377_10004145_pt1 | contig 10490 bp, 7 predicted proteins | sample PanSoiMetPlot_22_FD_92647 | JGI IMG/M metagenome (GOLD analysis project Ga0126377, IMG submission 92647) | Tropical forest soil microbial communities from Panama - MetaG Plot_22 | ecosystem: Environmental > Terrestrial > Soil > Tropical forest > Bulk soil | place: Panama | collected 2016-02-17 | reverse complement strand
TCATCGTCTTCACTTTGACCGGCGGGTTCTTCGGCCTTGACCGATTGTGACTTCGCCATATTCTCCCGCTCTCGTTGAGACGCCTGCAGCCTAAGGATTTCGGACAATTTAATAACGCCTTCCTCTCGAGTGGCTGATTCTTCGACGCAGCGAATTAACCATTCAACTATCTCCGCAGGATCGGGATTGCCGCGTCGGAAGATAGCTGTCAACTCCTCAATGCGTTGGCGATAGATGGCCAGCGCGTCATCGTCAAGCTCTTTGATAGAATTTTCCCACCCACTCGCTAAATAGCCGTCTGGCATTTGGCCGTTTTCCGACGCTCGGCGCCGCAGGAGGACGAGTAATCTATCACCCCGGTTGAACTGCGCCGGATAGCCGGCCACACGCCAAGAGTAAAAGGGAATCACCTGTTGGTTGTCCTCGCCATCTGATCCCAATCGGTTGAGCAGGGAGAGATGACTTGTAATTGATCGAGCCTGCGCTTCTTTGCGGACATACTTCGGCCTCCTGTTTCACATTTACGGCAGAGCTATGGGCGTTACGCCGCCAATAGACATCGCCGGCGGCGTTAATGTTCTTGTATTTGCATTTATGTTTTCGGCGCGGCGAGCCTGATTGATCGTATGAGTTGGCTTTGTCACAATCAGGATTACTTACAGCCAGTGTTTGAACGGGTGTTGGTCAGTGACTTGCAAAATTTTCTACCCGCGTAAGAAGAAGCCTTGCCGGTTCGGGAGAGCAAAGTATAAAGTGCGAGGTAACGGACAAGACCTATCAGCGTTTTTCGACAGAATTAAGAGAACAAGGAGGCGCCAGTAATGGAAGTCAACGGAAATGCTTTTCTGGTCTCGGGGGGCGCGTCGGGCCTGGGCGGGGCGACTGCGCGGTTGCTCGCGGAAAGCGGCGCGAACGTCGTCATCGCGGACATCAACAAAGAAAAGGGCGAGGCGCTAGCCCGGGCGCTCGGCCCGAATGCGCGCTTCGTCGAGACCAACGTCACCAATGAAGAGAGCGTCAAGAGCGCGGTGGGGGCGGCCGTCTCCGCCTTCGGCGCTTTGCGCGGCGCGATCAATTGCGCGGGCATCGGCGTCGCCGAGAAGACCGTCGGCAAGGAAGGGCCGCATTCGCTCGCGTCGTTCAAGCGAATCATCGAGGTCAATCTGATCGGCACGTTCAACGTCATCAGGCTGGCCGCCGCGCAAATGGCGGCGCAGGAACCGAACACCGGAGGGGAACGCGGCGTGATCGTCAACACGGCTTCGATCGCGGCCTTCGACGGCCAGATCGGCCAGGCGGCGTATTCGGCGTCGAAAGGCGGGATCGTCGGGATGACGCTGCCGATCGCGCGCGACCTCGCCCGATCGGGCATCCGCGTCGTAACCATCGCGCCGGGCCTGTTCGACACGCCGCTGCTCGCGGGGTTACCGGAAGACATGAGGAAATCGCTCGGCGCGCAGATCCCGTTCCCGCCGCGGCTCGGCGATCCTGCGGAATACGCCGCGCTGGCCAAACACATCATCGAAAACGCTATGCTCAACGGCGAAGTGATTCGACTGGATGGAGCATTGCGGATGGCGCCGAAGTAAAATCAGTACCGCGAGCGGTAGCGAGCGAGTCACTATCAATGCGCAGATTTATGGATACTCGCTCGCTACCGCTCGCGGTACCGACTCGAACTGCGCATTGCGCATAAAGGAGAAAGCCATGTCCACAATTCCAAAGGATACAAGAGCGACAGTGATCCCCTGTCTTCGTTACCGTGACGCGCCGGCCGCGATCGAATGGCTCTGCCGCGTCTTCGGCTTTGAAAAGCAGCTTGTCGTGCCCAACGAGGATGGCACGATCGCTCACGCCCAGCTCAGTTTCGGCAATGGAATGATCATGCTCGGATCGGCGTCCGACTCCGTGTTCGGGCGATTGATGAAGTTGCCTGACGAGATCGGCGGCGCCGAAACACAGACCGCTTACGCGGTCGTCTCTGACGCCGATCTGGTTTACAGACAGGCCAAAGCTGCAGGCGCCGAGATCCTGTTGGACATCAAGGATGAGGATTACGGCGGTCGCGGGTTTACCTGCCGCGATCTCGAAGGCCATATCTGGAATTTCGGAACCTATGACCCCTGGAACCAATAACTGACCCTGCGTGTTTCGAGCGAGAGCCGAGGCGTTGGGTTCATCCGCACGCGTAACCATTAGGAACACTCAAGCGCGTCTTTGACCGCATCGAAACCAAAGCGATGCAAGGCCGCCAATAATAGACGGTATTTCGAGGTGGGATGGAAATTGCCGACCTTGCCTTCTATCACATTCTCAAAGCGGGGCAATTGAAGGAATCTCTTGATGTTGCTAAGTGTAAATGACATTCCCATTACGTCTACATTCTCCCATGTGTCTTTAGTTCGCGAGTTCCAATTGGTATACAGCTCATCGAATGTCAATGGAGGTTCAAGATAAATGCAAAAGCCAATATTCAGAATCCCATATTCCAAAAACACCCCGAGAGTTCGCACGTTATCTGGCGCTATATTGCGGTCATACGAATACTCCTCTTGAAATCCTCTTATGGCCGCCATCGAGAGGGCAGCATTGCCGAAGGCTATGTCCTTCTGATTGATCTGTTCCTCAAAGCTAATCGACCAGTGCAAGGGATGATAGCCTGCATTTGGCGAGCGCTGGCACAATACTAGGCGATCATCCGTTGTGATCACGATGACATGAACCGCTGCTATTCCTGCCACAGAGTAGTTCCCGGGCTGCGCCAGTCGCCTAGCCAAGTGTTCTCTGAAGTCCAAGACGAAGATATCTCTTTGTTCAACCGCAGCTTTTAGGCCGAGGTGGAAGCCTGTGCCCTCCTCATATGTGGTAGGTGCGAAAACGATCGTCAGATGCGGTGTGTCATTTTTTGTCTGCTCAAGAGCGCCGACGCGATATTTGGTCTCCCATGCCTGGCCAACCAGTTTGTCTTTATGCGGTGTTAACAATTGCACAACTTGCGGGTCAAGAGGAAATTCACCACCACTCGCTAATTCAATACGGGTTGTTGCGGATGTCCACCCCGGCTGTAATGGGGCGCGTAGGATCTCTATAATACCATCTATAGCGAATACGGCGCCGAAGTGGTTTTTCTCAAGGAACTCCATGATCTCAGGGGCAACCCCTATAGATTTCCGAGTAGACGCGGATAGAGTCATTGCTTGCCCCCTCCTTTCATAGTCGCATTGGCTGAATGACTATAATGCGCGCTTGGGCGCGGATCATCCGTCGCGTTTAAGAATGCTATGGCCTGAAGCGCCAAGAGCCGATTTTACTATTGTTCGTCGCCTCAAGCACCATCCGCCGGATCTCAGGATTGGGATCTTCACTGGCAATTCTCCGGAATGTACTAAGTACATTTTTCCGACAGCCGCTAGCGGTATTCTTTTGGGACACGATGGCTCTCAAAGCTCTCACGGCTTTCTTGCGGACGGTATCCGGCGTTGCCTTATGATCCATGACCTTAACGATCAACCTGTCTACCGAGACTTCTGAGGCAATGGTGGACAGCGCCCCGACGACAGCTAATTGAGCATCTTCGTGTTCATGGTCTAATGCGCTATGTAAGGAGTCAATGACATCCGTGGACACAGGCTTTCCATTTTGAACTTCTTCAGCAATTCTATCTGCCGTTTGTTTCACCTTTTTCCAATCAGAGTATCGCGCCGTATCTCTTGCATCCTTAATTTTCAACCCTTTGATGGTTTCCTCATCATTGTATGGAAGAGGCTCTGAGTATTTGGCAAGAAGTGTGATCAAATAAAGAGCCGCCCGAGCCTCGCGCCTCGCCGCGCGCGGCATTGCCTCATCGGCCTCCAATCGGGTAAGAAGCGGCACGGCGCGGTCATCCCCGATCTTGCCTAGAGCGATAGCGAGTGTTTCCAAAAGCTCATCGTCGTCACGCGTATTCAATAGGCGCTCCAGTTGGCCAAGTAATGGCCCTACCACCAAGGGATCACCCGAAGCTCCCAAGTTATCAACAAACCGTCGTTTATACTTGTAATAGTTCATCCCGGCTATAAGAGCGTCTCTAACGAGCGGGCGCCTCAGATCCTCTAAAACGGAGGCAACGCTACTAGCTACTTCCTGAGTGTAAGAACCATGTAGGCCCTTGCACAACCGATCAATCCAGACTGGCGCTAATTCGCGAAGAGCATAGGTGACTCCCCAGGCACTGTTCAATTCCTTCTGGCCGTCGAGTTTACGAGCGAGGATTTTTACCATTGTGTCGTATATTCGATTCTCGACCTCGAACTGTTGTGTATCGCGGGCTTGTAGAACCAAATGGACCAGTATAGGGACATAGAAACGCACATCAATGTGTTCCAGTAGCCGATCAACTTTATCTCGCCATTCGGCTGAGGCGAGGATTCGCCTGCATATGATAAAATCCGCATACGTGTCATGCAGGAAACTTATCCACCCTGAACTGTAGATCACGTCTTCATCAATAAGTTCGTTAAAGATGGCTTGCTTGATCTTCTCCTGGTTTGTGATTTCTTGGCTGGCAATCTCATCTAGATTTAGTCCTCGCAGTAATTCCCTAATCACTTCGGCGTCGAGCCGGTATGTTTGGGCGGTGAACATCCAATCAGCGATATCGTGAGCGACTTTGGCTTTTGCTTCGCCCACCTCGCTCTTGGTCATGCCTCCAAAGCGAAAGGCCGTGTAAGTTTCCTGCCGGACACGTTCTATGCGGTACCGCCAGTACCGCTCCTTGATCGAGGTGTCTGTCACATTGCTCATCTTCGGCAGAGCCTCGGTGCGACTGGACTGCAGCACTAGGTTCAACACAAACGGGTTTTGACACATCTCGAGCAACCTGGGATCGAGCTCATGCGCCTGGATTTGGTAACTTCTACTTGCGCCCTGAAGGATCAATCTGACCTCCTCGTCGGAGAGCCGGTCAAGATCTATGATCTCCTCAGGCGAGATATCGACATCTATCAGGCGTTGAAGCTCAAAAGGCCGAGAGGTGCAGATCACGATTGCATTAGAGCTCAGCTCTTTTAGCTGAGCCACTAACTTGGTGGCGTCGGTGTGAGGTAAGATAACATCCAGCGCATCAATAAAGAGTACCAGGGGCGTCAACTTCAGTCTGGCGTAATCCTGCAGCCGGTCCCGCGACTCTTTAGGCGAAACGCCCCAGAATTGACTGTATTTCTCATCGTCATAGAAGTAGCTCTGGTCGAGCAACACTGGAAATTGATGGCGTCGCGCTTGGCACCATTGGACTAATCGTAACAACAGCGTGGATTTTCCTACACCGGCTTCGCCTCTCACAATCCACAGACCGACGGATTCGGCGGTCGCTTCAGCCAGCTTTTCCCGCAGGCGCCGATCCGCCTTGCGCTCAGGATATGGCAAGTCCAGTTGTCGGTCGCTAAACTCAGTGAGACCCCGATTAGTTTGATTCTCAAGGTCGCGCAGCTTGGCAAGCAGCGTGTTGGAATTTCTGGATTCCAGTTCTGGCCATTTCTTACAGATCTTATCAATCGGGTGTATATATCCGATTGACGGTCCCGATTCTTCCTCCGCATACTGGACACCGATCACCAAACCCTGTTTTGGGTCATATACCGGGCCGCCACTCATGCCGACTAAAGAGCCCTCTTCTGGCAACTTGTTTTCAAAGTTGTAAATCTCACCCATGTCGGGAGGAAAGCACTGTCCTGGCCGCAATACCCCCGTCATCCGATAGCCTTCTGAGAAACCGTCTCGATAGCCATAGGCCCTTACCTCTGCATCAGCTTTGGCTCGGCCGAGAAGAACATAGTCCGGCTGTAGGTGTTCATCCTTAACCTGAAGGATGGCCAAGTCCGCGTCTGGATGCGATCTCTCGGGGCAGTAGGCGCTCTTCAAGCGCTGGCCACGATATTCAATTTCGATGGACTTAGGAACTTGCCCTTTATGGACAACGACATGGTGGCACGTCACAATATACCCATCCGGCAGGATCCAAAAGCCAGTTCCTGCTATTTTCTGTTCATGTCGAAACAGTCGCGGAATAAACCGGGATTTTGCGAAAATCTTAACCACGCACCGCGTGATGTACTCATCAATCTCCATCATCGGCCTCCATGGACGTCTTCGCGCCCAAGAATTCAGGTTGCGGCGTCACATGCGGAATCGGGTTACCACCAGGCCTCGGTGAAATTGCCTCGCTCTGCTTTGTCCGCGCTTGTTTCTCTCACGGGACGTTTCCGAGGTCTTCCGGCAGTAGCGGCTTTCTCCGTAATCGTGTTAGCGCCAATTGCGGTGATGTAAATAAGAAAGCCATTGACGACGCCCACTACCCAGGTCAACGGTTGTTGTTCCTTGACGAGGGTCGCTCCCAATAGAGAAAGAGCGATTGATAGTATCAACCCGAACCACTTTTTGAATTGTTTGCTGGCTTTTGACTCCAATAGATAGCCCATCAGGCTGGTGATTATCCAAACCGCTGACGCTGAACCTGATAGAGAGAAGAGAGTGGCTGTCGTATAGAAGTCTTGCGGGATTGCCATTGGTATTGCCTCCTGTGGATTGTTGGGGCTTTGTTGCGCGTACGATGATTGTCCGCCGTAATCTTTGATGACGCTCGATTAACCTGTAGTCAGAAAGATCATTGCTGAAAATGACGCGAATGCTATGCCAGGTTAAGTGGGTGTGTCAATCTAGAGGGGCTTCTTAGTAGCTATGAGGATTTCAGATATTTGTTACCATGCCCAAGCCCCACCACAGTCTCCAGCTCTGAGCGCGCTTCGCCACCGCAAGAGAAAGTTTGATCCTCAATTGAAATGGCGTAGCGGGATTAGCGATGCCGGCGTGGATCGGGTCCGGGCTTGAAACGACCGCGATTTTCGCGTTTCGGCGCGGTCATTGATGACTAGCCTTTTGTGGAAAAAAGGCAAGATAGACGCGTGAATGTTGGCTGGAATGAAACAGGACTGGTAAACTGGGATTAGCCATCATCGCGTGTCCTACGCTCGCGTTGTTGGTCGGGCTTGTTTGTCGTTCACCGCGAACAAGCAAGCCGAAACACCCACGGAGCGAAACCAGTCCCTCTCCTTGAGAGGCAGCCCTGAGACATACAAGTTCAATCTGTTTCAATCTCGCTCAACCACGATGACTCCGAGGCGGCTGTAAAGTGGAAGAAACCGCATCAGCTTCAACGTGATTCAGTTGGGCGCAAAGGAGAATAAGTGAACAAACTCTTCAAACTGATTTTACTCGTTTCCTTTCTCCCTTTCGTTTCGATCATTGCGGCGGCGCAAAACGCGCCCGCTCCGCCGACCGTCGCTCCAAGCCCGTCGCTCGCGAAAGACTCGCGCTGTTTCGAGATTCGCACCTACACCGCCGCGCCGGGCAAGCTCGAAGAGCTTCACGCCCGCTTCCGCAATCACACGGTGAAGCTTTTCAAGAAGCACGGGATGGAGATCGTCGGTTTCTGGGGGCCGACCGACAAGGAGAAAGGTTCTGAGAACACGTTGGTTTACGTTTTGGCCTTCCCCAGCCGCGAGGCGCGTGACAAAGCCTTTCGGGATTTCGGAGCCGATCCCGAATGGCAAAAAGCACGTGATGAGAGTGAGAAGAACGGCAAGCTGACGCAGAAGGTCGAGTCGGTGATTTTGATGGCGACCGATTATTCGCCGATCAAATGAGGCGCCAGGTGTCAGGTGTCAGGTGTCAGGTTCCAGGTGTCGGGTTTGCGCCAGGTAGCGCAGGACGGAATAAAGTCTAGACCTGAAACCTGAAACCTGAAACCTGGAACCTGAAACCTGGAACCTGACACCTGACACCTGGAACCTGAAACCTGACACCTTGAATTATGAACGGAGCTGAAAGTCTCATTCGCACGCTGATTGACGCAGGCGTCGACGTTTGCTTCGCCAATCCAGGCACCACTGAAATGCCGATGGTGCGCGCGATTGACGAGACGAAGGGGATGCGCGCCGTGTTATGTCTGTTTGAAGGAGTCTGTACGGGCGCGGCTGACGGCTACGCGAGAATGGCGGAGAAGCCCGGCCTGACGCTTTTGCATCTGGGACCGGGTTTCGCCAACGGCGTCGCGTATCTGCACGACGCGCGGCGCGCGCGTTCGCCGATAATCAACCTGATCGGCGAGCACGCCACCTGGCACCTGGCCGCCGACGCTCCGCTAACTAGCGACATCGAATCGCTGGCAAGACCGGTCTCCGCGTGGGTTCGCCGAAACAGTTCGGCGGAAGAGCTGGCGGGCGACGTCGCCGAGGCTATTGAGATGGCTTCCGTGAAGCCGGGGCGGATCGCGAGTTTGATCGTTCCGCACGATTGTCAAATGGACGCGGCGAACGGGCCGGTTGCGGTTCGCGAGATCGCGCCGCCGCCGAAAGTAGGCGAGGGAGTGATCAATCATGCGGTCGAGGCGTTGCGGCGCGATGAGCCGACGGTTCTTTTCCTCGGCGGGTATGCCCTCCGCGAGCGCGGGTTGAAAGCCGCCGCCCGCGTCGCCGCCGCGACCGGCTGCAAGCTGATGTGCGAAACATTTCCGGCGCGGTGGGAGCGCGGCGCCGGAACGCCGGTCGTCGAGCGCCTGCCATATTTCCCCGAAGCCGCCATCGCCGCAATCTCGCCTTACAGATCGGTCGTGCTGGCAGGGGCGAAACCGCCGGTCGCCTTCTTCGGCTACCCGGGCGCGCCCAGCTTTATCATCTCGCCGGAGCAGCGGACGAGCGTACTGGCGACGCCGGAAGAAGACATCGCCGACGCCCTCGAATCGCTGGCCGAAGCGCTCGGCGCGCCCGTTAATATTGATCATAATCTGATCGTTCAAACGCCGCCGCGCCCGGCCGGCAAGATCACTCCAGAGACGCTCTCGGCCGTCGGCGCCGCGCTGCTGCCCGAAAACGCCGTCGTGATGGACGAGAGCAACACGAGCATGGGGCCGTTCCTGGCGATGTCGCAATCGGCGGCGCGACACACGCTATTGACGCAGCCCGGAGGGGCGATCGGATTGGGGCCGCCCTGCGCGACGGGCGCGGCCATCGCCTGCCCCGATCGCGCGGTGATCAATCTGCAAGCCGACGGCAGCGCGATGTATACACTGCAGGCGCTCTGGACGCAGGCCCGCGAAGGTCTCAACGTCAAAACGATCATCTGTAACAACCGCAGTTATCGCATCCTGGGCATCGAATTGATGCGGTCTGGCGCGAAAGAGGTCGGCAAACAGGCCCAGAGTCTTATGGGATTGACTCAGCCCGCGATCGATTGGGTGAGCCTGGCGAAAGGAATGGGCGTGCCCGGCGCGCGAGTCGAAACAGCCGAAGATTTGACTCGTGAACTTGAACGCGCTTTGGCTGAAGCAGGGCCTCAATTGATTGAAGCGATTTTGTGAGGTTTGTAGTCCCGCCTTCAGGCGGAAGCGTCTCATAACCAGAGCGCTTCCGCCTGAAGGCGGGACTACAAACGCCAGGGAAATGGAGATCACGGATGAACTTTGAATTTTCAGAAAAGGTCAAATACCTGCAGAAAAAACTCTCGACCTTCATGGACGAGCACATCTATCCGAACGAGGGAAAGTTTTACGAACAGATCAACACTGGGGATAGATGGAAGGTCATACCCCTGATCGAGGAGTTGAAGCCGAAGGCCAGGGCAGTAGGCCTGTGGAATTTGTTTCTGCCCGAAAGCGAGTACGGCGGGGGATTGACCAACCTGGAATACGCGCCGCTGTGCGAGATCATGGGGCGAGTCCCGTGGTCGGCCGAGGTCTTCAACTGCTCGGCGCCCGACACCGGCAACATGGAAGTTCTGGTTCGCTACGGAACCGAAGAGCAGAGAAAGCGGTGGCTGACCCCGCTGCTCAACGGCGAGATTCGGTCCTGTTTCGCGATGACTGAACCCGACGTGGCCTCGTCCGACGCGACTAACATTCAATCTTCTATCGCGCGTGACGGCGATGAATACGTGATCAACGGGCGCAAGTGGTGGACTTCGGGCGCGGGCGACCCGCGGTGCAAGATCGCAATCTTCATGGGCAAGACCGATCCGTCTGCCCCCTCGCATAAGCAGCAGTCAATGATCCTGGTCCCTACGGACGCGAAAGGCGTCACGATCAAACGGATGCTCAACGTCTTCGGCTACGACGACGCGCCCCACGGCCACGCCGAGGTCACTTTTGAAAACGTCCGCGTGCCGGCGTCGAACATCCTGCTGGGCGAGGGGCGCGGCTTCGAGATCGCGCAGGGCCGGCTGGGGCCGGGGCGAATCCACCATTGCATGCGCACGATCGGGATGGCCGAGCGCTCGCTCGAAGCGATGTGCCGCCGCGTCAAACATCGCGTCGCCTTCGGCAAGACGCTGGCCGAGATGGGGACGATTCGCGCCGACATCGCCGAATCGCGGCTAGAAATAGAGCAGGCGCGACTGCTCACGCTCAAAGCGGCTTATATGATGGACACGGTGGGCAACAAGGCGGCGCGCGCCGAGATCGC
>Ga0126377_10004144_pt1 | contig 10490 bp, 6 predicted proteins | sample PanSoiMetPlot_22_FD_92647 | JGI IMG/M metagenome (GOLD analysis project Ga0126377, IMG submission 92647) | Tropical forest soil microbial communities from Panama - MetaG Plot_22 | ecosystem: Environmental > Terrestrial > Soil > Tropical forest > Bulk soil | place: Panama | collected 2016-02-17 | reverse complement strand
GTAGAGGAAGTTGTTGAGCAGAATCTGCGTGGGCAGCATCGGCAGAAACGGCAAGAACGCCGAGGCTCCGGCCATACTGAACATGTTGCCGAAGTTGGAACTCGTGCCCATCAGCAGATACTTCATCACGTTGCCGAAGGCCTTACGCCCCTCGATGATCCCTTCATGCAGAACACCCAGATCGCGCTCCAGCAGAATGATCTCCGCCGCGTCCTTCGCCACGTCGACCGCGTTCTGCACTGAGATGCCCACGTCGGCGGCGTGCAGCGACGGCGCGTCGTTGATTCCATCGCCCAGAAAGCCGACCACGTGACTGCGCCCTTTCAACGCCAGAATGATGCGATGTTTCTGGGCCGGCGTAACGCGCGCAAAGACCGTGTGCTTTTCGGCGACAGCGGCGAGCGCGGAGGGTGTGAGTCGGTCTATCTCCTCCCCGCTGATAACGCGCTCCGCGTTCAGTCCGACTTGCGAACAGACGTGGCGGGCTATCAATTCGTTGTCGCCGGTCAGAATCTTCACCTTGACGCCATCGCGTCGCAACGCCTCGATGGCGGCGCCGGCGTCGAGCAGCGGCGGATCGGAAAACGTCAGGAAACCGGCGAGGGTCATCTCACACTCGTCGCCGTCGCGCCAGACTTGCTGCGCGGGCGGAGCGGGCTTAAAGGCCACGGCGAGCACACGGTAGCCCTGCTGGCTCAAGTTGCGCCAGGTACCGTCGCATGAAGACCTCGCCGCCTCATCAAGCGGCGCCTGCCGCCCGCCGGTTTCGTATTGCGTACAACAGGAGAGGACACCTTCGGGCGCGCCTTTGGTTATCATCAGCCTTTCGCCGCCGTTCTCGACCACAATCGAGAGCCGCCTCCGCTCGAAGTCGAATGGAATCTCATCCAGCTTACGGCTGCCCTCAACGCTGACGGCGGCTTGTTTAATAATAGCCACGTCCAGCGGATTTTTGATGCCGGTTTCGTGAAAGCTGTTGAGTGTTGCGAGCCTCAACACCTTCTCCGCCGGGTTCCCAAGAGGATCGTAGTATCCCTCCAGCGCCGTCTCGCCGCTCGTAAGCGTGCCGGTTTTGTCGCTACACAGCACGTCCATGCTGCCGAAGTTCTGAATGGCGGCCAGATGCTTGACGATCACTTTCCGCCGCGCCATCCGCACCGCCCCTTGCCCCAGCGTCACCGTCGTGATCATTGGCAGGAACTCCGGCGTCAGTCCGACAGCCAGCGCCAGGGCGAAGAGCACAGATTCAAACGGATCGCGGCGCAGCGCTATGTTGACCATCAGCACGAAGAGAATGAGAAGGAACACCGTCTTTGTGATCAACATACCGAACTGCCGGGTTCCGCGCTCGAATTCCGTTTCAGGCGGCCGTTCCGCAAGCCGGGCGGCGATCTCGCCGAAGGCGGTGTCCGCGCCTGTCGCCGTGACGGTCGCTATTGCCGTCCCGCTGACGATCGAGGAACCGAGGAAGACTTTATTACGCGGATATGTAGAGCTTTCGTCCACGGTCGCCGAAGTCCCGGCGTCTTTTTCCACCGGCAGCGATTCGCCAGTGAGCGCCGCCTGATTGACGTGCAGGTCGCGGGACTCGAGCAGCAGGGCGTCCGCCGGAATCAGATCGCCGGCCGAAAACCGAATCACGTCTCCAGGGACGATTTCACGGCGGGGAACCTGGGTCCATTTGCCGTCACGCAGGGCGCTGGCGGTCAGCGCGACCTGAGCGCGCAGTCGCTCGGCTGCCCTCTGTGAGCGCGAGGTCTGGATGAAGTTCAGCGCGACGCTCAGCAGAACCACCAGCGCGATGATCGCGGCGTCAACAGGCTCGCCCACGAAGGCGGAGATGACACTGGCGATCAGGAGGATGATGACCAGCGGGTTGGCGAAAAAGGAGAGAAGCTGCCGCAGGCCGGTCAGCCGGCTGGCGGAGGTCAGTTCATTCGGGCCGAATCGAACCAGCCGCTCGCGCGCTTCGGCGCCGCTCAGTCCCTGTGTTTTATCGTGACGATTCCACACACCAGCCTCTCATCGCGTTGCGGTTTTCAGTCTGCCAGGACTTCCTCTGCTGTGATTTCGGTTGGGTCGACGCTGTCAGCTGGAAATTCATCGGGGTCCTGAACGTCGTCTTCGTCCCGAGGCTCCTCGCGCCGCCTGTTCATCAGATAGTAGAGGCTCGGCAGCGCCAGCAGTGTGAGGAACAGAGTCGACAGTAGCCCGCCCACCACTACAGTGGCGAGCGGTCGCTGCACGTCGGAGCCTATGCCCGTCGCCCTGGCCGCCGGGATCATTCCGAGCATCGCCACGACGATCATCATCAACACCGGGCGCATCTGCTTGAGCGCCCCCTGAATGACCGCCTCTTTGACTCCGAGCCGGGCGGCCTCGCGCTGGCGGTTAATCTCCGCGACCACCAGCACGCCGCTCATCACCGCCACGCCGAAGAGCGAGATGAAGCCGACCGCCGCCGACACGCTCAGGTTGATGCCGCGAACCCAGAGCGCGACGACGCCGCCGACGAGCGAGAACGGCACGCTCATCAGCACCAGTCCCGCATGGCTCGATTTTCCGAAGGCCGAGAAGAGCAACCCGAAGATCAGCGCAATCGTGATCGGCATAATCAGAATCAGCCGCCTGCGCGCGCGCTCCAGATTCTCGAACATCCCGCCCCACGTCACCTGATAGCCTTCGGGAAGTTTGATCTCCTCGCCAAACTTCCTCTGCGCCTCCTCGACGAAGCCGCCCTGGTCGCGTCCGCGGATGTTAGTGCGGACGGTGATCTGCCGCTGGTTCTCGCGCCGCGCGATGATCGTCGCGCCGTTGGCGACGGTGATGTCCGCAAGTTGCGCGAGCGGCACGCGCCCGCCGTCGCGCGTGGGGATCAGGATGCGCCCGATGGCTTCGGCGTCGGCCCGCGCTTCGGGCTTGTAGCGCACGGTGACGTCGAACTTCCTTTCGCCTTCAAAGACGCCGCTCACGGCGCGCCCGCCAATTGCCAGTTCGATCACGTCCTGCACGTCGCTGACGTTGATGCCGTAGCGCGCCACCTCGTCGCGTTTGATGCGGATGCGCAGTTGCGCCTGTTCGCCCTCCTGCTCGATCGACGCGTCCGCCGCGCCCGGCGTCTGCTGCAGCGTCGCCAGCGTCCGCAGGGCCAACTCGCGCAGCTTTTTCAAATCAGAACCGTTGATGATCACCGCCAGATCGGCGGACGACCCCGTCGCCATTTCGGTCGAAGTGTCAATGATCGGCTGCGTGAAATTGAGCGCGGCGCCGGGGATCGCGGCTCGTAGCTTCTGGCCGAGTTCCTCGACCAGGTCGCGCTTGGTCCTGCCCGGCGGCCATGTGTCGTAAGGTTGCAGGCCGATGAGCAACTCGTTGCGGTTCGGGCCGAACGGGTCCGTGCCGGAATCGTTGCGCCCGGTTTGCGACATCACGTTTCTGACCTCGGGCGATTGTTTGATGATGGCGCGCATTTGGGCGCCGATCTCGGCCGACTTTTGTAGCGAGATGCCGGGCGGCAAATTGGCGCGAATCCAGATCACGCCCTCGTCGAGTTGCGGCAGGAATTCCGTTCCGAGCGCGCGGGCGAGCAGGAACGAGGCGGCCACCAGTCCCAGCGCTACAGAAACGGTCAAGACCGCGCGGCGCAGCGTTACCCGCAGCAGGCGTTCATAGCGCCCGGCGAACCAACGCAACAGCGGGTTCTTCCAGCTCTTCGCGCCGCGCCGGAAGAGCCATGTCGCCAACACCGGAATCAGAGTCAGCGACAGGATCAATGATCCTAGCAGCGCGCTCGCCACGGTGAAGGCCATCGGCCTGAAGAGCCGCCGCTCGACGCGCTCCATAGTGAAGAGCGGGACGTAGGCCGTGATGATGATGGCCATTGAGAAAAATATCGGCCGGGAGACCTCCAGCGCGGCGGACTGAACGGCCCGCGGCGTATCTTCCGTCCCGCCGGCGCGAGCCTGCTCCTCCAGGCGGTGGACGATGTGTTCCACCATCACAAGCGTCCCGTCAACGATGATCCCGAAATCAATCGCGCCGAGCGAGAGCAGGTTGGCCGGAATCCCCGCCAGGTACATGCAGATGAAGGCGAAGAGCAGCGAGAGCGGTATGGTCAGCGCAGTCAGCAGCGCCGCGCGCGCGCTGCCGAGGATGAGCAACAGCACACCGATCACGATAACCAGCCCCTCGACGAGTGTGCGCGAGACTGTCTTCAGCGTGTTGTTAACGAGGTCAGTACGGTCATAGAGAGGGATGATCTTCACCCCGGCGGGCAGGCGCTCGTTGTTCAGATCGTCCAGGGCGGCCGTGACATTCTTCAGCACTTCACTGGGGTTCTCCCAGCGGCGCATGAGCGCAATGCCCTCGACCCCGTCCTGACATTCGCCCGCCACGTCGTTGACGCCGAAGACGCCGGTCTGCGGCGCGGCGCCGAGGCTCACTCGCCCGATGTCGCGTACGAAGACCGGCACGCCGTTCGCGGCGTCGAGCACGATGTTTTCCACGTCGCCTACGGATTGGATCAGGCCGACGCCGCGGACCACCATGCACTGCTGCCTGTTATCGAGCTGCGCGCCGCCCGCGTTCTGGTTGTTGGCGTTGATGGCGTCGGAGATCTGTTTGACCGAAAGCCGGTATTTTTCGAGGGCGAGCGGATCGACCTCGATCTGGAACTGTTTGACGAGTCCGCCGAACGGGACGACGTCAGCGACGCCGGGGACCTGCAACAGGCGCGGGATCACGACCCAGTCCTGAACTTCGCGCAGCTTCATCGTGTCATCAGCGCCGTTGTGGTCTGCGTCTTCGAGCCGATAGCGGTACATCTCGCCGATGCCCGAAGTGAGCGGGCCGAGTGAAGTCGTCACCCCGGCCGGAAGCGCGACGTCGCGAAGTTTTTCCATGACGAGTTGCCGCGCGAAGTAATCGTCGGTCGGGTCGGCGAAGGTCAGTTCGACGACCGAGAGGCCGAAGATCGTGCGCGAGCGGCGGCCGATGACGCGTGGCACGTTGTTTAGCGCGCGCTCAATAGGCACTGTCACCTGCTGCTCGACCTCTTCAGCCGCGTGCCCGGGGTAGAGCGAGATCACCACGGCTTGAGTGTCGGATATGTCGGGGTAAGCCTCGATCCGGAGGTTGGCGCCGACGTACGCCCCGACCCCGACGAGCGCGAGGCCCAGCGCGATGAAGAGCAGCCTTTGTCGCAACGCGAACTGCAGCAAATACCCGACCATGGCAGCTAACTCCTGAGCAACATCACCCCGTCCACGACGACGCGTTCGCCCGGTTGCGCTCCGCTGACGATGGCCACCAGGCCGCCGGAGCGGTGGCCGATGACCACTTCGCGCGCTTCGAACCTTCCCCTGCTTTGCTCGATATAGATAATGCTCTTCCCGCCGTCTTGAATGATCGCGCCGACGGGCAGCGCCGGGGTTTCCCGCATGGCTTCCAGATGGCGAATTCGCCCGAACATCTCAGGCTTGAAGCGCCCGCGCGCGTTGTCGAGTTCGATCATCACTTTGGTCGTCCGCGTCTTCGGATCGAGCATGTCGGCGACTCGCGCCACGCGCCCGCTGAAAGTTTGCTCGGGATAGGCGTCGAGCGTGATGTCTACGGACTCGCCGACCGAGATCAGACGGATCGAATTCTCGGGGACGTCGGAAGTCATCCACACCGCCCGCAGGTCGGCGATGGTGAGCACCGGCGCCGTAGTGTCGTTGCGGTATTCGCCGGCGACGATGCCGATCTCCAACACCTTTCCGGCGAGCGGCGCGCGCACGGCCACTCGCGGCTTTGCGTCCTCGGGCTTGATCCCGAGCAGCCCGACCACCTTCAGCGCCTGCGCCCTGGCCGCCTTGGCCTGTTCGACCCCGGCCTGCGCCAGTTCGACGGCGGCCTTCGATTGTTTGAGAGCGCTGTCGGCGTTGATGACCTCTTTCTTGGCGATGGAGTCGTGCGCGAAGAGGTCGGTCGCGCGGTCGTAATCGGCCTGCGCCTTGACTAGCGCGGCGTTGGCCTGCGACAGCGCGGCGTTGGCCTGCATGACCGCCGATTCGGATTGCTGGCAGGCCGTAGTCGCCGCATTCGCCTCGGGGCTTTCGAGCATGAGCAACGGCTGGCCCGCGGCCACGCTGTCACCGAGCTTGACCAGCACCTCCGTGACGCGCCCGGCGACTGGCAGCGGCACGCGCGAGATGCGGTTGGGGTTGGCTTCGACCTTTCCAGGCGCGGTCACCTCGCCCGCCGGCATCGCTTCGAGTTTTATCGGCTCGACCCGAATCTGCGCGAGCTTCGGCGAATCGGGAGGGATGATGACCATGCCCGGCGGCGCCGGCGTCGCCATCAGGGGCGCAGGCCGATCGGCGTTCCGTTGGGCCTTTCCTCCGCAACCGGCGCCCGCGAGCGCGCAGACGAACACGAATAACTTGCAAGTAAGGTTCATATTAAAACCGGCCTGTTACCATGACTCCTTGCCGGTAACCGAATCGATCAGGTAAAGGCCGCGCGCGAACTCGGCGCGCGCTTCGTTATATCCCTGCATCGTGTCATTGAAGGCCCGCTGCGCGTCGAGAAATTCGATCAGACTCGCCTCACCGGCCCGGTACGAATATTCCATCGAGGCCAGCACGCGCCGCGCCTTATCGAGCATTTCACCTTCAATGCGCGTCAGCAACGAGCGTGCCGTGTCATATTGTTGCCAGGCTGCGTCGAGTTCGTTGCGAATCACGGCTTCGAGCGCGCGGGCGCGGGCCTCGACCTGCTGTCCCTCCCGCCGCGCGCGCGCAATCTCGCCCTGATTGCGATTAAAGAATGGAAGCGGCGCGCTGAAAAAAAAGCCCAGCGAGTTGCCGGTCCCGGCCAGTCCCTGCTGCCGGCGGTATTCCGTCCCGATCACGTAATCGACTTTCCCCTGCGCGATCTGCGAACGAAGTTCGGAGACCGAGCGCGCCTGGTCGCGCAACATCGCCTGGTAGTCGGGCCGGCGCGCGAGAGCCTGCCGCCACAGATCATCGAACGTGAACGGCAGAGGGTCGCGCCGCATTTCGCCGGCCACGTCGAACAATTCAGACGGCGTGGCGCGTCCCATCAGTAATTGCAGCCGCTGTTTCGCGATCCGCAGGCGCGATCGCGCCTGAACCACGGCGTTGTCGAATTGCAACTCGGCCAGTTGCGTCCGCACCAGTTCGACCGGCGCCAGATCGCCTGCGCGCACTCGCTCTTTGCTGACCCCCACAAACTTGTGGAACGAGTCCTGATTGCGCTCCGCCAGCGCCAGCGTCTCTTTCGCCAGCAACACTTCGACGAAAGCGTTCTGCACGTCAATCGCGAGCGCGCGCACTGAGTTGAGCAATTGCCATTGCGCGACGGACCTCTCCTGCTCGGCGACTTCGATGCGATAGCGGCGCTTCCCCCCGCGCTCCAGTATGAAATCCGTGCGAATCCCGTATTCGGGCGGGCCTGACTGGTTCAACTCGGTGGCGCCATTGCCGAGCAAAGGCTGGAGATCGGTGTAGAGGGTCAACACCGGGTTCGGTCTCAACCGGGCGGTGATGATGTGGGTGTCGGCGACGCTCAAATTGTAGCGTTCGGCCAGCAGGCTGAGATTCTTCTCAACCGCTTCCTGAACGGCCTGGCTGATCGTGACTGGCGTCGTTTGCCCAGATTGCGCGGCGACGGGATTATTTATGATGACTGCTAAAATAAGAACGGGAACAAAACCCGGCGTCGCGAAGCGTTTGCGCCCTTCAAGTCGGTTCCTGATGTTCCGATTCGATTGAGTCTTACCACAGCAAAGCCGGCCCGACACGGATGGAATAAGATTCATCCTCTTTCTCCCGAATCGGCGCCTTAGCGGCGAGTGTCATTTGCGCCCGGCGCCTAGATCATTTCAAGTTCAGAGCCGCGTGGATCGCATGAAGTAACGCTTCCTCGCGGAACGGCTTGAGCAAGTAGTCCACCGCGCCGTTTTTAAGAGCCAGCGACCGCGCCGCCTCATCCCCATGCGCCGTGATAAAGATCACCGGGACTTCACGATGACTGGCCGCCACCCGGCGCTGGAGCTCTAGCCCACTCATCCCCGGCATGCGCACATCGAGTATCATGCAGCGCGTATTGGGGAGATGACCCGAGTTCAAAAACTCTTCAGCCGAAGCGAACGCCTCCTCCGCGAAACCGAATGACCTAATCAAACACTGGAGGGATTCGCGGACCGAAGCGCCATCGTCGACAACTGAAATGAGAGAGAGATTAGACATCCTGACCTTTCAACTCTTATGCCGAGGGACTAAATAGCAGCGATTAGGATAAAAAATCTATTGCACTTTGGTGTAGACGCTAAAGTGGCTTGAAATGGCCGTCGCTCCTATGCAAGAAGAAGCGCCAGAGCAGCGGTGTAGTGTCGAGATCTTAAAAACCGTGGCGGTCTTTGTGCCTCAGTGATGAACTCACTTTTCATCTATCGTCCCTCGAATCTCCGCATTGCGCCCTTAACCGTTTGAGCCTCACCTGCTTGATCGGTGGCGCTAATCTGCGCCGGCCATCAGAAATCAGACGTCTTGATCACCCGCCCGTCGCCGAGCAGGTCGTTAACGGCGCGCAGGCGAATCTTTTTCACCTCATCGATCTTCTGCTCAGATCCTTCGCGGTAATCAACCGGGAATTGGCGCAGCGCCGCGTCGACCGTGCGCGACTGTTTGAAGATGGCTTGTTCGATCTTCTTCAAACAGTTGTTGCGATCTTTGATCCGCGAGGCGGGCAGATTGCGGGTATAGGAGTCGGCGTAAACGATCAGCGCCGCATAAACGTCAACATGCGGCGGAATGCTGAAAAGGAAGCCGAGGGAATTGCCCTTGCTCGCCAGACGCGAATAGAACAAGATTCATCCACTTTCTTCAGGAGCGATGAATTGATGATGGGGTTTCTATCGCCAAACCATTTCAAGCTTCAAAGCCGCGTGGATCGCATTCAGTAACGCCTCCTCAGTGAACGGCTTGAGCAGGTAATCCACCGCTCCGTCTTTAAGAGCCTGCAAACGCGCCGCCTCATCTCCATGCGCCGTGATGAAGATCACCGGGATATCACAATGACTGGCCACTAACCGGCGATGAAGCTCGATCCCATTCATTCCCGGCATTCGCACATCGAGGATCAGACAGCGCGTATAGCGGAGATGATCCGATTTCAGAAACTCTTCAGCCGAAGCGAACGCCTCCACCGCGAACCCGAAAGACCTGATTAAACATTGAAGGGATTCGCGGACAGAGTCGTCATCGTCTACAACTGATATAAGAGAGAAATTAGACATCCTGACCTTTCATCTCTGGCGACGGGGATCTAGATACCAGCGATCCGGATAAAAAATCTATTGCACTTTGGTATAAGTAGGCTGAGGGAGTTCCGGAATCGGAACTCTTAAACCCGGCCGGGCGCCGCGCTACCTGCCAACGGTCGCATCAATCAGGTAGATACTGTGCGCGTACATCGTGTCCAACACTTGGTCCGCCTGTTTGAATGTGTCGTGTCCGTCCCGAAAATCTCATTATTCGCTGGTCTCTTCTCCCGGTTCGGTCCCCACATCAGTTTGGTCAGGGGTGATTGGCGCGTCATTATTACTCTCGGTGTGGAGATTTAGGCGCCACAACGTCACCAGGTAATACAGGCTAGGCAGCGCCAGGAGCGTGAGGAACAAAGTCGAGAGCAGGCCTCCGACGACCACGGTTGCCAGCGGACGCTGCACGTCCGAACCAATGCCGTTCGCGATTGCCGCTGGGATCATGCCAAGCGTCGCCACCGTGATCAAAATCAGCCTTGGGCGCATTTGCGATCTTGCGCCCAAGACCACTGCCTCTTCTAGAGGATCCCCTAGCGCGTTACGCCGCCGGTTGATCTCCGAGATGTAAAGTAGCCCGCTCATGACCGCAATGCCGGAGAGGGAGATGAAGCCCACCGCCGCCGACACGCTCAGATTGATGCCCCGCAGGTAAAGCGCAATCACCCCGCCGACCAACGAGAACGGCACGTTGACCAGCACCAACAGCGCATCGCTGGCTGAGCCGAAAGCCGAAAAGAGCAGCGCGAAGATGAGCGCCAGCGTGACCGGTAGGATGAAAGACAGGCGCCGCCGCGCACGCTCCAGATTCTCGAACATGCCACCCCAGCTCACCTGGTAGCCGGCGGGGAGTTTGATCTCGGCGCCGAAGCGGCGCTGCGCTTCGTCCACAAAACCGCCTTGATCGCGGCCACGAATGTTAGTACGGACGGTGATCTGCCGTTGATTCTCCCGCCGCGTGATGATCGATGCGCCATTGGAGACGCTGATCTCGGCGAGTTGTTGCAACGGCACGCGGCCGCCGTCTTTGGTCGAGACCAAAATCCTGCCAATCGCCGTCGCGTCTACACGCGCTTCGGGCGCGTAGCGGGCCGCCACGTCGAACCGCTTCTCCCCTTCGTAAACAGTGTTCACGGCACAGCCACCAATGGCCATTTCAATGATG
>Ga0126377_10004143_pt1 | contig 10490 bp, 4 predicted proteins | sample PanSoiMetPlot_22_FD_92647 | JGI IMG/M metagenome (GOLD analysis project Ga0126377, IMG submission 92647) | Tropical forest soil microbial communities from Panama - MetaG Plot_22 | ecosystem: Environmental > Terrestrial > Soil > Tropical forest > Bulk soil | place: Panama | collected 2016-02-17 | reverse complement strand
TGGTTGAAGAGGTTGAAGAAGTCCATGCTGAACTTCACGCGGAAGCGCTCTTTAAAGTACCAGTTCTTGACCATTTGTACGTCGAAGATCCTGGAATTGGGGCCGTAGCAAACACCGCGGGCAGCCATCTTGGGGTCTGTAGTGCCAAGATGATAGCCGACCAGAGTGAACGCTGCAGGATTCAAGATCTGGCTGCCGCTCACACCGGAATTGCAATTGACGCCGGTAACGAGCGGGCGGTTGTTGTTGTTGAACCCGGTCCCGATAAGGGAGTTCAAGTTAAAACCCGGCGCATTCGCGACCGCAGTCGCTCCGCTTGCGAACACGCTGAGCGACGCTCCGGTTTCCACGGTGATGATGCTGTTGACTTCCCACCCGCCGATTGTGTTCTGGGCAACTGCGCCGTGATTGGCGAACTTGGGCAGGAAGTAGACTTCATTGGCCACGAAGATGTGCGGCCGGTTGATGTTCGTATTGCTTTTGTCGAGGGCGCCGTTGCTCAGGTCTGTCGTGGCTTCCTGATTGACGCCGCCGGAAGAGTTATCCAGCTCGACGTTGCCGATGGAATGAGAATAAGTGTACGCAGCCTGGAACTGAGAGTTGTTGCTGGTCCTCGTGCGGAACAACATCTGCAACGAGTGATAGCTTGCCTTTCCGTTCCTGGCGAAAGCGTTGATCTGCCCGAAGTTTGTCGCGCCACGGAAGGAATTCAAAGTAGCCGTGTCGTTTGCAAAGGCAGACTGCAGGTAATTGGCAGGTGCAACACCGTTGGCCTGCTCCATGGACGTGAGGTGAATGCCGGAGTTGCCGACATAACCGACCTCCAGTGCAGTGTTCCGCCAGAGTTCGCGTTCGACGGACAGGTTCCATTGCCAGCTATTGGGTACCACAGCGCGCGGGTCTTTCGCCGCGCTGGGGGAGACCGCGAGGCTGCTAGTCAACGGAGGAGCAGAGGCCAGCGGACGGTTGACGGTGGCGTTGATGACAAAAGGCGCGTTGCCGGAGAGCCGTTCGTCTATGCCGACTGCTTCACGCTGGAAGAACTGGCCAACGCCAACGCGAATGGCTGTCTTGCCGTCACCTTTAACGTCCCACGCGACACCGATGCGAGGTGCAATGGCGTGATTGTTGTTGTTGACCAAGGCAGAGTTGACCCCCGGTGTTCCATCAGAGAGGAACAGGAGGCCATTCAGCGCCGCAGCGGCGTCCTGGCAAGGAGTTGTGCCGGGAACGATGATCACTCCGTTGCAGGCGTCGTTTGGATGAGCGGCCGCTTCGGAAGCACTCCAAGCGGCGAGGCTCCATCCGGACTGTTTGTTCCCTTCGGCGTAAGGTTCACGGTAGAAGGACCAGCGGAAGCCAAGTTCAAGAGTTAGGTTGCGGCGCAGCTTCCAGGTATCCGCGGCATACCATTCGAAATCATGCCAATGAACCCTGGCTATGGCATCAATACTGTTTTCCGATACGCTGAACGTTTGCGGCGCTGCTGCGGTACCGGGGATGAGTATGTTCGCAAGCGGATTTCCGGTGCGAATCCCATGACAATTCGGCGTAGCGGCGGCGTTCACGCAAACTCCGCCATCGAAAGGAGTAATCACGGGGCGGTCCGTGCCACCGTTGTTGCTTTCGATTTTGGCGTTGGTGCCGTAGAAAGCGCCGACTTTAAAGATGTGGTTGCCATGGACCTTGGAAAGGTTGTCCTGGATTGTGTAAAGGTCTTCATGGTTCCCGTAAGGGGCGATGTTCCAAATGGTTTGTGAGGAGCCATAAGGAGTGAGGCCGCCCCAGCCGCCCCAACCAACCTCAGGAAGCGCGCCCTGGTCTTTGGTGGTTCCCCATACGTTGGGAAGAGCCGACTCAAGTTGAGAAACGATCTGTTTATTGTCGCCGTTCAGGGTAGTGATGATAGCGTTCCATCCCCAACCGAAGTGAACGTCGTTGATGAGCGTGTCCGTTAGCTGGGAACGCAAGCCGGCCATAACACTGCGGGAAGGCTGCGACCAGTCCGAGGTGACGTTGGTGAAGAAAGAGTCGCCCCAGAAGGCGCCACCGTTTGGTGCGGGATTGTCCCACCAATCCTTCGTGTAGCGGAAGGTGATGCGATTCTTCTTATTGACATCGTAATCGCCGCGGACGTTCACTTCCTTCCAATTCTGCTTGTTGGGTTCGCTGGCAGCCCAGTTGTTGCCATTGGCGTCGACTGGACGGTTGGGATCGGGATAGAAATTGGCTAGCAGGTTACCAGCAGTGTCCACACTAGCGAGCTTTTGCGGTCCTGCGAGTTCGGAGGCGGCAAGCCCCGTAAAATTAGGAGCTGGCGCTCCGCAACTTACGCCCTGGCTGAAATCTCCATTTTTTTCTGCGGCGGTCGGAACGCAAGCTGCGAAAGACTGACCGCGGATTTCATAGTTCCATTCCTGGTTGAACCAGAAGAAGAGCTTGTCCTTAACTATGGGACCAGCGACGTGGTAGCCGAAGTCATTCCGGCGGAGTTTGCCTTTGCCGGTGGCATTGTGATTGTCAAACCAGGTAGGAGCATCAAGCTTGTCGTTGCGGCCGGAGTAAAAGACGCCTCCGTGCCAAGTGTTCTCACCGGAGCGTGTATTAATGCTGATAATGGCGCCGGAAGCTTGGCCGTATTCCGCGCCGTAAGAGTTGCGGAGCATTTTGAACTCAGCAATGGAATCCACGGCGGGATAAACCAGAATCGTGCGGTTCGAACCGACGTCGTTGTTGTTCACGCCGTCGACCAAGAACAAGTTGTTGGTATAGGGATTTCCGTTAACAGCGAAGTCGCTGCCACCGCCGAGGCCCTTATCTTTGCCGTTGAAGGTCTGGGCAGTGGAAACGCCCGGCGAAAGAGTGACGAGCTGCATGAAGTTCTCGCCATTCAGTGGGAGTTCACGGAGTTGCTGCCCTTCGATAACTTCGCCGACCGCAGCGGAAGTCGTCTGGACCTGAACGTCGGTCGCTTCGACGGTGACGGTTTCCGAAGCAGCGCCCATAGCCAACTGAGCGTTGACTTCGGTCACGCTGGAAGTGTGCACTTCCACGTTCTTTGCGACGTATTCCTTAAAATTGCCTGCCTTGATACGGACTTCGTACTTCCCGACGGGAAGATTCGGCACAGAAAACGCGCCGAGATCTGAAGTCTTGGCTTCGTACGAAGCGCCCGTGCCCGGGCTGGTGACAGTGACGGTAACACCTGCAACCGCGGCCCCCGAAGGATCGGTGACCGTGCCCTGGATGCTGCCGTTATAATTCTGCGCGAGAAGCGCAGAGGGACCGATGATGACCCCCATAACAAAAAGCGCGAGCGCCGCAAACAAGATATTGCGAAACGCAACGAACGCCTTAGTGCGTTGATTCAATTTCATGCGCAACCCCTTCGAAACAATTTGTGAATTCAGGAAACCAGCACCCCAAAGTGCTTCCCCGACTTGGAAGAACAGCAAGGACCAGCGAAAGCTGTAACGTTATCTGCCCCGACGCACCACAGAGTTCGCCTAATTGGAAAGCATTAGGCGACAGGATGGAAGCGATGTCAAGGGGAAAATTAACGATATTCTATTGAGAATAAGCGCCAATCCCGGGACAGAGCTCCAACCAAATCCTGCCCTCAACTAGTGCAATTCGAGGATAGGAACGTGCACCCCAGGCTTTCCTGTAACGCATAAAGAAAACCGCCTTCATGCGCCGGTCAATGCTATATATCACTGACTGGTCAATGCTATATATCACTGGCGAAGTGCTTGTCAAGCCTAAAATGAAAGAAAAAAGAAGGGGCGGCCCGGTCAAGCCAAATTTTTCACCTCGATCATATTCACAGGGCATTCGTGACTCGCCTAAATTGACATTGCATACATGGAGATTCACACTGGCACGTCTCACCGGGCTCATGATCGCTGACGCAAAATCGCGCCGCTTGTTAACGAAGCCACTTGCGATTCTTTTTCTAACTCTATGTTTGGCAGGCACGATCCAGGGTCAACTATCTACAAACGACCATCTGGCCGAGCCGGGATTCTGGCCCACGAAACGCTGGAAATCAGGGACAGAGTACGCAGGAGAAGCCGCGTGCGCGCAATGCCATCAGAAGATTGCGGCGAAGCAATCGAAAACGTCCATGCGTTTAACGGCGGCGGCAGCAGAAAATTCAACGGCGTCGGAAAAGGGAAAGCAACTAACGTTTCAAACAGGAGCCATTCACTACCAAATCGAACCGAAGGAAAACAAAATCGCGTATACGGTGGCGGATGGCCAGAGGACGCTAGGCGCAAACCTACTTTGGGCGTTTGGAACCGCGCGAGTGGGGCAGTACTTTCTCTTCAAAAAAGAAGACGGCAATTTCTATGAAGCGCGCGTCACTTATTTTCACACGCTGGAGAATCTTCATTTTACGCCCACACGCAAGCTCACTTCGCCGAAAACATTGGAAGAAGCGATGGCCAGACGTGTCGACGCGCTTGAAATCGAGCGTTGTTTTGCGTGTCACACAACGCCAGTGAAGGATGGCGAGAAGTTCAACGAGAAGGAAGTTGTCCCCGGCGTTCGTTGCGAAGCTTGCCACGGGCCCGGCGAAAGGCATGTCGAAGAGATGCAGGCGGCGCGCCTTGCGGGAGTGAACTTGCCTGCGAAGCACATTTTCAATTCCGCGAAGCTAAGTCCTGCCGATTCGGTTGACTTCTGTGGCGCGTGTCACTCCACCTGGTGGGACATCAAATTGACGGGAACTGTCGGTGTAGCAAATGTTCGCGCGAATCCGTACCGCCTGCAGAGCAGCAAGTGCTGGGGGAACGGAGATCGGCGAATCATCTGCATCGCTTGTCACGACCCGCACATCGAAGTGGTTAAGGATGCGTCTTCGTATGATCACAATTGTCTCAGCTGCCACGTCAGTTCCGCTGCGGCAAAACCAACTGCGGACCATCCGGGGACAGGATGCCCAGTAGGCACGAAGGCATGTTCTTCGTGCCACATGCCCAAGGTGTACGACCCGGAAATGCACTACAACTTTACGGACCACAAGATTCGCATTGCGAAAGAGGGCGAACCATATAAGGACTAGCGTTTCGCGTTGATTGACTAATGCGGAGAATTGCTCTCGGACTGAGGCCGTGAGATTCCCGAATTTGAATGGTCACTGCCCGCCGCACCGTATGCCTGACTTCCCAGGCGGCCGCGCTGCTTTTCAGCTAGTGCGTTCAACTGTTGAAACGTCTCACGCTCCTGAGTCGCTTTTTCATTTTGTTTTGTTTTGGCGTATGCGCGTGCGAGCTGAAAATGCACATCCGGACTGCCAGGCAGGAGTCTTGCGGCGGCCACAAGTTCTGTGATTGCGTCTTGTGGTTTGTCGAGCTCGAGATAACATCTGCCCAGATAGTAGTGCGGTTCGGGTGACTGCGGCGCAAGTGTCAGGGCGCGCTGGGCAAAAGGAAGCGCATTTTCGGGCTGTTTCAATTTTAGGTCTATGGAGGCAAGGCTCAGATAGGGCAGGTCACTGCCGGGCGAAATTCGCGTCTCCTCGACGAGTTGCTTTTGCGCTTCCGGGAATTGGGAGAGTGAACTTAGAGCGGTTCCGTACGCATAGTGAAGAAAATGCGTTGCCGGATGTTCTGCAATCAGTGATTTGAGTTTGGGGAATGCCAGGTCGTATTTGCTTTCGTAAAGCAGGCTGGAGATTTCGCCAGCTCGTTCTACAAGGGCGTGATCCTGTGCCGGGATTTCCTGGGGCAAGTGGGGGAGGCGTAACAAGGCCATACCCAGCGCAAACCTTATCTCTTGCCGAAGCGTCGCAGCGTCCTTATCCGAATCCGAGACCAGAAAAGAAGTTGCGCGTTCGAATTCGCCGTCGCGAATCAAAAGAAGCGCGAGATGATAGCGGGCATCGCGAACGGAATCGACGCTGCCACCCCAGCCCAAGTCTTGCCCCTTTTGTAGATGGATTCTGGCGTTGTCATATTGTTTCAGTTCGAATTCAGAAAGCCCCAGCATGGCCCAGGCCGTTCCGGAACCCGGCTGCGCTTTGACAACAGCTGTCAGATGGCGAACCGCATCACTGTATTTGTGAAGCGCAAAATCTTGCAGAGCAAGACCCCAGGGATCGCCAGCCGTCAAATCGGTTGCGGATGGACTGCCGCTGTCAGAATAGTAAGCGGCCACTTCTGCGTTAATTCGCTGAAGAGCGCTGGCGTCGCGAGGGATGATTTCAGGGGAAGTTTTTGCAAGTTCGCTATTCGGTGAGAGTTCGGCTTCCTTTCGAAAGGCGACTGTTGCTTCTTGTTCGCGAGAGTCCTCAGCCAAATACTGGCCATAAGCATAGTGGAGGTATGGGGCGTTCGGATGTTTGGCTAGCAGCGCCGGAAACACATCGGCGAAATTCTCCGTGGCGGTTGCAAAACTCTGCGCAGCCAAATGGCCGGCTTCCTGAATGATCGCTTCTTTGGAGGGAGCGACTTCTTCTGGCACCAAGGGGATGCGCAGCATCGCGAGACCCAATGCAAATTGCGCTTGAGTGGGGATTTCCGCCTTAGAAAAGTCAGAGGCAATGAGACGAGCACCCCCCGTGAATGCGCCGTTCCGAATTTGCAACAAAGCCAGGTGGAAATGCGCGACGCGGTCCAAATCCAGATCGCCGGACGGTCCAAGTGCCTTTCCTTTCTGAAGATGTTGCCGCGCGTTTTCGTAGTCTTTTTGTGCGAATTCGCAAAGACCAAGAAAAGTCCAGGCGTCACTGAGATTGGGGGCAAGCACGACTGCTTTTTGAAAAAAGGCAATTGCGTCCGCAAAGCGATTGGCGTCGTAGGACATGGTCCCGAGGTACCACCAGCCTTCGGTCCAATCGGGACGCAACTGCACGGCGCGACGGTAGTATTCGATGGCTTTTTGCAGGTGGCCCGCTTCGCGGGCGGCAGTCGCCGATTTGGATAGTGTTTCGAAGCTAAAACCTTGCGATTCGGATACAACACCCTGCAGATAGGTCCGGGCAGAAGCTTGGCCGGCCACTACTAAAAGGAAAAACATGCCGGATGCAAAAGCAGTGCGAGCAAAGACATATCCGACGGATGAAGAAAAGCCGGCGTGAGAAGAGGGCCTCACAAAAAAATAGTAGCACGAGAGTTTGCCGCGGAATGGCGACGGTTTTGGCGCGAATTCGGCTGATGCAAAGGAATGTGAAAGCGCTGTGTTATTCTCGTGCGCATGGCGCGCCATCCCGCGGATTTTTTTGAACAAAAGAACCGATGGCCCCGCCGAAGGTTCCTGCAATTGATGCAGCGAATTGCTTCCGGTTGTTGCCTCGGCAGAATTCCCCTGATCGGTTCTTTTCCGCCATCCGCATCGCCCACCTTCGAAGAGATTCCTGCTTCAAAAAGCGGAATCGCATGGGTGCACTCGGCCGGAAAATCCGCGGAAAAACATCTTCCGGAAACCAGCGGCGCCGGCTGCGCCTTTCTGGACTACGACAACGACGGCTGGATGGACATCTACCTCGTTAACAGCGGCAAATGCAGCTTTTTCACGCCTACCAAGCCGCTTCGGAACGCACTCTACCGAAACAACCGTGACGGAACGTTCACCGACGTAACGGAAAAGGCGGGAGTCGCGGCTGGCGGCTACGGCATGGGCGTCGCGGTCGGAGACTTTGACGGAGACGGTTTCGCCGATCTCTATGTCACGCAATTCGGGCGGAATATTCTTTACCGGAACAACGGCGATGGCACGTTTACCGATGTGACGGAAAAAGCCGGAGTCGCAGCTCCCGGCTGGAGCTCGAGCGCAGTTTGGTTTGACTACGACAATGACGGGCGGCTCGATCTATTCGTTTGCCAGTTTGCCGAGTTCGATGCGGCTCTTGGTTGCGGTGTCGATAGGGACAGAACGCATCATTACTGTATTCCACGGATTTTCAAGCCGCGGCCCAGCTGGCTATTTCATAACAACGGCGACGGCACATTTACCGACGTGAGTAAAGAGAGCGGCATTGCAGCACATCTCGGAAAAGCCTGGGGAGTCGTTGCCACGGATGTGAACAACGATGGCTGGATGGATCTCTTCGTTTCGAACGATACGGTATCCAATTTTCTTTACATGAATCGCGAAGGAAGGTTCGAGGAAAGCGCGCTGCAAGCGGAAGTTGGGTATAGCGCGGAAGGGCGGGCACGCTCGGGGATGGGAGTGGATTCGGCCGATTTCAATGATGACGGCTGGATGGACCTATTCGTTGCCAACATTGATCAAGAAATATTTGCGCTCTATCAGAACATCCGGGACGGAACGTTCGAGGATATGGCCATGCCGTTAGGCATCGGCATGGACACGCGTTGGATGAGCGGTTGGGGTTTGAAGCTTTTCGACTACGACAACGATGGAAACATGGATTTGATCCTGGCTAACGGCTTCCCTGACGATCTTGTGGAGCAATATTCGCATCAGGTCACCTACAAAGAGCCGCTGCTGCTATTTCACAAAGAAGGCGAAGCGTTTCGCAACGTCAGCAAAAGCAGCGGTCCCATATTCTCCCGGTTTTTTCCCGCAAGGGGATTGGCCGTGGGCGATTTTGACAACGACGGTGGATTGGATGTTTTGATTTCCAACAATGATGAGGCGCCGTTGTTGTTGCGAAATAATGCCGGACGCAAAAATCATTGGCTCGGCCTAAAACTGATTGGAAAAAAGGCAAACCCGGATGCGGTCGGCGCCCTCATCACATATCAAGCAGGAGCCTTGAAGCGCTTGCGCCTGAAAACAGGCGGAGGAAGTTATCTTTCCTCCCATGATCCAAGAATGGTTCTCGGACTCGGAAAACAAACAAAGCTGGATTGGTTGGAGATAAAGTGGCCGCAACCCAGCGGACAGGTGGAAAAATTCACTGATTTGCCCATAAATCGATACATTTCTATCCAAGAGGGCCATGGAATCTGGAAGTAGTCGTTTCTAAAGAAGCGGAAATAGCAATAAAACGTCGCGTTGTTTAGGGAACGGCCGCACATAAGTTCCGTCCAAAACTAAGGTCGCAGCAAATTGGGAAATTTGGGCATTGAAGCAAAATGTGATATTTGAATGAATCATTCGGGCGGTGTCGCAGCTGAAGGACGAGTTCATGACTTCAACCCATAACCGGAAATCGTCGCCACGAGTCACGCTCAAGACGATTGCTGAGCGGCTGGGGCTAACTCCAGGAACAGTTTCCGCAGCGCTGAACAATTCCGCGGCGGCGCGATCCATCCCCGAACATACAAAACAACGGATTCTGGAAGCGGCCCGGGAAATGAATTACCGGCCGAATTTTTTTGCGCGAACATTGCGACTAAAACGCACTTTTACGATCGGAGTCATTGCAGAAGAGATCGGGGACGATTACGGCTCGCAGGTGATCAGCGGGATCGAGCAGTACCTGCAGCAGAACAACTACTTTTTCTTCACGGTGGCACACCGGCACGATCCGAAGCTGCTTGCGAGCTACTCGCAACTTTTGTTGTCGCGAGGCGTGGAGGGTTTCATAACTGTCGACACGTCCGTGACGGAAGCACCTTCCATTCCGACAGCCGCTGTTGCAGGGCATCAGTCTGTGCCGGGCGTGACGAACATTATTTTGGATCACAAGAAAGCAGCGCGACTGGCGCTTGGGCATTTGAAAGAATTGGGCCACGAACGAATCGCATTTTTGAAAGGGCAACCGTTCAGTTCAGACTCGGCAACACGGTGGGCGGCGATTTGCGAGGCTGCACAGGAATTCGGCATTCAAGTGCGTCCTGAATTGACTGTGCAAATTGAGGGAACAGATTCGACGCCAAATCTGGGTTATCCCGTGGGCAAGGAACTGCTCGCCAGGAAGCAGCCATTCACGGCACTTTTTGCGTACAACGATATTTCCGCAATCGGTTCGATTTGGGCGTTTAAGGAGGCGGGCCTTCGGATTCCTGAGGACGTTTCCATAATTGGATTCGATGACATTCCGGGCGCCGCATTCGCCAACCCGGCTTTGTCCACGGTGCGACAGCCGCTGATTCGAATGGGGCAGATTGCGGCGCAAACGGTTGTGGATCAGATCGAAGGGCGCGGAGAATATGTATCGGAAATCGCGATCGAACCGGAGTTTGTCCCGCGGGATTCTTCCGCCGCGGCTCCTTCACGACAATTGCAGTCCGTAAACTGATAGAACCCTTGGCGCTCCTGGTTCAGATTGGAGGAACTTCCTTGCTGAATTTGCTGAAGCGCTACTTAACTCTTGGTCCCGCAATCGTATGCCTTCTGGCCGTTGCGTCAAGCGTATTACTTGCAGCCGATGATGAGCCAGCTCGAATCTTTTTCAATGCAAAGGTTTTTACAGGCGACCCACAGCACCCTTATGCCTCTGCAGTGGCAATTCAAGGCGCGAAAATCATTGCGGTTGGAAATCTTTCCGAAGTTGCGCGAGCCGTACCGACAAACGCCGAGCGCACGGATTTGCGAGGCAAGTCTCTTTTTCCCGGGTTCATTGACGCGCACAG
>Ga0126377_10004142_pt1 | contig 10491 bp, 3 predicted proteins | sample PanSoiMetPlot_22_FD_92647 | JGI IMG/M metagenome (GOLD analysis project Ga0126377, IMG submission 92647) | Tropical forest soil microbial communities from Panama - MetaG Plot_22 | ecosystem: Environmental > Terrestrial > Soil > Tropical forest > Bulk soil | place: Panama | collected 2016-02-17 | reverse complement strand
CCCATCTTTGAGCGCTTTCTGAACCTCCTCCTTAAATGCAGCTTCAAGCTTCTCGACGTTCTGCGGAGCGTAACTTGCGCTGCTGCTGAACGAACCGCTCTTGTCCTGGGCGTCGGCTCTCAACCCAGAATTAACGCCATAACTGAGACCTTCCTTCTGGCGAATGCGCGTGGCCAGGCGCGAATCAAGAGGGCTGCCGCCTAATATGTAGTTGCCGAGCACCAGCGCAGGGTAGTCTGGATCATCATCGCGCAGGCTGAGATTCATCCCAGCCATGAAGAATGCATTTGCTTTATCAGGTGTTTCGAAAGATTTATTGATCGGCGGGACGTCTTTATAGTCTCGCGTGAGACGCATATATGGCATTTTGCTCTTCCAACCACCGAACAGCTCAGCCGCCAACTTAGTGATCTCTTTTTCGTCGAAATCACCGATTACCGCCAGCTCGCCGTGATCCGCGCCGTAGAAATCGGCGTAAAACTTCTTAACCTCATCGAGCGTTACGGCTTTGATATTTGCCAGCGCCTCGTCAATCGTTTCGACATAACGTGGGTCGCCTTTCGCATACGGAGAGAGATGGCGTTGAAGAGCGTTGGAACCAACAAACTGTGGCTCACTGCGTTGGTATTCGATGAAAGTTATATTCTCCTGCTTGACCTGGTCAAACTCGTTCTGCGGAAAGACCGACTCACGCAGCATTTCGGCGACGAGTTTCATGACCGCCGGTAAATTTTCGCGCTTCGTCTCAATGAATGCGCCGGCTGAAGATGCGTCGCCATAGACATTGACGCGCGCCTTTAGCCTGTCCAATTCGTCCTGGATCTGTTGGCGGGTGTGTTTAGCAGTCCCCTTATCCAGCATCTGCCCGACGGCTTCACCTGCGGTTCCGCGATTCATCAAGTTCTTCTGGTCGCCGAAGTGGAATGACAGATTGGCGTGGACGCTGTTGCCTCGGGTCTTCTTGGGCAGCAAGGCAAGCTTCAATCCACTGGTAGATTCCGGTCTAATTGTGCGTGATTCGATATTTGCCGGTGAAGCATCGAATGCTTCACCGGCAGCAATCGCCGCATCACCCTTATAGTCTTTCAAGATCTCAGCCACAACCGGCGCCGGCGGAATCTCTGAGCGGTCAGGTTTCGGGGTTGGAATGAAATTGCCGATGGTCCGGTTCGATTCTTTGAAGTAAGCAGCGGCAACGCGTTGAACGTCAGCCGGCGTAACTTTGCGAATGCGATCGCGGTGCAGGAAGTACAAACGCCAATCGCCCTGGGCAATCCACTCGCTCAAAGTCAGTCCGATTCCTTCAGAATTGTTGAGGTTCAGTTCGATCTGTTTGAGCAATTGTCCACGAGCCCTTTCCACCTCTTCATTGGACGGCGGAGTTTTCACGATACTATCAATCGTCTGCAGCAATATATTGCGCGCCTCCTCGAGCGAGAGATCTTTCGGCACAGCGGCGGCCTGGATGGACATTCCCGGATCGTGCGTCTGAAAATTGAACCCGAAGACCGCAGCTGCTTTCTTCGTTTCGACGAGCGCCTTGTGCAACCGCCCGGAAGGCTGATCGGCGAGAACCTGATTGATAATATCGAGGGCCGCAAAATCCTCATGTGTTCCCGCTGGGATGTGATGCAGTGCAGCAACAGCCTGAATATCGCCGACACGGCGAACCGTCACCACTCGTTCGCCATCTTGAGTCGGCTCAACCGTGTAAATCGTCGGGATAATGCGTGACGGTTTGGGGATCAGCCCGAAGTATTGATTGACCTGTTCGAGGGTCTTCGTTTCGTCGATCTTGCCTGCAATCATCAGCACGGCATTGTCAGGCTGGTAATAAAGCTTGTAGAAGTACTGCAAGCGATCGATCGGCACATTCTCGATATCCGAGCGGGCGCCAATTGTCATTTTTCCGTAGTTGTGCCACAAGAAAGCTGCTCCGCACAACTGTTTGAGCAAGGCCTGGAAAGGGTTGTTCTCGCCCCGCTCATATTCATTTCGCACCACCGAAAATTCTTTGTCGAGGTCCTTCTTGAGCACAAACGAATTGACCATGCGATCCGATTCAAGCTCGAGCGCCCAGCGCAGGTTCTCTTCTGTTGCGCCGAAGGTCTGGAAATAGTTGGTCCGGTCAAAATTGGTCGACGCATTCCAGCGCGCGCCGTGCTCGGTCATCACCTTCGGGATGTCGGGATACTTGGGGGAACCTTTGAAGAGCATATGTTCGAGCAGGTGAGCCATCCCGGTCTCGCCATAATTCTCGTGTCGTGAGCCAACCAGGTAAGTAATATTGACCGTGATGTTCTGCTTTGTTTGATCAGGAAAGAGCAGAACCTTCAGCCCGTTCGGCAAACGATACTCGGTGATACCTTCGACCGAGGTGACACGCTCGACACCTTTCGGCAGAGGAGCCGCGCTTTGCGCAAAAATTGCGATGTTCGCTGCCACAGATATCAACGCGAGGCAGAGTAGAGAAAGAAACGCTCTTGCAAATCTCTGTCGATCCATATTTCCTCCAGGGGTTTTTGATTGCTTTTTGCCTGAATTATCCAGGTGTGTATCTCCGAATGGGCCGGACGATATTAATATACGATAACAATTATTAAGTGGACCTGAATAAAACAAAAAGTAGAGACGAAAAATTTTTACGTCCCTACTTTTCCGTTCGTTTCGTATATTTTTCGTTTGTTCCGTAGTCTCTTCTTTACTCACCGTGAATATCGATCTCACCTTCCTTCAAATCGGCAAAGAATGATTTGAAGGCTTTCCACATATTTGTGATCGGCAATTTGACCTTCTCGTCTATTGTGCGTTTGAGGAATCGGGCGCCATAGGCAGGACTAAAGCCTTTTTCGACGAGATACTCGAGCGTATGTTCCGAGATCGCCAACCGCTTGGACTGGTGCTCCATCTGACGCTGGATGCCTCGGAGGTAGAGTTGCGCGATCTGCTTGACTTCATCTTTGGTTAGCGGTGAGAAGATAACGATTTCATCAATCCGGTTGCGGAATTCTGGCGAGAAGCGTTGCTCCGCGGCCTTCATTACTTCCCTCTTAATCTCCTCGAAGTCGGCAGTCGTTTTCTGACCGAATCCGAGAGGCTTCATGTATTTTTTGAAGTTCTCCGACCCGAGGTTCGAAGTCATAATGATGATCGCATCGGAAAGATAAACTTTCTTACCGCGACCATCCGTCAGCCAGCCCTCATCGAAGGCTTGCAGGAAAAGGTTAAGCAGATAGGGCGAGGCCTTCTCGACTTCATCAAGCAGCAAGACGGTGTAAGGATTTTCCCGCAGTTTTTCCGTCAAAATCCCTCCGCGCTCCGACCCGACGATGCCGCGCGGCATGCCGATCAGTTTCTCGATCGCCACAGTGCCGTCCTGATACTCGCTCATATCTATCCGCACCATCTTTTGCTCGTCGCCGAACATCGTCTCAGCCACGGCCTTGGCCAACTCTGTTTTCCCGACCCCGGTTGGTCCGAGAAAAAGTAATACCCCGTCCGGTTTATAGAAGTTCTCTTTGAGCGGTCCCTTGTTCAATCGCAGACGCTGAGCGACGGCCCGGACAGCTTCTTTCTGACCGATGACGCGTTTACCGAGCTGCTCTTCCAGGGTGCGGAAACGATCACTCGTGTCGCGGAAAATGAGATCGCGGGGAATGCGCGATTCCTGTGAAATGACATCGATAATATGCTCCGGACGGACCTGCATCAGGTTCGGCTCGTTAATCTCGACTTTAACTGAAGCGGTGTCTAGCCAGCCGATGACTTTATCCGGCAGATGCAGGTTGCGGATGTATCGCGGCGCCATCTCGAGCGCGGTGTCGATTGCCGCATCGGTGATCTTGACCGAGTAGTTTTTCTCAATCCGCGGGCGTAAACCGTTGAGGATTTGTCGCGTCTCGGTTATAGAAGGTTCGTCGATCTTGACCAGGCGGAAGCGGCGGGCAAGGGCTTCATCTTCGGCAATGAACTCTTTATACTCGGTCATCGTCGTCGCCCCGATAATTCGCAGCTCGCCCCGCGCCAGAGCGCCCTTGAACATGTTGGCGGCATCGGATGATGCGCCGAGGGCGGAGCCGGCACCGATAATCGTATGCGCCTCATCCACGAAAAGGATCATATCGGAGCGTTCCTTAACCTCATTAATGATCCCTCCCAAACGTTCCTCGAACATTCCGCGGAGCATAGTACCGGCGACGATCCCGGCCATCTGTAATTGAACGATATGGCAATTGCGCAGTCGCGCCGGAACACGATGTGGTTCGAGTTCGATCAACCGGACAAGCCCTTCCACGACAGCAGTCTTTCCCACACCCGGTTCACCGACAATCATCGGCGAATTGGCGCGCTCGCGGTGGCAGAGTATCTCGATCATCTGTTGGATTTCGGATTCGCGTCCGATTGTCGGAGGGAGCTTGTCCTGGCGCGCGAGTTTATTCAGGGAAACGCCGAAATGCTTGAGATAGATGGGAAGTTCGTATTTTTTCCTGAGATGTTCCGTCTGTTCTTCGCGCGTCCGGATACTCTGTGTAATCTTTTCGGTTGCGCGAGTCGGATCGACCCCCAGTCGCCGGAGGATCTCTGCCGGAACACCGTTCGGATCGGAGAAAAGCGTGACGAAGAGATCAAAGGATTCGATCTGCTGGCGCCCGTTCTGCCGCGCGCGCTTGAGCGCGCGATTGAAGAGTTCGCGCGTCGTATCAGCAATATACATCTTCCGGCCGATGTGTTGCCCTCTCTTGGTCAGTTCCTGTTCGAGCAAATGCGAAACTTGCCGCGGATCCAACCCGATCGTATGCATCGATTCGGTGAAAAGAGCATTTTCCACATCACTTAGGGCAGTGAAGATATGCTCGACAGAAAGGAAATTATGTTCGCGGCTTTTCGATTCTTCAATCGCGCGGTAGATTACCTTCTGCCCCGTCTCCGAGAATTTGTCGGTCATCGGCCCTAAATCGTACACGTCGTTGGTCCCCGCTTAGTTAAACTCACCCGCACTTCAGATAGTATCATCCCTCTAAAGCTACAGTGCGCCTGAACAGCTGTCAAGCACCCCAATTTTTACTAAGATATTCGTCATTTTTGTTTTGCGGAAAAACCTCGCAAAATCATAAAAGGACAGTTTTATCCTAATAATTATTTTCTCCAGCGGTACCCGAAGCGGGTTTCTCCGGTTGCTCCGATATTGCTACATCAGTCGTGATCAAGAGAGCGGCGATCGAAGCGGCATTTTGCAAAGCCGTTCGGACGACTTTTGCCGGATCGATAATTCCGGCTTCGAGGAGGTCCTCGATCTGAAGTGTGGCGGCATTAAATCCGACATTCTTCTTCTCCTCGCGGATTCTTCCAACCATCAGACTGCCTTCCTGGCCCGCATTTTCGACAATCCGGCGCAGTGGTTCCTCCATCGCACGACGAAGAATGGTGAGACCTGTCTGTTCGTCACCGTCAGCTTCGATAGATGCGAGTGCCTTCGCTGCGCGGAGTAATGCTACGCCGCCTCCCGGAACAATTCCCTCCTGAGCGGCGGCTTTGGTCGCATGAAGCGCATCCTCGACGCGGCTCTTCTTCTCTTTCATTTCGGTTTCGGTTGCCGCGCCGACCTTGATTACGGCGACTCCACCCGCAAGCTTCGCCAATCGTTCCTCGAGCTTCTCCCGGTCATAGTCTGATGTTGTTTCTTCGATCTGATTGCGAATCGTGGCGATCCGCCCCTGCAAGTCGGATCTACGGCCGGCGCCTTCGACGATCGTCGTGTTATCTTTGTCGATGATCACCTTGGCAGCCTCGCCCAGATCCTCGAGGGTAACATTTTCGAGCTTAATTCCCAGGTCTTCGGTGACCACACGACCTCCGGTTAATACCGCGATATCCTGAAGGATTTCCTTACGGCGGTCGCCGAAAGCCGGGGCTTTGACGGCGGCGACCTTGAGGACTCCGCGCAGGCGATTGACGACCAGCATCGAGAGCGCCTCCGCTTCGACATCTTCCGCAATAATCAAAAGGCTTTTTCCCTCTTGCGCTGCCTGCTGGAGCACGGGCATCAATTCGTGCATCGATGAGATTTTCTTTTCATTGAGGAGAATCAACGGCTCCTCGAGAACCGCCTCCATTCTCGCCGGATCGGTGATGAAATAAGGAGAGATATAACCACGATCAAACTTCATGCCCTCAACGAAATCCAGGCTGGTCTCAATCGTTTTCGCCTCTTCGACGGTCACCACGCCATCATTGCCGACCTTCTCCATGGCCTCGGCCAGCAATTCCCCGATGACCTGGTCGCCATTCGCGGCGATCATGCCGACATTGGTCAGTTCTTCTTTACTTTTTACTTTTTTTGCCATCTTTTCGATCTCGGCGACCACAGATTCCACACCGCGCTCGATTCCGCGTCTGATTGCCATGGGGTTGGCGCCGGCCGTGACATTCTTGACCCCTTCGCGATAGATGGCCTGCGCGAGGACTGTGGCAGTTGTTGTTCCGTCACCCGCGGCATCATTGGTCCTTGTCGCGACCTCACGCACCATTTGCGCGCCCATATTCTGATGGTGGTCTTTGAGCTCGATCTCTTTGGCAACGGTCACCCCATCTTTGGTAATGATGGGCGAGCCGAATTTTTTATCGATTACGACGTTGCGTCCGCGCGGCCCGAGAGTCACCCTCACTGTGTCAGCGATAATGTTCACGCCCTCGAGTATCGCTCGCCTCGCTTCTTCCCTGTATTTCAGTTCCTTTGCAGCCACAACCTGCTCTCCTTCTGGGACACTTGTTGTGTAATGAAGAGAGATTACGGAACATACGGAAATAACTGTCGGTCCGCAGGCTTCCCGCGTGCTTGGTCTATATGGTGCGTCGTGCCCGGAAGCCAAGCACGCGGGAAGCCTGCGGACCGACAGTTATTTCCGTATGTTCCGTAATCTCTCTTCATTTCATTTACTGACCACTTTCCCTCGCTCGTCCCACACGAACGCGGGCTGGGCGAAGTAGACGATCTCCGATTCGGTATCCGGTTTGCAATTCTTCGATAACTAGATTGTCCTGTTCAGGCGGGACTTCCGCGATCTCGACCGCTTCGTGAATCTGAGGGTCGAAAACTTCGCCCACGCTCGTTATCACTTTCAGGCCCAGGTTCTCCATTTTTGCTTGAAACATGGCCGCAGTCGCCCGCACACCTTCGAGAAGCGCGTTAAAATCCGGCTGGCGCTGGCCGGTTTTTTCAGCCGCAGCGACCGCGCGTTTAAGGTTGTCCAGTGTATCGAGCAAACTTCCGAGAATCTCACTTCGAGACGCATCGAATTTTTGTTGGTAAATTCGTTCCATCCGAGTGCGCTGCTCATCGGTCTCAGCCTTCAACTGAGCTTGAGCTTGACGAAACCTGCCGGCAAAATCACGAATCTGCGACTCAGCCTCGGCCTGTTTCTCTTCGGCCAGCTTTAACTTCGCTTGTAATTCTGCAATTTCATTGCCGGCTTCATTCCGGGTCTCCGGAATGGGCACTTCTTCCGATGGAGTCTCCTCTATCCCCAAATCCATCACCGGTTCACCCTCAGCGGTAAAGCGCCGTCTATCCGTCACACGGACCTCGTCCTCTGCTTCGGCATCCTTCGCATGTTTATTTATCTCTTGCGACTTCTCCTCAGCTGCCCCTTGACCCGTTTCCTTATTGACGAAATTTGAACTCATAACAAAATCTATAAACCTCAACATTCAGCTATTTCCTTAGGATATGCGCCTGTCCGCCCGTTTACATTCCAACATAATTCTGGAGGCTGAGCAATCACTAGGAATTCAAAATACCATCGCGAGTTTTTTTATGCAACGACGCCAAAGAAAGAGGGGAAAGAGAAAGGAAGAGACAGGTACAATCCGTAATCTCCGATTTCTAACCTCCAGCACTGACCAACACCCCTGACCCATCCCTCTCTCCCCTCTACTTGGTAGTAAATACCATCTGAGAGCGGGTGAGATCGCCCTTGACGACGATTGTCTCGTCAGGTTTGATCTCTCCGTTTAGGAGTTTCATGGCCAGCGGATTCTGAATCATGCTTTGAATTGCGCGTTTCAGCGGACGTGCGCCGTAAACCGGATCGAAACCTTCACGCGCCAGGAGTTCCTCCGCCGATGGGTCTAGCACCAGCTTGATTTTACGATCTGCGAGCATTTGGCGGAGCGATTCCAGCTGAATCTTGATGATTTGTTTGAGTTGTTCAATTCCGAGTCGCTTGAAAATGATCACGTCATCTATCCGGTTGAGGAATTCGGGTTTGAATTCTGCGCGAAGTTGCTCCATCACCCGTGAACGCATGACATTTTCATCGCCATCCCACTGCTGGATTTCGCGCGAACCGATGTTCGAAGTCATGATAATTACCGTGTTTTTGAAATTGACGGTACGTCCCTTGCCGTCAGTCAGGCGACCGTCGTCGAGAATCTGTAAAAGAACGTTAAAGACATCCGAATGCGCTTTCTCGATCTCGTCGAAGAGCACGACCGCATAGGGGCGGCGACGAACAGCTTCAGTCAGAGACCCGCCCTCTTCGTAACCGATATAACCCGGAGGCGCACCGATCAAACGGGCAACCGAATGCTTTTCCATATATTCCGACATGTCGATCCGGACCATGGCGTGCTCATCGTCGAAGAGGAATTCTGCCAACGCCCGCGCCGTTTCAGTCTTTCCTACACCCGTTGGACCCATAAAGATGAAGGAGCCGATCGGTCGTTTCGGGTCCTGCAGACCGGCGCGCGCACGGCGAACGGCATTGGAAACAGCCACCAGCGCGTCGTCCTGCCCGATCACCCGCAATCCCAGACGCTCTTCCATTTTGACCAGCTTTTGCATGTCTCCCTCGAGCATCTTGGAGACTGGGATGCCGGTCCATTTCGCCACGACTTCAGCCACATCCTCTTCTGTCACCTCTTCCTTAAGCGTGCGTCCACTTTTCTGAAGCTCCCCCAACTTTGTTTGATCAGAATCAAGAGATTTCTGCAATTCGGCCATCCGGCCATAGCGGATCTCGGCCACCTTACCGTAATCACCGGCGCGCTCGAACTGTTCGGACTGGACCTTGAGCTTCTCGATCTGCTCTTTCGCCGAACGTATTCGTTCGATCACCTCTTTTTCCGACTGCCATTTGGCTTTCATCCCCCCGGATTTTTCTTTCAGGTCGGCGATCTCTTTTTCAACCCTGCGCAATCGCTCTGAGGAGACGGGATCGTCTTCTCGCTTGAGCGCCTGGCGTTCGATTTCGCGCTGGATGATCTCGCGCTCGACGATATCGATCTCTGTCGGGAGGCTGTCAATCTCGATGCGCAATCGGGAGGCTGCCTCGTCAATCAGGTCGATCGCCTTATCCGGCAAAAAACGATCCGTGATATAGCGGTTGGAGAGCGTGGCGGCGGCGACGATCGCCGCGTCCTTGATCCGCACACCGTGATGAGTCTCGTATTTGTCTTTCAAGCCACGCAGAATGGCAATCGTATCTTCCACGTTCGGTTCACCGACATAGACCTGCTGAAACCGGCGTTCGAGCGCCTTGTCCTTCTCGATATATTTTTGATACTCATTGAGTGTGGTCGCTCCGACACAACGCAATTCACCACGTGCCAAAGCCGGTTTCAGCATGTTCGATGCATCAACCGCCCCTTCCGCGCTGCCGGCGCCGACCAGTGTATGCAACTCGTCGATGAAGCAGATAATCTGCCCATTCGATTTTTCAATTTCGCGGAGCACTGCCTTAAGTCTTTCTTCAAACTCACCTCGATATTTTGCGCCGGCGAGCATCGCCCCGAGATCGAGCGCGGCCAGCCGCTTGTTCTTCAAGGTTTCCGGGACATCACCAGAGACGATCCGGTGCGCCAGCCCCTCGACGATCGCCGTCTTGCCAACACCCGGTTCGCCGATCAATACCGGATTGTTCTTGGTCCTTCGTGAGAGGACCTGAATCGTGCGACGAATCTCGTCGTCACGACCGATGACCGGGTCGAGCTTTCCCACGCGCGCGAGCTCGGTCAGGTCGCGCGAGTATTTCGAGAGCGCCTGATAGCTCTCTTCCGCGCTCTGGCTGGTCACACGTGCGCCGGCACGCATGATCTCGATCGTCTTCATCAAGTTCTCACGGTCGACACCGTGCGAACGCAGAATACGTCCGACTTCACCGCTCTTATCCTCGGCGATCGCCAGCAATAGATGTTCGGTCGAGATATATTCGTCCTTGAGCTTATCGGCCTCTTTCTGGGCTCTATTGAACACCTCATTGAGACGCGGGCTGTAGTAACGCTGGCTTGCGCCCCGGACCTGCGGAAATTTTCTGATGGCAGCTTCAAGTTCGCTGAGTATCGCCTGAACGTTGGCGCCGATTTTGCCAAGGATCGGCCGAGTCACCCCTTCCGGCTGGTTAAGTAACGCCTGCAGCACGTGCTCGGGCTCGACATTTTGATGGCTCAGTTTTTCCGCCTGGGCGACAGCAAACTCTACTGCCCCCTGCGCCT
>Ga0126377_10004141_pt1 | contig 10492 bp, 23 predicted proteins | sample PanSoiMetPlot_22_FD_92647 | JGI IMG/M metagenome (GOLD analysis project Ga0126377, IMG submission 92647) | Tropical forest soil microbial communities from Panama - MetaG Plot_22 | ecosystem: Environmental > Terrestrial > Soil > Tropical forest > Bulk soil | place: Panama | collected 2016-02-17 | reverse complement strand
GCGTGGTGTCGCGCGGCGTGGTGGGATGCGGGTCGGCCACGATCGGGTCCATCGCGTGCCCGTGGGGATCGGTGCGTTCAGCCGACACGGCGCGCGCCCTCCATCCACGCCCACGCGGCGGGCTGCACGCTCCCCGCGCCGGGGCCATCGGACCAGCGTCGCTCCATCAGCGCCTCCAGCGTGCGCGGATCGCGCAGCAGCGCGCGATAAAAGTTCTCGCCCGCGTAACGCACGCTATCCACAAAGTTATCGTAGATCCCATCTTTCACCGGCTTCTGCGCCGTCGACGGCTGCGCGCGCCCCGGCACACTCACGGGGAAATGATAGCCGCCCGCGAACGCATCCAGCGTCTCCCGGCAACTCCGATCGATCGCGAACACGGGGGCCCCGCACGGACACGTCTGGCGCATCGCCTGGCGGATGAGCGCGAGCCCCGGATCGACATTGGCGATCGGCCGGTGCTTGATCTGGATGCGATACGGCGCGCGCGCGAGGCGAATGATGGGCCCGGGGCCCTTCTCGCCGATCTGGGCGCCCGCGTGGTCGCCGCAATGCACGAGGTGCGCGGGCTTGAGCGTGGGGAACCACGCCGCCGTCTTATCCCGCAGGATAGGCACCAGATCCTCGCTGATGATGTCGCGCCCGCCGTACTCCCCGAGCACGTGCCAGTGGACGGTGGCGGATTTGCACACGGGGAACTGCTGCCACGTGAGCACCGGATGGCGAAAGCCGAAGTCCCACGAGACCACCGTGGTGATCGCCAGGCGCTCGAGCTGGGTCACGTGGCGGCCGAAGTCGAACGGCGGGGCGAGCACCGGCGTGCCGTCGAACGTGAACCCGTACTCCCCGTCGATCACGCGGCGCGCCTCGCCCGCGGAATGCACGGCGCGCAGATCGGCCACATACGCGCGCGGCAGGAACGGGTTGTCGCGCGTGCTCACGCGAATCAGCCGGAAGGACGTGTCGATCGTCTCGCCGCCCTCCTCCACGCTGCGCGTCTGCGTGCCCGGCGTGAGCCCGAAGTAATCCGCGATCCAGTGCTGATGATGCGGCGGATTGGTGGTGAGAATGCCCTTCAGATACCCCGCCGCTGCGGCCAGCCGCAGGCGCCCGAAGAAGCCGCTGAACGTCGTGACGGGTTCCTCCGCCGCCTCGTCCACGTGAAACCACCCATAGGCGCTGCCGAGCTTGCGCCCGTGGTCCTTGGACTCGCGAAACGTGATCTCGCTCGCATTGGGCAGGATCAGGTGAAAGGGCCAGCCGTCGCGCACCTCGCGCCGCTCGTACGGAATGCCCGCGTAGTCCAGCACCTCCAGATACGTGCGCATCGTGGAATCTTTGAGATTGGGATAGCTGCGCCGCAGCACGATGCCGGAATTGCCGGGCACGGCGAGCGAGAGCGTGACGCCGAGCACGGCGGCGGCCATCGTCTTGGCGGCGCCGAAGCCGCCCATCATGCAGACGTACTTCTCGGCGGACTCGATCAGCTGCCGCTGCGCCGGCAGCACGTCCGCGTGCGGCGTGCCCGCGCGCTCGCAATCCAGGCGCTGACACGGCGGGAAGAACGCCTCGAGGGGATCAGCGCTCAGGGCCGCAGCTCGATCTTCCACGATTGCATCAGATTGATGAGACACTCCTGGCCCCCGGCATCGTTGGTGAGCACGATCCAGTACGATTTGGCGGGGGCGGCCTCCATCGCGCGCAGGATCTCGTCATACGTGGTCGCGCGAATGGTGCCGACGATGTCGGGGCCCGTCGGGCCGCTGATGGCGACATGCATGGGCGAGCCTCCTGCATCATGCTTCACGGGTGCGGCCGGCGGATCAGGCGGCATGGGGCGGCGCCTCGGGCTCCGGCACCCGCGCGTCCAGCCATCCGCGCAGGCACCGCGTCGTACAGAAGTGGCGCACCGTGGTGACGCTGGCCTGGGTCATGGAGAGCTGGAAGGGGAACACGACCCCGCTGCGCGTGACGGCGCACCCGGGGCCGTCACACGCGACGAGGATCATGCGCGGTCGGGCAGGATCGGCTCGAGCGGCGGCGTCTTGGGCTCGGGCTCCGGCACAATCTGATGCTGCGGGCAGCGCTTCGTATCGGCGAGCACCGGCGCCACGCACATCACGCCCGTGGCCTCGTCCAGATGCAGACACGGCAGCGCGAGCGCCATCACGACCGCCGATGCGCGCGCGCCTGCACGATCACCGGCACCTCGACCTCGGGCTCCTTCGCCTCGGGCTCCGGTTCCTTCGCCGTCTGCGGTTCCGGCTCGCGCGGCTGATGCGCGGGGCAATAGCCGGTATCGCCCAGCACCGGCGCGCCGCACGCCACGTGACTGCCCGGCTCCGTGTGCAAACAGGCCCCCGCGAGGCCCATCACGCGCTCCCGCCCGGCGTCGCCACCGTCGTGCTGTTGTCGGCCACATCGCGCAGCGGCGCACTGACATTCACGCCCACCTCCTGATGCGCGCCGCAATACTGCGTATCGCCCTCCGCCGGCGCGCCGCAGACCTCGCCGCCGACGATCTTCACGCAACTGATGCCGTAGGGATTCGCCATCTGGACCTCCTCGCCGCCGTGCGCGGCGCACCGCGCCGGATCGCTCGTGGGCACCGCGGGCGCCTCGCACAACCGCGCGCCCACGATGCGCGTGCAGGGCCGCGTCCACTTGGTCGTGGTGCGGGCGGCGGCGCGCTCCATCACGAGCGCCTCCAATTCCGTCAGACAGCGCTGCACGCGCGCCTCCCACTCCTCGGCCGTCATCGCCTCGTCCTGATGCGCGGCCACCGGCGCCACCACCGCGCGTGCCCGCGCCACGAGTACCAGCGGATCGCCTGCGCCCGCCGCCAGCGCGCCCGCTGATCCCAGGTCATGCCGTGACCGACAGCCCGCGCAGGGCCGCCCGCCGCCGGACGAGGGCCGTCTGCAGTCGGCGCAGGCGCGCGATCATGGCGTCCGAGACCGCGCGGCGCAGGAACAACTCCTGCCTGAGATCCTGCAGCAGTCGTGTCGACTGCGCGTCCAGGCGCAGCAATCGGGTGACATGCACACACGTCAGACACCGGCGCCCCAGCGGCGTGCCGTGGATACAGGACGCACTCACGGGCTATTGCCCCCGCCCGCGTGCCCCGGCCGCCGCCCATCCGTGCGCTTCACCGCCGCCGTCGCCGACAGCACGCCCGCCGGCACCCCGCGCTTTCTCCCGCCCTCGCTGCGACTGGCCAGCCACTGCACATGGCGCAACACGCTCGCGGTGTCCAGCGTGAGCACGCGCGCACTGCCATCGCGATTGGACAGCGTCAGCTCGCCGTACACCAGCGCCTCCTCCGCCCGCTGCCACGCCAGCGCCGCGAGCGCCTGCTGCCGCTCGTCGCTCACGCTCTGCTGCGCCGTCTCCCACCCCGTCGCCATCAGCCCCCCGATAGACGTGGCCCGCCACGGGCCGATCCCGCCCATCCGGCCGGATCGTTCCGCGATGCCAGCGCGCGACCCGCAGCGGACCCCATCTCACGCGCACCATAGCACAGGTAGCCCCCCCTTGACACACCCCCGCGCGTAGTGGCAGATTCCTCCCATGCCGTGGCACGTCGGCGGCCGTCGCGGCGCAGCGTATCGAACCGACGCCCCCCACACGGGCGCCGCCGCCGGACCCATCCGCATCTGGCGCGAGATCACCGATCGCCAGAGCGGCCAGGTCACACTCGAGGACGCCCCGGCTCGTGTCCGCACCCCGGCGCCCTCCAGCAGCCCCCGGCGGCCGCTGCCATCTCAACGCTTCGCCTCACATGCCAGGAGGCGCAGCCCGGAGCCGACCCTCTTCCCCTAGGCTTCGGGTCGTTCCCGGGGAGCGTATGCCCGGGGCAGTTGACGAAGATCTCGCGTGTGGACACCGAGCCGGGGCCCTCCGGTCTCGCCGTCACCGATGGTGCGTCCCCACATCGCCCGGCGCCGCCCCCGCCGCTCCGCCAATCGCTCCGCGCCAGCTCGTCGCACCGTGGCGCTGACCCCACCATGATGATCCATGGGAGGGCGGGGGTCCACAACACATCCACTCTGATGCCGTGGCCCCGCTGTATACGCAGAAATATACGGACCACGCCCGGGGCCCCCCAGACACCACCATGGGCATCACGATTCCTCGCACGCCACGCCATCGCCACACCCATCCACGCCCACATCACGCCGCGCGTAGGCGGACTAGCCACACACTGCACGCGCGTACACGGAAGAGGGCCTGGGCCCCGCACCCCCCACGTGACTGGGCCTGGGCAACCGCGTGGGCCTGGTCGCAGCGCGTCAGCTCGCTCGTGCAAAACGTGATGGCGTGACGTGACGTGGTGCGTGTGCGTGCGTTCAGGGAAGGCGAATGCGTGATGTTAGGTGAGGCTGAGGCCATGGGCCCCATGATCCTGCGCACTTACGTGGGATGCGCCATCAACACGGGTTGATGCGGTGGGGCCCGTGAGACTCGAGGGAAGCCCGGGCCCCGTCACCACGTGCAAACGTGAGTGGGCCCGTAAGCCCGTGAGGTAGGCGAAACACCTACGCGGGTGGACGCTCTGAGATACCTGCCCGTTGCTCGCGGCGCTTGCGGCAGTTCGCGGCGTAGGCTTGGCCGCCGAGTCTGGCGATCTCGGTTCGCCGTTGTGCCGTGACCACTTGCGCGCGACGCAGGGCGCCGATGGCACCGCCGAGCGGGCCTACCGCCTTGCCATGGGCTCGGAGCCACGCCTTGACCGCCGGGCTCATGGGTGGGCTCACGCCGAGGGTAGGCTTGCGCGGCATGGCGCAGAGTCTAGCACACCTCGGCAAGAGTTTGCCCAATCTGACCAGGTGTAGCGTAGCGGTTCGGTACTCTACGGCGCGTAAGTGTGCAGGATCATTCGCGTGAGTGGTATGGCATGGGGTGTGCTGTGTATCTAGGGTGATTGCGTCGTCTGGCAACGACGTGATCGCGGGCCGATAGGAGGGCCCCACGATGCTGACAGGAGCAACCTTCTCTCATTCCTTCGGGGGCACCTATGCCCCACCCGTGGCGACGGCGCACAGCGCGGCCGCGGCGGAGTTGACGCACGAGCAGTTCTGTCACGCGGTGCGCGCGCTCGCGGTCGAGTTGGCGCCATCGGACAAGCGCGGCGAGTTGATGGGCGCCAAGCTGGTGTATGGCATCGGCAACGGCACGTATCGCGGTGTGTGTCATTACGACACGTGGCAGAACGGCAGCCGGCATGCGCTGATCGAGATTGCGGCGACGGGCGAGGAGTCCACGGTGCAGCTGGCCGGCACCACCATTCACGAGACGGCGCATGTGCTGGCGGGCTGGTCGGCCGGCCATGGCAAGGAATGGAAAGCGGCGTGCCGCGTGCTCGGCCTGGCGAATGCCGCGGCCGCGGGGCAAGCGTATCGGCCGGAGGATTTCCCGGAGCTCTGGCCCGCGATCAGCGCGCTGGGCGATCCGAACGACGGGCGCCCCACGTTTACCCGCGGGATGAACACGCCCACGGGGACCGTCAAGCCGCTCGCGCCGTGTCCCATGGGGCGCGGGACGAAGGGGGGGAAGAGCACGGGCCCCGGGTCGGGGCGCCTCCGGTTGTGGGAGTGCGCGTGTCCCAAGCCCGTCAAGGTGCGGGTCGCTAGCGATACCTTCGCCGCGCATTGCGATCACTGCGGCGAGGCGTTCGCCAAGCGGGGGGCCGACTAATGGCGCCCCGGGCCCGGAAGCATAACGGAGGGGTGCCCCATGCCTAAGTTCACCGTCTGGCAAACCATCACGTTTGCGCTTGATGTCGAGGCCGCGAATCGCGATGCGGCCATCGACCTCGCGAGCGCGACCACAGACCTCACGCAATGGGAAGAGATCGAATCGGCGTTTGACGCCTTAGAGGAGGGCTCACGATGAGCGATGACACGTGCGATTGCCTGAGTTGTGCTCTGCTGTCGGCCGCGTGCGATGCCTGCGGGATCGCGCTCGATCGCGCCGACGACGCGCGCCGGCCGGTGGTCTGCTACTCGGGCGAAGGGAACGGCACGCGCTATACCTACTGCCGGCGCTGCTGGTACTTCGGCACGAAGCCGGCCGTGGGCCCGATGCAGCCGGGTTACACGTCCTAAACCCAAGCCCCGGGGCCCTGCGGCCCCGGGCGTTGACACGAGGAGATCACGTCATGGCGAAGAGGCGCACGAAGATCGAAGCCCTGGTGGACGCCGCGTTTATGGCGGTCGGGACCAATCGGCAATTTAACATCATGGACCTGGGGAAGATTCACCGCGCGGGCATGGCCGCCGCGCCGGGCGGACCCGCGGCGATCCTCGCGGCAGTCTCGGCCGCCTGCGATCAGTACGAACAGAAGTAGCCACGCAGAGGGACGCGGGCGCCTGGCGGGGCGCCCGTGGCAATGCGGCGGGCCCGGTCCCAAGCCCGGGCCACATGGCACCCGCAGACCCGTAGCACCCGGGCTCATAGGAGGGCCCATCGCATGCGCACATCACCGTACTCCCCGAAGGAACTCGCCGATGCCCTCGCGTGGGCGAAGCGTCTCAGCTTGCAAGGCGTGCCCTCGGGCACGCAGGGGCGCGCGTTGTACAAGGCCCTGAAGGCCACGGGCCCGAACTGGCGCCGCGATGCGTGGGGGCCCGCGCGCCCGCGTCTAAACAAGGCCGGGGCATGAGCGCGTTTCTGGTGGACGCCGCGCATATCGACTACCTGCTGACCTTCGCCCAGTCGCCCCGCGTGCGCGACGAGTTGACCTGGGCGGGCCATCCCGACACCGATGCGACGGTGCTGGGCGAGATGCTGTGGGCCGAGAATGCCCGCAGCGTGGCCTATCGCTACCGCGCGCCCGAGATCCGGCCGGCGTACACCTTCCGCCGCTGGCCCGGGCCCGTGAATCCCGTCTGGGTGCTCAAGGCCATCGCCTGCTATGAGTACCAGAGCTGCGAGCATCCCGAGTGGCAGCAGAGCGCGGCGTATCGCATCATGCGCGCGCTCGAAGGCGCCGCGATTGCCGCCTTACCCGGCTGGGCGGAGGCACCGTGGGGCATCGCGCGAGACGATCGCGTGAAGGCCCGCGTGCGCGTGTAACCGCCCCACGGGCCCGAGGGTTGGCGACCCCCGGGCCCGCGTCCAACCACCAGGCCATCGGGCGATAGGAGGCGCCCGCCGCCGTGGCTAGCCACGAGGATAGCACGTATCCCTTGACAGACACCCAAGCGCTCCGTTACTGTGTGTGCCCCCGGGCCTATAGGAGGGCCCTGACCATGAAGAAACTCATCGCCACGCTTGCCCTTGGTATCGCCGTGCTGCTCTACCAGGCTGCGCCCGCGTTCGCCTGCTCGAGCCAAACGATCTGCTACGGCAACGGCCGGTGCGTGTTCTGCACGACCTGCTGCGTCGGCAACTACTGCACCACCAACTGCATGTGAGGGAAGGCCGCCACGATGGAGAACTACTGTCACCGCTGCGGCTACGAGCTCCGCACCAACGGCGCCCATATCCAGGATGATGGCCGCGGGCCCGATCTCCCCGCGTGTCCCGACCCCACCGCCGAGCACATGTTCTGTCCCGACTGCGGGTTCCACGTGGCCGACCTGCACGCCGACGAGTGTCCGCGCCAGCCGGCCGAGGAGGGCGCGCCATGACCGAGACACACCGCGCTGTTGCCAGTGTGACCGCGCCCTGAAATATCCCGTGCGCTACCAGGGCCGCCTGTGGGGCTTCTACTGCGCCTGGGCGGCCGGCTGGCGACCACCCCAGGAGTCCCAATGACCCTTGAGAGGAAGCTGACCCTGCTGACCTGGATGGTGGGATGCAATCTCACCTTCACCATCGCGCTGCTCTGGCGCGTGTTCACGCCGTGACACCCAAGCGGAAGAATCGCGCCGCCGTCACCCTCGGCCGCCGAGGTGGCCGCGCGCGCTCGGACGCCAAGGCCGCCGCCGCCCGTGCAAACGGCAAGCGCGGCGGCTACTGGCGGCACCGCGCCAACCGACCCGACGAGAGGAGGCCCGACACGCCCGCCACCGACCCGTAGGCCCACCGACACGCGACGCCCCGAGGGGTGCTTAGCCCCCCGAGGCGCCGCGTCATCGCCGCAGGACCGCCGTGATAAGGGCACGGCATCCCATGACGACACCCGACGATAGCACGCTCCTGCTGCTGCTCCGCGAAGCCTTGCGCTCCCTCGAGCGCAGCCTGTACGTCGCCAATGACCACGTCCGCGAGAGTCAGCGCACCATGGCCGCGATCCGCGGCTATCTCCAGCGCCTCAGCGAGGCGCCGACACCGCCCGCGCCCTGACCGGCGGGGTAGAGCGAGGAGGGCACGCCCCATGCGATACGGAGCCCCCTATGATCTCACGTCGACAGCTCTTGACCGGATTGGCGTCGACCACCGCCCTGACCGCGTTGCCCTACAAGGCGACCCCGCAAGGCATCCGCATCTACCAGCGCGGCATCGGCGGGCACATGACCTACACCGCCAATGACCCGCGCGTCCTCCTCAACACGTTGTGGGGCACGCCAGGCTACAGCCCGACGCTGGACAGCGTCACCACGTGGCTGAAGCAGCCCGTCGCCAGTGCGCGGCGCGCACCCTACACCGACCCGTTCCAGGCGGCGCACTGGTACGTGCAGCAACCGTGGTTCCATGGGCTCGGCTCGCTGGCTCCGCTCACCAACCCGCCGCCGCCGTCCATCACGCGGGGCGACCGCTGGTTCTGGACCGACAGCAACCCCACGTCGGGCTTTCATCCGGTGTTCTATCCGGTTAAACGAGGCTATCTGTGGAAGGAGAAGGCGCGCCGACCATTTCGCAAGCGGGCCAAGCTCCAGACGGAGCGCATCTATCACGCCTTGAAACGCCGAGCGCCCAAGCACTTGACCAAGAGTCAGCTCGCCCGCGTCCCGTGGAATGACCCCAGCAACGAGCTCGCGCAGGGCATGTGGACCCTCATTAGCCGCTCCGCCGCGACGGATTGGGTGCTCGTGAGCGATGCTCGGGACTACCGCCTTGTCACGCCCGCCACGGCTTACGCGCAAATCACGGAGGACGAGTTCGGGCCCACCGGACCGTTCGGGGCCATCGTCCCGCCCTCAGAGACGTTCACCGGGCCGCAGGGGTGTATCAACGCGACGGGCGCGCAGCTCGGGACGGCGCTGGGCCTGCTCGGGGCCTCCGCCGCCTTCGCCGCCGCCGCGCAGACGCTCGGCGTCAACACCGCGCAGACGATCAACGCGGCCATCGCGTCGATCGGCGTGTCCACGTTCGGCGTCATCTCCTACGGGGGCCTCGCGCTCGCCGGCGTGATCGGCACCGCGACGCTGGTCGCCCTCGGGATCGGCGCCCTGTTCTTCGTCGTCGCGTGCAAGATCAAACCGGATGGCACACTCGACATCACGACCCAGATCGCCCCGTTCGGCGGGGCCACCTCACCGATCGGCGGGTCGCCGACCTGCACGGCGTGCCGCAACCCCGAGGACCCCAACGCGGCGACGGCCGGCGCCCTCGTGGTCATCCCGGACCTCACGCTGTCGCTGACGCTCTCGCCCACGCTCAGCCTGACGCCGTCGCCCGACTTTGGCCCGGTGGCGACCCCGACATCTGACGACGGCGGGCCGGCACCGAGCGACGACGGCTCGGACGGTGTGAGCAGCGACGGCGGCGATGCGGGCGACTGGTAATGACACACACGCAGGTGTCGACGACGATCCAACTCCTGGCCCTCGCCGTGGGCGCGCTCGTGGGCGCCTGGTTACTGATCCGTCCGACCTGGCGCACCTGGCGCATCGCGTATGCGTTCATTCACGACCGCTGGCGGTGGCCGGGCGCGGCGATCTTCAGCCTGCTGACGGTGGTCGGCATCGGCGTCGGCGCCGCGCTGGGGCTGGCGATCTTGTGGGTGGCGTTCGGATGAGTTCCTATCGCGAGCCGCCCGACATCCTGAGTCTTCTGCAGGAGGCGGTCGAGTGGGTGGAGCGACATTGTGAGCCGCCCTATCCCGATTGGGCCGATGAGATGAAGGAATTTCTGGACTGGCTGGAGCGCCCGCGATGAGCGCCGACAACGAGCCCGTGCAAACGGGGCCGCCCTGTAGCACGTGCGGCCGGCGCATGATCCTGGCGAGCCGCTTCGTGCGCGTGGTGGAGGATCACCGCGCCGCGCCCGGCCCCGATGGCTTGCCGCGCCTGCGGGAGCGCTGGGGGAGCCAGTGGGAGTGCCCCAACCGCCCCTGCGATCACGTGATGGCGCTGTTCGACGATCCCTAAGCGAGCGTGACGGGGCCGATGGTCGCGCCCGCCGTGATGAGACTCACGGTGACGACAAACCGGGCGTCCGCGGCGAGCGCGACCTGGCTCCGATAGAACTCCGACCCGTTGCGTGCGTACACCACCGCGCCGCCGACAAACGCGATGGTGAAGCGATCGCCCGGCCCATAGGGCGTGTCAGCCTTGTAGCTGCCGAACTGGCGCACCTCGCAGCTCCCGCTGTTCTGAAACGT
>Ga0126377_10004140_pt1 | contig 10492 bp, 8 predicted proteins | sample PanSoiMetPlot_22_FD_92647 | JGI IMG/M metagenome (GOLD analysis project Ga0126377, IMG submission 92647) | Tropical forest soil microbial communities from Panama - MetaG Plot_22 | ecosystem: Environmental > Terrestrial > Soil > Tropical forest > Bulk soil | place: Panama | collected 2016-02-17 | reverse complement strand
GTACAGGATGAACAGCGCCAGAAAGAACTCCAGCCGCGACAGATGCAGGCCGACGACGAACGCCGTCACCCTCTCGCCCACGCCCGCGAAGCTGATCGCATAGGAGAACACATAGGCCGTGAAGATGATGAACAGGATGTTCCCGGAAAACCTGATCGTGGCGTACATCGCATCGAGCAGTCCGCGCGGCGTGAGCTTGCCGAACACGGCGCCGAGAACGATCGCGAGGCTGCAGCCGATCGTGGCGCCCTCCGTCGTGGTGACGAGGCCGGCGTAGATGCCGCCGAGCGTGCCGGCGATCAGCAGGCCGAACGGCAGGACGTCGGCCAATGCGACCATTAGTTCGCGCAGCGAGCCGGGTCCGGACTCGCGCGGCGCCACCGCCGGCACCGTCAAGGCGTGGGCCACGATATAAAGCATGAAGGCCGCGGTCATGATCAGGCCCGGCACGACGCCTGCCATGAACAGCTTTGGCACCGAGGTTTCGGTGAACGTGCCGTAGACGATCATGCCGAAGCTCGGCGGCAGCAGGATGCCGAGCGTGCCCCCGGCGGCCAGCGAGCCCGCCGCCAGGCGCCGATCGTAGTTGCGACGGATGAGCTGGGGCAACGCGACGCCGCCGATCGACGCCGCCGTTGCGATGCTCGATCCGCTGACCGAGGCGAAGATCGCGCAGCCCGCGATATTGGTCTGCAGCAATCCGCCGGGCAGCCAGGCGACGAGCTTGGCGAGACCGCCGTAGATGCGGCTGCTCAACCCGCTGACGCGGAGGATTTCCGCCATGAGCATGAACAACGGCACGCAGGTCAGCACGAAGCTGTTCATGCTGCCCCAGCTCACCAGCCCGAGGCTGTTGAGGCTGGGCAGGCCGCCTTGCAGCAAAAGGTAGAACAGCGCCGGCACCGCGATCGCGAACGGAACCGCCATCCCGCATGCGAGCAGGACGAGGAAGAAGGCGAAGGTGACGACGATCTGGACGTCAGGGCTCACCGGGGCCCTCCGCCGTCCGCGCGAACGAACGCAAGCGGACGATGTCGGCCGCGAGCGTGCGCACCATGGAGAAGCACATGGCGGTCGCGCCGAGCACCATCACGGCCTGCGGCAGCCACAGCGGGGTCGCCAGATAGGTCGGGGCGCGATCGCCGAACCGGTACGAGGAGATCTCGAACTTGGCGAGCTGCCACAGCAGGAGGGCGCAGAACGTGAGCGAAAGAAGGTCGAACACGAGGTGAGACACCGCGCGCCAGAACGGCGGAAGGCGAGACTGGACCAGCTCGACGCGATGAAAGCTGCCGCTGATCTGGCAGACCGGCAGGCTGACGAAGGCGATCACCACCAGCAGGTAACCGCCCAGCTCGTCGGAAATCTCGAAAGAGAAATTGAACAGCGACCGCGTCAGGATGTCGACGCCGATCACGACCAGCATCACGATCAAGGCCGCGACGCAGGCGAGCCGGCAGATCCGCTCGACAATGGTTTCCGCAAGCCGGTGCGCGGACGCGCCGCCGTGCGCTTGGCGCTGGTCTCGGCCCTGGGTTTGGCCCCGGTCTTTGTCCCGGTCTTGGCCCTGCTCGATCGGCGCCATGATCGATCTGTCGGATTTATCTTCCGAGCGCGGTGCGCACCTTGGCGAGCGCCTCGACGATTGCGGGACCACGCGACTTGGCCCACTCGTCCCAATAGGGCGTCATGGCCGCAACCGCGCGCTTGTTCTCGTCCGGCGTGGCCTTGGTGAAGGTGTATCCCGCTGCCGTGAGGACCTGGACCGAGTCCGCTTCCTCCTTCTGCATCGTCTCCTGGTTCCAGCGCGCGGTGTCTTCGGCGACCTTGCGCAGCTTGCCCTGGAGGTCCGGCGCGAGCTTGTTGTAGGCCTCGGTATTGGCAATGAAGTAGGAGTTATTGACGTTGATGATCAGGACGTAGCCGTATTTGAGCAGGTCCTTCCACAGCACCGCACCGACGCCGGCCGTGAAGATACCGTCGACCACGCCACGGTCGAGCGCCGACGGGACTTCCGGTGCGCTCATGGTGATCGAGGTGCCGCCGAAGCGCCGCACGAACTCGCCCTGTTCGGGCTGCGCGACGCGAAGCTTCATGCCCTTGATGTCATCGAGCGATTCGAGTTTCTTGCGCCCCCAGATGAACTGCAGCGGATAGGTATATGAGGCGAGAAGGGTCGACCCCTTCTCCTGATATGCCTTCTCGATGTACGGCCTGAGCACCGCATCCGCCTTGGCGAAATCTGCGTAGGACTGAATGAGCATCGGCAGCCGCGGGATGCCGGCGACCGGGATGTTTCCCGAATTGAACAGGTCGTCGCCGACCTGCACGACATTGCCGCCCACCGCCTGCGTGACGTTGCTGGCGCTGATCTGGAGGGTGCCGGCCAGATGCAGCCGGGCCTTGAGCTCGCCGTTGGTCGCCTTCTCGATCTCCTCGGTGAACATCTTGGCACCGCGCGACGTGGCAAAATTCGGCGCCGACTGATGCATATAGAAGTTCCACTCTTCCGCCGCCGCGGGCGTCTGCCCACCGGGAAGCAGCGTGAGGCCCAATGACAGACAGAGCGCCGACGCAACGGACGTGGCTGCGGCCTTGGGATTGTGCTCGCTCATGCCGATCCTCCCCCGCGACGAGATCGCCGGCACAGGCGAGTACCGGGGCTCTCTTAACCTTGATCTTCGTGACGCGATATTTTTTCGTTGAAAGAGCCTACGGACACGTCATTTTTCTGTCAACGAGTCCCCACGCGTGATCCGGGTCCGCAGCGAGGATCGTGCATGATCCATCGTCCCAGCCGCCGCGATGTCGTCAAGATGACGGCGAGCCTGACGGCTACCGGCGCAGCGAGCGCGCGCCTCGCCGCCGTCGCGCGCGCCGAGACGCCGGCCAGGTCCGGCCGTGCGACCACCGCCAATATCGATGCGGTGCTCGGCGCGGCGACGCGCGCGGAGCAGGTGCCCGGCGTCGTGGCACTGGCGGCGAGCGACGATGACATCCTCTACGAGGGCGTCTTCGGCCTGCGCCGGCTGCCCGACGGGCCCGCCATGACGCGCGATACGGTGTTTCGCATCGCCTCGATGGTCAAGCTGATCACCTCGGTCGCCGCGCTGCAGCTGGTCGAACGAGGCAAGCTTTCGCTCGACGCGCCGGTGCCGGACATCGATCCCGCGATCGGCGCGCCGCAGGTGCTCGCGGGATTCGACGCGAAAGGCGTGCCGGAGCTGCGCCCGCCGAAGCGGCCGATCGCCTTGCGGCATCTGCTCACCCATACGGCCGGCTTCGCCTATCGGCTGTGGGACGCCGAAGCCGTGCGCTATGCCAACGCGATCGAACGGCTGCCGGCGGCGCAACGACGCGAGGCGCCGCGCACCCCGCTGATGTTCGACCCCGGCGAGCGCTGGCAATACGGCACGAGCATCGACTGGGTCGGCCGCATCGTCGAGGCCGTCAGCGGCGAGGCGCTCGACGTCTATTTCCGCCGGCACATTCTCGGTCCGCTCGCGATGAACGATACCGCGTTCGTGCTCTCGCCGGGCCAGCGCGCGCGGGAGGCGAGCGTCCATCGGCACGGCGCGGGCGGATCGCTAGCGGCTGAGCCGATGGAGAAGAGCTCGACGCGGCGATCCTTCTCGGGCGGCGGCGGGATCTATTCGACCGCACCGGATTTCCTCACCCTCCTCCGCGCCCTGCTGCGCGGCGGCGCGCTCGGCGGCGTCCGCATTCTTCGCCCCGACACGGTCGCCCTCATGGGCCAGAACCAGATCGGCCCGGTCGAGGTCGGCGTCCTGAAGACGACCAACCCTGCGTTCTCCAACGACGTCGATTTCTGGCCCGGCATCAGCCGCAAATGGGGTTTCGGGCACATGATCAACATGCAGCCCGTCGCTGGCGGCCGCAGCGCCGGCAGCCTGACCTGGGGCGGCCTGTTCAACACCTATTACTGGATCGATCCCGCCAGGCGGGTTGCGGCCGTGTTCATGACCCAGGTGCTGCCGTTTGCCGACACCCGCGCGCTGCGCCTCTACGGTCAGTTCGAGCGCGGGATCTATGCTGTGACGAAAGCGGGCTAGCTGGGGCGTGTCCTCATTGCGCGCGGATGTCGGGTCTTGGAGCGCCATACGGAAATGTTGCGCTCGCTCAGAGGTTACCGCTTTTGGACCCCAAAACTGTCATAGGCTTACGGCGCAACGCCTCAAGGTGAGCGCCATGGACCTCGCCGAATACAAACGTCAATACGGCCATCAAGACGCCGCGACGCCTGGATGGGACGCGATCACTGCGCGCCTGAACGAGGTTTACGGCGGACAGGAACCAAAGCATTGGGGAACCATCATCAAGCATATGCTCGGCGGCCCCGACCCGATTGATGGGATCAGCGCATATCAATGTACCGACGGCGGGATAAGCCATCTCCATTTCATAACTTTTGGCTATTCGTCGCTCTATTACGATGAGGAAGCCGTCGGCAAGGAGCATAGCCGCTTCGGGTTTGAGATGACCTTTCGGCTGGCGAGCGAGTTGCCGCCTGCTCAGGAGCCAATCTGGGTGTGCAATATGCTGCAAAATCTCGCTCGGTACGTCTTTACGAGCGGCAGATGGTTTGAACAATACCACTGGATCCCGGCCTACGGCCCCATTTGCGGCGGCAGCGAAACGGATATTGTTGGCCTCGCCTTTCTCAACGACCCAACACTCGAAGCTGTCGATTCTCCCCATGGTCGCGTCGAGTTCATTCAAGCCTTCGGCATTACCCAGGCCGAGCTCGACACGTTCACGGACACGGAGCAGACGGCAGAGGCCATTGTCGAGCACCACAGGAGGACGAATCCCTTGCTGGTCACCGACTTGTCGCGAAAAGGCAGGTGATTGACCGTCTGGCGTTGACATGTCCGTCTCAGGTCCGCTCTCGGGGGGCGGACCTGACGCGATATGCTCAGACTGAGCCCTTCCGAGTCTGACCCACAACGGTCATTGTCGGGGATGAGCCTTGACTGCGGGTGGTCCCCGCTTAGTCACAAATCCGTCTGAGGTTTGGTCGAGGCTGACGACACGCCTGTCATGCTCTCGGGAAGACTTTCATATACCACGTACCGGCTCCACGGCCGCCACCAGGCTCCGCCTCGTTTCACACCTCGAAGAAAGCCGGCGCCCCGCAGCGATGCCTCGAACCGTGGGTTGACGTAGATGACATAGGCTTGGCGCGGCGTCGCGTGCAGCGAGATCTTCAGTCGGGCAACGACGCTCTCGATCGAGTCACGGCCAAACGGATTGGCGAGGAACAACACGAGCGGCTCCGCCTCAAAATCGTACTCGAGGGCATTCATGCAGTGCAGGATGACGCTCGCGCACCGCTGCGACGGAGACCGGTATCGCCTGATATTGCATTCGGCGACCTGATGCAGCTCCCGTGAGAGCTCGACACCCACGATCTTGGCAAACGGAAATTCCGAGGCCACCAGCAAGGCTCGCCCCTTGCCGGAACCCAGGTCGACGAACACGAACTTGTCCGGCTGCAGCGGAATGGAGTCGAGCGCCTCGCGGATGAGCCAGCCTGGCGCCGCCTGGTAGGCGTGGATCTCCGACATCGGCGTGGACATCGGCGCATGTCGAAGGCTGGGCAAATTCCAGGGATAGGCGACCGTAGCGGTCTCCGTGCCCCAACGCGCATCGAAGCCTTCGGCCGCCTCCGCGCGCCGGATTCGGACAAGGTCGAACAGGTAGGCCGCGAGGTAGATCGCGCCATAGCGACGGATGGACTGCATCCAATCCCGAAGCATCTGGCGCAGTGGCCGTCCAAGCACGGTCATGTCCGGCATGGGTCATCTCCCGCGATTCCATTCACTTCGTCACCGGCGAACCGGCGCCCACCCCGGATCAAATCCGGGACAGGCTTTCGCCGGAATATGCGCTAATCGCCGCCTTGCTTCAGCGCTTCGCGGCACGCCGCGCTCAGCTCACGCTCATGCGCCTTCAGGCAAGCCGCCATCGCGGCGTCGTCTTGATCCTGCATGTTGCGGCAATGCCTGAGCACATCGGGTCGACAGGCCCGCTGCTGCTGCGCGCTGCCACGGTGGCCTTCCGCGCGATTGCCCTCGGCAGACGCATGGGCGTTCAAACCGACCAGGGCTATCGTCAAAACCAACCAATGCCGGATCATGGTGACCCACCTTCCTGATTTTCTCCGGGCTGTCGCGGCGGCCCCATCAGGGCGGGCTGAAACAAGACCGCCGCCGCCATGGTGCACAGCAGCGCAAGCGCCATCAATTTGCCCATGCTGGACATTCCGGGATGGCTCGACATCCACAGACTGCCGAACGCGGTCGCGGTGGTCATGGCGCTGTAGATGACCGCGCGCGTGAGAACCGATTGCAGCAGTGACGTCTTTCCGGCCCGCCACGCCATGACGTAGTAGATCTTGAATGCCACGCCGACGCCCAGCAGCAACGGCAGCGCGATAATGTTCGCGAAATTCAGTGCAAGACCGAACACGACGCACAGCTCCAGGGTGACCACTCCTGCAACGACCAGCGGCACGAGTGTCAGCAAGACGTCACCGAGCCGACGCAGTGTGACACACAGCAGCGCGGCGATTGCGGCCAACGCGAATGCCCCGGCTTTCACGAACGCACGAACGACGGTATTGCCGGATTCGTAGAGCGCCACCGCTTCACCGGTCGCATCCGGCGCGATCGCCTGCACGGCCGTGACGAAGTCGCGCAGCACCGCGGTATCGTCCGGATCGCCCTTGGGCAGCACGCGGACGCGCGCCCGCCCGTCCGGAGCGATCCATTCGCGGGCAATGTCGCGTGGAAGACTTTCCCGGGTGATCGGCTGCGGTGTGAGCGCGTGCCTGAGCTGTTCGAGGGACAGGCGCAGCGGCTCAACGATCGTCTCCGCCCGCTCGCGGGCGGAGCGACCGGCATTCGCAAGGCGCAAGATCGCGCCCGACAGTCGTCTCGCCGCATCCGCCCCCGGTCCCCCGTCGCGGCCGGCGACCGCCGCGAGCGAATCCGCCGCCGAGGCCAGCGCCTCGACGTTCTGCTGGTCGCTCGGGGGCGGTTGGGTTTCGGCCGGATTGAGGGAGGCGTCGATCGTTGCGGCGGTCTCCCGAATGAGATTGAGCTTTTCGTCCTGATCGTCGGGAAGCAGCGCGCTGAGCGTGATCGCCTGCGAGACCTGCGGCAGCCCGGAGAGCCGTTGCGCGACCGCGTCCGCCGCGGCCAGGTCCGGCGAAATGATTTCGATGGAGTTGACCCCGATCTGCGGATCCTTTCGCAGCTCGAGAAAGGTGGCGACCGACTCGACCATCTGGTTGCGCAGATGGAGCGGGTTGAAGTCGAATGGCAGGAAGAACAACAGCGGCGATGCGAACGCCACGGCCAAGATCGTGAGTCCCACGACCGCGATACGGTGGCGTTCCAGGAACCGATCCAGCGGCGCGAGCGCCGCGAACCCGATGGAGCGCAATTCCCCGGGCGGATTGAGCACCGCCAGCAGCGCCGGCAGCACCGTGATGCTTGTGAGGAACGCGATGATCATCCCCGCGCCGGCGATCTCGCCGAGCTCCGCCAGGCCGCGATAGTCGGTGGGCAGAAATGAGGAGAAGCCGATGGCCGTGGCTGCTGCCGCGAGGGCCAACGGACCGCCGGCCTTTACCGCCGTGTTGTGCAAGGCGCTCCGCAGCTCGTCGCAGTCATGGCGCTCCGCGCGATAACGCACGCTGAACTGAATGCCGAAATCGATGCCGAGCCCGACGAACAGCGCGAAAAAGCCGACCGAGATCACGTTAAAGGCCCCGACGAGGAAAAGTCCGCAGGCCACCGAGATCGCCAGCCCGATCGTGATGCTGACAGCCACCGCGCCGATGATCCGCAGCGAGCGCAGGGCGAGCCAAAGGATTGCCAGGACCGCGAGGATCGATGCCGCCGCGTTCAGTCCGGCGTTCTGCTTGACCGCGCCGAACTCGTCATCGTCGATCGGGATCAGCCCGGTGACACGAACGCGTGCGCCGTATTCGGCTGCCAGGCGCAGATCGGCCGCCGTTCGCCTGATAGCATCGGTCGCAGCGCGGCCGGGCTCGAAGGCGCTGAAATCGAGCCTGGGCTGCACCTCGATGAGCCGTCGTAGATCGCGCGGGTCTGCGGGCTTTCCGCTGGCGAGCACCTGCCAGGAAAAGACCGCGGGCCGGCCGGCGAGAACGGCGTCGATCGCTTCGGCGGACATCGACAGCGTCTGCGCCATGTCGTCGAGCTTGAGCTCCTTGCGGTGGACGCCGATGATCCCGAGCGACAAGCCATCGAGCGCACCGCGCAGGCTGGGATCGGCAGCGAGGGTCCCGATCAGAGCATCGGCGCGCACCAGCCAGCTCATCTTCTGCTGCAGCGCGTCCTTCGACAGGTAGAGCAGCCCATTGCGCTCGAAGAAGGGGCCACCCTGCGCCTGACGAACGGCGGGAAACATCTCGGGCTTGGCTTCGAGCGCCTGCTGGAGCCGGCTGGCCGCCCGCTCGACGCGTTCCGGGGTCGGGGCATCGATCACGACGAGGACTTCCCGCTGGGGAAATGCGCGGAGGAATTGCTTGACGCGCTGGCCCCACGGCAGGTCGGGCGATATCAGGTCGTTGACGTCGGTCTGGATCGAGAAATGCCGCTGCGCGTACACGCAGGACAAGCCCGCGAGAACCAGCGCAAGGACAATGACCCACCACGGATGTCTGGTGCTGCCGTCGACGATGCGAACGATGGCTGCCTTGAGCATGGGGCGCCGGTGCCCTTCGAATGTGGCGGACGCGACCGATCCGGAAGCTTGGTGCGCGCACGCCGCGTCTGGGGGTCCGCCCGATCCAGGCTCCAGCGAAGCCGAAGCTTCTGGAAGGCTGATTGGACCGCCTTCCGCTTGCGCTCTGCCAGGTCTATCCGCTGGCTCGCATCGCGTGGCCGGCCAGGGTTTTTCCGAGCGACCACACGGCGGCCGGAACGCGATGACCGCCGGCGATCACGGAATCGAACGCGTTCAGGATCCAGTCGCAGTCCGCATCGGAAATGACGAGAGGAGGCAGCAATTTGATCGTATGGCTCGCATGGCCGGCGACTTGGGTCAGCACCTTGTAGTCCCTGAACAGCGGGATCGTGATGAGCTGGCAGTAAAGTCCCGTACTTGCCGCCTCCAGCAGGTTCCATGAGGCTTTCAGTTTCAATGATTTCGGGGCGCCGAATTCGACGCCGATCATCAGCCCCTTGCCGCGCACCTCCCGCAGCAACTCGTACCGAGCGCTCATGGCGGCGAGGCCACGCAGGAGAATCTCACCGGTTCGCGCCGCATTTTCGATCAATCGCTCCGAGGTCAGAACGTCGATTGTCGCAATGCCCGCCGCCATCGCCAGGTCGTTCTTTCCGAATGTCGACCCATGGACGACGGCGTGATCCATCCGGTCGAACACTTTTTCGAAAATGGAGCGTCTCGTCAGCACCGCGCCGACCGGAACGTGGCCGCCGGAGAGCGATTTGGCCAAGAGGACGATGTCCGGCTCGACATTCCAGTGCTCGACGGCGAGAAAGCGCCCGGTGCGTCCCAGGCCGGTCTGCACTTCATCGGCAACGAATATCGTCCCATACCGGCGGCAGAGATCCGCGGCATCCCTGAGGTAGTTGTCGTCGGGCATGTTGACGCCCTTGCCCTGGATGGGTTCGACGATGAATGCCGCCGCCTTGCGCGCCCGCAGCGCTTTCTCGAGTGCAAAAAGATTGTTGAATGGGATGCGCACGCAATCGGGCAGCAGCGGCTCGAACTGGGTGCGGAATATGTCGTCTCCGTTGAGCGACAGCGCGCCGTATGAGAGGCCGTGGAACGCATGATCGCAATAGACGATTTCGCGCCGGCCGGTCGCTGCCCTGGCGAACTTGATGGCCGCCTCGACCGTTTCCGCCCCCGAATTCGCGAAGAACACCTTGTCGAGATAGGGCACGCGCGCGAGCAACCGCTCGGCGAGGACGCCCGCCAACGTCGACACATCCATCTGCACGAGATTGGGAAGTTCGGCATCGAGGACGCTCTTCAACGCCTGACGCAGTGCAGGATGATTGCGCCCGATTCCGAATGCGCCGAAGCCGCTCAGCAGATCGAGATAGCGCTCCCCCTCGCGATCATAGAGATACTGACCGGTGCCGCGACAAAAACCGACATCGTAGCCTATCGCGCCGAGCACTCTCACCATCTGCTTGTCCAGATGACGAACGTGCATCGCATACCGGTCGCGTTCGTGCCGCGTGAACAGCTCTGCGGTTTCGCAATTCATGGACGCTCCAGATACTCTACTCATGGACGCTCCAGATATTCGCTTTCGAAGCCGCAGATCATGGCTTCCGGAATCTCCGTGTTCAGGCTGGGGCTCGTGTCGTTGCCCGGGAGCGACGGAAGCCCCAGAGCTGATCCGAGCAATCGGCGGCAGCGCAGCAACGCGGCAAATCCGATCAGCGCGTCAATGGCGACC
>Ga0126377_10004139_pt1 | contig 10492 bp, 7 predicted proteins | sample PanSoiMetPlot_22_FD_92647 | JGI IMG/M metagenome (GOLD analysis project Ga0126377, IMG submission 92647) | Tropical forest soil microbial communities from Panama - MetaG Plot_22 | ecosystem: Environmental > Terrestrial > Soil > Tropical forest > Bulk soil | place: Panama | collected 2016-02-17 | reverse complement strand
GCGCCGGGAAACCGAGCAGGAGCAGCGCGAAGAGCGGCGAGCGGCGCTCCTCGCGGAGCCAGCGTGCGGTCACCAGCACCGCCACGAGCAGCGAGAGGAGGCTCGGCAGGAACACGCCGCGCCAGCCGAACGCGGACACGCAGGGCGCCATCAGTGCGATCATGCCCATCGGATAGTCGCCGAAGAGAATCTCCTGGCGGGCGCCGGTGAGCGGGTTCTCCTTGCCGACCCGAACCGAGCCGAGCTCGAGCCAGGCGTTCGTCTGCTTCAGGTAGCGGGCTTCGTCGTTGTTCGTGATCACCCGCGGCGGATAGGCGGCGAAGCCGAGCGTGTAGCTGCCGAGCGCCAGCGCGAGCACGATCCGGGCGAGCCGGGTGTCGTGTGCACCGACGAGGCCGAGGCGCTCGAGCAGCCTTCGGCCGAGGCCGGGTTCCGTGGCAGCAGCGGTCGACACGACTGGCGACGGAGCATAGCGGGCGAAACGCCGCGTCCGGTTCCGGACGGCTGCGATCGCGCCCGCTACGCTGCGGCGCTCCGCCGGCCGGGCGCCGAAGCCAGGAGGTTGCGTGGACGACGCTCGCTTCCGGCTCGGCCGCTGGCTCCGGACGGTGCGCCATCTCGAGGCCTCGCAGCTCTGGCACCGCGCGCGGCTCGAGCTGCGGCGCGCGCTCTGGGAGCGTCGCGGCGCAGCCGTGCAGGCGCGCTACGAGGCGCGCGCCGCGCGGCTCGCGCCCGCCACTCTCGACCATCCCGGCCTCGTGCGCGTGGCGGCGCTGCGCGAGCGGATGACGAGCCCCGAGGAGTCGCGTGGGCGCGCCGACGCCGCGCTCGCGGGGCGCTTCCGGTTCCTCGAGCAAGAGCGCGCCTTCGGCGAGCGCGTCGCCTGGTTCGACCCCGCGCTCGACGTCGGTACGCGGCTCTGGAAGACGCGGCTCCACGAGTTCGCATACGCGCTCGACCTCGCCTGGGCCGCGCGCGCGACGGGGGACGCGCGCTACCGGGAGCGCTGCCTCGCCCTGATGCGGAGCTGGAGCGCGGAGGCCAGGATCGGGCGGCCCGGCTTCGCGCGGGACAGCTGGAACGCGCGGGCGGTGGCCACGCGCCTCGTGAACTGGGCGCTCGCGGCGGCGCTGCTCGGGCTCGCGCGCGATTGCGAGGACGGCGGATTCGTGGCCCGCGCGCTCGCGCTCCACGGCCTCTTCCTGCGCGAGAACCTCGAGTGGGACGTGCGCGCCAACCACCTGCTGCGCGACGCGGCGGGGCTCGTGTTCGCGCACGAGCTCACGGGCTGCGCCCCCGAGGCGCTCGACGTCCTCCGCGACCAGCTCAGCGCCCAGATCCTGCCGGACGGCTGCCACTACGAGCGCACCCCGCTCTACCACGCGATCGTGCTGCAGGATCTGCTCGAGCTGCGCGCGCTGCTCGGCGAGCGTACGCCTGGGTGGCTCGCGGACGGCGTCGCGCGCATGGCGGGATTCCTCGCCTATCTGCTCCCGGAGGACGGGGAGCTCCCGCTCTTCGGCGACACCTGGCGGGGCGAGGTGGAGCCGCGCCGTCTGCTCGCCGAGGCCGGGAAGGGAACGGACCCTGGGCCCGGAGCCGTCGAGCGCGCGAGCGGACTCGTCGTGCTGCGGGCCGGGCCTGTGCACGTGGTGGTGCGTGCCGGCGCGCACGGGCCCGATCATCAGCTGGGCCACGCGCACGCCGACCTGCTTTCTTTCGAGGCGAGCGTCGGCGCCGCCCGGATCGTGACCGACACCGGCACCGGCGGCTACGACGCCGGCCCGCGGCGCGACCGCATGCGCTCGACGGCGGCGCACAACACCGTGCAGCTCGACGGCGCCGAGCTGCTCGAGACGTGGGGCAGCTTCCGGACCGGGCGCCGCGGGCGCGCCGCCGTGCGCTGGCGCGGTCGCGACGGCGCCTTCGAGCTGCTCTGGGCGGGCCACGGCGCCTGGTCCTTCCTCGCGGGCGCGCCGCGCCACGAGCGGCTCCTCGCGGTCTCGAGCGAGCGAATGCTCGTGCTCGACGCCGTGCTCGGGCGCGGCCGCCATCGGATCCGGAGCGCCCTCCACCTGCATCCGGACGCCCCGTCGGCCCGGGTGGCCCCCCGCGGGGGCGACGGGGTGCGGGCCTCCCAGCCGCTCCACCAGCGGTTCAACCAGACGCGCGAGCTGACCGAAATCGCTCTCGAGACCGAGGCGGAGCTTCCCTGGGTCGGTGGCTTCGTCCTCGGGTGGGGGACGGCGGAGGACGACTGGCGGCTCGACTTCGCGGCCGGTGTCGTGCGCGTGCGCCTCGCCGGCCTCGAGCTCCGCTGGCAGGTCGGCGCGGAGGGGGGCGCCGGTCCACCGGTTACGGTGCTCGCTTCCGAGGCCACCCACGGGTCTGCTACCTAGCCGGGTTCGGCAGCGCAGGGGGATCCTCGGTGTGGATCGGCTACCACCGCAGCCACGAGGCGAGCGTCGTCGCGATCGACGCCGCGGGCCGCCCGCTCCATGCCATCGCCGAAGAGCGCCTCTCGCGCATCAAGATGCAGGGAGGCTGGCCGCGGCTCGCCGCGGCGTGGCTCGAGGAGCGGGTCGCGCTCGACGGGGCGCGGCTCGTCCACGGCGGCCTGCCACTCGCGCAGCGGCTGCCGCGCGAGCTCCGGCTCGCGCTCTGGAACGCCACGCACGGTCGGCTCCAGGACGTCCACCCGAAGCGCTTCCGGAAGCTCGCCGAGGGGGTCTTCGGGCGCGGGCGCGCCGCGCAGCCCGCCCTGTTCGCGGGGCGCGAACGCGCGCACGTCGATCACCACACCTGCCATGCTGCCAGCGCCTACTACCCGTCGGGGTTCGACGAGGCCGAGGTGGTGACGGTGGACGGCGTCGGCGACACCTACTCGAGCCGCTTCTTCCACGGCCGCGGCGGGCACCTCGAGCCGCGCGCCGTGCGCTTCCACACCGAGTTCCCGCTCGGCCACAACTACGAGTTCGTGACCGCGCTGCTCGGCTTCCACCCGCACCGGCACGCCGGCAAGGTGACCGGTCTCGCCGGCCACGGCCGCGTCGAGCCGCGGCTCGTGGCGAAGCTGGACGCCTGGAGCGACGAGATCTGGTCGGCGCGCAGCGGCCGGCCGTACTTCTTCATGCTGCACTCGCAGCACGGCTCGACGGCGGGCGACCCCCATTTCGCCGCCGCCGTCCGCGAGCTGCGCGAGACGCGCACCACGCGCTTCGGCGACTGGTCGGACGCGGAGATCGCGGCGGCGATCCAGCACGTCCTCGAGCGCGAGGTCGCGCGCCTGATCGCGGCGAACATCCCGCGCATCGAGGGCCAGCCGATCGCGCTCGCGGGCGGCGTGTTCGCGAACGTGAAGCTCAACAAGCTCGTCAAGGAGATGGGCTTCGGGAATATCTTCGTGCAGCCGGCGATGGGCGACTGCGGCCTCGCCTTCGGCGCTCCGCTCCAGATCCTCGCGGAGCAGAACGGCGGCCTCCGGCCGTACCGGCTCGAGCACGTCTACCTCGGTCCGGAATACGACGACGCCGCGATCGAGCAGGCGCTGCGCGCCGCCGGGCTGACGGCCCCGCGCTTCGACGCCGTCGAGCCCGAGATCGCGCGGCTGCTCGCCGACGGGCGCGTGGTGGCGCGCTTCACCGGCCGGATGGAGTTCGGGCCGCGCGCGCTCGGCAACCGCTCGATCCTCTACCACTGCTCCGATCCGCACGTGAACGACTGGCTGAACAAGCGCCTCCAGCGCACCGAGTTCATGCCCTTCGCGCCCGCCACGCTGGAGGATGAGGCCGAGGCCTCGTTCGTCGGTCTGGCCGGCGCGGAGCACACCGCCGAGTTCATGACCATCATCTTCGACTGCAGCGAGGAGTTCCGGACCCACTGCCCCGCCGCGGTGCACGTGGATGGCACCGCGCGTCCACAGATCGTGCGCGAGGCCACGAACCCGTCGTTCCACCGCGTGCTCGAGGAGTACCGCAAGCTCACCGGCATCGGCACCCTCGTGAACACCTCGTTCAACATGCACGAGGAGCCGATCGTGTGCTCGCCGGAGGACGCGGTGCGCGCCTTCCTGCTCGGCCATCTCGATTATCTGGCCATCGGGAATCACGTCGTCGAGAACCCGCGACTCGAGCCCGTGGTGGGCACGCCGCCGCGGAGGCTCGCGTGAAGCTCGCGATCTTCGGGCTCGGCTACGTGGGCTCGGTCACGGCGGCCGCGCTCGCGCGCGACGGCCACGAGGTGGTGGGCGTGGATCCGGCCGCGCCGAAGGTCGAGGCGATCCGCGCCGGGCGGGCGCCCGTCCTCGAGCCCGGGCTCGACGCGCTCACCGCACGCCTCGTCCAAGCCGGGCAGCTGCGGGCGACCGACGATCCCGCCGACGCGCTGGAAGACGCCGAGCTGTCGCTGATCTGCGTCGGAACGCCCTCCCGCCGCGACGGCTCCCTCGACCTGCGCTTCGTGCGCCTGGTCGCCGAGCAGATCGGCTCGAAGCTCTCGCGAGCGGTGCCCGGGCACGTGGTCGTGGTGCGCAGCACCGTGCTGCCCGGCAGCACGCGCGAGCACGTGATCCCCGCCGTCGAGGCCGCCTCGGGCCGCCGCTGCGGCGAGGGCTGGGACGTGGCCGTGAATCCCGAGTTCCTGCGCGAGGGCACCTCGCTCGAGGACTATGACCGCCCGAGCCGCATCCTGGTGGGTGAGCGCGCCGAGGGAACCGGCACGCGCGTGATGCGGCTCTACGAAGGCATCGCGGCCGACCGCTTCGTGGTGCCGCTCGAGGTGGCCGAAGCGGTCAAGTACACGGACAACGCCTTCCACGCCCTCAAGATCGCGTTCGTGAACGAGGCGGCGCGCGTCTGGGCCGCGCGCGGGGCCGACCCGGTGCGGGTGCTCGAGATCTTCGCTGCGGACGCGAAGCTCAACGCCTCGGCGGCGTATCTGAAGCCGGGCTTCGCGTTCGGCGGGAGCTGCCTGCCCAAGGACCTGCGCGCGCTCGGCTCGGCCGCGCGCGAGGCGCACCTGCGCGTGCCGCTGCTCGACGCGGTGCTCCCGAGCAACGAGCTCGAGGTGCTGCGGGCGCTCGACGCGGTGATGGCGACCGGCAAGCGGCGCGTCGCGCTGCTCGGGCTCGCCTTCAAGCCCGGCACGGACGACCTGCGCGAGAGCCCACTGCTCGAGCTCGCCGAGCGGCTGCTCGGCAAGGGCTTCGAGCTCACCATCCACGACCCCGCGGTGAACCTCGCGAAGCTCCACGGCAGCAACCGCGCCTTCCTCGAGGAGCGCCTGCCGCACATCAACCGGCTGCTCCAGTCGGACCTCGACACCGCGGTCGGGGCCGCCGAGGTCGTGGTGATCGGCCACGGCGAGGCGCGCTTCCGCCGCGACGCGGAGTGGCAGGCCCAGGGCAAGCTGATCGTTCGATTGGCATGAGCGCAAGCGAAGCGCGCAGCGAGGCGAAGCCGAGCGGAGTCACGACAGTGGCCCCCGAGCGGGCTGCGGCTGAGCGTCGCGCCGCGCAGGCGGTGAGATGAGGCTCCTCGTCCTCTCCTCGCGCCCGCCCTGGCCCCCGACGCGCGCGGACCAGATGACGGTGGAGCGCATGCTGCGCTTCCTCGCCGCGAACGGCGTCGAGGTCGACCTCGCCTGCTTCGTCGAGAACGAGACCGAGGACCGCGCGGTGCGGAGCGAGCTCGGCACCGTGTGCCGTCGGATCGCCACGGTGAGGCTTCCGTGGTGGCGCGCGTGGGCCAGCACCGCGCTCTCGCTGCCCGGGCGCGACCCGATGCAGGTGGCCTATTACCGTTCGCCCGCGATGGCGCGCCTGGTGAGCGAGCGCGTCGCGCGCGAGCGCTACGACCTCGTCTACGTCCACCTGATCCGCATGGCCGAGTACGCGCGGAAGCTTCCGGTCCCCAAGGTGATCGGCCTGCAGGTCTCGCAGGCGCTGAACCTCGAGCGCATGGTCGAGCACGTCCGGGATCCGGCCCGGCGCTTCTTCTACCGGGTCGAGACGGCGAAGGTGCGGCCGTACGAGGCCCTGATCTGCCGCGAGTTCGACCGCGTCTTCCTGGTGGGCGAGCGCGACGTGGAGGAGCTCGCGAAGACCGCTCCCGTCCCGAACGCCATCGTGCAGCCGCACGGCCAGGACGTCCCGCTGCTCGCGCGCGTGCGCCAGTCCGTGCGCGAGGCGGGCGCCATCGTGATGAGCGGCGTGATGGCGACCTACACGAACGTGAATGCCGCCCGCTGGTTCGCGAGGGAGATCTTCCCGCTCGTCGAGCACGAGCTCCCCGAGGCGAGCTTCTGGATCGTGGGCCGTCAGCCGCAGCGCGAGGTGAAGGCGCTCGCGCGCCCGCCGCGGGTGGTCGTCACGGGCGAGGTGCCGGACGTCTACGACTGGCTGTGCCGCGCGGAGGTTGGCGTCGCACCGCTGCGGATCGGGGCCGGCATGCAGAACAAGCTGGTGCAGGCGATGGCGAGCGAGCTGCCGGTGGTGGCCACCCGCGTGGCCAACGAAGGCATCGGCGCCACGCCCGAGAGCCACCTGCTGCTTCGAGACGAGCCGCGCGCCTTCGCCGACGCGGTGATCGCGCTCCTGCGCGACCGAGGCGCGCGCGAACGCCTCGGCCGTGCGGCGCGAAGCTTCGTCGAGGCCAACTGGACGTGGGAAGCGCACTTCGAGGCGCAGCTCCGCGTGTTCGAAGAGGTCGCACGGAGCGGCTGACGGACTGCCGGAGAAGGTCGGTCCGTGGGCGTCCGCGAGCGAACTCGGCGCCCTCGGAAGCCCGTCCATCAGAGCGGCTTCACGGGGAACTCGAGCGGTGCGGCATCCGCGCCGCCACCCACGTCGATCGAGCGGCCGGTCAGCCAGGCGGCGGCGGGTGATGCCAGATAGAGCGCGCACGCGGCGATGTCGAGCTCGCGGCCGATGCGCTTCATCGGGATCCGTTCCGCGGCCCTTCGCTTCACCTCGTCGCTCAGGACCGCCGCGGCGCCGGGCGTATCGATCTGGCCGACCACGATCGCGTTCACCCGCACCTTCGGCGCGAACTCGAAGGCGAGGAGCCGCGTCAGCTGGTTGAGCCCGGCCTTGGCGCTGCCGTAGGCCGCCATGCCGGCGAGCGCGAGCTGGCTCGCTCCCGAGGAGATGTTCACGATCGCACCGCCGCCGGCGGTCTCGACCATCCGCGGCACGACCATCCGCGTCAGCAGGAAGGGGCTCGTCAGGTTGAAGCGGACGATCTTCTCGAAGGCGCGCTCGGAGAGCTCGAGGGCCGGCCTCGGGAAGGCGCCGCCGGCGTTGTTCACGAGCAGATCGATGCGCCCGAATCTCTGGAGCGTGGCGGCGACGAGGTTCTCGAGCTGCTCGGTGTGCAGCACGTCGCAGCGCACGGCCAGGCTCTCCCGCCCGCGCTCGCGCACGAGCGCGGCGGTCTGCGCGATGTCGGCCTCGGTGCGCGCCGAGCACACCACGTGAGCACCGGCCTCCGCGAACGCGACCGCGATGGCGCGGCCGATGCCGTGCCCGGAGCCGGTCACGATCGCCACCTTGTCGGTGAGCTTGAACTGGTCGAGGATCACGGGGCTCTCCTGATATGGGATTGCGCTCGATGGTAGAACGGGGACCGCACCGAGGAGAACCATGAAGGCCTGGCGTGTGGTCCAGTGGTCGACGGGCGGGACCGGCGCGCTCGCCGTGCGCGCCATCGCGGCGCGACCCGATCTCGAGCTTGTGGGCGTCTTCGTCCACAGCGCCGAGAAGGCCGGCCGCGACGCCGGCGTGCTCACCGGCGGCGCGCCGCTCGGCGTCGTCGCCACCTCCGACGCCGACGCCCTGCTCGGGCTCGCGCCCGACTGCGTCTGCTACACCGCCGCGGGCGAGTCGCGGCCGCGCGAATGCATCGACGACTTCTGCCGCATGCTCGAGGCCGGCATCGACGTCGTGACGACCTCGGTGCCCGGGCTCGTGCATCCCGCCGGCTTCGACCCGAAGGGCTCGGAGCGTCTCGAAGCGGCCTGCCGGAAGGGCGGCGCCACGCTCTACGCGTCGGGTCTCGAGCCCGGCTTCGCGGGCGACCAGCTCGTGCTGACGCTCGCCACGCTCGTGCGCCAGATCCGCTCGGTGCGCACGCAGGAGATCTTCAGCTACGGGGCCTATCCGGTCGCGTTCACGATGTTCGAGGTGTTCGGCTTCGGAAAGCCGCCCGGCCATCGCGCGATCATGGAGCTGCCCGGGATCCAGACGTCGTCCTGGGGCCCGCCGGTGCGCATGGTGGCCGACCGGCTCGGTGCGAAGCTGGACCGGATCCGCGAGCGCTACGAGAAGCGGGTGACCGAGCGCCGGCTCGAGGTGGCGGCCGGCGTGATCGAGCCGGGCACGGTGGGTGCGGTGCGCTTCGAGACGATCGGCGTGGTCGACGGGCGCGACGCGATCGTGATCGAGCACGTGAACCGCATGGCGCCCGACATCGCAGAGGACTGGCCCACCGCAGCGCGCGACGGCACGTACCGCATCCTCTTCGAGGGAGAGCCGAGCCTCACGTGTGAGCTCCAGCTCGGGGGCCCGACCGACTTCTCGGCCCAGGGCATGCTCGCGACCACGATGCGTGTGGTGAACGCGATCCCCTTCGTGTGCGAGGCGCCGCCCGGCCTGCTGAGCTCGGCCGATCTCCCGCCCACACTCCCGCGCTTCGCGTTCGAGGGCGGCTCCCGATGAGCCTCGCCGGCAAGGTGGCGATCGTGACCGGGACCTCGCGCGGGGTCGGGGTCGGCATCGCCCGAAGCCTGCTCGAAGCGGGCGCCTGTGTGGTGGGCTGCTCGCGTCGCGAGCTCCCGGCGCTGCCGGGAACCGGGGACGTCGAGGGTGCGCGGGCTCGCTCTGCGCAGTGGGTGTGCGATCAGGGTGACTGGCGCCAGATCGACGCCTTCGTCTCGCGCGTGATCGAGCGCTTCGGCCGCCTCGACATCCTCGTCAACAATGCGGGCGGCACGGTGCCGACGCCGCACGTCGAGGAGGTGCCCGCGCTCGTGGCGAAGCTCCAGGGCGCGCCGCGCGCGGACGACCCGTTCGAGCGCACGGCGCTCTACCACGCCTTCGCGATCCAGAACAACCTCACGAGCCCGCTCTGGTTCTCGATCCGAGCGGCACGCGAGATGCTCTCGCAGGAAGGCACCGCCTCGATCGTCAACATCTCGAGCGGCGCCTCGCATCCGGCGGGCTCGCCCACGCTCGTCTCCTACGGCGCCGCGAAGGCCGGCCTGAACCACCTGACGCGGTCGCTCGCGCAGGAGTGGGGCCCGAAGATCCGCGTCAACTGCCTCGCGCTCGGTCCGACCGTCACCGACAACTTCCGCCGCCTCGTGCTCGGCGCGGACGACCCCGAGGGCCGCGCCTACTTCGCGAGGCTGCCGCTCGGGCGCGCGGGCGAGCCCGAGGAGGTCGGCGCCGCGGTGGTCTTCCTGTGCTCGGGCGCGGCCGACGTCATCAACGGCACCACCATCGAGATGGACGGCGGCATGCTGCCGGGCGTGCTCTACGAGCCGGGGCTCGCGCCGATCCGTGCGATGCTCGCGGGCGCCGAACGAGGAGGAACGAAGTGACGAGGGAGACGAGACGACGGCCGCTGCGCGTGATCCAGTGGGGAACCGGCAACGCCGGCAAGAAGGCGCTCGCGGGCATCCTCCGCCACCCCGAGCTCGAGCTGGTGGGCGTGCACGCGTTCTCGCCCACGAAGGTCGGAAGGGACGCCGCGGAGCTCTGCGGCTTCCCGCGCCCGACCGGCATCGTCGCCACGAACGACGCCGCGGGCCTGCTCGCGCTCGACGCCGACTGCGTCTGCTACACCGCGCAGGGCGAGACGCGGATCCGCGAGACCATCGACGACCTCTGCCGGATCCTCGCCGCCGGCAAGAACGTGGTGAACACCGCGATCGTGTCGCTCGTGTACCCGCCCTTCGCGAGCCCGAAGCTGCGCGGCCGGCTCGAAGCGGCGTGTGCTCAGGGCCGTAGCACGTTCTTCACGTCCGGCTTCGACCCGGGCTGGTCGGGCGACGTGATCCCACTCGCGCTGATGTCGTGCTGCGAGCGCGTGGACTCCGTACGGGTGTCCGAGCTGATGGACTACTCGACGTACGCGGACCCCGACTTCACGGGCGTCTATTTCGGCTTCGGCCGCCCGCTCGACTTCGCGGCGCCCCTCCTCCAGCCGGGCATGATCAAGGGGGGCTGGGGCGGCATGGTGCTGCTGCTCGCCGATGCGCTCGGCCTCGCGCTCGACGAGATCCGGGAGGAGCACGAGCGGCTCCCTGCGCCCGAGAGCTTCGAGACCGCGATGGGGAAGATCGAGAAGGGAACCTGCGCGGCGGTGCGCTTCGAGGTGCAGGGGAGCGTGGCGGGAAGGCCCGCGGTGGTGGCCGCGCACGTGAACCGGCTGCGCGACGACGTCGGGCCCGTGTGGGACCACCTCTCGGGCGCCAAGAAATCCGGCTACAAGAT
>Ga0126377_10004137_pt1 | contig 10493 bp, 5 predicted proteins | sample PanSoiMetPlot_22_FD_92647 | JGI IMG/M metagenome (GOLD analysis project Ga0126377, IMG submission 92647) | Tropical forest soil microbial communities from Panama - MetaG Plot_22 | ecosystem: Environmental > Terrestrial > Soil > Tropical forest > Bulk soil | place: Panama | collected 2016-02-17 | reverse complement strand
GGGGCTGCTCGTGCTGCTGCCGCTCGCCGCCAGCCTGCGCTTCCTCTGGCTGCTCGACACGATCAACACGCGCGTCGCCGTCGAGGTCCTGGTGGACGAGCTCACGCACGCCGGGAACGCGGCCGGCCGCGCGCCGCTGCTCATCGCCGTCGACGACCGCGTCCTGCTGCAGCAGCACGGCCTCCCGCCGGGCGTGATCCGCTTCCCGCCGGCCAACCTCGCCGGCCGCTTCGGCGACACGTCCGTCCTGCGCCAGGTGCTGCGCGACTCGCACGCCGAGATCTACGCGCGCGTGCCCGGCGTCGGCCCGGCGCAGAACGTGCTGAGCCCGGCCGGCCTGCAGGCCCTCGGCTTCCGCCGCTACGGCTCGCTGGTCGCCGCGCTGCCGAGCCGGCTCGACCTGCCCGACGTGCCGGACCACCTGCTCGCCGACCTGTGGGCCGCGCGGCGCACCGGCCCGACCGTCGAGCTGTGGGTGGCGGGCGACGAGGCCACGGCGCGCCTGCACGCCATCGCGCCGCCCGAGTCGCTGGAGGCGTGGTCCACCGATCCCGCGAACGTGCCGCGCGGCGGAGCGCCGGCGCTGCGCATCGCGCGCGCCGCGGCACGCGACGCGGCCGGCGCCGCGCCGCCGTCCGCGCCGGCCAGCCCCTTCCTGCGCGAGGTGCGCTGCGACCTCGACGGGGACGGCATCCCGGAGCGGGTCGCGAGCAACGTCGACGGGCGCGCGCTCGAGCCGCTGCTCGCACTTCCGGCGGATCGCTGGCGGGAGCTGGGCGGCACGCTGGCCTCGCCCCTGGCGCGCGCTCCGGGCGGCGCGCCGGGCGCGGGCGCGGACGACGCGCTCGCCGGGCGGCTGCCGCGCCTGCAGGCGCGCGGCTCGCTCGCGCCGGGCGAGCCCGTGCTGCTGCTGCTCACGGGCGCCGCGCCGTTCCGGCCGGTGCGCCTGATCGTCGGCACGCGCGAGGCGGCGGCGCGCTTCCGCGGCGGCGTGCTCGTGCCGTCGCCGGAGATCGAGGTGCCGGGGCTGTTCGCGGGCACGTCGGGCGCCATGGCCCTCGCGGTGCCGTGGCCGCGGGGACTGCCCGGCGGCTCCGCGCCCGCCGGTTCTTCGGTGGTGCTGCAGTGCTGGATCGAGGAGCCGACGGTGCGGCACGGCCTCGGCGCGAGCAACGCCGTGATCGGGACGCTGCCCGACTGATCGGTCAGCCCGGCATGACGCGCGAGGCGGTGCGCCGATGGGGCAGCGGCGGCCGGTCCTCGAAGAAGCCGTTGACCTCCTTCAGCCACTGCACGTCGTTCATGTTCGGCCAGGCGTCCGGGCTGAAGCCGGGCGCGCGCTGCGCGTCGGACGGGTCCAGCCCCACGAGGAGCTGCGCGCTGGCCTGCGCCGTCGCGCGCCACGGCACGGCGAGCAGGCGGTCGGGCAGGTCCATGTCGTCGGCCGGCGTCACGATCGCGAACGCGACGCGCTGATTGAGCATGTTGAAGACGAGGTCTTCCACCTTGCCGATGTCGCTGCCGTCGGCGTTGCGGACCGGCTCCTCGAGCAGCGTGCTCACGCGCGCGCCGCGCCACGACGGCGGCCGCGGCGCGTGCTCGTCCGTGCGGATCTCCGGCGGGCGGACGTTGGTCACCGAGGGCGGCACGGTCCAGTACGGCGAGAGGCCGAAGGGCCGCCAGGCGTTCGCGATCCACTCGCGGTCGCCGGCGTCGGGCCACGCGTTGTCCGCGAAGACCGGCGCCTTGGCCAGCTCCGTCCGGGTCACGTTCACCAGGATGGTCCGCTCGGGTCCGGCGCGCAGGAGGTCGGGCGGCAGCGCCATGACGTGCTCGCCGGCTCCCGTGAGCCGGTCGGCCGCCGTCGCGACGGCCACGAACTGCACGCGGCCGTCCTCGGGATCGATGACGATGTCCGCGAGCGTGCCGAGCTGGGCGTCCGCGCTGTCGAGGACCGGCGCGCCCAGGAGGTCCGTGGCGCGGCGCAGGCCCGGGACGGCGAGGCCGACGTTGCCGCCGGGCTGGCCGGCCACGACGTCGAGGCCCCGGCTCGGCGTCATGCGCACGGGCGGCGCGACGGGCGCCTGCGGCGCGGGGGTCTGCGGCGCCTGCTGGGGCGGCGGCTGGGCCGGCGTCTGCGCGGGCGGCTGAGCCGGCGGCGTGGCCGGCGGCGGATTCGAGGGCGTGGACGGCGGGTTGGCGGGCGGCGGGTTGGACGGCGGCGTCTGGCCCGGTGGCGGCGTGCCGCCCTGTTGCGCGCACAGTGGCGCGACCATCAGCGCCAGCACCAGGGCGGATCGCAATCCGCCGGCGAGCTTGCCGCGGCGCACCGACGAAGGCGCGCTGCGCGGCCACCCGGTTCCCTGGAGGCGCTTCATGGCCCTCGAAACAGCCCGGGCACGGCCGGCGTTGCGAGCGAACCCATGACGCCGACGACGAACGGGGCCGCGTGCGCGTCGTCGGGCGGGAAAGGGGTCGTTTCTTCGGTGGTAGGATTGTTCCGGCCGCGGGGCGGAAAAATGATCCGAGGTTCGGGACTGACATGGCTCCTGCTGACTGGGCGGTGAGAGTCCGTTGAAGGCGGGAGCGCCGGAGACCGTGGTCCGGCCGGCCACGGGCAAGGTCCAGGTCCTGCAGGCGCACGAGGTGCGCATCCCGCGCTGGCAGCGGACGCCGGGGCTGCCGCTGGTCCTGATTCTCGTCTTCCTCTCGATCACGCTGCTGCCGCGGCTGCGCGGCAACGAGCGGCTGGTGCAGACGTTCCTGGGCGTCGGCGGCGCGCTGCTGGCGTGGGCACTGGTCGCGTGGGCGCGGGCGGCGCGGCGCGGCCAGGCGCTGCGCATCGAGTTCACGCCGGTCAAGGCGCACTGGGTGCAGGCCTGCGTGCAGGCCTCGATCATCGTGTACTGGGGCTGGACGGTCCGCGACGTCTACGCCTTCGCGCCGCTGATCGTCGCGCAGGTCCTGTTCATGTACGTCTTCGACGCGCTGATGTCGTGGACGCGCGGGCGGAGCTGGCGCCTCGGGTTCGGGCCGCTGCCCATCGTCTTCAGCACCAACCTGCTGCTCTGGTTCCGCGACGACTTCTTCTACTGGCAGTTCGCGATGCTGACGCTCGGCGCGCTGGGGAAGGAGTTCATCAAGTGGAACCGCGAGGGGCGGCGCACGCACATCTTCAACCCGTCCGTGTTCGGGCAGACGCTGATCGCGCTGGCGCTCATCGCCACGGACTCGGCGGGCCGGCTCACGTGGGGCTCGGAGATCGCGGCCAACTTCGGCACGCCGCCGCACATGTACCTGTGCATCTTCCTCGGCGGCCTCGTGGTGCAGTACCTGTTCCAGGTCACGCTGATGACCGTGGCCGCCGCGGCCGTGCTGTGCGCGTTCAACCTGGCCTACACGCAGGCCACCGGCAGCTTCTACTTCGCGGTCACGAACATCGGCGCGCCGATCTTCCTCGGCATCCACCTGCTGGTCACCGACCCGTCCACGTCGCCGCGCTCGAACGTCGGGCGCGTGGTCTTCGGCGTGCTCTACGCCGCGGGCTTCGCGACCTTCTACCGGCTGCTCGACGCGATCGACGGCCCGATCTTCTTCGACAAGCTGCTGCCGGTGGGCCTGCTGAACCTCTCCGTGCCGCTGATCGACCGCTTCGCGCGCAGCGGCGCGGTGGGTCGCCTGAACCACTGGTGGGAGACGCACTTCCAGCCGCGCCGGGCCAACCTCGTGCACATGGGCTGCTGGGCCACGCTGTTCTTCGCGATGTGGTCCACCGGCTTCATCGAGGGCCCGCACCCCGGCAACTCCATGCTGTTCTGGAAGAAGGCCTACGACGAGGGCAAGCCGCACGCGGGCCCGACGCTGCTGAAGATGGCCGCGTTCGGCGCCAGCCAGGGGAACGCCACGGCCTTCGAGATCATGGGCGAGCTGCACGCGGAGGGGAAGCAGGTGCCGCGCAATCCCGCGGTCGCGGCGCGCTACTTCGCCAAGGCGTGCGAGCTGGGCAACGCGGACGGCTGCCGCAACCTCGCGCGCCTCTACCTCGCGGGCGAGCCGATGCCCGACGACGTCGCGGCGCGCGCGCTCGACAAGCTCGAGCAGCAGCAGGGCGCCGCGGCGGATGGCGAGGGCAGCTTCGTCCTCGGCCGCGCCTACGAGACGGGGCGGGGCCGTCCGCCCGACCCGGCGCGGGCGCGGGCCCTCTACGAGGACGCGTGCCGCCGGGGTTACAGCGAGGCGTGCCGGCGACTGCAGGAGTCGCACTGACCGGTGCCGGGCGCAGGCGGCGCATTGCCTGTACGATTCCGGCGCCGGCTCCCGAACCTCGGCCGCGCCACTCCTCTCTTCCCCCGATCCCCCCGAACGAGCAGGACACCATGTTCACTCGCAGGCTCTCGTTCCATCCCGCATCGTCCCCGGTTCTCTCGCGAGCGGCCCTCTCGCGAGCGGCTCTCTCGCGAGCGGCTCTCTCGCGAGCGGCCCTCGTGCGCGCAGCCCTCGCCGCGGCGGCGCTGTCCGTCGCCTGCCCGCCGGGCTTCGCGGGCACGTGGACCAAGCTGGCGCACAACGCACCCGCCGGCGTGAACGGGATGCTGCTGCTCTCGGACGGCACGGTGATGGCCGCGCGCAACAACGGCGGCACCATCGGCAAGGACTGGTACCGGCTCACGCCCGACAGCTCCGGAAGTTACGTGAACGGCACGTGGAGCACGCTGGCGCCGATGCACGACACGCGCCTGTACTACGCCACGCAGATGCTCAAGGACGGCCGCGTGTTCGTGGCGGGCGGCGAGTACGGCACCGGCGGCCCGCACTCCGAGGTCTACGACCCGCTCACGGACAGCTGGACGCAGACCGACCCGCCGGCTGCGATCTGGAACACCGCGACCGACAACTTCATCGACAGCATGGCGGACATCCTGCCGGACGGGAAGGTGCTGATCATGCCGGTGGACCCGCACACGTTCGGGATCCCGCTGCTCTACGACCCGGTCAGCAACACCTGGTCCAACGCAGGCAAGCTCAAGGTGGGCGGCAGCCAGACCGAGGCGACGTGGGTCAAGCTGAAGGACGACACGATCCTCACCGTCGATCCCTTCGGCACGCACTCCGAGCGCTACGTGCCGCCGACGAACGAGTGGATCAACGACAGCACGGTGCCGGTCTCGCTCTACGACCCGTTCGGCGGCGAGATCGGGGCGGCGCTGCTCCTCGAGGACGGCCGCGCGTTCTTCATCGGATCCACGGGCAACACCGCGCTCTACACGCCGACCGGCACGACGGCTCCCGGCGTGTGGGTCGCGGGCCCCGTCATCCCCAACGACGGCGGCCAGCCCGACGCACCCGCCGCGATGATGGTCACGGGCAACATCCTCGTCGCTGCGAGCCACAAGCCGGTCGCGGGCAATGTCTACCCGTCGCCGACCTTCTTCTACGAGTACGACCCGGTGGCCAACGCGTTCACGCAGGTGTCGGCGCCCAACGGCACCTCCTCCGACCCGATCTCGGCCTTCGCGGCGGCGATGCTCGACCTGCCGGACGGCACGGTCCTGTACTCGCACTTCGGCTCGGACGTGTACGTGTACACGCCGGACGGCGCGCCGCTGGCCTCCGGCAAGCCCGCGATCACGAGCATCACGCCCAACGGCGACGGCTCGTTCCACCTGGTGGGCACCGGCCTGAACGGCATCTCGCAGGGGGCGAGCTACGGCGACGACCTGCAGATGAACAGCAACTACCCGATCGTCCGGCTGCGCAGCGGCGCGGACGTGTACTACGCGCGCACCTTCAACTGGAGCAGCACCAGCGTGCAGACCGGCGCCCTGCCGGTGAGCACGGAGTTTCGCGTGCCGGTCAGCGTGCCGGGCGGCACCTACGACCTCGAGGTCGTGGCCAACGGCTTTGCCTCCGACGCGGTGCCGTTCACGCAGCCGAACTCCGGCACCTGGACCGCGCTCGCCTCGGGCCTGCCGGGCGTCTTCGGCACGCCGCTGCTCAACGGCACGGGCACGCAGGTGGCGGGCCAGCCGGCCGAGGTCGACCTCATCTTCGCTGCGCCGTCGGCGCCGGCCACGCTCTTCGTCTCCACGTCGAGCACGCCGGTGCCCTTCAAGGGCGGCACGCTGGTGCCGGTGCCGATGCTGCTGACGCTGCCGTTCACCACCAGCCCGGTCGGCACGATCGCGCTGCCGTTCACCTGGCCGGACGGGCTGCCGTCGGGCTTCAGCCTCTACTACCAGTACGCCGTCAAGGACATCTTCGGCGCACAGGGCCTGTCGTTGAGCACGGCGCTCCGCTCGACGGCGCCGTGAGCGCGCTCGCCGGCGCTCACCAGGGATCGCCGAGCCCGTCGCGGATCTTCAGGATGCGCGCGCGCAGCGCCTTGTCGGGCTCCACGCCGTGCGTGGCCATGGAGCAGCACGTCGCGACGAGGTCGTCGGCGCGCGGCCGCGAGTTGATGTTCTCGACGCCCTCCTCGATCGCGCGCTTGTAGACGGCCAGCGCGCCCGCGGTGTCGCCCATCGCCTGCCGGGCCTCGGCCAGCGGGCGCAGCGTGTCGGCGCGGTCGATGTTGACGATCGTCTCGCGCTCGGCGTCGTAGGTCGCCTGCGCCGCGTCGGCCTCCTTGCGGGCCTGCGCGACGTCGCCGGCGCGGTGGAGCAGCGCGGCGACCCGCGCGAGCGTGCGGATGCGCAGGTCCGGCGTCCAGCGCGAGGCCTCGATGATCGCGCGCGCCTCGCCGGCGAGCGCGGCGGCCTTGGCACGGTCGTCGTGGTCCAGCGCGGACTCGCTGAGCGTTGCCAGCAGCTGCACGCGCACGTCCGGAGGCAGCTTGGCCCAGGAGGCCTTGATCTTCTCCTCGGCGCGCTCGCGGCGGTCGGCGTCGGCATAGAAGCGGTCGTAGAGCTGCGCGCACGCCTCCAGCGCGCTTCGGACCTGGTCGAAGCCCTCGGCCTTCACGATGGCGTCGACGTCCGCGAGCTGCTGATCGAAGGCGGCCTCGTCGATGACCTGGGCGCGGGCCGACTGCACGCGGCCGGCCTCGGAGTCGGCGAGGCCCTCCGCGAACTCGTTGGCGCGCGCGCCCTCGCCGAGCAGGATCAGCGTGCGGGCGATGCTGGCGCGGATGCGGTCGCGCTGCCAGTCCTGCGCGTCCTCGTCGTCGCTGCGCTCGGAGATCTTGCGCGCGAGGTCGAGCCAGGGCTGCACGTCCACGCTGCGGTCGTGCTGCGCGTACCAGGTCGCGACGTCGCCGTAGGCCACGCCCTTGCGCCAGTTGTCGATCTTCTCCGCGTAGCCCAGCGCGATCCGCGGCTGGTCCAGCTGCAGGCACGCGTCCACGACCTCCTCCTGCGCGCGGCAGCGGTTCTTGATGTGCGGCATCGTGGGCATCTTGCTGGCCGCGGTGAACGCGACGTCGAGCAGCTCGGCCTGGAACTCGGCGAGCTCCTTCACGGCGGGCGCGGCGGGCGCCGCGCTCGCGGGCTTGGCGGCGTCAGCGGCCTGGGCTGCGGGCCTGGTCGCGTCGGCCGGCGCCTGGCTCGCGCGGCTCGAGGCCGCGGTCCCGGCGGGGGACTGCGCGTCGGAGCAGGCCGCGAGGAGGGAGAGGGCGCCGCAGGCGAGCCCGCGCGCGAGGGGGTGGAGCTTCATGGTGTGCATGGTCTCAGGATAAGGACGCCGCCCGGTGGCAGGCGAGCCCTGCCACCGGGCGGCTGATTCACGTCAGGGTTGGTCAGGCCAACGTCACGGCTGGGTCGCCCTGACGCCGTTCGACAGCGAGACGTTGAAGGACGACGAGACGTCCGACACGCCGTACTGGAAGAACAGGTTGAACCCGGCGGGGATGCCGGCCGGCCACGCGAAGGGCAGGATGGTCGAACCGTTCGCGTCGGTGGCGAGGCTCACGTTGAGGGCCAGCGGGAGCGTGACCAGCGTGCCGCCCTTGAACGGGGCCGGGAAGCTGGCGAAGGACACGAAGAGCACGGCCAGCGAGCCGGAGCGTGCGTTCGTGAGGTGCAGCATCGTGCTGCTGCCAGCGCTCAGGTTGCCCGTGCCCACGAGGGTCGGGTCACCCTTCTGGCCGGCCTTGGCGAAGCCGAGGTCGGTCCACTGGTTCTCCGCCGGCGTGAAGCCGAAGGCGTACGACGCGGTCCAGTCCGAGAGCCAGGTCTGGCCGGGAGCGAAGCCGCCGCGGTAGCTCTGGAACGGCGTGAAGAAGCCGTCGTTCGGAGCCGTGGCGACGCTGGTCAGGGCCTGGTTCTTCGGACGCGGGTCGAGCGAAATGACCTGCACCATCGTCTTGCCGCCCTTGACCACGGGCGCGGCGCGCGTCAGCGACTGGATCGGCGCATCGACGTCGGCGGTGCCGGCGATCAGGACGTTGTTGTTGGTGCCGCTGACCGGGAGCACGCCCACCGCGGTGGCCGTGGTGTAGGCCGAGGCGAACACGTTGCGGAAGAACACGCTGTCCGTGACCTCCGCGAGCTTGCCCGAGGTCTGCGCCTTGTAGAACAGCGACGGGTTGGCCGGGTCGTTGGCGTGCGCCGGGACCGCGTTGAAGTTCGTGGTCCAGGTGTCGGCCCACGAGAGCGTCCCGTTGAAGCCGTAGCCGTGGGCGCCGTCACCGTCGACGTTGTCCAGGCGGACCAGCTCCTCGCCGAGATCCATGAAGATGCAGTTGCGGTACTGGATCCGGGCGTTGTCGCGCCAGGCCGTGCCCTGGTCGCCGTCCACCGGCTGGCCGATCGCCGTGAAGTTGTAGATCGTCGCCGTCGTGACGGGCTGCCAGTCGCTGTCCTCGCCGCCGTCCGTCTCGAAGATGTTGTCGCCGACGCCGGAGCCCTGAGCAGCATTCAGGCTGTAGCCCTGCACGAGCAGGCCGAACTGCGCCTTGCCGCGCCAGCCCTGGTCGACGTCGAAGCAGTCGTCGCCGATGTTCCAGATGTTCAGGTACTTCAGGTTGACCGTGCCGCCCCAGATCTCGATGCCGTCATCCACGTTGTTCATGATGTCGATGTGGTGGATGTCGGTGCCGCGGCCGATGCCGCCGAGCGAGAGACCGTTGAGCTCGACCGTGAGCGCGACCACCTTGCCGCCGTAGCGCAGCGAGAGGTACTTGATCGTGCCGCTGTCGTCGTCGTCGTTGCCGCCGCCGTACTGGTCGGTGGCCGGGCCGGCCACCAGGCCTTCCATGTTGGCCACGTTCGCAGCGTTGGGCGTCGGGACGTTGCCTCCGACCGCGTTCTCCGAGATGTAGCCGGCGCCCATGACGGTGAGGTTGCCCCACTCGTTGGCGGCCTCACGCCACGTGCCGGTCTTCGGGTTGCCGCCGGTCCACGTCGCCACGTCGGAGGTGGACGTCATGATCACCGGCTTCTCCTGGCTGCCGAGCGCGAAGATCTGCGCGCCGCGGCACACCGCGAGGCTGCCCTTGCCCGGGCCGGCCGGCGGATCCAGCTCGTTGGGATCGCTCACGATGAGCGTGCCCGGCTCGATCACGAGGGTCGCGCCAGGCGTCACGTAGATCTGGCCCTTGAGGTGGTAGACGTTGTTCGCGGTCCAGGGGCTGGACCACGCGTGGGGGAGGCCGTCGACATTGCCGGCCACGTCGATGTCGGCCGCGCGGGCCGCGCCGGTCAGCGCGCCCACAGCCAGCATCGCCAGGAAGGCGCTTCCAGGCTTGGTAACTCTCACGGATGCTTCTCCAGGGACAGGGGTGAGTCACGGGGTGCCGGAGGAGGCCATCTCCACCCATGCAGGTCGCCCGTGTCCCGCGAATCGTCCGGGATTTGTGTGGACGGACGGTGAAGACGCGGTGGGGCTTTGCCTAATTTCGCCCGGGAAATACGGCCCTTTCAGTCGGACCGCGAACGTCACCGTCCGCGCGACGCGGGCGGCGCGTGCACATCATGCAGTGCGTGTCGTCAGCGACGGGCCTTCGAGATGCGCTCGACCTGCTCGAGGTAGCGGGCGATCTCGTCGCGCGGCTTGAGCTCCTGCGCGCGGCGCAGCAGCGGCATGGCCTCGGAGTAGCGGGACTGGTTCACCAGCACGACGGCGTGCTTGACCTTGGCGCTGGCCTCGAAGGCGTCGATGCTCTCCGCGCGCTCGTAGTACAGCATCGCGCGGTCGGGCTCGTTGGCCCGCTGGTAGTGGTCGCCCAGCAGCATGAGCGCGTCGCCGTCGAGCGGGTCGAGCTTGACGATCTCCTCGAGCACGCCCACGGCCTCGCCGCTGCCGCCGCCCTCGGCCATGGACAGGCGCGCCTCGATCTTGAGCAGGCGGCGCCGGTCGGCGTCCTCGAGGCGTGGGCCGAGGACCTCCTGCACGCGCGCGCCGAGCTGGCGCGCCTGCGCGCTGCCGCCGCGCGCGGCCAGGAGCTCGACGTCGCGCAGCGTCTTCGCCGCGGGCTGCGACGGATCGCGCTCGAGCGCGCGCCGGTAGGCGCCCTGCGCGAGGTCGAGCAGGTTCTCGGTGACGTAGATGTCGCCGAG
>Ga0126377_10004136_pt1 | contig 10493 bp, 6 predicted proteins | sample PanSoiMetPlot_22_FD_92647 | JGI IMG/M metagenome (GOLD analysis project Ga0126377, IMG submission 92647) | Tropical forest soil microbial communities from Panama - MetaG Plot_22 | ecosystem: Environmental > Terrestrial > Soil > Tropical forest > Bulk soil | place: Panama | collected 2016-02-17 | reverse complement strand
CTCCTCCGAAACATCCCGTCACTAATGAGAGCGCGAACAGCGTCTGATAACGGTCATCCTTGCAGGCGTCGATGAAACCCCGAGCCTCCTCAGGGGGCAGGGCTCGCATCTCCTTTTGCCTTTTGCAGGGAAATTCCAGGTCCCAGGCATCAGCGATCGCAATCGCAAACGAAATCGCGTCTCCCATGTTGGGAACGCGAATGGGGGTGGTCAGTCGCTATTGCTGGGGGCTGGACTCGCTACGCTTTTATAGACTGAGCTGGAGGCTGGGGTTTCCGCTTCGAGAATCTCCATGAACCTCCATTCGAGGACGTCCATCAAAGGATGGATGTTTTGACTTATCAATCGGCCTGCGTTTGCTCTTAGTTCTTTGTCCAGAGATGGAGAGGTTCCATTCGCTCCTTCAATAATGACTTGCTCTCTATAAAGCGCCGACGTCGTCTCTACAATGTCTATAACATTTTCCCTGATGTCATGATCAAAGTAGATCCGCTTTTCATCGAAGAAGTTGATCAGTTCTCGAAAGTGTTCTTGCGCGGCCAGGTAACGCCGTTCTGCCGTTGGTCCCTGTTGGGGAGGGACGTCAGTCGCCCATATCTGCAAATCATTTTGGATCCTGGCTAGCAGCGCAAACAGCTTCTCAATCGCCTCGACCTTTTTCTGGTGTAGCAACGAGTCGCGGGTCTGGAATTCATAGAGCCTCGCCTGAAAGTCTGATTGAAGTTCATGCCTATGAGTATCAAGCTTCATGGTGAGGACGCCTTTGTGGTTTTCAAGTTTCTCGTTCAAGCTCGCTTGCAAACCCGATTGGTAGTACGCCAGTTCTTTGTTCAGTTCCTTTTGATGGCCCGCCAATCTCCGGCCAAACCGATATGTGACCACTGCCACAAAAATGGCGGACAAAGCGGGGACGCCGATTGCTGCGACCCTTAGCCAAAATTCCGCGTCTGGCGGTAATTGCATAGGGGGACCTCCTTTTCAGAAAAGATTTAGAACCAGGGAGGCATTTAGCTTAAGGCAAGAGAGCGATCGTGGCTAGAGTTATTCTTCATTCCCGGCAATGAGTACATTCATGAGGCGCCGGATGTGGGGAGGCGCCGGATGTGGGGGGAAGAATTGCTATGGGAACTAATTTGAAAAGAGTCGAAATCAGATCAGGAGAGCTTGACGGAGATCAGCTTTGACACACCGGGGTCTTCCATCGTCACGCCGTAAAGCGTGCGCGCGATTTCCATAGTGCGTTTGCTGTGGGTGATGATCATAAACTGCGTCTCGTCGCTCATCTCGATGACCTTGTCGGCGAAGCGTCCGATGTTCACGTCATCCAGGGGCGCGTCAACCTCGTCGAGCAGACAGAACGGACTTGGCCGGTATCTGAATATCGCCATCACCAGCGACAGCGCGGCCATAGCCTTCTCGCCGCCGGAGAGCAGAAGCACGTTCTGAAGCCTTTTTCCGGGAGGCTGCGCGATGATCTCGATACCGCTTTCGAGAACGTCGGTTTCGTCAATCAGCTTCATCTCTCCCTGGCCACCGCCGAACAACTCCACGAACATCCGCTTGAAGTTTTCGTTGATGGCGTAAAAGGCTTCGATGAATTTCTCGCGCGACCGGCGTTTGATCTCGGCGATGGCGGATTGAGTGTCGGCAATCGCTTTCTCGATGTCCGTTTTTTGCGTGACCAGAAAATCGAACCTGTCTTCGACCTCGGACAACTCCTCCAACGCCATCATATTGACCGGCCCAAGAGCATCGATCTTCTTGCGTAGCTCCTCGAGCTGTGCCTTCGCCGCATTCAAGTCGAAATCATCAGGTACCTGCCAGAAAATGATATCAACTTCTGGATCGCGGCCTTCATCATAGGTTTCTTCATCGTTACCAGCGTCTGATAACGGAATGCGCTCCTCCGTTTTGCGATCAATGGAGGGCAGTGGAGTTTCGGAGGGCAGTGGAGTTTCAGATGTATCAGACTGCCTGCTAAGCTCGAGGCGTTCGCAAATCTCCGCGATATTTTCGCCCAACTCCGCATGGCAGGATTGGATCAGGTGATCGAGATCGCTAGAGAGCCGAGCCTTTTCTATCTCTTTCTGCGCTCGTTGCTCACGAGACTGAGTGAATGCCTCCCGCAAGGAGCGCAGTTCAAGATCGAGCGCCTCAAGCCTTTGACGAGCGGCGGTTAGCGACGAAACTCGTCGTTCAAGCTCAACCGCCTGTAACCGCTTTTGAGCGGTTAATCGTTGGAGCTGCTCCGTCGCTCCGGTTAATGAGACTCGCATAGTGCTTGTTTGCTCGTCAGCCTCGATGGCCTCCATGCGGCTTCTGCTCAGGCGACTGTCCAGGTCGGCGGCTTCGGTTTCAAGCCGGCGGACGTCGTTCTGTAAGCCTCGGCGTCGTTCAGTCTTGGCCGCGAAGTCTGCGCGCCTGCGCGACAGATCCTGGATACGGGCTTCGGCGCTACGGCGCAACTCGGCCATCTCCGATTGCGCTGAGGCGACCAGGGCTTCAGCGTCTCTGTGAGCCTGTTCGGACTCATCGGTTTGGAGAGAGGCATTCCGCAATTTCCCCTCGAACCCTTCAAGTTCTTCTTCGGCCTGGGACAACTCCTGCTCAACGACGCGAATGTGAGTGGCGGTCCTCTCCCGCTCGCGCTGGTATTGTTGCGACTGTTCACGCAGCGCAACCAATTCCTTTTCTATCTGTCGAAGCTCGCCGTCAAGATACTTTTGTTCTTCCTCGGACTCGGCTATTTGAAGCTTGGACTCATTCAACTCGGATTCAGTGACGCCGGCTTCGCCGTCGAGGCGCTCTATTTTCTCGCGCAATTCGACGATTTCGCGTTTGAGCGCAAGCACTCCTATACCTTTTTCAGACGAACTGCCGCCAGTCACCAGGCGTCCTGCTATGGCGCGCTCGCCTGTGCGGGCCAGCGAGACGTAGGGCCCGAAACCATTCCTCGAACCCGACGCTTCGATGGCCTGTTCGGCGTCATCAACCACACTGGCTTTGGCCAATCCGGGCAAGGCGAGCTTGAACGCTTCAGCCAGATCAGGTTTGAGGCTGAGCATGGAATCAAGCGTCTGATAACGGAATGAGGAATAGCCATCCTGATTACCATGGTAGTGAACCGAGTCGGCAACGGGCGTGTCGTATTGCTTACTGATGACCAGATTACCGGGGTAGGGAACTGAGTCGACCACTGGAGTGTCGTATTGCTTACTGATGACCAGGAATGTGGCGCGACCCGCGCCCTCTGATTTCAAATAATCAATTGCGCGCAAGGCGTCATCGAAGCTGGGCACTACGACATATTGCAGTTCGTCGCGCAGCGTGGTCTCGATCATCGCCTCATGCTCCGGCGCGACCTTGACGTAATCCGCGAGCGTGCCGAGCGTGGAGAACCCGTTGGACTGGGCGGCGGTTTGAAGGGAGTGCTTCATCAACGCCTGAACGGCTTCCGAGAAATAGGCCCGTCGCTCGTCGACTTCAGTCAGAGATTTCATTCGCTGCTCGGCCCCGGTCAACTCATGCTGAAGCGAAGTCAATTTTGACTGGCGCTCCTCGCGCAGTTTTTGCGCCTCGGCCAGCCTGTCCGAAGCCCGGGCAAGGGAATCGCCGATCTCCCGCTGTTTGATCGACATTATCTCGGCGTCTTCAGTCAGCTTTGCGTATTGCTCTTCCGCAGCCTGAGACTGCGACCGGGCTCGTTCATATTCAGCAGTGAGTCCGTTTATCCTCGCGACGCCGCGGTCGACCGATTCATTGAATTGGCGCTTCAACTGTCGCCAGCGTTCGAGCTGCGTTACGCTGTCATAGACGGTTTTCCTGGCGTCCTCCAGCCTATACTCCGACTGCGCGTCACTCTGCGCCTGTTCGTGATGGCGGTTCTCCTCGTCGGTGAGGGTCTTACTTTCGGAGTTAATTTCCTGCTCGATGCGGCGCGATTCCTCGCGCAAACGGGAGGTCTCCTGCGCTATGAACTGACTTCGTTCGGTAATCGTCGCCTGATCAATTACAAACTGCGCCGATCTCGCGCCGAGCGATTGAATCTGTTCCGTCAGGTAAGACTGCTGCTGCCGCGCGCGCTCGGCTTCCAGTTCAAGTCCCGTGACGACCTCGCGGGTTTCGTTCAGCGACTCTTCGGCGGCGCGGGCCGCGCGCGTGGCCTCATACTGTTCGGCCTCGCGCTGTGCGGTCGTCGCCGAGAGGTGCGACTCGCGCGCGGAGATTTCGCTTAACGTGGTTTCTATCTCCGCCAGGGTCTTGCTGGTAGTGCGGTAATCGACGACGTAGACGGCGCGCATCAGGTCGCGCATCTCCTGGCGCAAGCGCTTGTACCGGCGCGCGCGCGACGCCTGTCGTTTCAGGCTGTTCTGCTGTCGCTCGATTTCGGCGATGATGTCAGTGACGCGGGACAGGTTCTGTTTTGACGCTTCCAGCTTCAGCTCGGCGGCGTGCTGGCGCATCTTGAATTTGGATATGCCGGCGGCCTCTTCGATCATCGAGCGGCGGTCCAGGGGCTTAGCCGACAGCGCCAACCCGATGCGCCCCTGTTCGATGATCGCGTAATGCGCCGCGCCAAGTCCCGTGCCCGCGAAAAGGTCCTGCACGTCGCGCAGACGGCAGGCGCGCCCATTCAACTCGTATTCACTCTCGCCGGTGCGATACAGGCGGCGCCCGACTGTGATCCGCTCACCGGCATGAAAGACGCGAGACGCATCTTTTGTTTTAACCTTCCTGAAAGCGGACCGTCGCGGTTTCTGTTGCTGTGAGGCCTGTTGCGATTCGGCGTTTTGAGATGACGTGGTTTGATCAGCTTCCTCTTCCTGAGGCTGGCCGTCTGGCGCCGCGCCTTCGGTTTCGGCGGCTGAATCAGCTTCAGCCTCAGAAGTGGCGAGCGCCTCATCAATGGCGCCTGCGGCGGCTTCGGCCTGCGTCAAGGATTCTTCAGCCTGTTTGAGGGCTTCCGATTCGGGCTGAGTTTCTCCGCGAACCTCGAAGGTTTCCTGCACGGCCAGAGTCAGGATGACTTCAGCCATCCCGGCCGGCGGGCGGCTGCGAGTGCCCTGAAAGATCACGTCTTCCATCTTGCCGCCGCGCAGCGCCTTCGCGCGTTGTTCGCCGATCACCCAGCTGATCGCGTCCGCAACATTTGATTTACCACAGCCATTAGGGCCGACTACGGCGGTGATACCTTCCTCATCGAAGAGGACCTCGGTCGGGTCGCAAAACGATTTGAAGCCCTGGAGAGATAGTTTTTCGAACCTGAGCATTTACACTACCAATATGGGATTCGGCTCGAGGCGCCACAATTTATTGTAGTTCTCGAAAATTAAGCGCGCAATATATCCGCAGCCGCGCGGCGATGTCAAACCGCGATTATAGCCGCGAATCGGGCGCGCGACGCCGCTATTGGAGGGGGAGGGTCATTTCTTCTGACGCTTCTCGATATAGCTTTTCGCGAAGCTGACCAGGTGCGGGGCTTCGACCAGTCCGACCTTTTTCGCCTCTTCTTCCGCCTTCTCGACCGGCCATCCGTCGCGCAACACTCGCCTGATCATCCAGAACGCTCCGACCCGAATCGCGGCCGTGCAATGAATGAACGCAGGGCGGTTTTCGGGGTCGTCGGTGATCTTGAGAAATTCATCAACCTGTTCGTCTTTCGGATCGCGGAAAACGACGGGAATGTTGAAATAGCGCAGACCCAATTTCTTCGCCTCTTCTTCTTCCTCAGAGGCGCGGTGTTCGCTGGGCTGCCGTAGGTTGATGACCGCTTTCACGCCGTCGGCTTTGAGCTTGGCCAGGTGTTCGAGGCGGGGCTGGCCGCCGGTGCAGAATTGTTCATTGACCTGCAGGAAATTTCTTATCGGGGGGACTTCCTGGGGAGATTGCGACGAACTTTGAGAGCGGAATAAACACAGCGCGCAAACGGCCAGAAAAAATAACGCGCATCGAGATTTGAACATCGTTTAAGCTCCTTCCATTGTGATCACTGTAATTATTGCTGTTTGAGCGATTGAACGAGCGACTCTTCCAATTCCGCTCTGCTTTTGACAGTTTTGACAATCTTGCCCTGCCGGTCAATAAGAATTTTTGTGGGCAGGCTTTCGACCTGAAAATGTTTTCCCGCGACGGTCACTGCGCTGCGGGGCTCGGCCATCGTCCAACTCGTCCCGAAGCGGGTGATTATCGATTTCGCCTGCTCGAATCCTGCTTTGATTGTATCGGCGTCAGCCGCATCGTCTCCGAGCGTTTCACAATCCAGCCCGATGATCTCGAACCCGCCCGATTTATGTTTCGCGTACAGTTCCTTCAAGTGCGGAAAGTCGCCTATGCAGGGACTACACCACGTCGCCCAGAAATCGAGCAGCACGACTTTGCCTCGAAACTCTGACAGTTTGCGCGCCTTGCCGTCGAAGTCGGTGAAGTTGAAATCCACGGCGCCCGTTTGAGTCTGAATCTCAGCCTTGCCACGTTCGAGTCCGGCCCTGGCGGCGGTCGCATCGATTTGCTGTACGAAGGTTGCGACAGTGACAAGCATTGATAATGCGAACAGTAAGATCGCGCGGTAGAAATCGTCGCTCGGTCGCCTTAGCATAAATCTTCTCCTTGGGTGAACTGCGTCTGATTGCGATTTACTCCTCATCTTCACGTAGCTTTGCCAGTACCGAATAGTCTTCAAGCGTCGTTGTGTCGCCGACGGTTTGCGCTCCTGAAGCGATGTCACGCAGTAAGCGGCGCATGATCTTGCCCGAACGCGTCTTCGGCAGAGAGTCAGTAAACCGGATGTCATCGGGCTTCGCCATAGCGCCGATCTCTTTTTGAACGTGCCGGCGCAGTTCCTCTTTCAATTCGTTTGATGGCTGCTGGCCAGATTCGAGCGTCACAAAGGCGGCCACCGCCTGTCCTTTCAATTCGTCCGGACGCCCGACCACGGCAGCCTCCGCGACCGACGAATGCGAAACCAGCGCGCTCTCTATCTCCATCGTGCCCAGGCGATGGCCGCTGACATTGATCACGTCGTCAACGCGTCCCATCAACCAAAAATATCCGTCCTGATCGCGTCTAGCGCCGTCGCCTGTGAAGTAACAGCCCTTGATGTCGTTCCAATATTGCTTGACGAACCTTTCGGGATCGCCATAGATCGTCCGCAGCATCGAAGGCCATGGGCGGGTGATGACCAGATAGCCGCCCTGGTTCGGCCCGACGGAGACTCCATCTTTGGTTTGAATATCGGGGACCACGCCCGGGAAGGGAAGCGTCGCCGATCCCGGCTTGGCGCCGATGGCTCCCGGGATTGGCGTGATCATGATCGCGCCGGTCTCGGTCTGCCACCAGGTGTCTACAATCGGGCAACGCTCCTTGCCAATGACCCTGTGATACCACATCCAGGCTTCAGGGTTGATGGGCTCGCCAACAGTTCCGAGGAGCCGCAGGCTTGACAGGTCATACTTAAGTGGCCACTGCTCGCCCCACTTGACGAATGTGCGGATCGCGGTGGGAGCGGTGTAGAGGATGTTGACTCTGTGTTTTTCGATTATCGACCAGAATCGTCCGAAGTCCGGCGTGTTGGGCGCGCCCTCGTACATTATCACAGTGGCGCCAGTCTGAAGCGGGCCGTAAACGATGTAACTGTGTCCGGTCACCCACCCGATGTCCGCCGTACACCAGTATGTGTCTTCATCGTGAATATCGAAGACCCATTTCGTAGTGATGTAAGTTTGCACGGAGTAGCCGCCGGTGGTGTGCACGATCCCTTTCGGCTTCCCGGTCGTGCCGGAGGTGTAGAGGATATAGAGCATGTGCTCGGAGTCTAGAGGCTCTGCCTCGCATTTATCCGAAGCGCCGGACATCAACTCGTGATACCAGTGATCCCGACCGGACTCCATGTGAATCTGGTTCTTGCATCGCTCGACGACTACGACCTGCTTGACGCTCGGGCACTCCTTGAGCGCATCGTCGACCGCCGGTTTGAGTTGAACCACTCCGCCGCGGCGGAAGCCCCCGTCGGCCGTTATCACGGCCTTCGCCTGCGCGTCGTTGATGCGGTCCTTCAACGCTTCCGATGAGAAGCCGCCGAAGACGATCGAGTGCGTGGCGCCGATGCGCGCGCAAGCCAGCATCGCCACTGGCAGTTCGGGAATCATCGGCATATATATGGCCACCCGGTCGCCCTTTTCGACTCCCAGGGACCGCAGCGCATTTGCGAATTTGCAGACCTCCTGATGCAGCTGCTGGTAGGTAAGAGTTCGCGTGTCGCCGGGTTCACCCTCCCAGATGATGGCGGCTTTGTTCTTACGCCAGCTCGAGAGGTGCCGGTCAAGGCAGTTATACGAAATATTGATCTGGCCTCCGGCGAACCATTTGGAGAACGGCTCGTTCCATTCCATCACCCTTTCCCATTTCTTGAACCAGTGAAGCTGGCCGGCGATCTCCGACCAGAAACTTTCGGGGTCTTCGACCGAGTGTTTGTAGATTCTGTCGTAATCTTCGCGGCTTTTGATGTGCGCGCCGGCGCTGAAAACCGCCGGCGGCGCAAAGAGGCGGTCTTCCTTAAGCAATGAACTGATGTCCGGTTGCGATTGAGACATTCCGTTTCCTCCGAAATAGACTTCGAATGTAAAATGATGATTACTGCAAGAGGGGAATGATAAACGCGCTCGATGGCAAAACCAAGAAGGAGCGTTTTAATTTGCCCACGCCGCCCTGGCCAAGCTTGACACTTTTAAGACCCACATGACATTCTTTGCCGCTTTGAATGGGGAGTTTATTCAATAACTACAGCGCTGAATAATCATTACGATTCTATTTCCAATTCAAATCCGGGAGGGATTTAAGTGAAACAGCATGGCAGATTTTTGTTTACCTCTGAGTCGGTGACCGAGGGGCACCCCGATAAGATGTGCGATCAGATTTCGGACGCCATTCTCGACGAGGTTTTGCGTCAAGACACGAGGGGGCGAGTCGCTTGCGAAACCATGGTTTTGACGGGACTGGTCATGATCGGAGGGGAAATCACGACGACGGGTCAAGTCGACTATGCCAAAGTCGCGCGTGAAACAGTCAGGGAGATCGGCTATACGAGGGCCAAGTACGGTTTCGACGCCGACACCTGCGGCGTGATTGTGGCGATCAATACGCAATCGCCGGACATCGCTATGGGAGTAGATACGGGCGGAGCGGGCGATCAAGGATTGATGTTCGGCTACGCCTGCGACGAGACGCCGGAGCTGATGCCGACGCCAATACAATTCGCTCAACAACTTGTACGCAAGTTGAGCGAGGCCAGACGCAGCGGAGACCTCGAATATCTTCGCCCGGACGGCAAATCACAGGTGACGGTTGAATACGAGAACGGCAAGCCTGTCAGAGTCGACACGGTCGTTATCTCGACTCAACACAGCCCCAAAGCCGCCTCGGAACAGATTCGCGAAGACATCATCGACCACGTCATCAAGCCTACCATTCCCGAGCGCCTTCTCGACAAAGACACCAAATACTATGTCAACCCGACAGGCCGCTTCGTCGTTGGCGGCCCCCAGGGCGACACCGGGTTGACCGGCCGCAAGATCATCGTTGACACATACGGCGGAGCCGCCCCGCATGGCGGCGGCGCGTTTTCCGGAAAGGACCCGACAAAGGTCGATCGATCGGCATGCTATATGGCCCGCCACATCGCGAAGAACGTCGTGGCCGCCGGCATCGCCAGCCGCTGCCAGGTTCAATTGGCCTACGCCATCGGCGTCGCAGAACCAGTGTCGGTTTACGTCGATTGCTTCGGCACGTCGCAGATAGATGAAGGCAGACTTTCGGATATCATCCGCGCCAACTTCCAGCTGACGCCGAAAGGCATTATAGAATCACTTGATCTGCGCCGCCCGATCTACAAGCAAACGGCCGCATTCGGCCACTTCGGTCGCAGTGACGTGGACGGTTTCTCGTGGGAGAAGACCAATCGCGCTGAGAAGTTGAGAGCAGATGCGGGGCTAAAATAGCCGCGGGGCTAAAATAGCCGCGGGGCTAAAATAGCCGTAGCGCGCTGAAATGACGAGCGTCTGATAACGAAATAAGAGATCTAAGAAACAGACAAGACAAAACCGAGGTAATCAAGTGGAGAATAGGAATCAAACACATTACGAAGTCAAAGATTTGTCACTCGCCGACGAAGGGAAACGCAGGATTGAATGGGCCGAGAGGGAAATGCCAGTTCTGCAAATGATCCGGCAGCGATTTCAGGAAGAAAAGCCACTGGCCGGACTGCGCCTGGTCGCCTGCGCACACATTACAACAGAAACTGCAAACCTGGCGCGCGCGCTGAGCGCCGCAGGGGCTGATTGCGTACTGATCGCATCGAACCCGCTCAGCACGCAAGATGATGTAGCGGCGGCCTTAGTGAAACATTACGGAGTCTCCGTCTTCGCCATCAAAGGCGAATCCACAGAAACTTACGTACGTCATGTTAGCATCGCCCTGGACCACAAGCCTAATCTGATCAT
>Ga0126377_10004135_pt1 | contig 10494 bp, 11 predicted proteins | sample PanSoiMetPlot_22_FD_92647 | JGI IMG/M metagenome (GOLD analysis project Ga0126377, IMG submission 92647) | Tropical forest soil microbial communities from Panama - MetaG Plot_22 | ecosystem: Environmental > Terrestrial > Soil > Tropical forest > Bulk soil | place: Panama | collected 2016-02-17 | reverse complement strand
TCCAACTCGAGGAAAGACAATTCGGTTATAATCCCGATCGTTCCCCAGCCGCCGCCTCTGCCGCAATGGTAGTAAAAATTGACCGGTAGACCCAACATCCGCGGAAAAGCGTCCATGTGCTCGATCACCCCGCGACCGCTTCTGGGACCGCCGTGAACGTGAACCGCGCCATCAATATCTTTGTTACTCAAGCCGGCGTCTTCAATCGCGCGGCGCGCGGCTTCGGCTTCAAGGTCCTTAGCAGAGAGGTCGAGCACGGGAGACGCGATGGCGTATTCCAACATTGGATGACCCGGCAGTTCGGCCTTGCGTTTCGCCAATTCCTTTTCGGGCACGCCGACGACCATCCCCAACCCGGCGATGGCGTATTTTCCTGACAACCTGTGCGTTTCCATGAACGGACTCCAGTCCTGATTGAGATCAGACCGCGGCACGACCTTATTAGCTTCCCGCCTTGGGAAAGCCAAACGCCTTGACCGCCATGCCCATCCAGTCCGGCCCTTTTTCGTAGTGTTTCCAGTCCTTGAGCCAAATCTTTTTTCCGCGAATGATTTTTTCCACGGCCGATCCCGGTGTGTAAATGGAAGATTTTAGCGGCTCGTACTTATCGATAATCGCCTGGGCTTCAGCGCCCGCGAGGAATTCCAGCCAGAGCAGAGCCGCGTTCGGGTGCTTCGCCGTCTCGACGACCATTTGTGGTTCAGAGAGGCGCACGGGAACCGGTTCGATGATTTTGAGCTCCAAGCAGCCGGTTTTGTCCTTCTCTTTGGCCCTCATCGTGCTGTGATAATTAATGCCAGAGTGCAACTGGTACTCACCGTTAGCGATCGAAGTAAGAATCCGGCTGGCCCCTCTGATCCACACCGGATCCTGGGCGGCGATCTTCTGAGCGTAATCGAGCATCCATTCTTCGCCCGCCCCGGCGGCAAAAGATTGATAATGAAAAGGCCGAATATCGACCAAAAATTTTTTTCCCCTGAGCTCGGGCTTTAAAAAATCCTCCCAGCGCTCCGGAACCTTGGCTGATTCGAGCAAGCACTTGTTGAAAGCCACGGCAGCGAAAATCGTCGCCGCCGCGATCGCCTTGCGCGATAGAGGATCGATCATCTTGGTGGGGATTGATAAAACCCCTTGTTCAGCCATTCCTAGAATATCGAACTTCTTGCCGCGAGAGATAAAGCCTTTATAAAAATCTTCGCTGATGTAGGTAAAGTCTGCCTGCGCGTTGCCACTCTGAACTTCCAGCAAGAATCGCTGTGTCGCTTCTGTCCCCGTAACTTCCAGGAGTTTTAGCTCAAGAAAGGGATATTTGCTTTTAAAAGCCTTGGTCAGAGGGCCAAAGGTTTCCGGATCAAGAGAAACGATTCCGTCAACTTTCGCTTCCTGTTTTGCCATTCTGACGATGTCGTCGTGACTTCGATGGTAGATATATCCTTTTGCTTCGGCCTCTTGCTTGTTCTTTTGCAACGCTGGACCTGCCGATGCAGCGAGAGCGCTGGATGCGGCAAGCCAAAAAACCATGAACAAAGAGAATCGACTTACCATGCCGGCTGACCGATTACTGCATGAACGAACCTAACGAGCCGGCAAAGGCTGAGGACCGTTAATTAACTTGAAGAGCTCTATCGTCTCCGCGTCACGCGGTACCGTCCTTATCACCTCTGTTTGTGTTTCCGGCATCATGGGACTCGGGTCGTCTCCGGTCAGCTTCTTGAATTCCTTGTGGAACTCCGGGTCCTGAAAAGTTTTCTTCATAGCTTCCCGAAGAATTTGCACTTGCTCTTTGGGCGTGTTCGGGGAAAGCAGGTAAGGCGTTCCCACGCTTCGCGTCGCGCGCGTCAGCGCCAGGAACCGCCGCTCCCTCTCCGATTTCACAAAGGTGTCGAGCTCGCGGACATGATCGAAATTGGGCTCTTTGTCTTCCCTGGGTATTTTCAAGAGCGCAACAAAATCGACCAAACCTTGTTTAAACACATCGGGGTTGCGCCGGACCACCTCAGCAGTATTGTTGCTGCGGGCATCGACCTCTTTCTGCGCCAAGGCGACATCGACTTCCAAAGACCCATAGCCCAAGACGAATTTGGGGCCTTTGAGACCGAGTAGCCACGCAAAAGTCCGACCGTAAGTATACGTGGTATGCCCCATGGTCGTTGCACCGATTCTAAGCCCGGAGAAGGACTGAAGCTTTTCTACATTGCCCAGTCCTAACTCTCTGCGAGTTAGAAAAACGTAATGGAACGCGCTATCGGTCGCTCCGAGCCAATGAAATTTATCGATATCATATTCGACCCCGGTCTCACCGAGGACAGCGCTAGTGAAAATACCGCTGCTAACATGTCCGATGGTAAGACCGTCCGGCCGCGCTGTGCTAAAAAGATAGTTGGCGGCCTTGCGGCCTCCAGCGCCCGGCATGAACTCACTTACGATGTTGGGATTTCCCGGAATGTACTTTTTCAAAAAGGGGATGACCGCTCTCGACCGTATGTCGCCCGAGCCGCCCCCCTCGCGGCCTTGAATGAGTTTGATGGTCTTTCCTTGATAATACGGCGACTGGGCGTAAACATACTCGCGGAATCCTAGGCAGAAAACCGCGCCGAGGAGCCAAATGGTTACGAGCGCTTCTGTTTTCATGTCAGCCTCCTGTGAGCGAATTCCTCCAAGAATTTCTCGCCGTCTTCATAGTAAAAACGCGCCGTCCGTTTACGGCAGCGAAAACATCTCCGTAAAAATGTTTGGCCGTAGGACGATAGCTTTATACAGATTGTCAGAATTTGAGGCAATAAGCCGCGGCCCGTTTATTTCGAGCGAGTCAATCGCGGAGTGGACTGAATCAGCTTGTCATTCGCGCAGGAGATTTCATATGATGCGCGTGACAATTGCGCGCGAAGGAGGGAAAGCAATGGCTCGCATTCGGCATCTGGCGATTCTCACTGAGAATGTAGAAAAGCTGGTTAAGTTTTACACCACGGCGTTCGGGTTGAAGATCGTGCACGGGGTGGGCACGGCGACTTATCTTTCCGACGGGCATATCAACTTGGCGATCATACCGATCGGACCGGAGCGGGAAATTGAAGGACCGCAGTTACAGGTTGGTATCAATCATTTCGGTTTCGAGGTGGACGATGTGAGCGCGGTTCACGAGGCGTGCAAAGAACTGAATGCTTCAACGGGCGTCGATAAGCGACCGCCAAATCGTGAGGCCGAATACCGCGTTCACGATCCCGACGGGAATCCGATCGATCTTTCTAAACATAGTTGGCCGGTTTGACGTGAGGAGAATTTGGCTTCTGGAATTGGGTGGTTTAGTAACCGGTGCTGTCACCCTTTAATATATCGTTCGAGCTGTTCGATGATGAACTGTTGATCGGCGATGATCGATTTGACGAGGTCGCCGATGGAGATCAAGCCGACGAGTTTTTCATCTTCGATAACCGGTAGATGGCGAACGCGTTTTGCGGTCATCAACGCCATGCACTCATCGATCGGCTGGTCGAGGCGAATATAGACGACGGAGCTCGTCATGATTTCTTTGACGAGCGTGGTGGGCGATGCGCGGCCGTGAAGAATAACCTTGCGCGCGTAGTCGCGCTCAGAGATCAGACCGACGACTTTATCGGCTTCCGTGACCACGAGGGCACCGACCTCCTTTTCAGCCATGCGTTGGAGCGCGTCGAATACCGTCGCGTCGGGCGCGACGCACCAGACGTCGCTTCCTTTAACCTTGAGGATGTCTCGAACTACCTTCATAGAGACCTCCTTTTGAAAGCAAAAATGGCTCGAAGCGATTTATACAACCAAATAATCGAAGATTGAAGCCGCAACCCGCTGACCGAGCCGCGGCAGTGGCAGCTGCAAACGCAGTTGAAAGCCGCCTGACGTTACTTCTTCCGATCCGGGTATAGCGACCGCCACGACATATTCGCCGGTAAATAAGCCGCCTCACAGCGAACGTGTGCGAAATCATTCTGCTCTGGTTCATAGATGAGCCCTGGCGGTTGTTTGCCCGCTTGGAAGTCTTTTACCGCTCGAAGCAAGAAGCGGCGCACCTGGATGACGAAAGCGTCACTGGCGCCGAGGTGTTCGATACTTCGATCGACGACCGGCCCCATGCTTTCGGTGGCGCAAGCATCTTGATTCAAGAACTCAGTGATGCCGGTGAAGTTGGTTTGCTTTTGGATGGCGCGGTCTTGCAGATAGTTGTTGCGCTTGTTGCGCAATTTCTTGTAACCGGCATCGACGAAATCGCGCTTCGACGAGTCGTCGCTGGTGAAGGGTCTCGACCATTTAAAAAAGCAATCGTAGCGCCAGGTGTTATGATCATCAGCGGGAACCTGGTAAACCGCCTTGAAGCCGTCGAGTCTGCCGTCGACCATGGAGCCGACCGGCACGGCGCCGATGAACGGCATGACGAAGTGGGAAACGCGAGCGTAGGTCGCGCCACCGGCCAATTTTCTTATGGCTGCCGCTCTTAAGCCAAAGTCCATCTCATCGAACTCGAAATCGGGCGATGCGTCGACGAGATGCAAAAATTCCCTGCGCGCATCGGGTTTGAACATGCGATGGAGAAAATTCAGATGGGCCGAGTCGCAGTCGCCTTCGAGGCCTTGAAGATAGTTACACTCGAGCAGACTCTTGGCGATGTAGATTTGATTTTGCGGCACGCCGAGCCAAGGGTATAACGCGAAAATCGCCATCTTCTCCTTGGGCCCCATGTAAGCGAAAACGATGCCTCCAGCTTCAACGCATGGATAGGCGTTGTGGTGAACTTTATTTTTCAACTGGCTGCCAGCCGGCTCGGCGGGCGTGTCGAGCACGTTGCCGTCGACGTCATATTTCCAACCATGGTAGATACAGCGCAAACCGCATTCTTCGTTGCGGCCAAAAAATAGCGACGTGCCACGATGGGCGCAGTGCTCGTCCATCAAGCCGATCTTGCCGTCAGTGGCGCGGAAGGCGACTAAATCCTCGCCGAGCAATCGCACTCGCACCGGGGCGCAATCGGGTTCGGCTATTTCTTCCGACAGGAGCGCTGGAATCCAGTAGCGCCGAAACAGATTTCCCATGGGCGTGTCGCGCCGCACCCGCGTCAGCAGTTGGTTCTCTTCTCGGGAGAGCATGGCGAATCCCTCTACTTCGATTTCTTAGCGAGAATCTCCTTCAGCAATTTTGTCGCCTCAGCCGTTTCTTTGTCGACGTTAGGGCCATTCTCGAGAAATTCCGCGTCATCTTTTAAACGGTATTCGGGCCGAATCAGATCTTTGGGAACATCGATACGCCGTGAGTTTGCGTTTTTCTGGCCCGACTTCACGGATTGTTCCTGATAGATCGTCTGACCTTCCTTGGACAGGAACCAGTTTAGAAAAACCTGCGCAGCGTTGGGATGAGGCGTGGGAGCGATCAAGCTGATCGCGCCTTGGCCCGCCGCAACATAATCGCCTTCCTTGAGCGTATGAGTGATCGTGTCTACGGGCAAGCGCTGCTCTCTAACACTGACGACTTCCGCGTCATCGCAAGCGATGCAGATCGCCGCCTTACCCGTGGCGAGCCAGTCCACCAACTGGCGCTGATCGCGGCTGATCGTCATTTCCATGTCGCCGTAGAGTTTGTTCATGAATTCTGGGCCAAGAGATTTGTTCATGAAAAAGTACCAGAGCACGTTGCGAGCAACACCGGCGATGGACGGGTCGTAGCCGATGATTTTGCCTTTCCATCGCGGGTTAACAATGTCCAACCATGACTTGATATCGTCGGTTTTCGCTTGGTTCGTGTTGTAAGAAACATAAAGGCCGCGATGACCCTGGAAGACGAAGGAGTGGCGGGCTTCCGGATCGACGAAGCGACGTTTGCTCTTGAACCACTTCAACTGATCTTTCACCTCGTCAAGAATGAAAAGAGGCGGCATCGGTGCCAAAGCTTTTGCCGGATAGAGCACCGAAACATGCGTGCCTTGTCCGGCGATATAAAGGTCGGCGAGGAATTTTCCAGCTCTTCTCTCGGCCATGAGGCGCGAGGAAAGCGCCGGTCCACTCGGACCGTCGACCGAGACCAGCTTAATCTTTGGATAGGCGTTTTGAAACTGGCTGACGGCAAAGCGCGGATAGTCGACCACGTAAACCGTGACTTCGCCCTCCGCTTCCGCCGCTTTCGGTGTCTTCTCCCACTCACTCTGCCGCGGCGGCTTGGACTCGGCGGCGTGAGAAGAAATTGACCCGAGGAAAATTTGCAAGGAGAGTAACGTAGTAGCAATGACAGTTTTCATGATGCTGTTTTGCCATCTGCAATCCGAAAGGACATGTCCGCGCTGTCCACGACGCGCCCCTTGGTTGACCGATGTCGACTAACCAACGAACTGCCCAGTAGATTGGAGACCAGCTTTTCTACCGCTTCATTTCCGCCAGAACTTCTTCGAGCAGCTTGTAGTCGACTAACTGGCTCACGGGGATTTCCGCTTTGATCTTTGCCTGCTCGCGGATTTCCTTGATCTCGACTTTCACCGCGTCCTCGGATGTCGTGCCATCTCTGGTGAAGGCCTTTATGATGTCGCGCAGCGAGAGTCCAGCGGTCTTGCGGTCGAGCTTGAACTCATCCATCAACAAGCCGGCTACCTTTTCCTGATTCGCCGGATCCCTGGTAAATTCCATTCCCTTGAGCGTCGCGCGAATCATGCGCTTGACCTGCGCGGGGTTGCTCTTCATCTTGGCGTCGGTTGCTCCGACTCCGGCAAAGGGCGTCTGCAGATAATCGACGGCATTGCCGAGATTGCGAAAACCTAACTCCTCCGCCCTGAAGTTGAACGGAACCGAAAGCATCGCCACGTCCGCCACGCCGCCCTGCAGCGCAGCCAGGGAGTTGGCAACGTCGCCGGTGGCAATGAACGTCAAGTCTTTGTCGGGATTGACCCCATGGGCTCGCGCCATGACCTTGGCCGCATAAGTTGGCGTCGCCACCAAGCCGGTCGTGGCGACAACCTTGCCGCCTTTCAGCTCTTCAATCGATTTGATCGATGGCTTGGCAAACATGTAGACGATCACTCGATCCAGAGTGAACATGGCGGCTTTCAACGGCACGCCGGTGGCGGCAGCGCGCATCGCCGAGCCGATGGCGGAGGTATAATCTAACTCACCCGAGACCATACCGGCGACGCCGACGTCAGTTTTTACGACTTCCAAAGACACGTCCAAGCCTTCGGCTTTATAGATGCCAAACTTGTCGCCGACGTAGAAGTTGAGAAAGGTCATACTCTTGGCCGGCATGGCGACGCGCACTTTCTGCGCCGGGGCTTCGCCGATCCAGGCGCAGCCGAGCAGAAGAGAAGCGGCAAAAATCAGTAAACGGCGCGCAGCAAAATTTCCAACCGCGGGGTTTATTTCATTTTCCATTGTTATGTCGTGCTCCTTCTAAAAACTTCTAATACCCCGAGGAAACTGGCGGAGTCTATAGGAAACGGAAAAATTCTGTCAATTAGAATTTTCTTTGGTGAGCTTCAAAGCGATCATGCTAAACTCTACGTTGAACAGCGAGGTCGAGCGCACTATCCGCCTTGCAGCGCGCGAACAATTCATTTAGGTTTGGAAATGCCGCGCTAATGGGAATGTGCTCAGACCGTCATGAAATGTCCAAAGTGCAACTCCGAAACGCTTAAGCAATTCAAAGTCGAAGAAGTGACCGTGGACCGTTGCTCCTCTTGTGACGGAATTTGGTGCGACGCGCAGGAGCTTGGCGAGCTGCTTGCCGAAGACGCGAAGCAGGTCGCTGCGCTGCGCCGCGGTAGCGGGCATGAAGAGCACGGCAGAAAAAAGGGCAAGTGCCCGCGGGATGCCGAAGAGTTACTGCGGGTCTACAGCGCCGTCGACAAGACGGTGATTCTCGACGCTTGTCCCGAATGCCGCGGTATTTGGCTCGACGGCGGCGAGTTTGAAAAGTTGTTCGCGGCCAGAAAGCTGTGAGTAAACGCATGATAGATCTATTCGTCCGGCGATGGACAGTCTTGCCCGGGTTCCTATTAGTTTCGATCGTACTGCTCGCTTCCGATCTAACGGCTCAGACTGCTACACCGAAGCCGGAGAAGAGCCGCTTGGAGGTCGGCACCGCCGGCTCCGGAACTACTAGCCTGCCGTTATTTATCGCTGTCGAAGCTGGTTATTTCACCAAGCGGGGCCTCAACGTGTTGGTCAACCCACTCGGTGCCACGGTTGCAGTACAGGGGATCATCTCCGGGGCCGTCGACATTTATCAGGGCGGGACCGCCGCCATCGCCGCGCACTTGGCCGGCGCGGACATCATTTATGTCGCCGCCGCGGTCGATCGAAACTCGCTCATATTGTTTGGACAGAAAAGCATCGCTTCATTCGAAAACCTCCGCGGCAAATCGATTGCGACGACCTTCCCGGGCGCGTTTGGCGAGATCGCCGTGCGCATGACCGCTCGGAAATTTGGCATGGAGGTCGGTAAGGACCTCAAGCTTCTCTATCACCGCAGCCCTCCGGAAGCGCTCTCGACATTCTTCGTCGGTAGTGCCGACGCCCTCGTCATCTCGCCGCCGCAAACCGAGTTGGTCAAGCAACAAGGTTATCCGATCATCATCGATTATTTCAAAGAAGGACTGAGGATCGTCGGACCCGGCACTGCGGTGACCCGCGAGTTCGCGCAAAAGCATCCGAATACGCTCAAGGCCTACTTCATGGGTTATTTGGACGGATTGAAACGAGCGATCGACGATGAGGAATACGCCAAGAAAATCGAATCTAAATATACCAAGATTACCGACCCGAAGATCTTAAATGAGAACTACCAGCAAGGACTGCGGGTGTGGAACCGCGACATGACCGTCGATCCGGCGGCGATCCGCGTCGTGCTCGACGATGCCGCCGATCCCAAGGCGAAGAGCGCCGACCCGAAAAGGTTCTACGACAACTCGCTTATCCAAGAGGTGAATCGCGACTACGCGTCGAAGCTTTTTCCGGGGGAAGTGAAATAGCGAGGGATGGGCTCTGCCTGACTGCAAATTCGGAATTCCGAAACTCTGGCGCGACTTGAAATTTGCTCCTCTGCGTTTAGCTCTGCTTAAGATAGGCAACGGCATCGATCTCGACTAAACAGCCAGGCGCCAGCTCTTGCACCTCGACGGTCAGGCCAGAAGGCATGGGGCCGTTTCGACCGTGTTTCTTAAAAAACTCTCGATACGCTTCGACAAATTCAGCACGCTCGGTCCCTTCAGTTAGATACACGGTTGTCTTGACGATGTCGTCGAGCGTGCCGCCGGCAGCTTCGACGATGTCTTTGGTGTGGCGCAGCGTCGCTTCGGTTTGGCCGGCGAGACTACCCTCGCATTCCACCGCGCGATCGAACGTCACTGCGTCTTGTCCCGCGAGCAACAGCCAATCGCCAACGCGTACCGACTGGGAGAATGAGCCGGGAGCCAAGCGGACCTTTGGACTGGTGACAATTCTTCGTTCGCCGCGATAGGCGATCGCCATGGAGCGCAACAAGACGTCACTTCCTAACGAGCGGACGTAAATCCCAGAGTTCGGCGGAAATTCATCTTCGGCGAAAATGCCGTTGTAGATTGCTTTGCGCGCTTCGCCGTAGCCCGGACGATACTGCGTGCCAGGGATGAACATGAACGTGCGGCAGAGGTTGCCAAGACCAAGCTTCTGCTGGTTGAGGATCTTGCCGATGCGCGTCAGCACTTCTGTGGTCTGCGATTGAATCGTTGCCGGCGCGGCGATTCGGCCATTCGCATCCAGCGCGTCGACGCCGGAGAGAAACACAAAGTCGCCGACGCGATAGCCGTGACAGCGCGCGCCAATCGACGTGGGCATGTCAGCAACCGATATCGTTTCACGGTCGGTGCTCGTCGTCGCGAGGGCATCCATGCATACGCGGCAATCGCCTTCGAGGCCGCAGACGCCGACGAAATTCACCGCGGGATGTTCGCGGTCGAATGTAGAGCGCAGCACTTCGGCGATTGCTGGCGCATCTGCATAATCGGCAAGAAACACGGAGAGGTTGACTAGATTTTCCAACGATTGGCCGGCGCCTTTTAGAGTTGCATCGATATTCGCCAGAGTGCGGCGGGTATGTTCTGCAGCGGTTCTTAGCTCGCCGACGGTTCCGTTTGGGCCGCGCGCGTCTTGAGCAAGGAAGGTAAACTCACCGGCTTGCATGCCTTGACTAAACAGCTGGCTCTCTGAAAAAAGCTGAGAGACATTGATTGGGTTCATGTGAACCTCGCAAGGCGCGCCGTAAAAGTGAATCTAATGTCCGGGATTTTCCCACACGGCAAGCGCGGCGCGGCAGCAAAGCGCGTCTTGTTCCGGGCGGGCGGCGCCGGCGACGCCGATGGCACCGATGATGGTAACGCCGTTGAGGATGGGGATCGCGCCACCCATCGGCAAAATTTTCCCGTGATGTGAGATCATTAGGCTTTGAATCAGCGGCTGGCGCGCTTGTGGGACGAGCTCTGTGGTCGGAAGATGAAACGCCGCGGCAGTG
>Ga0126377_10004134_pt1 | contig 10494 bp, 11 predicted proteins | sample PanSoiMetPlot_22_FD_92647 | JGI IMG/M metagenome (GOLD analysis project Ga0126377, IMG submission 92647) | Tropical forest soil microbial communities from Panama - MetaG Plot_22 | ecosystem: Environmental > Terrestrial > Soil > Tropical forest > Bulk soil | place: Panama | collected 2016-02-17 | reverse complement strand
TCGCCGACCAGGATCTCTCCGTTCTTGGCGAACCCCACGACCGAGGGGGTCGTGCGAGAGCCCTCGGCGTTCGGGATGACGGCGGGCTCGCCGGCCTCGAGCACCGAGACCACCGAGTTCGTCGTCCCCAGGTCGATCCCTACGGCACGTGCCATCTGGTTGCCTCCTTCTCCGTTGAGTCTTCAGCGCGCTCGAATATAGAACCTTGAGCGTGACAGTATCAACTTCGTGCCTGTGCAGGACTATTCCCGCTTGTCCCCGATCGGCGCGGAAGCGCCGAGGCGTTCGGTTGGATGGCCCGGGGTATGCTCCCGCCGATGCTCGCGCGGGCCGCGCTCCTCGCCGTGATGGTCGCGATCGCCGGGGGTCTGGCCGCGCGGCGGGCCGGGTTGCTCACCAGGCTCGTCCGCCTGGGACGGCCCGTGGATCGCTCCGGCGAGGTGCCTGGACGAATGGCCCGCGAGGGCACCGAGGTCCTCGCCCAGCGCAAGCTCTTCCAGCGCCCCCTCCCCGGCCTGATGCACGCCCTGATCTTCTGGGGCTTCCTGATCCTGCTGACCACGATCGTCGAGGTCGCCGGCCAGCTGATCGACCCGGCGTTCGAGCTCCCGCTGATCGGCGACACGGCGTGGCTCGGGCTCGTCCAGGACGTGTTCGCGGCGGGGGGGCTCGTCGGCATCGCGATCGCGCTGGTGATCCGGCTCGGCCAGCGGCACGAGCGCTTCGTCGGCAGCCACCGGATGGAGGCCTACCGGATCCTCGGACTGATCTTCTGGATCATCCTCACGCTGTTCCTCGCGCGAGGGGCGAGGATCGCGCTCGGCTACGCGCCCGACTGGTGGTGGACCCCCGTGTCCACGTCCGCGTCCTACCTCTTCACCTGGATGTCCGAGGGCTGGCAGCGCACCTTCATGTGGGCGTTCCTGTGGCTGCACATGGCTTTGATCCTCGGGTTCCTCGTCTACATCGGCTACTCCAAGCACCTGCACATCGCGACGAGCGCGATCAACGTCTACTTGTCGAACACCAGGCCGCGCGGCACCCTGACGCCGCTGCGGATCGACCTGGAGGCGGCCGAGGGCGAGGACGTCTACCTCGGCGCCGCCACGATCACCGACCTCACGCGCAAGGAGCTGCTCGACCTGTACGCCTGCACCGAGTGCGGGCGCTGCCAGGGCGCGTGCCCGGCGTGGAACACCGGCAAGCCGCTGTCGCCCAAGCTTCTGGTGATGAACCTTCGCGATCATCTGTTCGAGCAGGGGCCGGCGATCCTGGAAGCACGCGCCGCCGACGCCGAGGTCGAACCCGTGCCCCTGGTCCCCGAGGTGGTCGACGAGGAGGTCCTGTGGGCCTGCACCACGTGCGGCGCGTGCATGCAGGAGTGCCCGGTCGACATCGAGCACGTCGACACCATCGTCGACATGCGGCGGAACCTCGTGATGGCCGAGTCTCGCTTCCCGGCCGAGGCGGGCGCCCTGCTACGCAACCTGGAGACGGCCGGCAACCCCTGGGGCATGCCCCAGGCCCGGCGGGCCGACTGGGCCGAAGGGCTGGACGTGCGCGTCGTGGGGGAGAGCGAGCGCGCGCCCGAATACCTGTACTGGGTGGGGTGCGCGGGCTCGTTCGACGAACGCGCCAAGGAGATCTCGCGTTCGGTGGTGAGCTTGCTGCAGCGGGCCAAGGTCTCGTTCGCGATCCTGGGGTCGCGCGAGCTTTGCACGGGCGACCCGGCTCGGCGGATCGGCAACGAGTACCTGTTCCAGACGATGGCCGAGCAGAACATCCAGACGCTGAACGGTGCCGGCGCAACGACCGTGATCGCCAACTGCCCGCACTGCTTCAACACGCTGCGCAACGAGTACCCGGACTACGGCGGCGACTTCGAGGTGATCCACCATTCCCAGCTGTTCGCCCGGCTGATCGAACAGGGACGCCTCAAGCCGACCGTGGGCGTCCCAGCCACGATCGCCTACCACGACCCCTGCTATCTCGGCCGCCACAACGGCGTGTACCGCGACCCACGGCGGGCCCTCGAGGCGGTGCCGGGCGTCGAGACCGTCGAGATGCCCAGGCACGGCGAGCGCGCCCTGTGCTGCGGCGCCGGCGGCGCCCGGATGTGGATGGAGGAGCGGATCGGCAAGCGGATCAACGAGGAGCGCGCCGACGAGGCCATATCGACCGGCGCCGACACCGTCGGCGTGGCCTGCCCCTACTGCCTGATCATGCTCGACGACGGGGCCAGGGCCCGCGGGGCCCGGACCGAGGTCCTCGACTTGGCGCAGGTGCTCGCCCGCTCGATCCGCGGGTAGCCCCTCACACGCACGCATCCCCCCCGGGCCCGGGTTCAAGCCGCCGCCCCGAACGACCGAAACGAGAACTAGACCGATTGGACCGGCATCCGCCGTGCGGCGGGTGCCGACCGACGGTTGCGCGCACGTGGAGGCCGGAGAAACCGGTCCAGCCCGCGCGGGGCGAAAGCGATGGAGGCGATAGGCATGACGGATCGGAGCGGGGCAACGTCCGCCCGGCGCTTCGAGCATCCCGGCCTGGAGGGGGACGACATGTTCCCGGTCTGCGACGACCTCCCGGACCCGGACCTGTCCCGGGAGCATCTCGCCTATGTGATCCACGACGGGCTCACCCAGGTCATCACCGCATCGGTGCTCGAGCTCGAGGCCCTCGCGCATCGCGCCGAGATCCGTCCGGAAGAGGCCACCGAGGCGCTGAACAAGGCCGTGGCCGAGCTCCGGCTGGCGCTGGAGGAGGTCCGCGAGGTGCTCGCATCGTTGACGCCCGAGGAGACATCGAGGGCGCAGTCGATCGAGGACCTGCTGCGAAGCGTGCTCGATCGTTGGCACCTCCCCGCCACGTGGTCGGTCGAGGGCGACCTGGCCGAGATCCCGGCGTCGGTGCTCGAGACCGCGTCGTCGGTGATCCGCGAGGGCGTGGCCAATGCCGCGAAGCACGCGGACGCGGAAGAGGTCTCGGTTCGGGTGCAGGCTTCGGGGCGCGCGGTCGAGGTCAGCGTCGAGGATCACGGTCGCGGCTTCGAGCCCTCGGACCGGGAGCGCGCCGAAGGTCACCTGGGGCTGGACATGTTGCGTCGGCGGGTCGCCGACGTCCACGGAACGCTCGACGTCAGATCGGCGCCGGGCAAGGGAACGCGGGTCGTCGCGAGGCTTCCCGTCACGGACAAGGAGTGAAACGGTGAAGGTGCTCGTCGTCGACGACCATGCACTGGTACGCCGGGGGATGGGTCACGTGATCCGCGAGTGTTTCCCCGACGCTGAGATCTTGGAGGCGGGGAACGCGAAGGAGGCGATCGAGACGCTCTCCGCTCACCCGATCGATATCGCGCTCGTCGACGTCCGGATGCCGGACGCCGACGGTCTCGAGCTCCTGCACGACATCAAGGGCAGCTGGCCCAAGCTTCCGGTGATCATGCTCACGTCCTTCGACCACGCGCACTACGTCCGCCGGGCGCTCGCGGAGGGCGCCGCCGGCTACATGCTGAAGGACGCCACGCCCGACGACCTCGAACAGGCGATCAACGTCGCGATGTCCGGCGGTGGAAACGTGCTGTCCCCCAAGGTGATCCAGAACCTGTTCGAAAGCATGGAGGGTGGCAGCGGCGGGGAGGGCTCACCCGCCCGTGCGGCCGGATCGCTCACCCAGCGCGAGACCGACATCCTCGCCCTGCTCGCCGAGGGGAAGAGCAACCGCGACATCTCGCGCGCGTTGTTCTTGTCGGAGAAGACCGTCAAGGCCCACTTGGCCGCCATCTTCCGCAAGCTGAGCGTCACCAACCGCACCCAGGCAGCGATGGCTGCCGTGTCGATGGGCATCGGGCCCGGACTGCAGCCGCTCGAGTACGGCGCCAGAACGGGCGGGTCGGGGAGGTAGGGCGACGGGTCATGTCGGGAGAAAGCCGCCGGTCACAGACCGAACGGGACGAGGAGGCGTACCAGGACGCTTGGTATCGCGCGCTGAAGGCCAAGGCCGAGGATCGGTTCCCCGATCCCGGCGAGGAACGCTCCGCGGGCGTCCCGTCGGGGACCTCCAGCCGCGCCGCCGAGGCGACGACTGATCCTCACGACCGGGCCTGAGGCTCCCCGAACTCCTCGAAGAAGCGGCTCGCCGTCGGACCGCGCTGACCCTGGTACTTGCTCCTCCTGCCGGCGGCGCCGTACGGCCTCTCGGCCGGCGCGCTGAGGCGGAAGAACGAGATCTGTCCGATCCGCATCCCCGGGTAGATCGTGATCGGCAGATTCGCGACGTTCGACAGCTCGAGCGTCAGGTGGCCATCCCACCCGGGGTCCACATATCCGGCCGTCGAATGGATCAGCAGGCCGAGGCGACCGAGACTGGACGTGCCCTCCAGTCGCGCCACGAGATCGTCGGGCAGGCGGACCCGCTCCGTCGTCGAGCCGAGCACGAACTCGCCGGGGTGCAGGATGAACGGCTCCCCGTCGGCCGCCTCGACGAGCTCGGTCAGGTGGGGCATCTCTCGGCGGACGTCGATGTACGGATAGCGGGTGTTCGCGAAGACTCGGAACCCGTCGGCCACGTGGAGGTCCACCGACGACGGCTGGACGCTTGCCTCGTCGAACGGATCGATCTCGATGCGCCCGGTCGCGATCTCCTTTCGGATATCGCCGTCGGACAGGATCATCGGGCATCGCCCTCCGATGCCGTGACCCAGCGCGCGAGCGTGTCGGTCGCCGCCCCCGAGTCGATGGAGGCGGCCGCGATCCCGAGCCCCTCCTCGAGCGAGGCGGCCCTGCCGGCGACCTCGAGGGCCGCTGCGGCATTCAGCAGAACGACGTCGCGACGGGGTCCGCGTTCGCCCTGTAGGACGTCAAGCGCGATCTCCGCGGACGTCTGCGGGCCGCCGCCGAGCAGGTCCTCGAGCGTTGCGCGCTCGAATCCGAGCTCCGCGGGGTCGAGCTCGAACTCGCGCACCTGCCCCTCCGCCACGTCGAACACGGAGGAGGGGCCGGTCGTCGTGAGCTCGTCGAGGCCGTCCTTGGCCCGGAACAGCCGCGCGCGCGTGCCGCGCCGCGCCAGCACCTGCGCCAGCAACGGGAGCATCCTCGGGTCCGAGACCCCCACCACCTGCGCGAACGGGCGCGCCGGGTTCGTGAGCGGCCCGAGGAAGTTGAACACCGTGGGCACGCGCAACTCGCGCCGAACCGGACCCGCGTGGCCCATGGCCGGGTGGAACACCGGCGCGAACAGGAAGCCGATGCCCGCCCGGGCCAGGCAGCGTTCGACGCCCTCGCGGTCCAGAGCGATCCGCACGCCCAGGGCCTCCAGCAGGTCCGCCGAGCCGCACTGCGAGCTTGCCGCCCGATTGCCGTGCTTGGCGACCGGGACGCCCGCGCCCGCGACCACGATCGCGGCGACGGTCGAGATGTTGAAGGTTCCGCTGCGATCCCCGCCGGTGCCGCACGTGTCTATGGCCGGGACGGGCGGCTCGACCTGGGCGGCGAACTCGAGCATCGTGTCCGCGAGCCCCTCGATCTCATCGGCGCTCTCTCCCTTGGTCCGAAGGGCCATCAGGAAGCCGCCCATCTGACCGGGAGTGGCTTCGCCCGCCATGACCTGACGCATCACCGCCGCGGCCTCGTCACGGCCCAGCGACCGTCCAGCGGAGAGCGTCGACAGCGCGTGCGGCCAGAGGTCGTGGTCCGGCTCAGCCATGGGGTCTCGGAGGCTAACAGGTGGTCTGCGCGAGATGGGTTCGGCTCGCTACACTGGGCCGGTCTGCCGCGTCGGACCGTTCGTGCGGGCGTGGTTCAATGGTAGAACGCAAGCTTCCCAAGCTTGAAACGGGGGTTCGATTCCCCTCGCCCGCTCCACCGCCACGAAGCTGAACTCGACGATTCGTCTGATCCCGCCCGGGTACATCCCCTTGACAGCGATTTTCAGGAGGTCGAGCGATGCGGGTATTCATCGCGGGATCGACGGGCGTACTGGGCAGGCGGCTCGTCCCGATGCTGGTCTCGGCCGGACACGAGGTGACCGGCACGACGCGGTCCGGGGCCAGGGCGGCGGAGTTGCGTTCGGCGGGAGCCGAGCCCGTCGTGGTCGACGCCCTGAATCGGGCCGAGATGCACGCTGCGGTGATGGCCGCGCGGCCTCAGGTGATCGTCCACGAGCTCACCGCCCTCCATGGAAAGACCGACATCCGCACGATCGAGCAGGGGTTCGAGCTCACCAATCGCCTGCGGACCGACGGGACCGAGACCCTGCTCTCGGCCGCCCGCGAGGCCGGCGTCAGCCGCTTCGTGGCGCAAAGCTTCGCTGGATGGCCGAACGAGCGCACCGGCGGCCCGATCAAGACCGAGGACGACTCGCTGGACCGAGCCCCACCACCGCCGCTTCGGCACGCGATGGCCGCGATCCAGCACCTTGAGCGCGCGGTCACGCACGCTCGAGATCTCGAGGGGATCGTCCTGCGCTACGGCACGTTCTACGGACCGGGGACAACGCTGTCCGAGGGCGGCGAGCACGTCGAGCAGATCCGCCGCCGGCGCTTCCCGCTCGTGGGCGAAGGCAACGGCGTCTGGTCGTTCGTGCACATCGACGACGCCGCCTCGGCCACGTTGGACGCGATCGAACGAGGCGCGCCCGGCATCTACAACGTCGTGGACGACGAGCCCGCCCCGGTGGCCGAGTGGCTCCCGGCGCTCGCAGACGCGATCGGGGCCAAGCCCCCGCGGCATGCGCCGGTCTGGCTCGCCCGCCTCGTCTCGGGCGAGGCGGGCGTCGCGCTCATGACCTCGATCCGAGGGTCCTCGAACGCGAAGGCCAAGCGCGAGCTTGGCTGGCAGCCGCGCTACCCGTCGTGGCGCTCTGGCTTCCGCCTCGGCCTGGGGACCGTCTCCGAGCGCGCCGCCTGAGCCGGTGTCGGGGGCCGGCCGAGGACGATCGGACCGGTGGGGCACAGCTGGAACACGGGGCAGTCCTCGCACCGTGGCCGGCCGGCCTTGCAGATCTCGCGACCGAGCCGGATGAGCCCCATGTGCAGCGGGGTCTTGAGGTCTTCGGGAACCGAGGCCTCGAGCAGTCTTTGTGCACGTTCGGCCGACGTCCTTGGCACGAGCCCGAGCCGAGTCGCGACCCGATGGACGTGCGTGTCGACCGGGATCGCCTCGCGGCCGAACGCGAACCCCATCACCACCGCCACGGTCTTGGGCCCGACGCCGGGGAGCGAACCCAGGTACTCGGCGATCTCGGCGTCCGAATGCGGATGCAGGCCATTCAAGTCGTATCGCCCCTCGCGCCGGTGGATCTCGCGCAGGATCGCCTGGATCCTGGCCGCCTTCGTGTTCGACAGGCCACCCGAGCGGATCGTCCCGGCGACCTCGGCGGTCGGAGCCCTGACCACGTCGTCCCAGCCCGGATAGCGTCCGCGAAGCAGCCCGAACGCGCGCTCGGCGTTCAGGTCGCTGGTGTGCTGAGACTGGACCGTGAGGATCAGCTCGTCGAGCGGATCGGTCTTCCGCGGAGGGGAGAGGTCGCCGAAGTGACGATCGAGCCGCCGGACGAGAGCCCGGACCCGGCGGGCGATACCGGTCACGACACCGCGGTCGCGTGGTTGCGGAACTGCGTCAGGTGCGGCAGGAACGTGAGCGGCACGGTGTCGGTGGGTCCGTTGCGGTGCTTGGCGACGATCAGGTCGGCCAGACCCTTCTTTGCCGGGTCCGAGTCGTCGCGATGGATGAACATGACGACGTCCGCGTCCTGTTCGATCGCGCCGGACTCACGCAGATCCGACAGCTGGGGGCGCTTGTCCTGACGGCGTTCGGGATCGCGGTTGAGTTGGGACACCGCGATCACCGGGATCTCGAGCTCCTTCGCGAGCATCTTCAAACCTCGGCTGATCTCGGCGATCTCCTGCTGGCGGTTGTCGACCCGGCGCGTGTGGGACATCAGCTGCAGATAGTCGACGATGATCATCCCGAGGCCCGCCCTGCGCGCGGACAACCGCCGGGCCTTGGCGCGAATGTCCACGAGGGTGACGTTGCCCGAGTCCACGATGAACAGCGGTGCCTCGTGCAGGCTGTCGGCGGCCTGCGCGATCCGAGACCAGTCCTCTGCCCCCACCCGCTTGTTGCGGATGCTGTCCCACGGGACCCGAGCCTCACCGCAGAGCAGGCGCATGCCGATCTCCCATCGCGACATCTCGAGAGAGAACATCGCCACCGGCAGGCCGGCGTCGACCGCGACGTTGCGTGCGACGTTGGTCACGAACGAGGACTTGCCGACGCCCGGGCGGGCCGCGATCACGATCAGGTTGCCGGACTGCATCCCCGAGAGCAGCGAGTCGACGTCCCGGAACCCCGTCGGAACGCCGGCGAACGCGGACTCCCGGTTCTGGATCCGCTCCAGGTCCGTCATCGCCTCGTCGACGAGCTCGCGGAGCGAGGCCACCTGCTCCTTCTCGCCGTGGCGAGCGACCTCGTAGATCCGCTGTTCGGCCGCGTCGGCGACGTGCTCGGGCTCCTCGGGCGCCGAGTACGCCATGTCCATGATGTCGGCAGCCGCGCCGATCAGCCGTCGCAGCAGCGAGGTCTCGGACACGATGCGCGCGTACGACGACGCGGCCGCGGGCGTCGGCACGCGGTCCACGAGGTCAGAGATGGCCAGGTGTCCCCCGACCTGCTCGAGCGTGCCGCGTCGCTTGAGCTCCTCGACCGCGGTGATGGCGTCGACGGGGTCACCGCGGCCGTAGATCTCGCGCAAGGTCTCGAAGATGGTCGCGTGCGCGCCGCGGTAGAAGTCCGCGGGCTGGACGATCTCGATGACGTCGGCGATGGCCTCGGGAGACAGCATCATGGACCCGAGGACGGACTCCTCCGCCTCAAGGTTGCTGGGCGGGATCCGTTCGGGACGGAGCCTGCGGACCTCGTCCGCCGACCTCACCACGACCGACCCCCCCTCGACCGCCGAACGAACCGGGCGACACTAGCCCCGCCCGTTTCCAGCCTCCAGCGGAAAACCCGGGGGGAAACCCGATCCGCTGGTCGTGCCTGAAGATTCCTTGTCACTGTGCCTCCGACCTGCGCTTCCACATGAGGAAAAGCCTGTGGACAGGTGTGTATCGCGCGCCACCGACAGGCGAATCACACCGCTGTGATTCTGCTCCCGGTTTTCGCCCAGCGTCTAGAGGCGGGCTGAGTTCGGGGCCCGGTCCGGGCTGCTCGGCTCGCTGTGCTCGGCGAGAGCTCCAGCGTGCTTCGGGCGACCTCGACGACGCCCTGACCGCACCCCCGCGATCGGAGTGGCAACCGCGCGACCCGTGGCGCGGTCCATCGTGGCATGCGAAGCCGGGGGCCGAGCCCGGCCCCAAGCCCAAGGGCTGAGGCAGGGACCGGTGACTACTCGGGGGAGGCGACGACCTCGACCGAGATGATCGGGTCGACCTCGGCGAACAGGTGGACCTTGACCTCGTGCACCCCGACGGAGCGGATCGGCTCGTCCATATGGACGTCGTGACGGTCGACCCGGATGCCGGTCTGCGACTCGATCGCCGCGGCGACGTCGGTGGGCGTCACGCTGCCGAACAGCTTGCCTTCCTCCCCGGCATGGGCCGGCACGGTGACCGGCGACGCCGCTAGCCGCTGGGCGACCTGCTCGGCCTCGGCCTTGGCCACGTTCACGCGGGCTGTGTGCGCACGCTTGAGGCTGTCCACGTGCTTGACCCCGCCCTTGGTCGCCTTGACGGCGAGTCCCCTGGGCATCAGGTAGTTCCGCGCGTAGCCGTCGGCGACGTCCACGACGTCGCCCGGGACGCCGAGCTTGTCGACGGGCTTTTGCAGGATGATCTTCATCGCGTCGAGTAGGGCAACAGGGCCATCTCGCGGGCGTTCTTGACCGCGGTCGCGACGTCGCGCTGGTGTTGCGAGCAGTTGCCCGTCACCCGGCGCGCGCGGATCTTCCCGCGCTCGGAGACGAAGCGACGCAGCGTGGCCGTGTCCTTGTAATCGACGTACTCGATCCGGTCCTTGCAGAAGACGCAGACCTTTCGCTTCTGCTTCTTCTGCCAGCCCTTGTCGTCCTTTTCCCGCCTGGCGGGGCGCTTCTTGCTCTTAGGTGGCATCCAGCGGTGTCTCCTCGTCCGCCCTGGGAGCGCCGACCGTGGCGGGCGTCCAGTCGCTCGAACCACCCGAGCGACCCTGGCGCTCGACCTTTGCCGTCGCCCAACGCAGGCTCGGACCGACCTCGTCGGCCTCGATCTCCACCACCGTGCGCTTGTCGCCTTCCTGGGTCTCCCAGGACCGCATCTGCAGCCGGCCGGTTACGACGACGCGCGTGCCGCGCGTGAGGCTCTCGGCCGCGTTCTCGGCCAGGCTTCGCCAGGCGTTGACGGAGAAGTACGACGTCTCGCCGTCCTTCCACTGGCCCGACTCGTCCTTGTAGCGACGGTTGACCGCGACGCGGAACTTCACCACGGCGGCCCCGTTGGGTGTGTAGCGCAGCTCGGGG
>Ga0126377_10004133_pt1 | contig 10495 bp, 5 predicted proteins | sample PanSoiMetPlot_22_FD_92647 | JGI IMG/M metagenome (GOLD analysis project Ga0126377, IMG submission 92647) | Tropical forest soil microbial communities from Panama - MetaG Plot_22 | ecosystem: Environmental > Terrestrial > Soil > Tropical forest > Bulk soil | place: Panama | collected 2016-02-17 | reverse complement strand
CGCGCTTCCGCTGCTGAAATATTTTCGCTAGTAACACAGGAAAGCCGTGCGAGCCTTGATCATTGGCTGAGTTGAGGCGCAGCCGGTGATACAGGGGAGCAATGGGGGGAAGCGCGCTGTATAGCGGCGCCGCGCAACGACGCGGAGCGCGCGCCGGTCTTATCATTCTGACGGGAGCAATTCTCGCCGCGGGCACCGCCTGGGGGGCCGAGACGCTGCCGCCCGCGCGCGACTTCACCACCTATATCCCGACAGCAAAAGCCACCCGCATCGATGCCTCCGAAGCGCCGGTCATCGACGGCGATCTCTCCGATCCCGTTTGGCAGAAGGCCGAGCCGATCACCGAGTTCTATCAGCTCGAGCCCGATGCGGGGCAGCCGGCGAGCGAACGCACGGACGTGCGCTTCCTCTACGACGCCAACACGCTCTACGTTTACATCTATTCCTATGACACGCATCCCGAGCGCATCCGCGGCACCAGCAAGAATCGCGACGGCAATTTCGGCGGCGATGACACCATCCGCGTCTATCTCGATCCGTTGAACACCCGGCGCAACGGCTACCAGTTCGTGCTGAACTCGCTCGGCGGGCGCTTAGATCAGCTCATCCAGAACAACACCGATTTCGTGCGCGAGTGGAACGCGATCTGGGCCGGCAAAGCGCGCGTGGTGGCCGACGGCTGGACCGCGGAGATGGGCATTCCCTTCAAGGATCTCTCCTTCGATCCGACCAAGCCCGATTGGGTGATCGAGTTCAGCCGCGAAATTCGCCACAAGAACGAGAAGGATCGCTGGAGCCAAATCAATGCCGCGACCCAGGCAACCGATATCTCGCGCTCGGGTACGCTGACCGGCATTACCGATATCAATCAGGGCCTCGGACTCGACATCCAGATCTACGGCGCGCTGCGCTACCGCTTCGACTGGCAAGAGCCGCAGCACGAGACGTTCAGCTTCCGTGGAAGCGGCAATGCCTTCTACAAATTCACGCCGGAGCTCACCGGCACGCTGACCATCAATCCGGATTTTTCCGACAGCCCGCTCGATCTTTTGCAGGTCAACACCACGCGGTTCAACCTGTTCCAGCCGGAGACTCGCGATTTCTTTTTGCAGGATGCGACGACCTTCGAGTTCGGCGGCCGCGGCTTCTCGGCCAGTAACGACTACAACTATCCCGCCGAGAACGGCTCGCCCTTCTTTTCGCGCAATTTGGGACTCGCGGGCGGCATCCCGGTCAGTCTCATCGGCGGCACCAAACTGTCGGGCGAACTCGGCGGTTTCGGCGTCGGTGGCTTATCCGTTCTCACCAGCGGCACCGGCGATACCAAGCGCAGCCAGCTGCTATCCGTTGCACGCGTTACGCATCCCGTCGGCGAGTCCAAGGTCGGCTTCGTCTTCACCAATGGCGATCCCACCGGACTCACAACGAACACGCTGGCGGGCGTCGATTTCCAGTACCGCAATTCAAGCATTCAGCCCGGCAAGATTCTGATGGCCGATTTCTTTTACGAGCGCAGCTTTTCAGACACTAAGGGCGACGACGATGCCTTCGGCGTTGCGTTCAATCTGCCCAACGAGCCCTGGGGCTTAGAAACGCGCTTCAAGCAGCTCGGCACAAACTATTTCCCGGCGCTCGGCTTCGTCAATCGCACCGGCATCCGCCAATACGACGGCGTGCTCACCTATCGCCGCCGCGATGTCGGCTGGCGCTGGCTCGATCGCGCGACGTCCTGGTACTTCGTTACCGACCTCTCCAATCATCTGGAATCGCGCGAGAACGGGGTCTGGACCGGCATATCGCTCCGCTCGACCGACGAGTTCTATTTGCGCGGCTTCGACGATTACGAAGACGTGCCCGCTACGTTCAAGATCGCCGGGAAGATTCCGGTGCAGCCTGGCCAATATCATTGGACGAACGGCAGCATCTATCTGCAGACCTCGAACGCACGCCCGGTATCGGCGCGCATCGACGTGCTGTGCTGCAGCTATTACGACGGCCATCAGCTGAAGGTGACTTTGCGCGCCGACATGCGGCCTAACGCGACCTTCCAGTTCGCGCCGCGCTACGTCTACACCTATCTCGACATGCCGGGCGGGCTTTTGAACATCCACGCGGTGTCGATCGATCTGATCACTACGTTCACGCCGGACATGCAGCTTTACACAGAAGTGCAATACGACAATGTCAGCCAGAAATTTGCGCTCTCGATCCGCTATCGCTGGGAGTACCAGCCGGGACAGGAGTTCTTCGCCTCCTTCGGCCAGTCGGCGCTGATCCCCGGCCAGGAATTCGTCGCGCGAACCTCCCAAGCCATCATCCGCCTCGGCCATACGTTCCGGTATTAGGCGCCAGTGCCCGATGTGGCAATGCGCTGCTTTGCCGGATGCCGTTGCAGCCGCGAAAGGTACAGATACACGATCGGCGTTGTGTACAGCGTCAAGAGCTGGCTCAACATGAGTCCGCCTACCATTGCGTAGCCCAGCGGCTGCCGGAGCTCCGAGCCCGTACCGTTGCCGAGCGCTAGCGGCAAGCCGGCGAGCAGCGTCGCCGCCGACGTCATCAGTATGGGGCGAAAGCGCAGCAGGCAGGCTTCGCGGATGGCTTGCACCGGCGGCAACGAGCGCTCGCGTTCCGCGGCAATGGCGAAGTCGACCAGGATGATGCCGTTCTTCTTGACGATGCCGATCAAGAGAATCACGCCGATGATGCCGATCACCGACAAGTCCATGTTGCCAAAGCGGAGCGCGATGAGAGCGCCGAGGCCGGCGGAGGGCAGTGTAGATAAGATCGTGAGCGGATGGATGAAGCTCTCATAGAGCACGCCCAAGATGATGTAGACGACAAGGAGCGCAGCGGCGACGAGTATCAATTCGTCCGCCAATGCCGTTTGGAACGCCTGAGCGTTGCCCGTGAAGGCGCCGATGACGCCGGCAGGCATGCCGATGTCGCGCGCCGCTTGCTCGACAGCCTGCACGGCGTCACCAAGCGCAACGCCACGCGCGAGATTGAACGTCAGCGTCACGGACGGAAACTGATTCTCATGCGTGACGGAAAGCGCGCCCACGGGTGTGGCGTCTACGGTGACGAGCGTGGAAAGCGGAACGGCGGCGCCGGTGAGTGGCGACTTCACATAGAGCTTGTCCAGGGAAGTGAATGTTCCCTGCAGCTCAGGCTTGATCTCCAGAATCACCCAATACGTGTTCAGCTGCGTAAAATACTGCGTCACCTGCCGCTGCCCGTAGGCGTCGTTCAGCGTGGCGTCGATGACCTCGGGCGAAATCCCGAAGCGAGACGCCTGATCGCGGTTGATGACAAGCTTGACCTGCGGTGCATTGGCAAGGAGATCGCTTGCGGCATCGGTGATTTCGGGAAGCGTCTGCATCTTCTCAAGTAGCCTATCCGACCACTCCGAGAGCTCCTCAAGATTGGGGTCTTGCAGCGTGTATTGGAACGTGCCGCGGCGCGCACCACGGCCGCCCACGGTAATATCCTGCGTCGGGTTCAGCGCAAGAGTTGCGTCTTTGACGCGCGCGATCTCAGGCCGCAGCCGATCCATGATCTCGGTGACACTCGAGCGGCGCTGATCGCGCGGCTTCAACGCGATGAAGAAGCGCGCCGTGTTCGGTGCCTGCGCATTGCCGTTGCCGCCAACGCTGCCGGTCTGCGAGGCAAAACCGGAAATGTCGGGGTCTTTGAGCAGCACCTCGCCGAGCTCGCGCTGAAGCCGCATCATTTCCTCGGGCGATATGTCCTGCGCTCCTTGGGCCAAGCCCTGGATCATGCCGGTGTCCTGAAGGGGGAAAAATCCCTTTGGGATTTGCACCGCCATGACGGCGGTTGCGCCGACCGTGATCAGGAAGACGAGCAGCGTCATTGTCTGATGGCGCAACGCGACATCGAGCGTGCGCTGGTAGAAGCCGTGCACCGCATTGAAGCCGCGTTCGACGGTTCTATAGAGCAGTCCCTGATCGCTCGCTTTCACGCGCAAGCGGCGTGAACACAACATCGGCGCGAGCGTCAGTGAGACCACGGCCGAGACCGCGATCGCTGCCGTGACCGTCACGGCGAATTCGAAAAACATCCGGCCGACGATGCCGCCCATGAAGAGCAGCGGTATGAACACTGCGACGAGCGAAATACTGATCGAAATCACGGTGAAGACGATTTCGCGGGAGCCGCGCAAGGCGGCTTCCGGCGGCGGTTCACCCTGCTCGACCCGCCGATAGATATTCTCCACGACCACGATCGCGTCATCGACCACGAAGCCGATGGCGATCGTGAGCGCCATCAGCGAGAGATTGTCGAGACTGAAGCCAAGCGCATACATGGCGGCGAAGGCGCCGAGCAGGGCGAGCACGATGGTGATGCCGGAAATCGCGGTGGCCCAGACATTGCGCAAGAACAGCAGCACCACCAGGACTACCAGTCCGATCGTCAGCACCAGCGTGTAGCCGACATCGGCGACCGAAGCACGGATCGTCGTCGTACGGTCGAGAATGGTGGTGACCGATATCGCCGGCGGGATGTTCGCGGTCAGTTGCGGCAACAGCCTCTTGATGCGCTCGACCGTGTCGATGACGTTGGCGCCCGGCTGTTTGTCGACTGAAAGCAGAATCGCCGGCGCATTGTCGTGGAACGCTGCCGCGTAGCGGTCGGTTGGTGCCGAGATTGCGCGGCCGACGTCGCGGACACGGATAGGACCGCCATTGCGGTAGGCAAGAATGACGTCGTCGTACTCTGGCGCCTTGGTGAGCTGATCGTTGGCGACGATGGTGAAGCTGCTCTTCTCCCCGGTCAGCGTGCCCTTGGCGGCGTTTGCCGTCGATTGGACGAGAGCGCTGCGGACCTCTTCCAGCGTAAGGCCCGTCGAGCTCAGCTTGGCCGGGTCGACTTGGACGCAGATGGCCGGCCGCTGCTCGCCGCCGAGCGAGACTTGCGCCACGCCGGGAACTTGCGCGATCTGCTGAGCGAGGAAATTGTCGGCGTAGTCGTCGACGACGGTCATCGGCAGTGTGTCGGACTTGACCGACAGCATCAGGATCGGTGCATCTGCCGGATTGAGCTTCTTGTAGGTCGGCGGCGCCGTCATGGCTTGGGGCAGCGTCTTGCCGGCCGCGGTGATCGCCGCCTGAACGTCCTGGGCCGCCGCATCGATGTCGCGGTTCAAGTCGAATTGGATGCTGATTGAGGTGGCGCCGAGCCCGCTGAACGAGGTCATCTCTGTGACGCCCGCGATCTGCGCGAATTGCCGTTCGAGCGGTGCCGCGACCGAGGACGACATCGTCTCCGGGCTCGCGCCGCTGAGCTGGGCGGTGACCAGAATGTTCGGGAAGTCGATCTGCGGCAGCGGCGCGACGGGAAGACGCGGGAGCGCGGCCAAGCCAAGTGCGCCCAAACCGGCCATTAGCAACAGCGTTGCGACGGGTCGGCGGATGAACGGTTCGGAGAGGTTCACTGGCGCGCTTCCGGCGGCGGTGCACGCTCAATCGGCACGCCCGCACGAAGCCTGATGTGATTGTCGACGACCACCGTTTCGCCGGGCGTGAGCCCCTTGGTGATGACGGTCAGCTCGCCCGAAACAGGACCGATCTCGACCGCGCGAACTTGGACAGTATTGTCCGCCGCTACCACCCAGATCAACGTTCCTTGCGGACCACGCTGGATGGCCGCTGTGGGAATCGTCAGCGCCCTCTTGCGCGTGTCGATCAGCACGCGCGCGTTGACGAATTCGCCGGGCCAGAGGCGATCGTCGCTGTTGGCAAACATCGCCTTGAGCCGAATCGTCGCCGTCGCCGCGTCGATGGAGTTGTCGATGAGCAGGAGCCTGCCGCGGCTCAACACCCGCGCATTATCCTGGTCCAGCGCAGTCACCTCGACCGCGCCGCGCGCCATTGCCGCGCGCACGGAGTCGCGATTGCTTGCGGGCAAGGTGAAGATCACCGCCGACGGCCGTGTGACCACCAGCGTCGTGATCGCGCTTGCGTCCGCGGCACGGATGAGGTTGCCGCGGTCGATCAAGCGTATGCCGACGCGCCCGTCGCTCGGCGCCCTGATCGTGGTGTAGTCGAGCCGCGTCTGCGCTGTCTCGATGGCGGCATCGTCGCTGGCGACGGCCGCTTTGAGCTGCTCGAACTTTGCCTGCTGCTGCTCGACATCCTGGCGCGCAACGATGCTCCTCTCGCCAAGCGCGGTGAACCTGGTTAAATCCTTCTCGGCCTGGGCAAGGAGCGCCGCATCCTGGGCCCTTTTTGCTTTCGCTTGACCGAGCGCGGCCAAGAAAAGCCGCGGCTCGATCCTTGCGAGCACGTCGCCTTTCTTGACCTGCTGGCCTTCGCTGAACAGCACCTCCTCAAGCTCGCCTTCGACCTGGGCGTGGATCGCCACTGTCTCCGACGCCTGCACTGTGCCGAGGCCACTGAGATAGACCGGTACGTCTCGCTCGGCTGCCACCGCCACGGTAGCCTGCACCGCCACGGCGCGCGCTTTGGGTTGCTCACGAGCGGCGCTCTGCGGCCCCTGAAAATAGGCGGCGCTGCTCGCGCCGAGCACGATCAGCGCGCCAAACAGAAGGAGTCGTGCCCTAGCCAATCTATGCCTTCGATTTTAAGTTGGACGTTCGAGCAGTTTGCGTTAGACCAGAAATGGATGCGGCAATAGCGGCAATTTTGGCGAAACCGGTTTCTGGTGCCAGCGATTTCCTCTATTGCTAGCCCAAGTTAAACTTATGGGTACCCATGTCCCGGCGGCCGGCTTTCTTGAATGGCTTGCGCGCGTTCGAAGCGGCCGCGCGCCACGGCAGTTTCACTTTGGCGGCAAAAGAGCTGCACGTGACTCAAGCGGCCGTGAGCCAGCAGGTGCGCCTGCTCGAGAAGCGTCTCGGTTTTGCGCTCTTCCGGCGTCATGCCAACGAGCTTGAGCTCACCGATCAGGGGCGCGCGTTCCAACCCGGGTTGACCGACGCGTTCAACTCGATCGAGCGGCTGACCGATCAAGTCGCTTCGATGCGACTGGGTCCGGTGGTCATTGCCGGAATCGCACCCGCGTTTGCGCTGCACTGGTTGATTCCGCGCTTGCCGGGGTTCAACCGCAAGCATCCGGAGGTCGAGTTTCGCATGGCGACCGGCGGCGCGAGACTGCCGCTGCGGGACGATTGGACTTGTTCGGTGCGCCGCGGCGCGGCCGATGATTGGCCCGGCTACATTACGGAAGAGCTGTTTCCCGTGCCGCTGGTCGCGGTCTGCACGCCGGCGATCGCCAAGAGCTTGCGGCATCCGCGTGATCTCGCCCGCGCAACGCTGATCGTTGTCGCGCACCTGCGCGACCAATGGACATGGTGGTTCGAAGCGGCCGGTCTGCCTAAGCCGGTCCAACCCGCCGGCGAAGTGGTGTTCGAAAGCTCGCCGATGGCGATCAAGGCGGTGCTCGATGGAGTGGGCGTTGCCGTTGCGCAGCTGCCCTATGTCAGCGATGCGCTCGCGAGCGGAAGGCTGGTGACACCGTTTCCAATCGTGCCGCGTACATATGAAAGCTGGTATTTGGTCTATCGCCCGGTGCGGCAGAACGATGCGGGGCTGCTCGCGTTTCGCGCCTGGCTGCATGGCGAAGCCAAACTGCAGCGCGAGGAGTATAAGCGCGTGACCGCACCCACGCACGCTACCGATAAAGAAAAAGAACCTGTGTCGCGCCGCGCTTCAAAACGGCGTTAGACTGCCCAGACGTCTCGGGGGATATCGTGTCCAGCGCAGCGGAAGCGCAGGGAGGATACACGCGCGTCGGCAACGCCGCCGCGGTGGTCTTCTTTGCCATCTGCGCCGCCACCTATGTCGTCAATGCCGCCGACCGGTTCATTTTTCCGATCGTCGTGCGGCCGGTGGTGGAGGAATACGGCTTCAGCCTCACGCAAGGCGGCACGCTTGCGACGATATATCTCCTCGGCCTCGGTGTCGGCGGCATTATTTCCGGGTTCGTAATCGAGCGCTCCTCGCGTAGGAGCGCAATGATCCTCGGCATCGTCGTCTACTCGCTGTTCACGATCTTCACTGCTGCCGCGTTCGGCTTCTTCGACATGGCGGCCTATCGCGTGCTCACGGGCATCGGCGAAGGCATCCAAAGCGTCGCCTTTGTGGTTGCTGTGGGTGCCTTCTACCCGCAGCAGCGCACCCTGGCGATCGCGCTGGTGCAGTGCTCGCTCGGTTTCGGTCAGGCGCTGGGTCCGCGCGCCGGCGCAGCGCTGGTCGCCGGCTCCGGCGATTGGCGGCTGCCTTTCTACGCCTTCGGCATCGTCGGTTTGATCGGCGCTCTTATGGTGCTGTTCGTCGGCAAGGGCTTCACCGAGCAGCAGGAGGTATCCGCCGCGAAAACGTCCACCGGAGCTGCCGGCGACGCCCACATGCCCGACGCGCTATGGAATCGCAACGTCGTCTGCGTGTTGCTGGTCGTGCTGCTGCGCTCATTTCCGTTCTTCGCGTTTTTGGGCCTGTACACGACGTACTTGACGACCCAGCTCCATTTTCCGCTCGGCCCGGCTGCAGCCGCTCTCGGCATGTACGGCGCCGGACCGTTCTTCTCGCCGGTCGCAGGCTACATCGCCGACCGCGTCAACCAGAAGACCTTCCAAATCACTTGTCTCGCCGTGATGGCCGTGGTCGGGCTCCTCATCTTCAACGTCGCCGACACGCTTTTCGAGCATTACGTGCTCGCTGCGCTCGAAGGCATCGCGGGTGCCTTCGCTTACGTCAACGGTTACTCGCTTGCACAGCGCAGCGTGAAGGCTCCCGCGATAGCGCGCGTCTCCGGCTACTATTATGCCGCCTCGACGTTCCCGGCGGCGCTCTCAGGTTTTGTTTTCGCGCAGCTAATCAACGCATTCGGCTGGAACACCGGCGCGGTGCTGATGATGTCGCTGTGGCTCGCGGTGCCGATCGCAATTACGCTTTTCATCGACACGCGGCTGATCACCGGCGACGGCCGCCGGCTCAGCCACGGCAGCCGTGTCTTCACGTAAGAGCTACCTTCCGCCGCGGGCGATGAACGCGTCCGTTTGGCGCTCAAGAATTTCAAGCGGCACCGCGCCGGTCGATAGCACCATGCTGTGGAAGCGCTGCAACGAGAAGCGGTCGCCGAGTGCGCGTCTCGCCTTCTCGCGCTGTTCGAGAATCTTCAATTCGCCGATCATATAGGACGAGGCCTGGCCCGGAAGCACCACGTAGCGTTCGGCTTCTGCGGCCTCGATGCCGTAGTCGATCGCCTGTTGCCGCGTCCAATGCTTGGCGTGCAGACCGCTGTCGACGACGAGCCGGCGGGCGCGAAATTCTTCCCAGAAGAGCTGTCCGAGCAGACCTTCGAGATCGTTGTCGTACCAGCCGGATTCCGCGGCCAGATGCTCGGCATACAAGCCCCAGCCCTCGATCGGCGCCGATAAGCCTCCGAAGGTGAGCTGCTGACGGAATGCCGGCAGGTCCTTGTTTTCGAGCTGCAGCGCGATCTGGAAATGATGGCCGGGAATGGTCTCGTGATAGACCGTGGTTTTCAGATCGAATTTGGTCATGTGCTCGACGCGGCGCGGAAACTGGAAAATGCCGGGCCGCGAGCCGTCGGCGGGCGGCGAGGAATAGCTCGCCTGCGCGTTTACCTCCTGAAAGTCGGGATAGGGCTGCGCGACGACAGCCGCGTTAGGCGTGCGATCGAAGAGGAGTGCGGCTCGCCTCTGCGCGTCGCGTAAAATGTCTTCGATGTCGCGCATGATCTGCGCCCGGCTCTCCGCCGAGGCCGGATTGGGATAGGCCCGCTCGCGTCGAAGCTGCTCGATGCGCTCCTTGACCGGGCCTTGGGTGCGTCCAAGGCGGCGCAAGAGCTGATCCATCTGACTCTGGATGGCGTCCACCTGACGAAGCCCGAGCTCGTGGATCTGATCGGGCGTCATGTTGGTGGTGGTGTAGAGCTTGAGAAAATAGGCGTATGCCGCATCGCCGTTGGGCAGGCGCCAAAGCCCGGCATCGTCGGTCGCGCGCGCCATCTGCGATTGCAGCAGCGCGATCGCTTGCCGCCATGCCGGATAGACCTCCTGATCTACGATCCGCTCCGCTTGCGCTCGCAAGGGCTCGCGTTTCATCTCCGGCACCACCATCGCCATTTTTTGCGCCAGCGTCGTCATGAAGGGATTCTGCGCGGCCGGCGTCGCCACGAAGCGCTGCATCTGATCGATGGTCGCTCGCAAGATGAATCGCGGCGGCAGGATGCCTTTCGCTGCGAGGTTGCCTGCTTCCGCAGTGACCTCGCGCATGCGCGTGCCGACTTGGTCGAGCGCGGCGAGATAATTCTCCGCATCGCGTTCGTTGCGGATCGCGTGCACGACGACAAGCTGGTTCACCAGGCCGACATTGGCGCCGCCGAACTGTTCCAGCGGGAACGTCAGGTCATCGAACGCCTCGCCCGACGCGATCGTGTCGAGCTGCCACTCCATCAGATCGGCAGAGACGCGCTGCGCGTCCGTCAT
>Ga0126377_10004132_pt1 | contig 10496 bp, 8 predicted proteins | sample PanSoiMetPlot_22_FD_92647 | JGI IMG/M metagenome (GOLD analysis project Ga0126377, IMG submission 92647) | Tropical forest soil microbial communities from Panama - MetaG Plot_22 | ecosystem: Environmental > Terrestrial > Soil > Tropical forest > Bulk soil | place: Panama | collected 2016-02-17 | reverse complement strand
CGAGTCCGACCCAGAAACTGGCAACCGAACACGGACACGGTCATTGACATGACTCGGCCCGGTGCAGGTGCTGGCGTGATCGTGATGATGGCGCTGTCGTTCGTCGTGGCCGGCTGCGCGGTGGGCGCCAACTATGCCCGCCCGCAGCTGCCCACTCCCGAGCAGTACCGCTTCGTCGAAGGACCGACGCAGGCCCAGACGCTGGCCGACATGCCGTGGTTCCAGGTCTTCGACGATCCGACGTTGCAGGCGCTGATACGTGAAGCGATTGCCAACAACCTCGATCTCCGGGTCGCGGTTGCGCGAGTCGAGGAAGCGCGCGCCCGTGCCGGCATCGCCAAATCGTTCCTGTATCCGCAGATCGATGGCGTGGCCAATTACGGCATCCGCCAGGCGTCGGATGTCGTTGACAAGAGCGACACGACGCATCAGAGCGGCGACTACGGCTTTCGCCTCGCGTGGGAGATCGACCTGTTTGGCCGCCTGCGCCGGGAGCGGGAAGCGGCAGCCGCGCTGGCGCTGGCGAGCGAACAGGGTCGCCGCGGCGTGCTCGTGACCCTCGTCGGAGACGTCGCAACGAATTACTTCCTGCTTCGCGAGCTCGACCTTCAACTCGACATCGCGCTGCAGACGCTGAAGGTCAACGACGACACGGTCGCGTACTTCAGGAATCGCCTCGACGGAGGCGTGTCGAATCGCCTCGAGGTCGATCGGATTCTTGCCAACCGCGAGCGGACAGCGGCGTCGATCCCAGACCTCGAACGGCAGATTGCCACGGTCGAGAACACGATCTCGTTTCTCCTCGGCCGGCCGCCTGGAACGATCATGCGCAAGCCGCTGACGCCGGACGAGGCGCTGCCGCCTCCGATTCCGCCCGGCTTACCGACCTCGCTGCTCGAGCGGCGGCCTGATGTCGCGGCGGCAGAGCAGATCCTGGTGGCGGCCAACGCCGATATCGGCGCCGCCAAGGCGGCGTTCTATCCGGCGATCAGCCTCACCGGATTTCTCGGCGGCGTCAGCGGCGACCTGACGCAATTCCTCGGAGGGGATGGCGCGGTATGGGCGCTCGGCGCGGGACTCGTGCAGCCGGTCTTCCAGGGCGGGCGTCTCCGCCGGAACCTCGAAGCGATGCGCGCCCGGTACGATGCCGCGCTCGCCGAATATCAGAAGGCCGCGCTCAACGGCTACCGTGAAGTCGCGGACTCCTTGATCACGATCCAGAAGCTGGCTGAAACGCGCATGCACCAGGAGACCGGTGTGAATGCGTTGCAGGACGCCTCGGATCTTTCGCGCGCCCGCTACGACACGGGGCTCGCGAGCTATCTCGAAATCCTGACGGCGGACGAACGGCTCTTTGCCGAGCGTCTGCTGCTGGCGCAGACGCGAGGTGCGGAGTTCCGTGCGCGCGCCGAACTGTATCGAGCGCTTGGTGGTGGCTGGCAGCCGTGAGGTGAGGGTGACGTCGATGGCGAAAGCGGACAAGGCCAATGGCAACGAAAAGCTCAGTCGCAAGGACTTCGAGAAAGAGCTGCAGCGCCTTCAGGGCGAGCTGTGTGAGCTTCAAGACTGGGTGAAAGAGAAAGGGCTCCGGGTCATCGTGTTGTTCGAGGGGCGCGATGCGGCGGGCAAGGGCGGCACGATCAAGGCGATCACCGAGCGCGTGAGCCCGCGCGTCTTCCGCGTCGTGGCGCTGCCGGCGCCTTCCGATCGCGAGAAGAGCCAGATGTACTTGCAGCGGTATGTGCCGCATTTTCCGGCGGCCGGCGAAATCGTCATCTTCGACCGGAGTTGGTACAACCGCGCCGGTGTCGAGCACGTGATGGGCTTCTGCACCGACAAGCAGTACGAGCGCTTCCTCACCCTGGCGCCGTTGTTCGAGCGGCAGCTGATTGGCGGTGGCATTCAGTTGGTCAAGTTCTGGCTCGAAGTCGGAAACAAGGAACAGGAGCGGCGATTCGAAGCCCGGATTCGCGATCCGCTCCGGCAGTGGAAGTTGAGCAACATGGATCTGCCGTCGCGTGAGAAGTGGTACGACTACTCGCGCGCGCGCGACGCGATGTTGGAAGCCACCGATACCGACGACGCGCCGTGGCACATTCTCAGATCGGACGACAAGAAACGGGCACGGCTCAACTGCATTGCGCATCTCCTGCACTTGATCCCTCACAAAAAGGTCAAGCACGACAAGGTGAAGCTGCCGAAGCGATCGACGAAGCACGCCTACGACGACGAGGCGTCGCTGGCGAATCGGCGCTTCGTGCCCGAGACCTACTGACGATCGATCCGATCGCGCTTCCATGTCGCGGCTATGTAGCACGACGTTCACGGGGTCACGAGTCATCCGGCGACGCGCGCTTGGTGTCGCCTCGCTGATCGTCTGCATTGCGGTGCAGTTGCCCGGCATCGCGGCTCAACCCCAGACGCCGCCCGCGCCGGCACCACAGTCGTCGGGTCCAGTGCCGGACCGTGTCGAGCCCGCTGAGCATTCGTTTACGTTCACGTACGCGAATCGACCCATTGCCGTCCTTCGGGCCCGTGTGCTGGGACACGATCCCGACGAACGGGCGCGCGGGGCGGAGCAGATCCTCGATGACCTCGTCGACCGCGACCTGACAGGTCCGGTGGCATCGCGGCCGTTCGAGAGTGCCATGCTGATCACCGTCGCGTCTCGCAACGTGCTGGCACTCACTCCCCTCGACGTCGACGAGTTGTCCGGAGAGACGCTCCCGGGCGTCACGGCGCAGACGGTCGAGCGCCTGCGTCAGGCGGTGGGCGAGGCCGTCGAAGCACGCACCCCAAGGAAACTGGTCGCGTCAACCGGGCAGGCGCTCACCGGACTCGCAATCGGTGTGCTGCTGTTGTGGGGGATTGCCCACGTGCGGCGCCGGTTCGTCGACAAGGTCGTGAGCGCGGCAGAACGGAAGATCACCGAGGCAGGGCTCGCCGACGTGCACTCGCTGCGTGCATCGCGCCTGCTCGAGCTGCAGCGCAAACTCCTGACGGCGATCGCGGTGGCGATGGGCTTCGTCGTCGTGTACGGCACGCTCACGTTCGTGCTCCGCCGCTTCCCCTACACGCGTCCGTGGGGCGAGTCGATGCGCGGCTACCTGCTGTCGACCGTCGAGCGACTCGGGCTCGGCATCGTGAATGCGATCCCGGGTCTGTTTACGGTGTTCCTCATCATCGTGATCACGCGCTTCCTGGCACGCGTGGTGGGGCTGTGGTTCAAGGCGATTGAAGAGGGACGGGCGCGAGCGCGTTGGATCTACCCGGAAACCGCCCAGCCGACGCGCCGTTTGGTCACGATGCTGTTGTGGCTGTTCGCGATCGTCGTGGCGTATCCGTACATGCCTGGCAGCGGCACCGATGCCTTCAAGGGCGTCAGCGTCTTTCTCGGGCTGCTGGTCACGCTCGGTTCAACCGGCCTGATGAATCAGCTGATGAGCGGCGTGATGCTCACGTACTCCCGTGCGCTGCGCGTGGGCGACTACGTCCGCATCGGCGACATCGAAGGCACGGTCGTTCATCTCGGGGTGCTCTCCACCAAGGTGAAGTCGTACCTCGGAGAGGAATCGACGATTCCCAACGCGGTCGTCGTCGGGCAGACGACAACGGACTACTCGCGCTACGCGGAGATTGGAGAAGTCTTCACGCCGACCTCGGTCTCGATCGGCTATGACACACCGTGGCGACAGGTGCAGGCACTCCTGCTGCTGGCTGCCGACCGGTCAGCAGGTGTCCGGCGTACGCCGAAACCCTTCGTGCTCCAGGAGGCGCTGCAGGACTTCTACGTGAAGTACACGCTCTTCGTGTGCCTGGAACGACAGGAGAGGCGATACTTCACGCTGCACGAGCTCCACGCGCAGATTCAGGATCTCTTCAACGAATTCGGCATACAGATCATGTCTCCCAACTACGTCTTCGATCCCGGCACGCCGAAAATGGTGGCGAAGAAAGACTGGTACGCGGCTCCCGCGAGTCTCGGGAATGGATCAGCGGGCGACGAGCAGCAGCCACGGCGTCCCGACGAAAAGATACATGCCCCGTAGAGCGACGGCGTCAGCCGTCGCGTTGACTAAGCGAGCCCGAACGCGTCGCGCAGCTTCCGCTCCTGATCGTTGGAGAGATTGGTCGCGATGATGTCGAAGGTGAGCCCCTTCATCCCCTCCGCAACGCGATCGATCACCGCGTCACTCGTCATGAGGAACAGCGCCGACGTGCCCTCCGTGACCTTCGTGCGGATCGCTCTGATGAAACTGTCGTCGATCCCGTAGTCGCGAAACGCCCCTCCGATCGCGCCGACCGCGGCGCCGAGGGCAATGCCGAACAGGGGCGTGAAGAAGATGAAGCCGAAGAGCATGCCCCAGAACATCCCGGTCGCGGCGGTTCGGCCGACCAGGTTCACGAGCTGTCTGGTCGAGGGGCTCTGCTGTCCGGCAGGCCACGACACGATCGCCGCGTCATGCAGCGTGATCAGATTCCGATCCTGCAGGGTCTGCACACGATCGAGCGCGCGTTGTGCCCCATCTGCCGTCGGAAATGTGAGGACGCTGACGGTTGCCATGGGGATCTCCAGGATCTAGGCTTTGGGTTCTGGGCCCTGGGCTCCGGGCTTTGGGCATTGAGCTTTGCGCATTGAGGCTTGCGCGTCGACTCAATGGACTTCATCCATGCGGCGCACTTCCTCTGCGTACTCGATGCCGCGGAGCCCGTCGGGGAGCGAGAACTCGATGAGCGGTCGCTCGGTGGCGCGCTCGATCAGTTCAGCAAGGCTCGCGAAGCGATCCGACCGGAGCTGGCGGCGGAGGTCGCCTTCGGTCTTCCACGTCTCGAGGTAGTGGATGACCACCACGGCGTCCATCTCGGTTGAGAAGGAGCAGCCTGTGCAGCCCTGCGCTGCGCGAGTGTGCTGCATCAACGTCTGAAGAGCCGTCGTGATCGAGAGCGCCTCGCCCGCCGGCACACGCCATTTCACGGTCATGCGGACCGGAGCTGATTCCATCCGCGCTTCCTCCTGGCATCGAGGGAGAAAGTGAGGATCGTCTGGGGTGCATTGCGCGTGCCATAGAGCTCGACGGGACCAGAGCGCGTTGCGCATATCAGTGGCGCGCGTGCGTGCACCAGGCGCTCCGCTACATCGGAGCCTCTCCGGTATCTTGGAGCAAAGAGGCGCCTGCGGCCAGCCGAGGCAGAAAGGGCCGACAGGTTGGTGTCGTATTAGGATAAGGCTGCGCTTGCCGTCCTGATGCGCACGTGTGAGGTGACAAGGTGAGAGTGAAGAGCGTCATTTCCGCCACCGCGGGAATCATCGGTTTCGTCGCGGTCTGTTCGATTCCTGTCGGGGCGCAGTGGCCGAAATATCCGGACGCGGGTGTTCCGCGCGACGCTTCGGGCAATGTGCAGATGGAAGCGCCGACGCCGCGAACCGCTGACGGCAAGCCGGACTTCTCGGGCATGTGGATGCGCGCGGAGAGCGGTCCGCCTCGTGGAAATGGGCGTGGCCGGCAGGGGCAGGGCGGTGAGGGCCGCGGTCGTGCGCAGGGTGCCGGCGAGCAGGCGCCTGCGGCTCAGGGTGGTGGCGCAGCAGCGGCCGGTGGCGCACAGGGTACCGCGCCTGCAACGCCGGCGACGGGCGGCGCAAACTCCAACGGCGATACCAACTCGGCGTTCGCGCCAGGTCGCGGCGGCGTACAGCTTGAGCCGCCAACTGCTCGATTCCCGTACGATCCGAGCGGCCCGCCGGTAGCGACGTTCTTCGAAGCGGGCGGCAATATTCAGGGTGGGCTTCCGTACACCGAGTGGTCGAAGGCCATCAGGAAGCAGCGGTTCGAGGTCGACAAGGCGAAGGACAACCCCGACGCCAACTGTATGCCGATGGGATTCCTGCAATTCCACCAGCAGCCGCAGCCGCGAAAGATCATCCAGACGTCGAAGATGATCCTGATCGAGTACGAAGCCAACTACGGCATTCGTCACATCTACATCGACGGTCGCCCGCTGCCCAAGCAAGGCGACCCGCAGCCCTGGTGGTACGGATATTCAGTCGGTCACTGGGAAGGCGACACGCTCGTCGTCGAGACGAACAATCTCCGTGGCGCTGAAGAGGGTCCGTTCGACGGATGGCTCGACGTGAACGGCAGTCCGTACAGTGGGCAGGTCAAGTTCACCGAGCGCTTCAAGCGCCTGAACTTCGGCCATCTGCAGATGGACATCACGGTGGATGATCCCAAGGCCTACACCAAGCCCTGGACCGTCCGTATCGACCAGCGCTACTTGCCCGATTCAGAACTCATCGAATTCATCTGCAACGAGAACCAGCAGTTCCGTCGCCGGATCAAGATCGATTGACGGTCCACGACGAGTGTCAGTGCGATCCTGACTGACAAGTCGGTGCGATCCTGACTGACGCGTAATATGGATTGTCAGCGCGCACTTCGACATGCTGGTAGCGTAGGCATTGGGCGAGCCGCCGCCAAGCGGCGGCGGTGTGGCTGCGGCGGAGCGACTGTTCGCGCCGCGATCAACGACAGTGGATAAAACGACTCGGGAGCGGTCCGATCGGCGGCGGCGGTGATTCGCCGCTGACGCACCGGCTGCCTCGTTATCGACACGATTGTTCACGGTCGCGCGGATCAGGACAGCCGCCGCCGTCACCGTGAGTGCACGCGCGGACGAGTCGTTTTTCCGCGGCGTCGAACCGGAGCGAGGCCGCAGCCACACCGTCGTCGCTTGGCCCACGAGCAGCCGGCGCCAGCGACATGTCGAAAGCGCTCTAACGTTTGACGAAGGTTGCGCTCCAGGTCGGAGCGACTTCCTTGATCAACTCGAGCAGTCGAGGCGGGACGTCGTCTTCTCCCGTCAGCTGCCGAATCTGCAGCACATCGTCGAACCCGAGGCCGGTTGGAGAGCGAAGCGCCCACTGAATCGCTTCATCCAGCGACGCTACCTCGAGGATGTAGAACCCGCCCACCAGCTCTTTGGACTCGGTGAAGGGACCATCGACGACGACCCGCTTTCCGTTCTTCACCTCGATACGCGCGCCCTTTCCGGCGGGATTCAGGCCTTCGGCGGCGACGAGCACGCCGGCTTTGTGCATCTCCTCGTTGAATTTCATGTACTTCGTGACGAGCGCCTCGTCGAACGACGCATCAGGGTCGGGTTGCGTGCTGTTCTGGCCGGGCTGCTCGGTGATGAGGAACTTCATGGGCCTCCTCGCGGTTCTACGTGTGATGAATGTGCCTTCTATCATCACGTCGAACGAGGGGGCGGCGGATCGACAGCTATTTGGGGGCGACGTAGCTCTTTCGTGCGCGGGCCGTCAGGCCGTTCTCCTTGACCTTCACTTCTATCTTGTGGACTTTGCCGTCGCGTTTCGGCGGGGCGAAGCCGATCAGATACTGCCCGTGCAGCTCGTCGGCCACCTGGGCGAACGCCTGCCCGAGGTCCTCACCGAACCGAATCTCGATGAAGCCTCCGCCGGTTTCCTGCGCCACCCTCGCCAGACCGGGGTCAGGAATGTCGGCCATCAGTGCGGCCTGGAGCCCGCCCGGACCCAGCCCCGGCATGACCGGCTGCGCGCCGCGGCTGCGCATGCCGACCGCATAGATCATCACGTCCTCACTACGGGCGCGATCGATCACCTCGGCCTGGCTCACATACTTCTCTTTGAAGCCGATCGGCCCGCTGTCTTTTCCGTCGCTCAGAACGAGGATGACCGACCGCTCGTCCGACCGTTCTTCCTTGGCCTCCGTGAACAAGCCGGTTGCTTGATCGAGCGCACGCCACAGCGGAGTCGGCGCATCCGGGGCAATCGATTTCGGCAGCGATGACACGATTTCCTGCGGGTTGTTCGTGAACTTCGGGCTGATCACGACCTCGTGGCCGAACGAGCCGACGCGCAGCTGATCGTCGGGACGAAGGCGTCGAAAGAGCTCGTCCGAGGCATTGCGCAGGAGCGGCAGGTTCCCCTGCATGCTGCCCGACACATCCAGCATCTCGATGAGTCGAATCGGCTGCGGCGAGTTGTCGAAGATCGTGATCGGTTGCGGCTTGCCCTCGTCACGAATCTCGAACTGGTCTTGTTGAAGCTTCGTGACGAGGCGTCCGTCCTTGTCCATCACCGTGACGAACACGCGCACCGACTCGGCTCCGCCCCGGAACGTTGGCTGTTGCTGCTCCTGGGCGGTGAGAGCAACCAGAGCGAGGATGCACGCGACGATCGTGGCGACGGTGTGGCGAGTCATGGGGTAGCTGGTGCGGCGCGCTTCACCGAGTAGAGAATTCCGGTGTACTGCATCTCCTCCCACGTCTGGTCGCCCCATTTCACATCGATCGAAGGATCAGGGTTGGACCTGTTCGCTGAGGAGTTGTCGTACCACGCCGTCGAAATGATCCGCGCGCCCTTCGGCACGTGGATCGGGTCTTTGAACATGTAATACGTCTGCCAATTGAAATCGTAACGAGGCACCGAGAGCAGCGCCTGCTTCGTACCATCAGGCAGTTCGAGCGTGTAGCTCCATCGCTTGCCACGCACGTGCGTATGTGGGAAGAGTCCCCACAGGGTGGCGTCCTGGAGGAACCCGACATCGGTCGAGACCTCGGTGTTGGTCGAGCCCGCCGGGATCGTGAATCGCCCGTTGATGAACTGCGATGGACGAATCTCTTCGGCCGGCGGTTCGGCCGCGAAGATCATCGCAACCTTGCTGCGATCGGTACCGGCCGTTCCGTTCGCGGTGTAGTGCACCTGCAGGTGCAGCACGCCGCCGGGCGGCAGGCGCAGCGCGGTCCCCGCGGGGAAGACCTGCGGCTCTGTGCCGGGCGCATACGTCGCGAGGAGGCGAGTGGGGACCCCGTTGTTCTGCTGCGGGCGTTGACCGCGCTCGGTGGTGCGCGGCGTCTGACTGTCTTCGCGGTTTGGCTGCAGCACCGGTGCGCCGCGAGGCTCGTCGAGCGGCGCCTCGTAGTACACGAGGATATGGTGCACGAGCGCGCGATTGCCGGGACGCGCCTCGACGCCCTTCAGCCACTTTACTTCCTTGAAGTTGGTCGGAATGTAGAAGTGTTCGTACTGGATCGTGCCCCGAGCTGGAACCTGATAGTCCTCCGTCATCTCGAAGACGACATCGGGCTTTCCGAGTCTCCATCCTTCCGCGAAAGCGGGACGAGCCGGCAGGTCCTTGGGATCACCTTCGGGTGCGCCAGCCGCGGCCCAGCGCTCGAGGACGTCCTTTTCGCCCGCGCTCAGTCGTCGCTCGTTCGAGAACGTGCCGGTTGGGGCATCGGCGTGCCACGGCGGCATCACCCCGTCATGCACCTGCTTGCTGATCGCGCGCGCCCACGGGCGCGCCTCCTGGTAGCTGATGAGCGACATCGGCGCAATCTCGCCGGGCCGATGGCACGTCACGCAGTTGGCGTAGAGAATTGGCGCAACATCGCGCGTGAATGTGGGCGCAGTGCCGGAGCCCGCGCCGGCCGCGTCAGGACGCGCGCCGACCGCGCCCAGGTCGGGAGTCTGTGCAGGCGCCTGCGGTGATCCGGCGGCCGCGACCAGGCCGGACATCGCAACGAGGACGCCCAGGGAGCCGAGTATCGACGTTCTGCTCATGAAGAGATTGTCGATCAACGCGGCCAATCTTGCACGAAGTGGTCCAAGGGGCCGCCTGAAAGCGGCCCTACTTTAGCGGACCTTTCAGGGTTGGGCGATCGCGTACAGGTATTTGTACCCGCGCAGGTACAGCTCGTTGTCCACCAGCGCGGGCGACGCGTCGAACCCGTCGTCGAGCGTGTTTTTCGCCAGCACTTCATACTTCGGACCCGATCTGATCACGATCGTCGTCCCCTCACGGCCGGGGACATAAACCCGACCTTTGGCCGCGACCGGCGACGCGAACACGTTCGGCACGCCCTCGAGCCGCTGGTTCGTGTAGTGGGGTGTTCCCGACTTCGCGTCGAACGCCGACAGAATGCCTGAGTTCGATTTCAGGAAATACAGGACACCATCGACCAGCACGGGTGATGGAACATACGGCGTGTCGCGGTCGAGCGTCCAGGCGATCGCGTTCGTGCCGTCGATATTGCCCTTGGCGTCGGCGACGCGCACCGCTTTGAGATCGTTGCCGCGAAAACCGCTCATGAGAAACACGAGACCATCGCCGTAGACCGGCGACGGGATCGCATTCATAGTCAGGCCGTCGCTTTCCCAGATGAGTGCGCCGGTCGCGAGGTCGTAGCTCCGCACCCGTTCCATCGCCGGAACGATCGCCTGCGGCCGGCCGTTGACGTCGACGACGAGAGGCGTGGCCCAGGTGTCGATCTCCTTGTGCGGCACCCGCCACAGTTCCTTGCCATCGCGTTTGTCGAGCGCGACGACGAACGATTCACCGCCGATGTGATCCCACACGATGACGAGCGTGTTGCCGTGCAGAGCAGGCGTCGACCCCTCACCGAACTCCTGCCGCATACGCTTGTCGCCGAGGTCCTTTTCCCAGAGGAGCTTT
>Ga0126377_10004131_pt1 | contig 10497 bp, 8 predicted proteins | sample PanSoiMetPlot_22_FD_92647 | JGI IMG/M metagenome (GOLD analysis project Ga0126377, IMG submission 92647) | Tropical forest soil microbial communities from Panama - MetaG Plot_22 | ecosystem: Environmental > Terrestrial > Soil > Tropical forest > Bulk soil | place: Panama | collected 2016-02-17 | reverse complement strand
TTGGATCTCTCACTCAACGCCAGCAGGCAGCGAGGCGGTCTTAACCTGCCGCTGACCAGCACCACCATCGCCCGCCAGGTCGTACTGCTCCGGCTCATCGCTGGTTCGTCGTCTCTCTTGCGGTGATTTCATGTCTCGCCACACGCCCCCGGCTGTTAGTCGTTTCGTCCTGGCGCTCGCAATGGCCGCCGGCGCGGCGTATGGAGGGCGGTGTCTCGCATTCCAGGAGCCCGCGACCGCGGTCCAGGGCTGCATGGCCGCTTACCTGATCGGCCCGGAAGACGTGCTCGACATCACGGTGTGGAAGAACACCGACATCAGCCGCACCGTTCCTGTCCGGCCCGACGGCAAGATCTCGCTGCCGCTCGTGAACGACGTGCAGGCCGCCGGCTTGTCACCGATGCAGTTGCGCGACGCGCTGACGAAGGCGCTGACTGCCTACATACCCGAGCCTGCGGTCTCGGTCCTGGTCCGCGAGATCCATAGCTTCAAGGTGACGGTCATCGGGCAGGTGAAGACGCCGGGGCGCTATGAGCTCAAGGACCGGGCGACCGTCCTCGACGTGCTGGCGCTTGCCGGGGGGCCGACCGAATTCGCCGTGCGGAGTCGCATCGTCGTCGTTCGTCAGGATCGAGCCGCCGCGGCGGTTCAGATTCCGTTTGCCTACGACAAGCTGATGGTCAAACCAGGTTCTCAGGCGGACAGCCAGGACAATTTCTGCGTCAAGCCCGGGGACGTGATCCTCGTGCCGTAAGGAGAACCGATTGTGGTGCACAGAGCGAAGCCGGGACGCGAGCGGGTCCTCATCATCGGGCGTGACCCCCTGACCGAGCACATTCTCGCGGAAATCAATCGGCGATCGCGAAATCGCCCTCTCGTGGTCGGGATCCTGGACGATCGCTCGATGGTGTCCGCGGTAGCTGGTTGCCCGTGGCTGGGGCCCGTCTCCCGGCTGGCTGACGCCGTCAACACTACTGCGCCGGACCGGGTGGTCGTCGCGCTCGGTGAGCGCCGCCAGAGGACGCCCATCCGGGCCCTGGTCGAATCGTGCGTCGCTCGAAGGATCGCCGTGGAGGACGCCGCCGACTTCTACGAACGGCTGACCGGCAAGCTGGCGATCGAGTCCCTTCTCCCCACGAGCCTCGTCTTCTCGCGCCGCCTTGGCCCGTCTCCGGGCGGCGAGGTTTTCGCACGCGTCCTGAGTCTGATTGTCGCGATCAGCGGGCTGATCCTGCTCGCGCCGCTCTTTGCACTGATCGCAATCGCGGTGAAGCTCGAGTCTCCAGGTCCAGTGCTCTTCGTGCAATCCCGGATTGGCGCGTGCGGCCGCCCTTTCCAGCTCCTGAAGTTTCGGACCATGCGCCCTGGCGGGAATTCGCGATCCGAGTGGGAGTGCGACAACCGCAATCGAGTGACTCGAGTCGGGCGTTGGCTGCGCGCGTTCCGGCTCGACGAGCTCCCGCAATTCATCAACGTCGTTCGAGGCGAGATGAACCTCGTCGGACCACGACCGCATCCGGTGACGAATTTCGAGCTGTTCACGCTGGTGTCGCGCAACCTCAACGAGCTGACCGGATCGGCGGTCAGCTATTACAGCCTTCGAACCATGGTCCGGCCAGGGCTCACTGGTTGGGCGCAAGTGTCGTACGGCTATGCGAACAATCTCGAAGAGGAGATCGAAAAGCTGCGGTACGACCTTTACTACGTAAAGTACGCGTCGATTGCGCTGGACCTTCGGGTGCTGGCGCGGACCCTCAGGGTCGTCCTTCTCGGGGCGCCGGCAGTGGCCGTATCCGGCACACCGGCACCGGGGAGTTCGAGCGCGGGCGCCAGCCCCCTGGGTCTGCCACCAGACGTCCCGAGGGCTCAGGCCGCATGATTCACGACGCGCCGCGGGAGCCAGCATGACACGATCTCGCGAACGGACCGAACCGGGATTCGACTTTGTTGCCGACGTCTGGCAACGCCGCAAGTGGATTGCCCTCGTCGTCTTTGGCGCGGCATTTTCGGGCATTGCCAGCCTGTCCCTGTCGTTGCCTGATATCTACCGCGCGTCGGCAACCGTGATGGTCGAACGTCAACAGGTGTCCGAGACGTTCGTCAGGCCGACGGTGACATCCGAGCTGGAGACGAGAATCCAGACGATCCACAAGCAGGTGATGAGCCGTGCGCGGTTGAGCGATGTGATTACCCGCCTCGGGCTCTACCCGGAAATGAAAGGCCACGTTCCGATGGATGCGATCGTCGAACGCCTGCGCCGCGACGTCGACTTCTCCTTGACGGGTGTCGATCAGAGCAGCGGACGCGCGGCGACGATTGCCTTCACGCTCACCTATACCGGCCGCGACCCGGTCACGGTTGCCGAGGTGACCAACCTGCTGACCGGGTTCCACGTCGAGGAAAACACGAAGAGCCGGGAACGGCAGGCCGTGCGGACAACGGAGTTTCTTCGCACCCAGCTCGGCGACGTCAAACACGCGCTGGATACACAACAGCAGCGCGTCGGCCAGTTCAAACAGCAGCACAACGGCGAGCTGGCCGAACAGCTTGAAGCGAACCTGGCCGCGCTCGATCGCTTCAATAATCAGCTCCGATTGAATGGTGAGTACCAGATTCGCGCGATGGAACGTCGTGAACGCCTGGAACACGATCTGGCGACGGCAACCGCTGCGGCAAAGGCGCCGCAATTGCCAGCCGCCGATACGCCGGCTTCACAGCTGGCGCGGCTGAAGGATCAATTGACCGAGATGCGGCGGAAGTACAGCGACCAGTATCCCGACGTGGTTCACCTTCGACAGGAAATTGCATCGCTCGAACAAGTCGTCCGGGACATGCCGGCTGCGCCGGCACCCGACGCCGAGTCGCCAACCGAGGCTCCCGGCGCTCGCGCCGCCGACCAGGCGTTGCGGCAAATTGAAAGCCAGCTCGCAACGTTGAAAGCCGAAGAAGGGATGCTGCGACAGGTCATCAGCTCCTATGAGACCCGTGTCGAGAATGCCCCGAAGCGTCAGGAGGAGTTTCAGCAGTTGACGCGGGATTCGGACGCCAGCAAAGAGCAGTACGAGACGCTGCTCAAGCGATTCGAAGAGGCGCAGCTGACTGAGAACCTCGAGCAGGGACAGAATGTCGAGCAGTTCCGCGTTCTGGACCCGGCGATTCCGTCCACGAGACCGGCCGCACCCAATCGGTTGTGGTTGCTCGGGATGGGATTCTTCGGCTCGCTCGCGCTGGCACTCGCCGCCGTGATTGGTGCCGAGAAACTCGATACGACCTTTCATAGCGTTGAGGATCTTCGCGCCTTCGCGCGCGTGCCTGCCGTCGCGGTCATCCGGCGGATTCCAACCCCCTCCGAGGCGCGCAACCGGCGAGTCCGGCGCACGCTGGTGGCTGCGTCCGTCGTCGCGGCGCTCGCGCTGATCGTCGTCGGCGCCCGGCATCTGGGGACGGGGAACGAACAGATTGTCATGATGACGACTCGAGGTCGCGGATGACGGTTGCCGAACAGCTTGTCAGCCTGGTGGCGCCGTCCTCGGTCGAGGCCGATCAGTACCGGGGCCTTCGTCACAGCATCGAGCGGTTGCACCGCGACGCCGGACTTCAGGTCGTCGCGGTCACGAGTCCCGGAGCGGGCGAAGGAAAAACCATCACGACGCTCAATCTGGCGGCGTCGCTCGCGCAGTCTCCGCACACCAGGATTCTGGTCATCGACGCGGATCTGCATCGCCCGTCCGTAGGGGAATACCTGGGGATTGACCCGCCGCATGCCCCCGGGTTGGCGGAAGCCATTTGCGGCGACGCTTCAACGCTCGAGCCCGTGACCCGGCGGATCGAACCCTTCAACCTGTCGGTCGTCCTTGCCGGCAGCGCACAGTCTGGCGCCTACGAGTTGTTGAATTCGCCGCGACTGGATCTCTTCCTGAAGAATGCTCGCAACGACTTTGATTACATCGTCGTCGACACGCCGCCCGTGGTTCCGCTTCCGGACTCTCGTCTGCTGGTGCGGTGCGTCGACGGATTTCTCGTTGTCGTCGCCGCGCACCGGACGCCTCGAAAGGCGCTTGCCGAAGCACTGAATCTCGTGGATTCCACCAAGACGATCGGGTTGATTTTCAACGGAGACGATCGGCCGTTCTCTCCTTATTCCAGTTACTACGGCTACTACGGAAACCAGGACGATTCATCGCAGCGCGTGGGCGTGCTGAGGGCGAAGCGCTCGCAGTGATGGCAAAAATTGGCCGTAGCCTTCCGCCCGCGGCAGCGCTGTGTGGATGGCGCGACCTCTGTCAAGGAGTTGCGGGCGCCTTTTCCCCGGCGCATTCGATCAATGCACGAATCGACGAACTCCGTCAGGAGTTCAACGTCCGTCACGTGTTTCCGGTGTCTTCAGGCACCGCGGCCCTAAGACTCACCCTGACGGCCTTGACGTCGCTCTCGGACAGGACAGACGTGGTAATGCCCGCCTACAGCTGCTTCGCGGTGCCAGCCGCGGTCGTGCACGCCGGACTGCGACCGGTCCTGTGCGACATCGACGAAGCGACCTTCGATTTCGATCATGCGCTTCTGCCGCACGCGTTGACGCGGCGCACCTTGTGCGTCATTGCGCACCACTTGTTTGGCATTGCTTCGAACATCGAACGTGCGAAGGCGCTGTGTCGCGAGCGTGGTGTGTTTGTCGTAGAAGATGCGGCACAAGCGCTTGGCGTCGGTCGAAATGGCCAGGCACTCGGCACACTTGGTGACGTCGGTATCTTCAGCTTCGGGCGCGGCAAGCAGGTCACCTGCGGATCGGGCGGCGCCATCGTCACCAACTCCGATCGGATCGCAGAAGCCATTGCGGTCCGATACAACGACCTTCCATCGCCGCCGTGGTGGGAAAGCCTGAAGGACTTCGTGGCCGTTGTGCTGATGATGGTGTTCATCCGCCCGTGGCTCTACTGGATTCCCGCGGCCGTGCCGTTTCTTGGCCTCGGAAAAACCGTGTTTCCGAAACGTGTGACCGTCAAGCGACTCTCGGGTTTCAAGGCCGGCATACCCCGCAACTGGCGATCCAACCTCGCACGATCGAACGACACTCGCTCGGGAACGGCGGCGGACCTTGGCCGTCGCCTTTCGACGCGGATAACCGAACCCGATGCCCGCCCGCTGTTGCGGCTGCCGCTGCTGGCGGCCGCCCCGAAGGAAAAGGACTGGCTGTATGCCGTCTCGCAGCAACGAGGTCTTGGCTTGAGCCCTGCTTATCCGTCGGCCCTCAATGAGATTCCTGACATCCGCGCGCGATTTGACGGCCAGCGTTTCCCGGCGGCTGCACGCGTCGCGTCACGCCTGCTGACGCTGCCAACCCATCACTGGCTGGTCGAAAAGGACAAGAAGGCGATCGCAGCGCTGTGCCGGGGGGGCAGTTCCGCATGCTGACCCAGTGGGCATTTTGGGCGGCGGTGGCGCTGGTGATTTATGCCTATTTCGGCTATCCGTGCCTGCTGATGGCGGCCGCCGCGGTGCACCGCCATTCCACGCGGAAGGCATCCATGGCGTGTCCCGTCTCATTCATCATTGCCGCACGCAACGAGGCAGCACGCATGGCCGCGAAGATTGAGAACACGCTGGCGCAGGAGTATGCCGGGCGCCTCGAAATCGTGATTGCGTCGGACTGTTCGTCGGATGGCACTGACGAGATCGTGCACGCATTCGAGCCGCGAGTGCGCCTGGTTCGTACGCCCGAACGCCGCGGCAAGGAAGCGGCCCAGCAGCTGGCGATTGAGGCTGCCACGGCTGAAATTCTCGTGTTCTCAGACGTTGCTACCGCCCTAGCGCCCGACGCCGTCTCGCAAATCGTCGCGAATTTTGCCGATCCAGGCGTGGGCTGTGTCAGCAGCGTCGACCGCTTCGTCAACCCCCACGGACAGGTCAGTGGGGAAGGCGCTTACGTCCGCTATGAAATGTTCCTGCGATCGCTCGAGAGCCGGGTGCATTCCCTCGTCGGCCTCAGCGGATCCTTTTTTGCCGCGCGGCGGTCGGTGTGCGGCAACTGGGCCGCCGATCGTCAGAGCGACTTCAATACCTTGCTGAACACGGTACAACTTGGGTTGCGCGGTGTGCTGGATCCGTCCAGCATCGGTTATTACCACTCGGTGAACACGCAGCGGGCGGAGTTTCAGAGAAAAGTAAGAACCGTCGTGCGCGGCATCGGCGTGCTATCGGCCAACGTTCACATGCTCAACCCCGTCCGGTATGGCCTGTTTGCCTGGCAATTGGCGAGTCACAAGCTGTGTCGCTGGCTCGTGCCGGTCGCGATGCTGACCGCGCTCGTGACGAACACACTGCTGGTCGCGTCTTCGCCCTGGTATGCGGTCACTCTTGGAGTGCAGGTGGGCTTCTACGTTGCCGCCGCCGGCGGCATGGCCGGCAACCGGGTGCTGCGCATTCCCTGGTTCTTCCTCGTTGCGAATCTCGCCATCCTGATCGCCTGGCTGCGCTACGCGCGAGGTGAACGGATGACGACATGGAATCCTTCGGATCGTCCGTCGGCGCTTCCCCAAGTCTGCGTACGTTAGCGGCAAACCGACCGCGTCCCGCCGCCGCTCAAGCTGGAATTCTCCACTGCCGAGGCCGATCATGATCGTGAATGTCCTTACGGTCGACGTCGAGGAGTACTATCACGCGGCCATTTTCCGTCGTGGCGCGAATCCACCTCGCGGTACGGTCTTCGAGAGCCGGGTCGAACGAAGTATGGACCTGCTCCTCGACCTCCTCCGCCGGACTCGAACACGGGCGACGTTCTTCGTCCTCGGTGAGGTCGCTGCCGCGCATCCACACCTGATGCGGACGCTGGTCGCCGAGCAGCACGAAGTGGCTTGCCACGGGGACCGTCACGAGGATGTCTGCCGTCAGAGCCCGGAGGAATTCCGCCTTGACATTCGGCGGGCGAAGGCGCAAATCGAGGCGGTCATCGGCCGGCCGGTCCTCGGGTATCGCGCGCCGAATTTCTCGATCGGGCGCGCGCAATCATGGGCGTACGCGATTCTCGCCGAGGAAGGCTTCTCGTACGATTCAAGCCTGTATCCGATTCACCACGACCGCTACGGACAACCGGACGCCCTGCGATTTCCGCACGAGATCTGGAGAAATGGCGCCTGCAGCCTGACTGAGTTTCCGATCGGGACGGCCCGCGTCCTCGGCACGAATCTCCCGATTGGTGGAGGAGGCCTGTTTCGACTGCTCCCGTATGCGCTCTTCCGTCGGGGCATTCGTCGGGTCAACCTGCGCGAGCAGCAGCCGGTGATGTTCTACCTCCATCCCTGGGAGCTCGACCCAGGGCAACCGCGGCCACCAATGCCGTGGCGGTATCGACTCCGCCACTACGGCGGGCTGGACACCGAGGTTGATAAATTGTTCCGACTCCTCGACCAGTTTCGCTTCGGCACGGTGCGAGAGTTCCTGCACACACGCGTCTGCCGAATCCACGTGTTCGATCCCATCGTCGAGCCAATTTCGATCGCGGTGTAGTGTTTTCTCTCCATCCCTCGCGCAGCCACACTTCACAATGATCCGCTCACTACCCGACTCGGGTCGCACCTGGCGTCGCATCGTCGAGTCCTCGAGTGGCGCCGGACTGGCGCACGCCCCCGAATGGTTGCCAATCATCCAGCGCTCGTACGGACACGATCCGTTCTATCTCAGCGCCGAAGACGAGGAGGGCGGCGCCGCGGTGTTGCCGGCATTCGTGGTCCGCCGGCCGTTTCTCGGCGCGGTCGTGACGTCGATGCCATTTCTCGACCACGGCGGTCCATGCGGCTCGTCACCCGCTCTTCGCCGCATTCTGATTGAACACCTGATGGCAGAGGCACGGGGCATCGGCGCGAAGTCGATCGAATTGCGCTCGTCGGAGTGCATCGATTTCGGCGTACGGCCGGCCGAGCACAAGGTGAACATGTGCCTGACGATTCCGGCGGACGCCGACTCCTTGTGGCATCGCCTGGACAAAGACGTGCGATACCAGGTCCGGAAGGCCGAGCGGACGGGCCTGAGCGTCGAATCGGGCGGCGCGGAACTGCTCGCGTCTTTCTACAACGTGTTTGCGGTTCGGATGCACGAACTGGGATCGCCGGTCCATGCGTCACGCTTTCTCCTGGCGGTGCTCGAGCACTTTGGCACCCGTGCGCGCGTGATGCTGGTCCGCAAGGGCACCACCGTCGTTGGCGGTCTGATGACGATTGCGTTCAAGGATCGACTCGCAGTCCCGTGGGCGTCGTGCTTGAAAGAGTATTTTTCGCTGTGTCCGAACATGTTGCTGTACTGGGAAGCGCTGCGCCGGGCGTGCCTTGCCGGGTTTCGCCGATTCGATTTTGGACGATCGACCCGTGATTCCGGCACGCACCGGTTCAAACAGCAATGGGGCGCCGAGGAAGAACCGCTGTTCTGGTACTCAATCCCAATCGCCTCGTCTGCTTCCCCGCGAGCGCCGGATCTTGGCGCCGGGATGTCATTTCTCTCAAAAACATGGCAGCACCTGCCGCTCAGCGTCACCAGGCACGTCGGGCCGCGGTTGCGCGGATACCTCATTCAATGATCAGTCACCGTTGTCTCGATCGGCCCCTGCGGGTCGCTTTCGTCGGCGCCGGCCGGATGGCGCGCAATCACCTCGCGGCTATCCAACGGCTCGCATGCCCTGTCGCCGTCGTCGGCGTGACGGATCGTGTGCGGCCGGCCGCCGAGCAATTCGGCTCGCTGGCGGGGATCCATCCATCACTCTCAGTCGGCGCGTTGCTCGAGGAGACCCGCCCCGACATCGTCCACGTGTGCGCGCCGCCAGCCGCGCACTTTGATGCGGCTCACGCGGCGCTCGATTGGGGCGCGCACGTGTATGTCGAAAAGCCGTTCGCACTTACGACTGATGCTGCCAGGGAGCTGATCGCACTGGCGCGCGTTCGTCGTCGTCTCGTATGCGCCGGGCATCAGTTGCTCCGCGACCGTGCGTTCGAGGCGCTCACCGCACGTCTGCCCGAACTGGAGACGGCCGTGCAGATCGATTCCCATTTTGCTTTTCGGCCCGTCCACGTATCGGCTGGCGTGCGAGCGCTCGCGGACCTGGCGATCGACGTTCTGCCGCATCCGCTTTACACGTTGATTGACGTGCTGACACGATGCGCCGGACGCGACGCCCACATTGAAGTTGCGAGCGCGATCGCCGGGTCGTCGGACCTGCAGGCCGTGCTGCGAGCGGGAAACATCACCGGGCGGCTGTCCGTCAGCCTGCGAGCGCGACCGGTCGCTTCATCATTGACGGTAACGGGGACAGCTGGCTCCCTGACCTGCGACTTCGTCCGCTCCACGCTCATTGGCACCGCAAATTCTGGAACGGAGGTGCTCGAGAAGATTCTCAATCCCATGATCGAAGGGAGCCAGCTGATATCACGAACCGCGGCAAGCCTCGGACGACGAGTGCGGTCAGGGGAGAGCTATCCGGGATTGCAGCCATTAATCGATGCGTTCTACCGCGCCATTATGCGCAGCGAGCCATCCCCGATTGCGCCAGAGCATCTGATGCAGGTCACTGCGGTGTTCGAGCAACTCGTCGCGAAGATTGAGGAGGCAGCCGCGCCTGCGTCGGTTCGGGCCGGTCATGTCCTGGTAAAGCGTGGGCCTCGTGTCGTCGTGACAGGCGCGGGAGGCTTCCTCGGCAGCGAGATTGCCCGGTCGCTTCGCGGCGTCCGTGGCATCGGGCGTGGAACGCGTCCCGACAACCCGCACGTGGCCGAGTGGGTGTCGGCGGATCTGAGTGATGGATTGGCGGCCGATGCGCTGACCGGTTCGGAGGTGGTCGTCCACGCAGCGGCAGAAACCGCAGGCGATTACCAGGCCCATCGGCGCAACAGCCTTGATGCGACGCGACACCTGCTGCGGGCGATGAGAGGTGCCGGCGTGCGCAAGCTCGTGCTGGTGAGCAGCCTGTCAGTCCTGAGACCGCCTCGCTGGCCCTGGGAGATCCAGGACGAGACCACGCCGCGCTCGGACGATTCGCGACGATTTGGTCCCTACGTCTGGGGCAAATCAATTCAAGAGGAGATCGTTGAACGCGACGCGCCACAGCTCGGAATCGCCGTACGAATCATCCGTCCTGGAGCGCTTCTCGACTGGCGCGGCGTGCCCGGAATCATGGGCCGGCATCTCTACGGCGCGTGGCATCTTGGCCTGGGCCGGCCGGCGCTGCCAATCGCCGTTTGCGACGTCGCGAAGTGCGCTGACGCCATCGCCTGGTGTGCCACTCACTTTGAAGACGCACCGGCGGTCGTGAACCTCTTCGATCCCGCCCTGGTCACCCGCGGTGGATTCCTCGCCGAGTTGCGCCGCCATGGGTGGCGAGGCCGCATGGTCTGGGCGCCAATCAGCGTGATCTCGATTGGCATCATGACGGCGCGCACGCTGGTTTCTCTGGCCCGCGGACGAATGCCCGAGAGACTCGCCGCGTGGTCGATACTCCGGTCCCGGCGTTATGACTCG
>Ga0126377_10004130_pt1 | contig 10497 bp, 15 predicted proteins | sample PanSoiMetPlot_22_FD_92647 | JGI IMG/M metagenome (GOLD analysis project Ga0126377, IMG submission 92647) | Tropical forest soil microbial communities from Panama - MetaG Plot_22 | ecosystem: Environmental > Terrestrial > Soil > Tropical forest > Bulk soil | place: Panama | collected 2016-02-17 | reverse complement strand
TGATTTCATGCCTCTTTCGTCAACCTTGTGCGCGGACGCCACCGATGAGAACAGCGGTATGAGCCCCTCAACCAATGTGGGGTGAGTTAGGACGGCGTCGCGCAGCGCGGTATAGGGCAATCCTGCGATCATCGCAATCTGGACGGCGGACATGATCTCCGCCGCGCCGACACCGAAAGCCGTGAAGCCGAGGATGCGATCGCCCTCAGCTTCCACCAGCGCCTTGAGAAAGCCCCGTCACATAGCGCGCAAGTCGGCATATCGCCCTCTCTCTAACCATCTACCATCTGACTATTATCTGGGCAGGAGTTCACATCCGCCTCGCAATTGCTCGCGCCGCGACATAAGCGTCCAGTGGCGAGAGCAGCATGATCATTAACCAGAGCGGGACCGCGACCAGCGCGCCGGCCAGCCGCATCGCCCAACGATTGCCGGCCAGCGATGAAGATAGCGATGAGGCTCGCGTTGACACCCCCTCGGACACTAGATTGACCAGCGCGCCCGAGAATGAACCGTAATGTTTTATGCCGAGCAGCAGCCTCGTGTCGCGAACAGACCACTCCGTCTCGCCGCTCATGCCGGTCACGGAAGCATTTTTCAATCGCTGACTGGCGCCGCACTGGCGGCAAAACTTGTCGCGCCACGGCTGTTCCGCGCCACAGGCATGACATTGCGTCAGGCCGGCCGTTTCCATGTTTTCTGGCGTGTTCATTATTGCCTCCTGCTTGCGAACATCGACCTCAACCGCTTTGCTCGTGAAACGCTCGAGTGTAGCTCGATGCATCGTTTCGATTGCCGCATTCAGTGACCGCTGCCTCCAACGCGTCCTTGCGGCGGCCAGTAATGAATACATGCTCCATGCCTTCTTGCACGAAGCGCTTGGTCGTAGCCAGGCCAATTCCGGTTGACGAGCCTGTTACGATTGCGATCTTTCCTACGAATTTCTTCGACATGAGTAACCCCATATCTGTTTTTCATAAATCATAGATTCGCTCTTGGCTCGCTGCTCGCCGCGAAGCCGATTTTGATCGGATTGGATCCAGCTTCAGTTTGAGAGCAGAAAGCAAACGCTCAGGTTCGCCGAGGTCGGTCCATCCCAGTCCCCCCGCAGGGAATACGGCGAGACCTGACGGACAGACCGATAACACCTCATAAGAAAAATTGCTGGCTGGAATGCTCGAAAAAAGTTCATATAGCGCCTCCTCTTCCATCCCAGGCCGAACCGCAGCCCACAGGGACTCAAACGGGGCGATCAAGTTAGGAATACTACGGCGAATCATATCGAGGAACGCACTCACGCGGCCTACCATGATGAAGCTGTTCCATAGACATCCTGCTCGTATCAAGTTCCTGGCGGTATCTGACGACGGCTTCTCCCAAAAGCGACGTACTTCGAGAATTGGACCTGTGTTAGTGTGGCGCAAAGGCGCACCATGCTCGATCCAGCCATAGCCGTCGTCAGGCGAATCCGGAGCGACGCCAAGTAGGACGATGCGCTCGCCGTGCAATTTAACATGCTGGAACATTTCGTTTACGGCTCCTACCAAAGCCTCATTGTTCTTGAAATGATGATCCGAGGGAAAGAAGCCAACCAAACCGTTCGGAGCGACCGCTTTCAGTCGAGTCAAGCTATATACGATGGCCGGCGCGGTTCCCCGATTGTATGGCTGGACGAGTATATTGTGGGCCGGAATACCGCTTATCTGATCGATATAAAAGCGCTCATGAGTTCGCGTCAAAACCAGCAATATTTTAGATTGTGGAACTACGTGCGAGACCCGGCGCCACGTTTCTTTTAGCAGAGTATCAGCGCCAGATAGAGCGCAAAACTGCTTTGGTCTATCCTCGCCTGTAAGTTTTCTGATAAGCGGAAGAAGGCGCTCGCCGTCTCCGCCTGCCAAAATTACGCCCCAACGGTCTGAACAGTTGTGATCGACGACGCTTCTATTATTCACCAGTTACCTCCAACGAATTCGTATCACGCTGAGAAGGAGCGCTGACCGGGTTGGAGAAGCGTTCACTCACGGTTGATACTCTTATTACGTCCTGCCGCAGCAAGTATGCCGACACAGCCAGAAGAACCAGGTCCTTTAGAAGAAATGCCACGGTTCCAGTCATTGCTGGAAATCCGCCGGCAGACGTAGCCCAGCCGTTAGGGATGAACGGAATGATCGTGATTGTTGCTATGAAGGAAAAACATGAACCGAGGGCGCCAAGGATTCCCAATTTCTTGTTCCAAAATCCTGCAAACAAGAGTGCGCCGAATCCCCATTCGGCAACTCCCAAAAACCAGGTGGCGCCCCGAATGCCGAAGACAGGGTACATCCAGGAAATCAGAGGTCCATTGCTGATAAAAGGGATCAATGCCTGCGACTCATATTCGAACCATTTCTGATACCCAAAGAACAAGAAAATGATCACCATTGATGCGCGAATGAAGTGATAGTCAAGATCGTGTTTGAGGAGACCAAGCTTAATCAGTGTATTGGTGACAAAAATCATATGCTCACCTCGTGGTATAATCCACCTTTCTCGATAGCGACGGGTGTGGTAATAGCCTTTGAGATGTTGGACCTCATAAGCTATTCCTCCTGCCATCCGAATCGAATGGCTGTTATTACAGCGGTTTTCACTTGAATGACTAGGAACAGCCGCAATGAGCGAACCATCCGCAAATGTCATCCTCCTATAGCTCATCGATGTAACGCCTGCGTCCCCTACTGCTCAGCAGGTCTCGAGTAATGTTACTGAGCCAGAGTCACCGGTCAGAAATGCCAAGCTGTCGTGTTATTTCATCTCGCTTTAGTTCCTTGCACATAACGTGCCAATACCAAAGACCATACTTTCCCCGCGTCAAACCACAATTAATCGGCAGGAAGCGTTGAATACATGCCGAAAAGGGTGACGCACTGATGTCTCCGTGTCGGTATACCGACACGACAAATTGAGCGCAAGATCGCCAAAGACCTTGCGCTGAGATACAAAATCAGCACAGATAATCATTGGGACACTCAGTCAATCCTTGATGCGGTCTACTTGGAAACCTCTTCTCACCGTTGAGGATCCGCCGCAGCGGCGCCGCAGAGAACGCTGAGCGGAGTGCAGGGGGTAACTATGAATCTCGCTAACCCTCTGCGCAACCTCGCCGACTGGCGCATAGTTTGCAATTTACTGGCATTCACAATAATCGGCGCGGGGCCGACATTGGCTCTATGCAGGCAGTATCAGCCGGAGATTCGGGATGGACCGATTGCAGAGGGATCAATCATGACTAAACTTGGCTCTCCACGCTTCACGCCCGGCGGTCCAGGGGTGGGAGAGAATCGCTGGGAAGGCAAGGATTACAAGATCGAAATACAGGCGCGTGCCGATACGCGACTCAGAAGGGAAGCATATGGCGAACACGCAAGCAACGTCGCATGAGTCTCGGACTGGCGCCCCGTCGGCAGTTCTTGATTCTCGCCGCCATCCTGAACTACGCACTCAAAGGCTCAGCGCCGAATAGCGAGCAGTATGCAAACGATCAAGCAAACGCCTGAAGGAGGAGGGGCAATGCTACTTGCAGGAGATATTGGCGGTACCAAAACAGACTTAGCGATCTTTTCAGTGGAGGGTGGGCCACATTCGCCACTCACCCAAACCCGGGCGCATAGCGCTGACTATCCCAGTCTGCAGGCGCTGGTCACGGAGTTTCTTGAGAAGGTGAAGATGCCTGTCGATCGAGCCTGTTTTGACGTGGCCGGACCGGTGATCGACGGGCGGGTTGAGATCACCAACTTACCGTGGAAGATGGATGAGGCTTCGCTGGCCAAGGATCTGAATCTGAGGTTCGTTCGGTTGATGAACGATCTGGAAGCTGTTGCCAGGGCCGTTCCCATTCTCCGAACGAGAGACGTCCAGACGTTAAATGCCGGGCAACCGTCCTCGAAAGGGGCGATCGGTATCGTCGCCCCGGGCGCCGGCCTGGGCGAATCCTTTCTGACGTGGGATGGATCGCGTTACGTCGCCCACGGCTCCGAAGGCGGTCACGCCGATTTTGCTCCGACTAACGAGCGAGAGATCGGCCTGCTCCGATACATGCTTGAGCGCTTCGACCACGTAAGTTACGAACACGTCTGTTCCGGAATCGGGATTCCATACATCTATGAATATCTTCGTGATGTCGAGCGGATACCGGAGCAACCGGAGATCGCCCGGTTGATCGCTTCCGCGAAGGATCACACGACCGTCATCATCGATTCCGCTATGGCGCCGCATCATTCGAGCCAATTATGTACGGCCACCGTCGAGACGTTCGTTTCGATTCTGGCGAGTGAAGCGGGCAACATGGCAGTGAAGGTTATGGCAACCGGCGGCATCTACCTGGCGGGCGGGATCCCGCTGCACATCCGGAGTGCGCTCGAGGGACCAGGCTTTGTGAACTCTTTTACGCGTAAGGGACGCTTTGTCGGGCTGATGGAACATATTCCGGTTCATGTCATTCTCACTCACGCGGCGTTGCTTGGGGCCGCCGTCACCGGGCTGGAGAGCTTTAAGGAGGAATCATAATGATGGCTCACGTGAACGAAGAGATTCCAGTTATCTATCTGGCCAGACATGGTGAAACAGCCTGGAGCGTGATGGGGCAACACACCGGACTGACCGATCTACCTTTGACTGAGATGGGTGAGCGCAATGCCGCAAGGCTTCGAGATCGGCTGCGCGGACTAACGTTCGCGAGGGTATGGACCAGTCCGTTGCGGCGCGCCAGGCAGACCTGTGAGCTGGCGGGCTTCGGAACCGAGGCCGAGATAGTTGCTGATCTGGTCGAGTGGAACTACGGCGAGTACGAAGGCCGCCGCACGGTCGAGATCCGGGCGGAGCGTCCGGACTGGCAACTGTTCCGCGACGGTTGCCCGGACGGTGAATCACCGCAGCAGGTCGCCGCACGGGCCGACCGCATTGTGACTCGCCTGCGAGAGTTGCCTGGCGACACACTGCTATTTTCCAGCGGGCATTTTCTGAGAATGCTGGCCGCGCGCTGGGCGGGATCGATACCTTCAGCGCCGGGTCTTTGATGCTGAACACGGCGAGCCTTAGCGCGCTGAGCTATGAACACAGCCTCGAGCATCCGGCGATCCGGTTGTGGAACGAGGTTCGTCATCTGCTCACATCAAACTGAGCGGGCGGCGGATGCAAACGGGCAGCCGTTAACCGAGGTGAGGTGACGCGATGAGAGCCACACAACTGCTTCACGACATGGGCCAGAGTCTCTGGCTAGACAACATCACACGCGATCTGCTGGAGAGCGGAACGCTCGAATATTACATTCGGGAGTTGTCGGTGACGGGGCTCACTTCGAATCCGACGATCTTCGACCACGCAATCAAGAATAGCACGGCGTATGACACCTCGATCTCAAGAAAGTCGGCTCAGGGCGAATCGAGCGAGGCGATCTTCTTCGATCTAGCGCTGGACGATCTGACGCAGGCGGCCGACCTCTTCCGGCCCATTTACGAAAAGACGAACGGCGTCGATGGGTGGGTGTCGTTGGAGGTGTCGCCATTGCTGGCGCACGACACGGCCAGCGCTATCGCCGCGGCCAGGGATCTGTTTGCACGAGCGCGGCGCCCCAACCTGTTGATCAAGATTCCAGGAACTAAGGAGGGGCTGCCCGCGATCGAGGAGGCGATCTTCTCCGGGATCCCGGTCAATGTCACGCTCCTGTTCTCGCGTAAGCATTACCTGGCGGCGGCCGAGGCCTTCCTGCGCGGCATTGAGCGGCGCATCGCCGCCGGGCTCCGCCCTGATGTCGGCTCCGTAGCATCGGTCTTCATCAGCCGCTGGGACGCCGCCGTCGCGCGTAGAGTGCCGGACAAGTTACACAACCGGCTTGGCATCGCTATCGCTAAACGCGCCTACAAGGCGGCCCACGCCCTTTTGAGCTCGCCGCGCTGGGAGCGAGCCTATAACCTCGGCGCCCGCCCGCAGCGCCTGTTGTGGGCGAGCACGGGAACCAAGGATCCTCACGCCTCGGATATTCTTTATGTCAAGAGCCTCGCCGCGCCTTTCACCGTCAACTCCATGCCCGAAGGGACATTGAAAGCCCTCGCTACTCATACCGAGCTGGGCGAACTGCTGCCGGCGGACGGCGGTGATTGCGAAGACGTGTTGGCGGAATTCGCCATGGCGGGCATCGACGTCAATGCTCTGGCGGCGCAGTTGCAGGATGAAGGAGCCAAAGCCTTCGTGAAGTCATGGGAGGATCTGATGTCGGTGATCTCTTCCAAGCGCAGCGCTCTGAACGCTGCCAAGTAACAAAGGAAAGTATCAAGCTGAGATTGAGGGAGGACCAACTTGATGGCACGGGGACAGCGAAACGGAAAAAAGCCGGCGGTCAAGGCCCAGACGTGGAAGGCGCTCGAGGCGCACCACAAAAAGGTATCAAAGCCGCATCTGCGGGAGCTTTTTGCGGAGGACCCGGAACGCGGCGAGAGGATGGCGGTCGAGGCTGTGGGGCTCTACCTGGACTACTCGAAAAATCGCGTCACCGATGAGACCCTTGAGCTTCTTCTTCAACTCGCCGAAGAGGCCGGTCTGCAGGCGCGAATCGATGCCATGTTTCGCGGGGAGAAGATCAATCTGACGGAGAATCGAGCGGTGTTGCACACGGCCCTCCGCGCGCCGAAAGGCTCATCCATCGTTGTGGATGGGGAGAACGTCGTGCCGAAGGTCCAATCGGCGCTCGACAAGATGGCCGATTTTGCGGACCGTGTGCGAAGCGGCGCATGGAAAGGTCATACCGGAAAGCCCATTCGCAACGTCATCAACATCGGGATCGGCGGCTCCGATCTCGGGCCGGTCATGGCCTACGAGGCGCTCAAGGCATACAGCGAGCGGGCCCTGACGTTCCGATTCGTTTCCAACATCGACGGCGCCGACTTCGCCGAAGCGGCGCGTGATCTCGACCCGATCTTCGCGACCTTGGCCCCGGGTGTCGGTGAAATTCCACGCACGCCGGGGCGCGAGAATTCTGAAGGGACTGCGGAATGGGGATACCTGCATTGCGGCCCCGGTGGCGCCGGCCATTTTGTGAAGATGGTACACAACGGAATCGAATACGGAATCATGGCCGCCTATGCCGAAGGGCTGGGCGTGCTGCGTTCCGCCAATGTCGGCAAGCGGCAGCAGGGAATCGACGCCGAGACCACGCCCTTGCGCGATCCCGAGCGGTATCAGTATGACCTCGATCTTTCCGACATCACCGAGGTCTGGCGGCGTGGCAGCGTGATCGCATCCTGGTTGCTGGACCTTACGGCGGCAGCTCTGCACGATGATCCTGATCTCTCGAGGTTCGCGGGCCGTGTTTCCGACTCCGGTGAGGGGCGCTGGACGATCAAGGCCGCGATTGACGAGGCGGCGCCGGCGCCGGTTCTGACCGCGGCTTTGTATGAGCGATTCGAGTCGCGCGGAGAGGCGGAGTTCGTGGACAAAATCCTGTCTGCAATGAGATATCAATTCGGCGGACACCTGGAGAAAACGCCCGAAAAGTCATAGGCGGAAGGAGATACTTATGAGCAACCTGCAGTCGGACGCCCTGGTCTTCTTCGGCGCCACGGGTGATCTGGCCTACAAGAAGATTTTCCCGGCGTTGCAAGGCATGGTGAAGCGTGGACACCTCAATGCGCCGGTCATCGGCGTCGCCAAATCCGGTTGGAATCTGGAACAGTTCCGGGCGCGGGCCTATGACAGCCTGGAGAAGCACGGCGGGGTCGATCCCGCGGCATTCGAAAAGCTGTGCGGCCTGCTGCGCTACGTTGATGGCGACTATCAGGACCGGGCGACCTTCGCGGCGCTCCGGAAGGAGCTGGGCCGGGCCGAGCGGCCGGCGCACTATTTGGCGATTCCGCCATTTCTATTCGGAGCAGTCGTGGAACAACTGGCGAAATCGGGCTGCGCCAAAGGAGCCCGCGTCATCGTCGAAAAGCCTTTCGGACGCTATCTGGAGTCGGCGCGGGAACTGGAGCAGCAGCAGAGGCCGCAGCGAGGCGAGCCCCCTCGCTTCCAGGCCAGCCGCCAGCATGCTTGTCAGGCCGAGCGCCAGGATGAAGACCGGGACTGACAGCAAGCGCGCAAGGCTCACTGCGTTCGCGATGACGATATGCGCGGCGATGAGGATCAGGTTGCCGGTGACTTGGGCAACGAAAAGGCCCCCGAGTCCGAGAAAGCTGATGACATCCGCGCTTCCGGCGATTACGCTGAGGACGATAGTAAGCAACATCGTGTCGGGCGAACTGTCGGCCGGCAGGGGCGAGACTGGGGCTGGCGTGACTTCTTTTTCCGGTGACATCGTCCCCGACCATCCTATCATTAACTGTTGACGGTTCGATTTCATCAAGGCGCATAACCCTCTATATGTTCCATGGCGCCATCCGCTTCTAGATTTCGTCTCTCACGATCAGCGTGTGAAACAAGATCGCCCCAAAATGAGCGACGCGGTTGCGCTCGGCCTGGCGAAAAACCGGATGGGCCATGCACGGCTCCGCAACGACGGTCTCCACCGTCTTCGAAAGCAGCGCTATCCGGCCTGGTGGAGGTTTTGTTGCTGCCGTCAGTGGGCCGTGTTCCGGCGACGCGTCATACCACTGCGGTGTTTGATACCAAGCCGCCGCATTTTAGTAAGTAGGGTAGTTCGAGGGATTCCGAGGCGGGACGCAGCTCCGTGCTGACCTCCGATGACCCAGTCCACCTCGTCCAGAGTTCGAAGAATATGGTTCCTCGTCGCATCATCAAGTGTTGGTCCGTCCTTGCGAAGCCTGGTCTTCTGACGCTGCAGATGGTCGAGATCCGGCTCGAATACCGCCCCCGGTGAAATGATGACTCCCCGTTCAATAAAATTTTGGAGTTCGCGAATGTTGCCAGGCCAATTGTAAGTAAGCATGGCTTTCATTGTTTCTGAGGGGATGATCTTCAGCGGCTTGTTCATTTGCTCCGCATATTTCGCAACGAAATGCAGTACCAGCGCTGGAATGTCCTCGGGCCGGTCGCGCAAGGGAGGTAACAAAATCGGAAACACGCTGATGCGGTAGTATAGATCGGCGCGAAAACATTCGTCGTCGATCATCTGTAATAGGTCACGATTCGTTGCCGCCACCAAACGAACGTTGACACGGCAAGTGCGGGCGCCCCCGAGACGTTCGAACTCCTTCTCTTGCAATACGCGCAGCAGTTTCACTTGCAGATCCAGAGCGATATCACCAATTTCATCGAGGAAGAGTGTCCCACCATTTGCCAATTCGAAGCGGCCTTTCCGTTGTGTCACGGCCCCGGTAAACGCTCCTCGTTCATGGCCAAACAACTCGCTTTCGAGGAGCCCGGCGGGAATAGCCGCGCAGTTGAGTGTGACAAATGGAGCATCGCGCCGAGGGCTCAACTGGTGGACCGCGCGTGCAACCAACTCTTTTCCTGTTCCGGTCTCGCCCTGAATGAGAACAGTGGAGTCGGTGGGCGCCACTAGACCAATTTGATCCAATACTGCTTTCATAACTGGGCTACTCCCAATAATTTCATGCGTACCATTTTCGGATTGGCGCTCATTGCTAAGATGACACTTCGTGATGGCCTGGACATCCATGGTTGACATATCCGGATTCGCTCCAATTCGGTGAACATTCGTATCAAACATCTTCAATATCCTCAATTACTCCGTCTCGGGGTCCGACGGCTCCACATCAGTATGAGCCCTCTCTCGAGCGACCCACTCACGTATATAGGGGGAACAGTTTCTGAGTTCGATTCCCTTGGCTTCGCTGAGAGCAAGGAAATTCACAGCTTCGCGAGCGACGAGAACGACGTCCTTGAGATCGATGGCCACTCTGCCCTTTTCCCGTCCGAGCAAGTCTCTAAGCAGGTTCACATGCTCTGCTTGAATCCTGCCACTTACGCACAACACCACACAATCTTCTCCAATGACTAGTCGTTCTATTCTGCAGCTCATCGTGTCGACTCAGGTTCAAGCCGTTCCTCTCTGCGACGCTTCCCGCATTGCGTTACGCAGAAGCTCGGCGCTTCGCCTTCTCCTCCCAGCAGCGGCCATATCGTTATATAGATCGGATTTCAAATCGGTATACGGCAAATAAACCACGGGGACACTGGGGATCATGGGGATGAAGAGGAGAAGCAATGATTTCCCATTCACTTTTCCCCGTGTGCTCCGTGCTCCCCGTGGTTAATCCCTTACATGCAATCGAAATTTGCTCTAGATGCCGCGAGCGTAACAAAGGCGAACCACGTACCATTCATAATTCGTTGAAAACAAAGGGGGAAAGCAAAAGCAGGAGCCGTTGTGGGTACGCGAATTTCGTGAATTTCGCAAATCTGAAGATTTTCGCAACCAGGCTGATTTTCGCGAGCAGGCATTAGCCGAATTTGAACTGGCTCTTACGGATCTTCAGCGCTTTGATCCTGGACTCAAGAGTCGATGGCGGTATTCTTAGTTTCGTCGCTGCCCCTGAAGGC
>Ga0126377_10004129_pt1 | contig 10497 bp, 5 predicted proteins | sample PanSoiMetPlot_22_FD_92647 | JGI IMG/M metagenome (GOLD analysis project Ga0126377, IMG submission 92647) | Tropical forest soil microbial communities from Panama - MetaG Plot_22 | ecosystem: Environmental > Terrestrial > Soil > Tropical forest > Bulk soil | place: Panama | collected 2016-02-17 | reverse complement strand
CCAGTACCGCAATAGCGCGATCGGCAACTACATCGTCTTCCCGGAGACGATGGCGCGCGACGCGATGCGAATGGACAAGGCGGAAAACCGGTACGTGACAGAGATCATGGGCTCGACGCAGCCCGATGCCGGCGCGTTCACCGGCCAGGGTGTTTTCGCTGGCTTCTTCATCGGCATTCGCGCCGCGAACACACTGATCGACGGCGTCAAGGCGGCGACCGACGCGTCGGGCCTCAACGGCGCCCAGCGCAGCGCGCTCGTCGGGCTTGGACAGACGATGAAGGCGCTCAACTACTGGAACGTGATCGAAATGCGCGACTCGATCGGCATGCCGATCGATCTCGATCATGACATCACGGCTCCCCCAGCTCCGTGGCGCTGCAAGCCGGCCGTGCTCGAGTACATCTCGGCGTTGCTCGACAGCGCTCAGACGGCCCTTACGGCTGGCGGAGCTGGCTTCCCCGTGACACTCCCATCCGGCTACCAGGCCAAGGCGGGCACGCCAGCCGACATGATCAAGTTCAATCGCGGCATCAAGGCCAAGGTCGAGTTGTATCGTGGCTTGAGCCGTCAAAGCGGCACGGGCGCGGCCGGCTTCAACGCGGCGGTTACGGCGCTCGGTCAGTCGTTCATGCAGTCGACGGACCTGTCGGCGGCTGGTCTCGCCGTGGGTGTCTACGAGAACTACAGCACCGCTACGGGCGAAACGAGCAGCTCGCTCGTCGATGCGGCGTTGCACCTCAACAACGCGGTCGCTGACAGCATCAGCCCGGGCGATCGCCGCAGTGTCAAGATCGTGCTTCACATCGACGAAACCACCAAAGCCCCCGCGCCGTATACGATGACTGCGAGTAATGTCCCTCTGACGTCGTCGTACGACTTCGTGAACAGCGTCAGCTCCGCGGCCCTTACGATTCCGCAGCCGATCTTGAGGAATGAGGAGCTCCTGCTTCTCCGCGCGCAGGCAGCGATCGAGTTGAACGATCTCGCCACGGCGACACAGTATCTGAACTTCGTCCGCGTGAACTCCGGTGGCCTCACGGCGTATCCGACGTTCACCTCGCAGGCGGCCGCTCGCAATGCGCTGCTCTACGAGAAGCGGTACTCGTTGCTCATGGAAGGCCCGCAGCGTCTGCTCGACTTGCGTGCCTACAGCCGGATGAACTCGGCCAGCTTCGTCGCTGGGTCGGCGAGCTCGCCGTTCCCAGGTGACGTTTTCACCAGCGCCCTGCCGGTTCCGATCAACGAGATCAACTTCCGCGATCCAAAATTGACGACCCTCACCTGTCAGTAACTGCCCTCGTCTTCGAGGGGAGGACGGAAGCGGCGGCCCTCGGGCCGCCGTTTCTGTTTTCACCCGTGAGCCACGAACTCGATGCGTGGAGTGAGGAGAGCGGGTCGACCCATGGCAACAGACGTAACGGGAGTCTATCTTGGCGAGCCGACCCTTCGCGGCCGGCCAAACGCCTGGAGGTCATCGTGCGCAAGATCGCTGTAACGATCGCGCTTCTGCTGGGAGCCGCATTGGGCGCGTGTACACATAGGGCGCCCAACACTGGGTTCAGCGTCGGGAATGTCATCTCTCGCGCCGACATCGAACGCGTTCGGGCAAAAACCGTCCTCGACGCCGTTCAACGCGTCCGGCCCGATGCGCTGACAAGGCGGGGCGCTAAGTCGATTACGCTCGATACGCAGACATACCCCGTGGTCTTTCTGAACAGCCAGTACTACGGAAAGATCGATGAGCTGCGCAACATGTCCGCCGACGACGTCGAGGAGATCCGGATCTTCGGTAACGCCGACGCCGTAACCAAGTTCGGTGCGCAATACGGCGGCGGAGTCATCCAGCTCATTTCACGCTCGGGCTCTTGATCGACGGTCCGACGCCAACGTCCATCGCCATCTCGAGCATCGCGGCGTCGAGTGCACGGGGACCTTTCGGCCCGCTTGTCGCTCATCCTCAAAGATGTCGAGAAGGCGCCTTACATCCACGCTTGACAACGACTTCGCCTCGGTGATACATCCCCCTGCGTCGTGTGACGAAAGGGCCGTAGGCCGGGGTTGATTTCGCAGACACCTGTACAGCAGTTGTCTGCAAGCCATTGTCCGAAGACGTGCGCCATTTGGCCGCGACGGACGACCACGCCACAGCAGCAGCTGCCGTTCCCGCCAAGGCGTGTCACGATGCGGCCAGACACCACTCGAAGTTGCGTTCGCCCCCACTTTCCTCGAGGTGTCTCACGTGTTCCGTCGACTAGCTGCAATGCTCGCCCTCGCGCTCGCCGCGTCGCCACTCGCGGCGCAAACGCGCGAGATAACGGGTAAGGTCACGCAGGCCGGAGCGGGTACGCCGATTTCCGAGGCCACCATCGGCATCGTCGGCGCCCAGCTTGGCGTGCGCGCGAACGAGCGTGGTGAATACCGACTTCGCGTCCCGGAAGGGGATGCCACGCTCTTGGTCCGAGCGATCGGCTTCAAGCGGCAGACGCTTCGCGTCCCGGCGACGCAAGCCACCGCGGACTTTGCGCTCGAGAAGGATGTCCTCCAACTCGAGGGCGTGACCGTGACCGGTCAGGCGACGGAGATCGATAAGCGCAACGCGTCTACGGCCGTCGCGTCGGTTTCCGCGGAAGAGCTGATGGTCGCGCCGGCGAAGTCGCTCGAGGGCAACCTGTCGGGCAAGGTGATCGGCGCAACGATCTTCGAGAATTCGGGCGTTCCCGGCGGCGGCATGCAGATCCAGATCCGCGGCGCCACGTCCATTCTCGGCCAGGGTGATCCGCTCTACGTCGTGGACGGCGTGATCGTCTCGAACCAGTCGGTCCAGGGCGGGTTGTCCTCCATCTCGCATTCGAGCGGCAGCACGCAGTCGAGTCAGGACCAGACGGTGAACCGTCTCGCCGACATCAATCCGAACGACATCGAGAATATCGAAGTGCTCAAGTCGGCGGCGGCGACGGCCATCTATGGGTCGCGCGCCACGAACGGCGTCGTGGTCATCACAACGAAGCGCGGCAAAGCCGGCGCGACGCGGTACAACGTGACGCAGCGTGTTGGCTCGCAGCAGGCCACTCGTCTGCTCGGCTCGCGCCATTTCAGCAGCTATGACCAGGGATGCGGTGCGACGCGCAACGCAGACAGCTTGGCGAAGTGCGCCAACGGTTCGGTGAAGCCGTGGATCGGTTCGTCGACGCAGGCCGACTCGGTCGCGCGGGCGAACTGCACCGCGAGCGGTTGCGCGTGGTACGACTGGCAGGGTGCTCTCTACAACAACACGTCGCCGGCGTTCGAGACGATCATGTCGGCGTCGGGCGGCTTCAACAACACGAAGTACTTCGGTTCCGTCAACGATCGTCAGTCGCCGGGTACGCAGCAGAACAGTGGGGCGCGGCTCAGCTCCGGCCGTGTCAATCTCGATCAGACGATCGGCGACAAGATCACGCTCTCCGGTGGCGTGAACTTCTCGCACAACCTGACGCACAACGGCATCGGCGGCAACGACAACTCGGGCATCAGCCCGATGTATGCGTTGGGCTACGCGCCGGCGATCTACAATCTCGAACAGATCGATCCGATCACGCACCGGCCGGTGAAGATGTTCATGAACGGCGGCGGCTCGGGCACGGCGAATCCGTTCGACGTGGTTCATCAAATTGTGAACGCCGAAGATACGTGGCGTCAGATCGGCACCGTGCGCCTTGGATACCTGGCGCTGTCCACGGTGAAAAACACGGTCCAGCTCACGTATCTCGGTGGCGTGGATCGTTTCTCGTTCGAGGGCAACCAGTACTCGCCGAACTACCTGCAATTCGAGCCAGCGGATGGCTTCCTGGGCACGTCGCAGATCGACAACACGAGCAGCCGCAACATCAACCAGAGCCTCAACGCCGTCTGGACGTTCAACCCGGGGTACAAGTGGTTCAACTCGGCGCAGACGTCTGTTGGCGGAACGTACGAGACGCAGTACACACGCAACTATCTCGTGCGGCAGCGCGGCCTGACGCCCACGCGCGTGATCGCGGCAAACGGCTCCGACATTGCGACGTTCGACGAGGTCAGGGAGTTCCGCGATCAGTCGCACTACATCAACGAGCAGTTCATCGGTCTCGATGAAAAGCTCTCGGTTGCCATCGGCGTCCGTGACGACCGTGGCAGCGCGAACGGCGATCGCAGCAAATTCTACGCATTCCCCAAATACTCGGCGAGCTATCGGTTCACGGAGCCGCTGAACCGCTTCACATCGGCGATCGACGAGTTGAAGCTGCGCGCCTCGTATGGCCAGTCCGGCAACCGTCCGAACTTTGGCGTGCGTGAGATCACGATCGGCTCGGGTGGTGTGATTGGCGGCGCAAACTCGCTTTCGGCGTCCTCCACGGTCGGCAATCCGAACATCAAGCCGGAAGTGATGAACGAGTTCGAGATGGGTGCTGACGCGGCATTCCTCCGCGGCCGCGCGCTGCTCGAGGTCAGCCGCTACAATCGCGTGATCAAGGATCTTCTGGTGACGTACCCGCTCGCGCCCAGCTCTGGTTTGGGGACGCAGACTGTCAACGGCGGTCAGATTTCGACGCGTGGTATCGAAGCAGGCCTCACGCTCGTTCCGATCACCAATCGCAACACCGAGTGGACGTTCCGCACGACCTACCAGCACAACGTGCAGTACGTCGACAAGCTCACGGTGCCCGCGTTCAACGCGCCGGGCGGCTCGTTCGGTGTGTCGTATGGCCGTAATCGCGTCGTGGCCGGCACGCGCCCGACGTATATCTGGGGCAACCAGGTCTACAGCTGCATCAACACCACTGTGGACGGAAAGCTCGTGGTCGGCACGGGTCAGGACAACAAACCCTGCCACCGCATCAACGCAGGCGATCCTTCGGTCGCCGGTTCGATCACACGCGACTCGATTATCGCGGACGCGAACCCCATCGCACAGATCTCGTTCTTGAACACGGTCCGTTGGAAGAACTTCTCCCTCACGGGCCTGCTGGACTGGCGCGTGGCCGGCTACACCGCGGACATGACGAAGAACACGTGGGACGAGGGCGGCAACTCGCGCGACTACGACAAGGCGCCACCCCCGAACGATGCGGGCTACAAAACGATGGGCGATTTCCGCTACGGCACGTGGAATGACGGCAACATCGGGACGTACATCGACCGTGGCACGTACCTCAAGCTGCGCGAGATCAGCGTCTCGTATCTGGCGCCGAAGGCGTGGGCGAGCTGGTTGCGCGCGAATGATCTCCGCATCTCGGTACAAGGCCGCAACCTCGGCATGGTCACCGACTATTGGAGCTTCGATCCGGAGTTCAACAACTTCGGCAATCAGAACTTCAATCGCTTCATCGATCTCGGACCCTATCCCAGCATGCGTCAGTTCTTCCTCAGCATCGACCTGGGGTACTGAGCCCATGACTCACACTTTGATGCGCACCTATATCGGAACGGCGGCCATCGCCGCGATGGCCCTCGGCGCGGTTTCGTGTACCCAATCCGCGATCGACATCAACAACCCCAACGTCGCGCAGTCGGGAGCTGTCGCCACTGACCCGACCGCCCTCCAACTGCTCGCCACGGGTCTGTTTGCCGATCAGCGCGGGACTCGCCAGGCGCAGATCACGAACACGGGGATTCTTGGACGTGAGATGTACACGTTCACGCCGCAAGAAGGACGCAACACCACGAACTACCTCGTCGGAATCAACGTGGGCGGCGTGCAGAAGCTCGATCCGGCTGGTTTTGCCAATGGCAGCTGGAACGGCCAGTACACGACGCTTCGTGACATCCTGTTCTTCAACACGTTCGTCAATGCACAAACAGGGCTGTCGGCCCAACAGAAGTCAGGTGCGCTGGCCGTGGCGCAGACGTTCGAAGCGATGATGATCTTCGAGCTGTTGGAGACCCGTGATACGCTCGGCGTCGTCGTTGAGATGAATGCGAAGCCGGATTCAATTCTCCCGTTCGTCTCGCGTGATTCGGGGTATAAGTATGTGCTGAACACTCTCGACGCGGCCGCCACGAAGTTGCAGTCGGCCGGGGTTGTGATTCCGTTCACGGTGCCGCCGGGCTTTGGAACGAGCGTCGCGGGTGCGAATTTCACGACGCCCGCAGGCTTCTTGCTGTTCAATCGTGCCCTGAGGGCGAAGGCGTCGGTCTACTACGCCACGCTCGGTGGCGGAGCGGCAGCATGGACCGCGGCCTTGACAGCGCTCGGCCAGTCGTTCATCAACGCGAGTGCAACCACTCGTGCGCAATTCGACGTCGGGCCGTACGACACGTATGCGCCGTCGCCGGATTCGCCCAACGGCTTGAGCCAGGCGACGAATACCAACCTGTATTCGCACATGTCGATTCAGGCTGATGCGCAGCTCAAGGCCGACGGTCAGCCCGACGACCGGTACACGGCGAAGATTCGCACGGGCCTGCCATCCCGTCAGGGCCCTGGCGGGAGCAGCGCGGCTTCGACGCTCGGATTCAGCATGTGGCCCACGACGTCGTCGCCGGTCCCGATCATCCGGAATGAGGAGCTCATTCTGCTTCGCGCCGAAGCCAAGCTCGGCACGGGTGACAAGGCCGGTGCAATTGCCGACCTCAACATCGTGCGCCAGAATTCGGGTGGTCTGCCAGCCTCGACGCTGACGGCGTCCTCGACGGATGCTCAGGTCATCGACGGCATCTTATACGAGAAGCGGTACTCGCTGCTGATGGAAGCCAATCGCTGGCCCGACGTCCGCCGGTATGGCCGCCTCAACACGTTGCCGCTCGACGTCACGACCGGCAGCAACGCGAACTTCGTGGCCAAGGTAATGCCGATTCCGCAGGGAGAGTGTCTCCCCCGTCTCACGAGCAAGGTAGCAAACGCGCTCGGACCGAATGGTCAGAACAACTGCGCCCCGTAGGCCTTGGGCGGATGTTAGTGACGTAGCTTTCGAGCTGTAGACCGAGGCCGGAGATTGGGGTATACCAATCTCCGGCCCTCGTGTATCTCGTTGGACTCTTTGGTGGTTGCTCATGCGTTGTTCGTCATTCACAAACCGTCGCTATTTCTTTCCGGCGCTCCTCGTGTGCGCGCTGCTGTCGTATACGTCGGTGCTCCGTGGTCAGGTCACCCCGGTGCAAGGGAAGTTTTCGGCTCCGCCGCGGGCGATGGGCACGGTCGACGGGATCGTCAGCGACACCAATCTCGTTCCTCTTCAAGCCGCGTTCGTTTCGATGCTGGGCACCAGCATTCGCGTAGGCACGGGGCCGAACGGTCGGTTTCGCATCACGCACGTGCCACCCGGCGAGTATTTGCTGATCGTCAAACGTGTCGGCTATCGGCCAACGTCGGCGGTCGTGAACGTTTCCATCGACGACACGCTCCGACTGGCGTGCACGCTCGAGAAGGTGCCTCCCCAGGAGCTCGACCCGGTGGTCGTGACGTCAAAGTCGCCGTCCATTCGCATGGCCGAGTTCGAGGCACGACGCAAGCTCGGTGTGGGCGAGTTCATGACGGCCGAGGAGATCGCGGCCCGCAATACGGTCTTCTCCACGGAGCTGTTTAGGAAATTCAAAGGCGTGACCGTGTCGCCGAGCAAAAGCGGCGTCATCACGCAGTACTACGCGCTGAGCGCCCGGGAGGGAGGCAGTCCTATGGTCGGGGCGTGTCCCATGCAGGTGTACCTCGACCAGGTGCCGCTGCCGACGCCCTTCAACCTCGATTTGCTTCCGCCCCCGCGCGACATTGCCGGCATCGAGACGTACAGCGGTGCGTCCACTGTACCGCCGCAGTTCGCCGGATTCAATCGCGGCTGTGGCGTGATCTTGGTCTGGACCAAGGACGGAAGCTCATAACACAATACTAATGCTGACCTTCCGGCGGCTTCTTCCGCTCGTGGCGATTGCGATTGGCCACGGCGCACTAGGCGGACAAGTCGTACGGGGGACAGTCGTCATGCCCGACAGCACGCCCGCTGCGGGCGCGATTGTCGTCGTCGTCGACGCGCGAGGCGCGACCATTGGACGCGCACTCACCAACGGCGTCGGCCAGTTTTCGCTGACGCTACCGGCTGGCGGTCAGTACTCGCTCAAACTCTTGCGAATCGGATACCGGCCGACCATTGGTCCGACGATCTCCGTCGGGGCCGACGGAACCGAGTCCGTGCGCATGGTGCTTTCCGGGTCGGTCGTCACGCTGTCGGCGATCAACGTCCGTGATCGCGGCACCTGTCGCGTCTCGGCCGACACCGGTCTTGCCGTCGCCCGCGTTTGGGAAGAAGCGCGCAAGGCAATGCTTTCCACCCAACTCGAGTCGGAGCGAGCGCCGCTCGTGGCCGAGTGGATCGAGTATGACCGTCATCTCGACTCGACGGGCCGAATCGTCCGCGGGCAGAACGTGCGCTCCACGAAGAGCGCGACGACGCACGCGTTCAAGAGCAAACCGGCGGCGTTTCTCGATACGGCTGGCTACGTGGTGAGCGAAGGCGGTGTGGTCACATACCACGCGCCCGATGCCGACGTCCTGCTCTCCGACCTGTTCGCCGGTGCGCATTGCTTCCACTTCGAAGCCCCGCCGCGCGAGAGCCCCGGCCTGATCGGCGTCACATTCGAGCCCACGCGCGAGCGGCGCGACCGCCGCGAGATTCGCGGAACGCTCTGGCTGGATCGTGCTTCGGCCGAGCTTCGTTGGCTCGAGTTTCGTTACACAAGTCTGAATGACGTGGCCGAAGCGGCCGGCGCTGGCGGTCGCGTCGACTTTCTACGGTTGGCGGACGGCGCGTGGCTGATCAGCCGTTGGCACCTCAAAATGCCGCAGCTCGAGGCGCGAAGCGCGTCCGACAACGCAACGCGGCGCACGATTCTGGCGACGCAGCCGGTGGTGCGCGCGATTCAAGTCACGGGCGGCGAGGTAATACGCGTGACGCGCGCGGACAGTCAGATGTACGTCGGGCAGGGCCCCCGGGTGGTCGTACAGCTGGTATCGCGCGATTCGCTCGTTTCGCCGGCCGGAGCGGTCATCACGCTCGAGGGCACGAGTTATCGAGCGGTCGCAGACGCGTCTGGGCGCGTGGAGCTCTCGCCGGTTCTCGCTGGCCGATATAACGCACGGGCGAGCACAGCACTCATGGACTCGGTGGGACTGTCGGCGGTGGCTGGCGAAGTCGACGCGCGAACCGATGCGCGCGTCGACACGCTCCGATTGCCGAATGCTCATGATGTGTTGCTCAAGACATGTCCGCGCGATTCGGTCTCACATGGGGAGGGGATGCTCTGGGGAAGCGTGCGGGACGTCCGCGGCGTGCCGCTCCCGAGCGCGACTGTCGTCGTCACGTGGCAGGGCAACTTCGACATCGTCGGCGAAGCGAAAGCCGATCGCATTCGTTTCACCGAGCGAACGCTCGGCGCCATCGCCGGAGAGGGCGGACGCTCGCGCGTGTGCGGAGTGCCGCGTGACGTCCCGCTCACCGTTCGTGTCGTGTCGGACTCCCGCTTCGACGTTCAGCGAATCAGAGTGACAGATGACTTCGCCACGATGGATCTCGTCGGGCGCCACGATCGTGCTGACGCAACCCGTGAAGTGGATGCCGCGGTGAACAGGACGGCGGCGCAAACGGCGCTCGTGGAGCTTGCCGTGTATGGCCTACAGGGCACGGCAATCCCCGACGCGACGCTCGAGGTGCGGTTAGCGCGAGGGGCTGTGCGCACCGTTGTCACCGGGCCGACTGGACGCGCACTGCTGCCCGGCGTCGAACCTGGCGTGCTCGAGATTCGCGCGCGGCACATCGGGTTCAAGCAGGGAACCGTCGCCGCCACGGTGGAGGCGGGACGGAACACCGTGCCGATCATTCTCAGTCAGGTCGCCTCGCCGACGCTCGACACCGTTCGCGTCGTTGGCAATCGACGCGTGATGGGACTCGGACGCCTGGATGGATTCGAGTACCGCCGGCTCAATTCGATCGGCGGGCACTTCGTCTCGCGCCAGAACATCGAGTCGCAGAATCCGATCTTCACGACGGAACTACTCCGACGCATTCCTGGCGTGACGTTGCGCGACAGCTCGGGCGTCACGATTCCGATCTCCGGGCGCGGGATGAAGATCAAGGGCATCAACGGAACGCTCGTGCCGGTGCCGTGCACGATGCAGGTCATCGTTGATGGAATTCAGAAGGAGGGTGGGTTCGACGTGAATTCGCTGCACCCGAACGACATCCACGGCATTGAGGTCTATACGGCGGCGACGGTCCCGCCGCAGTTCAACGGAGCAAAGACAGACTCGTTCTGCGGAGTGATCGTGATCTGGACTCGCTAGGTCGGAACCCAACGGCGGAACTGGGGTAGGGCGGTCTTCGCCGTTTCACATTCACGGAGAACGCGATGATCTCGACACGCCGTGTTGTAGGAGTGGTCGCCGCAGCCGCGCTCGGAGTCGGTCTGCCCGCTTGTCTCGTCGCCCAGACCGCGAACGGCCTGCTGGCCGGCGTCGGCCCGGTGGGGGCACAGGGACTGGGCACCGGCGTG
>Ga0126377_10004128_pt1 | contig 10498 bp, 9 predicted proteins | sample PanSoiMetPlot_22_FD_92647 | JGI IMG/M metagenome (GOLD analysis project Ga0126377, IMG submission 92647) | Tropical forest soil microbial communities from Panama - MetaG Plot_22 | ecosystem: Environmental > Terrestrial > Soil > Tropical forest > Bulk soil | place: Panama | collected 2016-02-17 | reverse complement strand
TTTTGTCCGCCATTTTTTTGTCCCCTATTTTTTTGTCCGCTATTTTTTTGTCCGCTGTTCCGATTTAAATAACCGGATCGATCGTCAACGTCCGCACGGCGGCGTCGAAGTCGGTCTTCAGCCTCAAAAGTTCGTTCAGCGCCTCGCGTTTCTCCCTTACGATCTGTTCGAGCCGCGTCTCCTGCTCGCCGGCTTTCGCGATGTAGCGCGCGACGAGTTGTTTCGCCTCGTTCGTGTTTTTCAGCGTGGCGATGTTATCGCGCAGCCTCTTCTGATCTTCGCTGATCTCGGCCGTTTCCTTATCCAGCGCCTCGATTCTCGACTGCTCTTTTCCGATCTTCAACTTCATTTCGATCAACTTCTCAAGCTCGGCGCGCATTTTTGCGTCAATGTAGTTGCTCGCGACGAACAACTCGACGTCGCGCGGAGTCAAATTGGCGAGTTGATACGAGTCCATCAAGGCCTGCGTCTCAGTCACTGGCAACTCGAAGGTCGCGCGCGGTTCGAGTTCGACGCGGAAGCGGTAGAAATTGACAGTTTGCGAAGAGGGCTTCTGCGTGTCGTCGGAGAGTTTCCAGCCTTCGCGGTACGGGTGTTCGACGTAAACGATCCGCTTCCTGTCGGTCTGATTGACGATCGTGTAGGTCTTCTTTTGCGTCTGGTGGTAGTGAGCTTCGAAGACTCCCTTCTGCGCGCGCACGAGAAAGACCGGGTTGCGCTCGCTTTTGAGTTTCGTCGTCACCAGCGTGCCCAGATCCAGTCCGAAGGAGATGAAGCGCTGTTCGTTCGATTTCAAGCGTTCGATCAACGCCTCGCCCGCGTATGCGTCGCCGTCAATCACGGTCAACGATCCTCCTTCGAGCGTCAGCGCCGAGGTGTTCTTCAACCGGATGCCGTGCATCGGACGGTCCTTGCGTGTAGCCTCGTTGTAAACCGAGACGCGTTCGCCATCCATTTTGGTCTGCAAAATCGGAATCAGCGCGGAGCGGTCACGCCGCACGGTGACAGGCTGCTCAACACGGTACTCAAAAAGCTCGCCGACCTCGTTCCCAATAGCGGCGGCGTCAACGCCCGATTCCCCGCTGGTCATGGCATTGCTGATACTGGTTGTGGGTCTGGAAATCCCGATGGCGTTTTCGGCGGCGCTGAACCTGTTTTGTTGAGCAAATTGGTCTTGCCTCGATGACGAAGGGGCGGCTGCCCGGCCACCTCCCATCCCCATCGTTCCACCTCCAACACCTCCACTTCTCCCTGGTCCAACACCAGTTCCTATTCCACTTCCAATTCCATCTCCAGTCCCCTCCGCTTTTTCGCCTGCCTCGTAAACCTGTGGTTTGAGACTCCGGTTCTGCGGGATCGGGATGATTGGGCGATAGCGATAAAGAGGGTTCTGGATCGGCTGAATGAACGAAATCGGCGTGCCGGAAACCATCGACAACGAAATGTCCTCCCAATCCTCTTCGCTAATGTTGTCTACGACGGCCCAGCCCTGAAAGAATGGCTGGCCCTTCGGATCGAGCACCACTCGATAGGTCGTCTTCCAAATCGGCGCGGCGATCGTGTAGCTGACGACCATTTCGCGCTGGCCTTCTCCTTCCGACGTCACTGTGATGGTCTTCGCGTCACGGCGTCGCGCGGAGGCCGAAGCGCTGGCGAATTGCTTGACGTCCTGTTTGGCGCCTTCGTCGAGCAATTTGACCGCGCGCACTTCATTCAAATCGAAGCTTTGCAATTCACCGGAGTCAGTCGTAACAACTAGCGTGTGAGTTGTTACCGGCGGTTTGTCTTTTTCGGTCGGAAGCTGCCGCTCGCCGATGGTGAGGATCGCTCCTGTCACGATGCGATTGGCCGCAGTGACCGCCACGCGGGCGCCCTGCAATTGCTCCAGGACTCCCGCCAGGCCGCCCGCCGCGTCGCCGTTCGTCGAGGCGTTGATTGAAAAAGGAATCTCGTTCAACCGGGCCGAAGGCGGAGCGGAAGAGTTATAGCTGACGGCGCCCACGCGGCCCCGGCCCAGATCGAGCACGACCAGGGATTTCAGAACGTCGTCGACCTGTGATTGTTTGAACGAAAGATTGATCTCGGCCCTTCCCGTCACCGTCCCGCGCCGCTCGAAATAGGCGACGCCGTTGCTGTAAAGAATCACGCGGCGAAGCGGCAGCGATTGTCCAGCAGCTTGCTGCGTCTCACGGGTCTGCTTCGCAACAGGCTGATTGCCTATCTTGCTGCGCGGGTTGGGCGAAGGCGCCGCGTTAGCCCTGATTGCCGTATGCGCCGCGCGGGATTGAGCGAAGCCGATGGGCAGGAACAGAAGCGGAATCGCAATTGCGATGAGAAGCGTTTTGCTGAATCGCTGATAACGTTTCATAACTGATCTCCTAATTGAAAAAGATTCTGCCGACGGGTTTAGCCGAAAGGTCTGCGCTGATTGAACGCGTCTTGGTTCGGGGGCTTGCGAAGCCGCTCCGGATGGTCTGGTTCCTTAAAACGCCGGGAAGGCAAATCTGTTCCTTATACATCGGGAAGTTCGATTTGCGTTTGCGGAGCCTATGGGGGAGACTAATGGCGCGAGGAGCGACCGCTGCTTTCCGCTCCTACACCTCCCGGCAAACATTACTGATCACAAAACATTGCCCTCATCAAAGGACTGATGTCCTTACGCAATGCAATCGGATAGGAGGAACGATATGAGTCCCATTCTTGAAAAGAAGGTGAGAGAGTTGATGGAGGAGGCTGAACGGCAGGGCGCGCCGGCGATGTACACGGTTCTGCACTTGCTCTATGCCTCTTACCTCGAAGGCAATCAGAACGAATTCGCGCGGCATTGTTGCCGCCTCACGCCGGTCGATACAAAGAGGGTGTCTGTTGTAGACAGGGAAAGTTCTGAAGATTTACCGACGGAAATGGGTGGTGAAGGTTTCGAGGACTGGCCTACTGAACTCGATCCGAGAGGGCTCATAAACTGAGACCGCATTTTCCCCGATTTATTCAACAGACTTGAAGCAGTCCACAGTCCAAATATTGGGACGAAGTTGCGGCCCCGTTCGATGTCGCCGGTAGCGTCAGCGTCACAGTGGCTTGTAGACGGTAAACGCCTTGCGGCAATTTTGCGCCCTTGAAGTTGAGATCGACATCCTCTGCCGGGTTTGCTGTCCCTCGCATTTCACCCACTATGTGATTCTCCCGGGCGCCCAGGCTCTTGGCGTAAATCACGGCGGCGTAGTCAAGTGGCGCATCTTGAGGCGACTTGATCTCGGATAGATCGAGCAGCAGGCGAACGTCGAAAGGTTTTCCGGAACTGATAGCCCTGGAATAATGCGCCCCATTCGCCTGAGCCAGCGCCAGATCCCGCAAGCGCGCCTGTCCTTTCAACTCATCGGCGGCAGCCAGAGGCCGCGCATTTGTCGTCGTTTTCGTGGCGCCTTCCGCCGCCTTCTTTGCCTTCCCCTTCGTCTCCCCTCCTGACTCCACTTCCGGCTCCCCTCCTGACTCCCCTCCTGACTCCCCTCCTGATTCCCCTCCTGACTCCCCTCCTGATTCCCCTCCTGATTCCCCTCCTGATTCCATGGACGGCGGCGCGGCTTCGATGACGGCTGGCGCATTCGCTTCCGGCGCCGCCAGAGACAGGTTGGCGCGCTGGGCGAAGAAATCGATCAGCCATTCGCCTGCCAGGCCGTCCCAGATCGCCTCGCCGCCACTTTGCATATGCATCACGTGCGTTTGGCGGACGGTGTTGTCATTGTTGAGTTGCAATTTAACGGCGAAGTCGGCGCGTGGTTGGCTATCGGCGGCGGCAGTCTCAGTCGACTCTACCATTTTGGACGACAACGCGCGCGCCTGACCGATCCAATCTCTTTTGGTGATGCTCTCAACAGTCACGCCGTGAAGCGCGCCAATACGCGCGATAATTTCATGAGGCGACATATTGCCCAGCTTGGCAAAGGTGAGAATGCCGGCCTCGTAGAGGCGGTTAGCGTTTTTCGGACTGATACCGCGGATGCGTGTGAAATCATCCGCGCCAAGCGGAATTGCGACGTTCGGGTTGGTGGGATCTGTGGCTGGCATAATCATTACCTCCGCGAGGATTGTCATAAACTTTTCGCCTGGGCGGCCGCATGACTGATTTGATTTGGCCCTGCCAGCTCAAGGAGGACGCTGGCAGGGACAAAGGTTGAGGAGCCCCTTACAGTGGCGTTCTTACGGGTTGAAGAACTGAAGGATCGGACCTTCTTCGTAGCCCGCCATGAACCCCGGCTGGTTTGCCGGCGTAAGGTAGCTGATCGTCGTCACGAGCTTGTAAGTGCCGGCTGGCACAGTGTTCGCCGCGACTGGGAGCGTGGCCGTGTAATTACGGGGAGAGGTAGGATCAACGTTCAAGTTGATATTTTGAGCGCCCACCTGCCCTTCAAAACCCGGGCCCATTGACTCCAGGAAGGCGCGCACCTGCCATGTGCCGGCGATGGCGTCGGCGACGATCCCGTCAATCTGCCACTGGATACGCACGAACCAGGCGTCAGTGGTACGGATAATTATGGTTGGCTGCAATCCAACCGGATCGAGCACGGCAAACGCGGTTATGCTTCCGGTGAAAACTACCTGGTTGTTAGGCACAGTAATATTTTGCGGTTCAAAAGGCATTATTCGTCTCCTTTTAGCTGTTTTGTTTCTTAGCAAGTTACCTGGCGCCTCACGCTCGAGTTGCCGGTATGCTCATGGCTGAGGCACGCTAGCCGGCGATCTGTTATGCGATCTCACCGCGGAGCCTGTCTCATCCACCGACTAATCCGCAATCGCTGTGCCGCGCACTTGACTTGTGTTTTCATTGCTAAGTCGATGAATTCTCGCGCCGCGTGAGTTGGCGAGTTGAGGCTTTTTTCACACCTGCGACGGGCTCAGCGCGCTAAACACGCTATAAACAAGGGATAACGGCGCGGTAAAATTGTCACACGGTTACTCATTTATTTCCGGTGAATCAGCGTATCTGAAATTGTTGGCGTCTATGTGATGTTTGCGCAGCAATTGACACAACGCGCCGCGGTCCTTATTCGCCGCTTCCGCAGCTCTGGTCACATTACCGTTATAGGCCATCAGCAGCGCTTGCAAGTAGGTCCGCTCGAACTCGGCCACGACCTTCGCTTTCGCGGCTTTGAATGACACGTGGTTTACCAAACCATCTCCCTTGGACAAGGTGATGTCGGCGCTCTCAATGATTGCGCCAGAACAGAGCGCCGCCGCGCGCTCAACGGTGTGTTCCAGTTCCCGCACATTCCCTGGCCAGTCATGTAACAACAGTTTCCGCCTGGCCTCCGGGGCGAAGTCGGTAACCCGTTTGCGGAATTTGGCGGCGCAGCGGTCCAGAAAATGGTCGGCCAAAGGCAAAATGTCCTCTCGCCGCTCGCGCAACGGGGGCAGCTTGAGAGGGATAATGTTCAGCCGATAGTAGAGGTCCTGGCGCACTTTACCTGTGTTGACGGCCTTCTCGAGATCTAGGTTAGTAGCCGTGATTACCCGCACGTCGGCGCTCCTCGTCTTGGACGAGCCGAGGGGCCGAAACTCCTTCTCCTGTAGAAAGCGCAGAAGCTTAACCTGGGCCATCAGCGGAAGGCTGTCAATCTCGTCCAAAAAGAGCGTGCCGCCGTCGGCCTCTCGGATCAACCCGACCTGAGAGGAGGCTGCGCTTGTGAAAGCGCCGCGTTCGTGGCCGAAGAGTTCGTTCTCCATCAGTTCAGTCGGAATGGCGCCGCAATTGACCGGTATGAATGGTTGATTGGCGCGAGCGCTTAGCCGGTGAATCGCCTGGGCGCAAACTTCCTTGCCGGTTCCTGTCTCTCCCGAAATCAAGACCGTCGTATCATACTTAGCGATGAGCGGGAGCATATTGGCCACTTCGAGAAAAGCCGGGCTTTCGCCGACGAGCGTCTTCGTCCCGAAAAACTTTTCCTTGAGTTTATGCAGAAGCGTTTCGCCTCGAACCGTCTGTTCTATCAATCGCCAGAGTCGCGGGAGTATGCCCGTCGGCGTGAGGGGCGGCGTGATGAAATCGTCGGCGCCGAGCTTGATCATATCGAACATTTCATCCGGCGCGTCTGTGTCGGAGACGACCACCACCGGAGGCTCGGGCGCCGAGCGACGCAGAGCCGGAAAAAGAAATTTGGCCCGCTTCAGGTAATTCCACGAGCTGACAAGGAAGATAACGGCGGGATTGTCGCTCGAAACCAGCTCTGGCAGTACGCTTTCCAGACGGCCGAGCGACCCGTCGTTGTCAACGGACTCATGTCGAAGCCGAAAGTCGCCGCTCTGCGCCGATTCGATAATTTTACGTAGCGAGTCGCTGAGGTCGCACCTCGAGTTCAGACTGAGCAGAAGCAAATTGGTCGGTTTCATAATAAATACTATTGGCGTCGGATGGCTGATACGCAATTATATTTAGCCTGATGTTCCGGCCCCGCTTCACAATTGGTCATCAAGGCTGTCAGTCACAGGTGGTGTAGTCTGTCTTAGGTATGACCATAATGGCCGTAGCAAGGGCAGTGGAAGCATAAGCCGATTGGAAACCGGAATCAAGGACTTTTCTGCGGCGGGAACGATAGTTTGGCTTGTCCCCGCCGCTGATCGCGACTATTGCCCGGACTCAGGGTCTGATTATCTCCAGGAGTGTGATCTCCGGCGGGCAGCCGTATCTCAGCGGCACGACGACGGTTCCCAGCCCGCGGTTGACGTAAAGCTGAGTCGAGCCGAGTTGGGCGTAACCTCGCATCAGGCGGCGGCTGGGGCGGCGCAGCCATCGGGCGGTCTTACGGTCTTTGCGTCCGGTCAGGAGCCGCCAGTTGATCTGCCCGCCGTGCGTGTGGCCCGAGAGCACAAGGTCAACGCCCGCGCGCGCGGCTTCGCGGATGATCGCCGGGTTGTGCGAGAGCAGGATTCGCGTCTCTTCCCAACGAGTTTCCTCCAGGGCTTTCCGCAGGTCGTCGCGCTTGACCATCAGATCGTCAATGCCTGCGAGGCTGATGCGGGAAGCGCCCTTTTTGATCTGCGCCGATTCATTGCAAAGTACGCGGATGCCCTGGCCGGTCAGCGCATTGCGCATCATCACGCCGTCGGTCCAATGGTCGTGATTCCCGAGAACCGCGAAGACGCCATGCGTAGCGCGGAGCCGCCCCAGCGCGCGCGCGCAGCCCGGAATGTAATGGCGAGAATGCGAGATGTAATCTCCGGTGAGCGCCACCAGATCGGGACGCAGGTCGTTCGCCATGCGCACGGCTTCATTGATTCGCTCTTCGTCCAGAAACGGGCTGTGGTGAACGTCGGAAAGCTGGACGATGCGGAAGCCGTCGAATTCTGTGGGAAGTTTCTCGATGGCGATTCTCTGGCGCGTGATCTCCACCTGATGAGGCTCGATCAGCGCCGCCCGCAGGACTGCGGCGAATGTTTGCCGCCATTGTCCGCCTCGTCCATGACGTTCTGCCTTGCGCGAAAAAACGTATTTTTTCATTCAGCTTCGCTCCCGGATTATTATGCCATAGAAGTAGAATGAGGGTGTGGGCGCCTGGACTTCGGACGGCTTTTGAAGTCCTATTTGCAAAACGCGGGGATTATACGCGCGCTCGCCATAAGCCGCAATCCGTATGACAATCAGTATAATCATCCCATCCCTAAATGAAGAGGCGCGAATCGGCGCGACTCTCGCCGCGCTGTCGCATTGTGGCGCCGAAATCATCGTCGTTGACGGCGGGAGCAATGATCATACCGTCGAAATTGCGCGCCGCTTCGGTTTTGCCAGGGTTGTCGAATTCAATCTCGCGAGCCGAGGCCAGCAAATGAACGAAGGCGCGCGGGAATCGCGCTGTGACACACTGCTGTTCCTGCACGCCGACTCCGCATTGCCTGCTGGCGGGCTCGAAGCCATCAACGAAGCCCTTTCAAATGGGCGGACGATCGGCGGATGCTTTCAAATTCGATTCCCTGCAAACGCGCCCTTATCGCTCAGGGCCGTGGCCTGGGGGATCAATCTGCGCACCCGCCTGTTTCGCACAGCCACCGGCGATCAGGCGATCTTCGTGCGCCGCAGCATTTTCGAAGAACTGGGCGGATACGAACGCATCCCGCTGATGGAGGACATCGCTCTCTTCAACCGTATGAAGCGACGGGGCGATGTTGCGGTCTTGAAGGATCGCGTTGAAATCTCTCCTCGCAGATGGTTGAAATACGGCGTCTGGCGCACGGTCCTGTTGATGTACGCGTTGAGGGTGGGCTATCTGCTCGGCGTCCCGCCCGCGACCCTCAAACAGTTTTTCATCGATGTCAGATGACAAGGCGAATATAAAAACGGCCTATTATGAAGCGGGGCACATGATGTACATTGACGTGAAATCGCTGGCGAAATTGAAGCAGGACGTGGCGGGGTTCATTCGCGAGGCGGTTCCGGCCAAATGAAATATGCCGAGCGGAAACAACCCTGTTCTTACCGATTATTTTGAAATAGGATTATTTCGAAATAGTTGGACATTCGCATGGCCGGACGGGGCGGTTGATGATGAAAACGAAGGGCGGAGCAAAAAAGGCAAAATGGCGCAAAAAGAGCAAAAACTCTTTCTTCGCCCTCTTTGCGCTTGTTTGCCTTTTTGGCTCCGCTTTTCTCACTCCTCAGCGCGCTGTTTATTCAGAAAGAGCCGAATCGCAATCCGAGCCTCACCTCCCCACGCCGATGAATGAAGCGGCTCGCGCGAAGGAATTGATCAAAATGGCCCGCGCGGCTATCGGCGGCGAAGAGGCTTTGAGCAGGATTCAGACCCTCACCGCGTCTGGCAAATCCAACCGCTACGTCAGATACGTCAGTGTTCAATCTCCCCAAAAAGTCGAAGAGAAGCAGAGGGCGTTGTCGGGCAAGATGGAGTTCGAGTTTGCGCTGCCGGACAAATTCAGAAGACGCGTGACGGGCGAGAATATGCGCGGCTTCGGTTATTCATACGCGCAGGTGGTCAGGGGCGCCGAGGCCTGGCTCGACCCGCCGATGCGCCCTCAGTCATCGTACCGCGACCGTCGCGTGATTGACGTCAGCGACGTGTCGAGAACCGAGTTCATCCAGGCGACGAGGGCAAAACAGGAGTTGTCCTATTTTTCAATCGGATGGTTGATGCTCACCATGCCCGGATACCCGCTCGAAACCAGCTATTTGGGGCTTTATCAACTCGGCGCCGAGAGCGCGCATGCGATCAGGGCGGAGGCGGTGAGTGGATTTCAATTCACCGTGCTGCTCGATGTGAAGACTTACGCCCCTGCGGCGCTCGCGATATCGTTTGTTGAGGAGATTCCGCCGACGGTCATTGTCGAGGCCGCCGGTTTTTTTGACCGGAGATTCAGACAGGAGACTTTCGCCCGCGCGCGCGCAGAACGTAGAGCCAGAACGAAGCCGCCGCAGCCATACGAGATGTTGATCCGGTTTTCCGACCGGCGCCAGGCGGGCGGTCTGTTCCTCCCATTTCGCGTCACAACAACACTTAATGGAGATGTGATCGAAGAGCTAACGATCAACGAATTCGAGATTAACCGCCCCATTAGCCCGAAAAAATTCATGGGACCTCCGGAACCAAAAGATTGAATGGCGCGCCGTGGGCCGCGCTTCACGGCTTTTTCATTAAGGTCATTGAAAGGCGCGGCCAGTTTGAGTATGATGTCTTGCGTTGAAAGTGAATACTTACCCCAGCCCTTGAATAACACACAAATTGATCAAACAAGATTTGGGCGGTTAGCAAACAATACGGACAGTCTGGTCGTAATCAAGTCGTAAACTAATCGAAACAGAGTCATCATGGACGCTCTCACTCGGTTGTAATTCCACTGGCGACGGATCGCTAATGATTACAACATAAAAATGTGAAGGTTGAAGATGAAGCGGCGGTGGTTGAACAACTGGAAATCAAAGACCAGACATCAAAGGGCGCCATTTTCAATAGAGGTGGGGACGCAAGAATTTTGGAAGGGATTAAATTTGAGTTTTTCATTGTGACGGCCGAAACCGGCGACAGTCTTAAGGTGGAAATAGAGACAAGGAGGCGATGATGACTACCGGACAGAAACCAGCAACGAGTTCCGTTTACCTCAACCCGGACCTGAAAAGTCCTGCGGCCCAGGAATTTGAGGATAAGCTTTCCGCGCTGATCGTCGGGCAGGATCGCGCCCTGCGGCGCATCACCGGCTTGTATCAGATATTTCTGGCGGGACTGGCGCACCCGGGCCGTCCTATCGGGAACTTGCTCTTCCTTGGCCCCACAGGTTCCGGCAAGACGCGCGTCGTCGAGGCCGCCGCCGAAGTTCTTTTCGGCGACCCGAATCTGGTCACCAAGATCGATTGCGCGGAGTTTCAACATTCGCACGAGATCGCGAAGCTGATCGGTTCGCCTCCAGGCTATCTCGGTCACCGCGAGACCTCGCCGATGCTGACGCAGGAGAACCTCGACCGTTCGCACACCGAAACGATCAAGCTCAGTCTGGTGCTCTT